>Ga0206944_1041_pt1 | contig 25122 bp, 27 predicted proteins | sample Alteio_BWOrgHeat_4_FD_152978 | JGI IMG/M metagenome (GOLD analysis project Ga0206944, IMG submission 152978) | Enriched cells from forest soil in Barre Woods Harvard Forest LTER site, Petersham, Massachusetts, United States -... | ecosystem: Environmental > Terrestrial > Soil > Temperate forest > O... | reverse complement strand
TTAATGATTTAAGATTAGGTTCAACCAATTATATAAATACCCTTAAAATAATATCGCTAATTGAGATCATAAATGCCAACAAAAACAATTTTAAAGGAATTTTTGCAAGGTATTATTACCATTTTTTAAAGAAGAAGGCAACTTCAATGAATGAAATATTCAGGAAAGAATTTGCCGGGTTCTTTGCTATATATCATGACCCGGAAAGGGATGTTGTTATTGACTTTTATAAAAAGCATTCCGTTGAAATCATTAAGTTGAGAAGTTGGTATAAAAAACTATACGAAAAAATTTATGGAATCAAATTGTAATTATAACTCCTTGTAATATCAATATATGGAGTAAGTATAAGATATTATTCAAAACTTGCGTATAATATGAATGAGGAAACAAATACCATTTTAATCAATTTTAGAAATTTACTCAAAGATGGAAATTACAGCCAATTAACTGTTTATGAATGGGTAAATATTGTTTCGAAAGAAATGTTATCAAATTATAGTACTACACCATACCACATTAACCCCTATTATTTATACAGAGCGAGAGTTAATGTTAATGAAACTAAAAAAGTGGATTTTTTTGAGAATGCGAATGAATTATGGGCTCCTCCAAATGAAAAAGTAAAACAGCAGGGAAGATGTAATTCAAGAGGGCAAAGTATTCTTTATTGTTCTACAAGTGAATTGACTTCTTTGTTTGAGATTAAACCTGAAAATAATGCAGAAGTTACCATTATCGAATACGAATCAATATGTGATATAGGACTTCTAGGTGTTATTGGAGTAAATGAGTTAATTGATGTAGGTGCAGATTATAAAACGTTATTTGGAGGTCATCATAAACATTCTTCCCCAAAGGCATTGCTTTTAGATGAAGTTTTTTCTGAAATTTTTAAATCGAGAGATAAAAACTCGGAAAGCTTTCCTATCTATAATTTGACAAATGCCATATTTCAAATTTTCCTAACAAATACCAAAACAGATTTATTGCCTCCGCATGCAATAGCACCTCATTTTAAAGGTATTGTCTATCCCAGTGTAACTACAAGAAAACCTTTAGGTATGAATATGGCTTTATATCAAAATGAAGTAAAAGAAATTTTAAAACCTTCTATTGTATATAAATATAAAATATTGCAAAAATATGATGAACATAGATACACTATTATTTTAACCCATAAGACTATTGCAATTGGAAAAAATGGAGAGTTGTACTGGGAGGAAATACAAAACAGTATAGTTGAGAATGTAACAGACATAGCAGATCATTAAAAATCAAAAGCTATCATACGGGAATTGGTTCCACTTGAATTTTTTCCAAACAAGATTAGCTATTGAATCATAGCTTTGCGCGAAAATATCCCCTCGATAAATTCCTCAGGCCTTGCTGCCATTTGTGTTTGTTTTGTGGAGGCTAAATTAGTCGATTTTGATTGGAGTATTAAAATTGTTTTCGATGTGAAATCAAGGAGCTTGCCAGTCTCCCTGATTTGTCTGATAATTCACAGCATAACTTGATCTGAAAAACTGAAATAGCTCTCCTTCGTAATAATGATATGATCCAGGAGCTGTATATCCAATAATTTACCTGCTCCTGCTACCTTTTTTGTTAACTCCTTATCTTCATCACTTGGATTAATGTTACCGGAAGGATGATTATGTGCCAGTATAATAGAACAGGCATTGGCCTTTAATGCAGCATGGAAGATCAGTTTTACATCCACAATGGTTCCGATTGTTCCCCCAACAGATATTTTGGTAAATCCTAAAATCTTATTAGCCCTGTTCAGTATTAGTAAATAAGCTTCCTCCACATACTCCATTCTTTCACTCCAGATGCTCCTAAAGTAATTTACAACATCCATTGAGCCACTTATTTTTAATTGATCGGATGCTTTAATTCTGGATTTGTAATTGATTGTTATTTCTGATAGTTGGTTTAGTGTTTCCATTTTATTCTATTTTTTTAGAAGTGATTTTAGTAATTCAAGCAACTTGTAATTGGAGTAGGTTAGCTCCTCATTTATAGCATCCGGTGTTTTCAAATTTTGCTCCCGGATTACATTGACAATTGACATTCGCAGATCTTTGAGAAGTTTCCTTGGGTATGGATCTTTGAGTTTTATAATAAGTTGTGTCTTTTTAATTCTTATCATGGTTAGTTTTTTTAGATTGATTTATTTTATCTGGAAAGTGAGCTGCCAGATAGGAAATAGAGCAGTTGGGGATATACTTAACTAAGGAAATAAAATCTGGAATAGCTCATAATTATACTGCTGATTCTGTATAACATAAACCAGCTTTTGATTATTACATTCCCTGACCTCATGCACTATTAGTATATCCCCGGAATTATTATTTTCTGCTGCAATGCTCTTTACCTTAAATGGACAGTTTACCCGGATCAATCCTTGTTTTGTCCCTATTAGAAGACTAAACCGATCTATGAATATTATTTCTTTATATCCCATATCAATTAGTTTAGGAACCAGTTATCCGAATGATGCTCTAATGCACTTGCAATTGAATTTGTAAAGTCAAAACAGTTTACGGATCTATCAATAAAGGAGTCGATGTATGAGCTTTTATTAGCTCCTGTTAACAGGTTGTACATATTCCATAGATTAATGCTCCCGTTTTCATTTTTTCTAAAATGCTTATCATGGTAATAATGATCAGCAATTGCATTTACCTGTGAGTCCAATAATTTAAATGCAGGTACTTTCCTTTTAAATTCAGTTGGTAAATACTGGTACAACCTGGCTTTACCTATGACTTGAGCAAATTGATGTTCTGTCAGTGAATACAATAACAGGTTCCTTAGATTATTCAGATGCAATTGGGCATTATACTTCTGGAATAGTTCAACCATTGCCAGATATAAAGCCTGAGTATCCATAACTTTAACAGTACCCTTATACCCATCTGTGGAGATACAAAGATTGGTGCATACAAAATTCTTAAATCCGATAAAGATTTTGAACTGCTGCTCTGATCTCTTTGTATTGATGTTATCGAGATTATATGCCTTTACTCCACCTACAGTTAAGCATAAATCCTGATTATTGATGGTTTCCCGGATTGTTGGAATTTCAAGCATAAAGGCCATTCTTTCATAGTACAGGGTCTTTTCATTCTCCTGTAATAAGTTAGCTGGTTTAAGTTTTGCTTCGGGAATTCTACCTTTTACCGGATGTGATACCTTAATGCTTAGATCAGTTGAACTGGTTTGATCTTTGCCAAATACAGCATCGACAGCTAAATATGCAGCTTCAACAAAATCTGTATGGTTAATAACTGGTTCATTGTCCTTTGTGAATACCGGGATGATGTGATTGTTTTTGATTTCATCTACAGAGGAAAAGATTGTATTAGCTTGAATAAAATTATTCTTGTTCTCTTCAGAAGCAGCAAGACCTATAATGCTTTCCAGGTTTTCTGATTCGGTTGCTGTATCAGCAATTGAATTAATGATAATTGTTTCCATATTTTTTATTTATTGGTTAATATTCAGTTGGAAGCATGGCAATATTATTTACCAGCCATATTTTGATACTATCAAGAGGGAAATCACTAAAATTGATGCTTTGAGTGACTAATTTATTGCCATTCCCATCGGTGCATTTAATGACCCATCCATTGTCTTTACCTTTTTTTAATTCCCAGACCTGGAATTGCTGCTCCCTGACGGATGATTTTATTTGATATGAAGCGATTAGGTCAAAGAGCCAGTAACATTCTGCTTTCTCTGCTAAATGTTTCGTTCCATCTGTTAATAGAATACTCAAATTAGCTGCTATCTTATGTTTGTGATATTTTTCAGTCTCCGTAAAGACACTTAGTTCGAATCTTAATGCTGATGGATTAATTTCTTTTTTCATGTTGTGTTTTTTGTTTAATAAATAATAAAGGGACAGAGCCGAGGCTCCATCCCTCCGAGAATTGCCTAAATACTAACTAATTCAAGCTATTCCCTGCGGTTTCAAAAACTGATTCTTCGACATTTGCTGGCTCTGGATTATATACATAAGTATAGTCCAATTGGATAACCTCATCCGATTGCGGTACTTTAAAGTCGTAAGGATCGCATTCCTGTTTTTCAATGGTTCCAGGAAGTTTTGTGTTTACCAAGCTTAAGCACGTGGCATCATCAAAATGACATATCACATTTGCTTTTCTTGCCGATAAATAAGGCTTTCCAGATACATTGCTTTTAATTACTTCAACGCCTGACATCAGGTTTAATACATTAAATGATTCTCCATTGGCTTTTTTGCGCTTCTGGAATCCAGTGATTGTTACCATTTTCTAGGTTTTTTGAGTTAGTGTTTCGTGGGATTTTCCCATCAAGCCTCATAAGGGGTTTGATAAAATGATATATAAATCCAGTGTGGCTTTTTGCGGGTGGACTGTGTGGTCTCTTGTAGTATGAGTAGGAGGAAATTGCGCTGTTGGAATTTAAACCATGCAAGTGTTCAGGTCAGATTTTAGTGTGTTAGCCCAGAGCCTTGCAAAATCTGAATGAACCCGAAGGGCTTGCTCTTGCAGTGTTTAAGTGTGTAAGGAAAATTGACTACTCTCAAGGATTAGCGTGGATTTTGTGTGAAGCAATCCGATACTACAAGAGCAGGCTGCCACACTCAAAACTCACGCTGAGGTTGATTTAATTGCTGTTGTGCTGGCTTGTGTATAGGAAGGCAATTAAAAAGAAACCGGAAGCGACCTATTAACAGACTATGCTAATAGGCTGATCCAAGACTTGTTAATAAAGGGATAAAGGGGAGTAAAAAATATTAAACCTTGTAGTAAGCTACATCAAATGAACAATTGTGATCACACATATATTGTTTTATCATCGCTGCTTTTATTTCAAATTGATATTTATTCTCCGTCTTTAGGAATGTATAGCAGAACCGAATCTCATTGATTTGATTATCATTTATATTCAGCATTATTCCGGTTTTATTAATACCACTACTATCCTTTTGTACGGAAGGGAATTGACCATCATTGAAAATAACAACTGGATTTCCAATTTTACAAAGTAAGCATTGATCAAAATAGAACTCAATAGTTTCAGCACTCTCCTTTTTATTTAAGATCCATGAGATAAATGTTTCTTTATCCGTTGGAATAGTTTCCAAATTTTTATCTTGAATCTGAAATTTTCCAGTATCAGAGAGAATCCGAAGTAATGTGTTTTTATCTCCTAAAGATATTGCTTTTGCAAATACTAATTCTAGTTTTTCTACTGATTTAATTTGAGTCTTTATCATGATTTTTTCCAGTATTCATAAGGGGTTTGATAAATATGGATTTCTTCCAGATAAAAAAGAATGCTTTCTATATGGCTCCCTAATAGAGATTTTGCATTTTTAAAATGGACTGGGGGCACCATCTGGAAAAACCCTATAGGGGCTGTAATAATTTGGGACTCAGCTTAAAGTAATACATACAAATTTATAGAATAATTTATAATCTATTTATTCTTGATTTAAAAAAAAGGATTAGTTACTTTTCAATACAAACACAATCCTAATTCAAACCATAATTGATATTTCTACATCAGCCCATATTTCCAGGCAATATTATTTATCTCACTTGCACCTGAATTTTTTAAATCCCTCAGAGCACTGATCAATTCCTCATACCGTTTTGAATGATAAAAATTATCTGGGTCCTTATATTTAATTCTTATAAGTTCATATTGAATATTTTGGAGTAATTTAATCTCCGATTTAATAGACTCAATTTTATAAACCTGAGTAATGAAGTTAAGATAAGAATTTGCATTTTTGTCTATACTCCAATCAATATTGTCCGTGTGAGTATTTTTTATTTTATTATCTATGAAAATTTGATACTCATTTAAAATTTTTTGATTTTCCGGATTTATTAATTTCAATTTCAAAAGTTTTCCATATTCCCCATTAATCCTTTGATAATTGTAATCGTACCTTGCTTGCATTGTTGTTAGAGCATTATTATAAAAGTTCCAATCTGGAGTAAAAGGAACGTATGAGTTACCGCTATAGGTGAAGCTTGTTGTTTGTCCAACTATGATTAAATCATCACTTGTAACTGCTACAAATGAAGTATTATATTGTTGACTTGAACAGGGGGAAGTAATAGAATAAAAAATGGTTATGAAGATAATTTTGAAATTCATAAAAGTTGGATTTATTTAAAATGTCCTTCAAAAATGCATTGTTTAAGGTGAATTCTTATTGACACATTTCTGATTTTATTATTGTTCCATTTGTATTGCATTGAGGATTCATACCATAACAATATGGTAATGGAGTTGTTCCAGTAGTTTGAACTATAGAACCATTCTTGTAAATATTAACGATGATTGCATTTGTTACATTTGGACTGCCATTAATAAAACTGTTTCGAATTGTAAGAGGCCCAATACTGAAGTCTATTTCAAAATCATAAATACCAAAATTACCAGCATAGCTTGGGACAAATGATTTTGTCCAACTGGTTGTAATTGTTGTATCAGTTTTAGCATTACCAAATTCATCTGTATAACCAATTTGGAAAGTTCCAGCCTTTACAGGTGTGGCTAGGATAACTTCATACTTGTAAGTACTGGTTGCACATGTAAGAGGAACCGGAGTAGGAGTTGGATTAGTATTTTTAGAACATTCGATACAACAAATGGCAATTAAGAGATAAAGTAGTTTTTTCATGGTTTGATTTTTCAATTGGTAAGTAAATCTACAAATAAATTCCCACTTATAAGTAGGTGTATTAAAAGTAGAAATCCGATTCTTTTGTTAGTATGATTACAAAGGAGGAAGAAAAGCTGTTACGGGCAATGGGAGAAAGGATCAGGGGGTTAAGAAAACAGGCTGGCTTTTCCAGTCAGGATAAATTTGCCTATGATTCTGGTATACCTAGAGCACAGTATGCTAGGTATGAGAAGGGTATTAATATTACTGTCCTTAGTTTAAATAAAATCATAAAGTTCCATAAAATCAGCCTTGCGGAGTTTTTTTGTCAAGGATTTGATAAAGTGAGGTGATTCAGCCATCAACTTAATTCTTTATTCAATTTAAGTTTAAACTTATATCGTTGATTATTTAAAGTTTAAACTTCCCTTTAATATTCCAAATGTTCCTAAAAAACAATTCTTTTTTGATTTCTGGTACTAATAGAGAAATCCGATTGTAATACAAACTGGGGGCAAGGGACAATTCCTAAATGGGTTAGGGGCATGAACAAGTGGGTGGTGTCAGGGTGACATGTGCAAGAAATGTCGGCTTTAGCTATCTATATAATATTAGGAAGTTATATTTTTTTGGGGTCAGAAGATGATAAAATGGGGAGGGTGAGTACCTAATTACTCTATTACTGACAATATTTTGAGCAACCAATTGGGCAACTTTCTATCTATTTAATAAAAAAATAACCCTTGTAAGTTCTTATTTCACAAGGGTTATTGCTATTTTTAGAGTGTGGTGCCCACTGGAATCGAACCAGTGACACAAGGATTTTCAGTCCTTTGCTCTACCAACTGAGCTAGGGCACCAACATAAGGGTGCAAATGTATAAAAATAATTCTTTAACCAAAAATATATCCCATTTTGAGGGATCAACTTGGAAGATTCTTCTCTTAATAGCTATACTTCCGGTATTAATATAGAGAAAGCCTTTTTATTTGGAATCATTCTAAATACCATAGACGGTCTTCTTTCTCTGCGTCCTTTGCGCCTCCTTTGCGAACTTTGCGGTTAAAAGGAGTGCGTATTAACCGCAAAGTTCGCAAAGGAGGCGCAAAGGACGCAGAGGCATTTTATAAAGTTCCGATCATACAAAACACCATCAGGAGTCTGCTTTTATTTATCTTTGCTACATGGCAATTAGCAATAAAAAATCACAGCCTTTATTTCTGTTCTTTGTGCTGGTGGCTTATGTGTTTCTGCAATTTTCGTGGTGGACCTACCTGATGGTGGAACAAAACAACGAGATCTACCAGGAGAAGCTGGAAATGGTTTATATGAAATCTTCCAGTCCTGAAGGAATTACAGTAGCAGAAAAAGAACTTACCGCCAAACTTCATAAACGCTGGGGAATGATTGCCAGTGAGGGGAGTGTGTTCATGTTACTGTTGATCCTAGGAATCATTAAAACAAGAAATGCCTTTAACCGCGAAGCCGATTTGGCACGTAGGGAGAAAAACTTCCTGCTTTCGGTTACCCACGAATTAAAATCGCCCATTGCCTCGGTTAAATTACAGCTGCAAACACTTTTAAAGCATGACCTCAATAGAGATAAAGAAAAGGAAATCCTCTCCAATGCACTGAGTGATACGGAACGCCTGAACAATTTAGCAGAGAACATTTTACTGGCAGCTAAAATAGACAACCGATCTGATTTTATGTTTAGGGAAAAGCTTAACCTCTCTGAATTCATCGGGGACATAATTACAAAAGCCAGGCAATCCTTTAATTACACGCATCAGATTGCGTTAAACTTAGAGCCTGGTATTTATTTTGACATTGACAGGATGACTTTCCCCTCCATCGTGATGAACTTAGTTGAAAATGCGGTAAAATATTCACCCGATGGCTCCACCATCACCATTGGCTTACATCAGGCTTCGAACAAAATTTATTTTTCGGTAATGGATGAAGGCGTTGGGATTGACAAGAATGAAAAGGATTCTATTTTCGAAAAATTTTATCGCATCGGAAACGAAGAAACCAGAAAAACTAAAGGAACGGGACTAGGTCTTTACATTGTGAATTACCTCGTTAATTATCACAGAGGAAAAATCCTGGTAAAGGATAATCATCCGAAAGGAACGGAATTTGAAATTGCATTTACTAATATGTAATTCCATGTTGCCCCCAAATTATACCTATTAATACAGTAAAAATGAAAAAAGTAGTACTTATTATCATGGATGGATGGGGCCTGGGAGACGGCTCCAAAGCAGATGCCATTGCCAATGCCAAAACCCCTTTTGTAGATAGTCTTTATAAGAAGTATCCCCATACACAGTTACTAACTTCGGGCGAAAACGTAGGATTACCGGATGGACAAATGGGTAATTCGGAAGTAGGTCATCTCAACATCGGCGCGGGACGCATTGTTTACCAGGACCTGGTGAAAATAAATAAAGCGGTTAAAGAAAATACCATTGATCAAAATCCTGTTTTGCAGGAAGCATTTAACTATGCTAAACAAAATAAAAAGGACCTACACCTGATGGGTTTAGTGTCGCAGGGGGGAGTTCATTCACAGCAAAGCCACCTGCATAAACTTTGCGATATGGCAAAAGAACAAGGCTTAACAAATGTATTTATTCATGCCTTCACCGACGGACGGGATACCGATCCGAAAAGCGGTTTGACTTACCTGACTAATTTAGAAAATCACCTGAAAAACTCGGTAGGCAAAATTGCTTCTGTAATAGGCCGGTATTATGCCATGGACAGGGACCAACGTTGGGAACGAATTAAACTTGCCTATGATTTATTGGTAAACGGAGAAGGACTAAAATCGAAGGGTGTCGTAGAAGCATTAACGGAATCCTATCACAATGGAATTACCGACGAATTTATTAAACCTATCATAATCACCAACAATAAAGACCTGCCTATTGCCCAAATTAAACCCGGAGACGCGGTGATTTGTTTTAATTTCAGAACGGACCGCTGCAGGGAAATAACGAGGGTATTAACGCAGGAAGACTTCCCTGAATTTGGCATGCATAAAATGAATTTGTTTTATGTTACCATGACCAATTACGACGATAGTTATAAACAGGTTCATGTGGCCTTTGAAAAGGATAACCTGAAGATGACTTTAGGAGAAGTGTTATCCTTAAATGGAAAAAAACAAATCAGGATTGCAGAAACAGAAAAATATCCCCACGTTACCTTCTTTTTTTCGGGAGGCAGGGAAAAAGAGTTTAATGGTGAAAAGAGAATTATGATTCCTTCACCCAAAGTAGCCACCTACGACCTTCAGCCGGAAATGAGCGCCGCTAAAGTTGCCCAGGCACTGACAGAGGAATTGGAAAAAGAAGAAGCTGATTTTGTGTGCCTTAATTTTGCCAACCCGGATATGGTTGGTCATACCGGCATTTATCCTGCGGTAATTAAAGCGGTGGAAACCATTGATCAATGTGTTAAACAGGTAGTGGAAATGGGAATTGCCCATGGTTACTCTTTTATTATTATTGCCGATCATGGCAACGCCGATTACATGATTAATCCTGACGGATCGCCCAATACGGCGCATACAACCAATCTTGTTCCTTGTATTTTGATTGATTCGGAATTCAAACAGATTGGTTCTCCTAAAGGAGACGCCAAATTAGCCGACCTGGCTCCGAGCATCTTAACGATGATGCACCTCAACATCCCTCCTGAAATGGATGGGAAAGTACTGGTAAGTTAGTGCTATGCCCTACTACTTTTTCGAGATGACGGTTACAAAGCCCTCTTTGGTTCCCCCTTCGTTAGTAAGCGTTACTATATAATAATAAGTTCCGTCTACAGCACCTGTACCATTCCAGTTATTTTGATAATCTGCATTTTCATAGACTTTTTTGCCCCAGCGATCAAAAATGATCAAACGGCTATTGGGGAATTTCTCTATGTTTTTAATGACAAATAAATCGTTATGCCCGTCACCGTTAGGCGTAAATACATTTGGAATGAGCACCCTGCAGGTGGTGTCGGGCAATGACAGTTTAGCTGTATCTGCACAACCTATGTTATTAGTAACAATCTCCGTGATGGTGTAAGCCCCTTTAACCGTGAATTGCCGGGAAGGGTCAGCCAACGTAGAAGTGATTCCGTCGCTGAACTTCCATAAAAACTTCAGGTTGGTACCAACAGATGAATCCCTGAAATTAACTGAATAAGGTACGCAATCGGGTTTGTAATCGGACACAAAATTGGCTATAACTAAGGCATTACAACTCAGTACATTAAACTGAAAATCCCTTTTGTTTACGCTTAACAACTTACCTTTCCTGTATTCACTAACACAAACGGCAACTACCCATCTTCCTATCATGGTTGGAGTCCCGGTTAACTGTCCTGTTTTTGAATTAATTGCAAAGGCCGGGCTTGATGCCATTGGATTAGACCCTGTATAAGGCGTAGCGTAAGAGACGAATGTAAAAGGTGGAGGTGGGGGAGGTACGGGTTTGGCATTGCTAGGTGATGGGGCTCCATCGTATGCATCGCAAAGGGAGTAAGCCAGGGAATCTCCATCTAAATCAATAGCCGAATGATCAAATACTAAAGGCTTACTGGCACATATAAAAATGGGAGGAAAATTTTTATAATGAGGGCTACTGTTTGTAGCAACAATAGATGGATCAGGAATATGAGCAGTATAAGTGGCTCCTGTGCCTCCGGGATTACTTAAATTCACAATGGAAGCGTTCCTACAACAGCGCTGATAAACGATATCGTATCCTCCGGCAAGGGGAGCAAGTGTCACATTGATGGTATAAATAGCTTCTTCCACACAAACATTTGTCGGAGCCCTTATACAAAGATAAGCAGGCGACTGAGTTAATTGAGTAGCTGAAGGAGTAGGTATGGCCAGTTTAGCAACGAGTGTTCTTGAAACGTTATAAACACCAATGCTTGCAGAATCATCGTATGCTGCAGTGCCAGGAGAACAATCCCTGTAAAGTTTCAATGTAATTTTATATACATTATTTCCCTGAAATTCATAAAAAATTTCCCCTCCAACAATATGAGAAGAAAAACCTCTTACTGAAAAAAGAATTAAAAACGCAACTGTAGCAAGTGTTTTGAACTTCATATTTTTTCAATTAATTAAACACAAATTAGTATACAACAAGCCCAATTAACTACCGAAATCTATTTACCAAAATACGAGGAGTTTAATGGTAGTTTGATTTAATGGCAGATTTAATGGAACATAAAATTAAACAAATAATTTATATTTCTAAATATTTTTAGGTTAGGCATGCTACAGCCGCGTTTTTATCCTTAAAATAAGTAAATTTCAAAAAATTTACTCCTCTATCAATAGACTAATTCAAGGAATTAATTATCATTGCACCCTGATAATAACCAACCCGAACATGGAAACAATTAATAATTATATACAAAAGCACAAGGATCGATTTCTGCAAGAGCTGATTGAATTACTTAAAATTCCTTCCATTAGTGCCGATCCAAAATACAAAGACGACCTGCATAAAACAGCTGAGGCGGTGAAAGCCAAATTGATCGCTGCCGGTGCCGACAAGGTGGAAGTTTGCAAAACGGATGGTTATCCGGTGGTTTACGGAGAAAAAATCATTGATAAGAAACTACCTACCGTGTTGGTTTATGGCCATTACGATGTACAGCCTCCTGATCCATTGGATCTGTGGAACTCTCCTCCCTTTGAACCGGTAATTAAGGATGGTAAAATATATGCCCGCGGTGCCTGCGACGACAAAGGCCAGATGTACATGCATGTAAAGGCTTTCGAACTGATGATGCAAACCAATACCCTGGCCTGCAATGTAAAATTTATGATTGAAGGAGAAGAGGAAGTAGGTTCGTCCAACCTGGGTACCTTTGTAAAACAAAACAAGGAAAAACTAAAAGCTGATATCATTCTGATTTCCGATACCGGCATTATCGCCAATGACATCCCCGCCATTACCGTGGGATTAAGAGGACTAAGTTATGTAGAAGTGGAAGTAACGGGCCCTAACCGAGATCTTCATTCGGGCCTTTACGGCGGGGCGGTAGCCAATCCCATTAACATTTTGTGTGAAATGATTGCTTCGTTAAAGGACAAGGATAATCACATCACCATTCCCGGATTTTATGATGACGTGGATATTTTATCCGCAGAGGAAAGGGCAGAAATGGCGAAGGCCCCATTTAGCCTGGAAGAATATAAAAATGCATTGGGAATTGAAGATGTTCACGGAGAAAAAGGCTTCTCCACCAATGAACGAACTTCCATTCGTCCAACGCTGGATGTAAATGGCATTTGGGGAGGTTATACCGGCGAGGGTGCAAAAACAGTAATTGCCTCGAAAGCCTATGCTAAAATTTCAATGCGCCTGGTTCCGCATCAGAACCATGATAAAATAACCGAACTATTTACGGCTCATTTTAAATCCATTGCCCCTAAATCGGTGCGTGTAAAAGTAACGCCTCATCATGGAGGTGAACCTGTTGTAACGCCAACTACTTCCATTGCCTATCAGGCAGCAAGTAAAGCCATGCAAACTACTTTTGGAAAAAAACCAGTTCCCGTTCGTAGCGGTGGAAGTGTACCCATTGTGGCTTTATTTAAAACCGAACTGGGATTGGACTCGGTGTTACTTGGATTTGGGTTGGATTCGGATGCTATCCATTCTCCCAATGAACACTTTGGCGTGTTTAATTACCTGAAGGGCATTGAAACCATTCCTCTTTTCTATGCCAACTACGCCGAAATGATGAAAGGCTAGAAAACAGCCTTTGTAATATACCTCCACTTTAATGGATAGGTGTGCCTATAATCAGGAGCTTTAGCCAAATTGAAGTTCAACCTAAACAGGGATTTCTGCTGCCGCTTTTAGTCAAAAGCCCCTAATCCTGATTTATTCATTCTCGCCCCGAAAAAACTTGAGGACTGCGCTTATTCCCAATTACCTTGCATTTGAGCCCAACAGTTGCAATTAGGAATCCAAATTTTCCAAAAATTTGGTTTGTAAGCACGTAAAGCCTTTTATACATTTATTCTTCATTGCATTTTAACCAAAATGATTAAGAATATAGTTAAAATTCTTCCTTTCCTCCTTCTATTGGGCTGTAAAAAAATAGAAGAGGTTCCTGGAAATTCAGCACCAGTAGATCCAACCGTTAGTAATACACTTAAGGAAAACTACGTCAACAAAATCTATATCAGTGTGCTGGAAAGAAAACCTGATTCGCTCGAATTCAGGAAGGCTATTCAATTATTGAACCAGCATAATGCTTCTGCTGCCGACCGGAAACAGTTTCTGGACAGCCTTTTTAAGGATCAGGGGTATAACAAGGTAACGTATCAAATTGTTAAAAATAATTTACTAAACAACCTGGATACCGCATCGATCACTAAGCAAATAAACACATTTAAAACCCAGCTTAACCCAAGCAACCAACTGCAAATTGATCGGCTACTGGCTCTTCAGCAAGTTCCTGCCGATCTCAGCTCAGGAGTCATCACGATGACTGAAGTGTGCAAAAGATGCGTGAATAATTACTTCTATGATCAAATCAACATGGGCACCAATAATTTTGCTACCTCTATTTTTCAAAATCTCTTGCTTCGATTTCCCAGCAGCTCCGAATTAAGCAATGCCAGCAACATGATAAATGGAAGCTATGCCCTTTTGTTTTTTCAATGGGGAGAAAGCAAGGATGATTTTTTAAACATCTTCTTTTCCTCCACCGATTATTTTGAAGGACAGGTCACGGACCTTTACATACGTTACCTGTACAGAAAACCTAATTCAGAGGAAATGGCTTCCTTAGGGGCAGCCTACAAAAGTAACCTGGATTATATGGCCCTGCAAAAAACCATTCTTTCCTCCAATGAGTACCTGGGGATTTAACTTAACCACTATTAAAAATGACTCGCTATTTAAACCACATGAACACTAAATTTTATACCTGCTTACTGTTTATCCTTTCCCTTCTTATGCATTCCTCCTGTAAAAAGGAAACGGAATACCTCTATAAAGTAAACGATGTAGCGGTAAGGCAGAGTGGAACCACTAAACAAAATACCAAAACTACCACCGAATTTATTTCCATCGCCTATTCGGATTTATTTAATGCCAACATCAGCACGGCCAGCCTTAACAGCCTGTCCTTAGCCTATTCAGCCTTCGGAGACCAAAAACTGATTGAAAACCTGATCATCAAAAACTTTCTCAACATACCTGGCGCGGCCATTCCAACAAAGGCTGCGATGAACATGAATGTGCCCGACTTTGTTACGAATACCTATAAAAAATTCCTCAACAGGGTGCCCAATGCTTTTGAACAATGGAACCTGGTTAACATAATAAAAAAAGATACCACCACTACGCCCGAGTTGGTTTACTATGGGTTCATGACTTCCAATGAGTATCGAAAATATTAAAATGAAAAGGAGAGATTTTATAAAACAGGCCGGTTTGGCCACTGCAGGCACGTTCCTGGTTCCTTATTTATTGCCCTCGGGCAGGTTGTTTGCGGCCACAGGAAACCGTAAAGCGAACCATGTGGTATTCTGCCTCTTTGCGGGCGGGGTAAGAAACATTGAAACCATCCAGATGAATGATGGCAATTTAATGCCCTATACCCTTGCGGGAAGCAAAGCCATCAGCGCTGACATTTTACCGGGCATGACTTTTAAACCCCCTGCTCCAACGGGCCAACCCCTGCAAACCCTGGGGACTTTATTTTCGGAATTTCGTTATGCCCTGGGACCCACCGGCCATTATAATGGGCATACTGCTGCCATCACAGGGGTGTATACCCATACCAACCTTAGCTTGAAAGATCATCCTCCTGTTCCAACTGTTTTCGAGTATTATAGAAAACATAGTTCTCCCGCTAAAGCAGCACTTAATGCCTGGTGGGTATCCAATTCTCTTGGACCTTTTCCAGCCTTAAATTACAGCATTGACCCTAATTACGGACCTCTTTATGGAGCCAACTACATTCAGCCAGACTCCCTTATTAAACATGCTTACAATGTGCTTTATAAGCCGCAGGTATTTTCTGCCGGACAAAAAACATCGGCTAATGAGATAAGGCAATTTCTGGATAATAATTTCTCTAATCAAAATACATCCACCAATGCAGGGGTAAGCAATCCTTTAACAGATGCCGACAACATCGAAAGTTTTATCCTCAAATCCATTGCCGAAGCTGGAACTGGAGCCTATAAAGATCCCTGGGGAGTTGGTTCTTTAAGTGTTGACATGTTCAATATTTTTTTCGCCGAAAAAATCATTCAACAATATACTCCCGAACTATTGGTGGTAAACATGCAGGACGTGGATATCGCGCATTACAACTTTACCAATTATTGCGACAATATGCGCAGGGCCGATTATTCCTTATCCCATTTATGGAACTTCATACAAAGTACACCGGGCATGGCCAATGATACCATTTTAATTGCGGCACCCGAGCATGGACGAAACCTGACGTCCAATTCCTTTGTCGATAATTACGGAAGGCATGCCCTCGATCATACAGGAGACGATATGTCGAGAGAAATTTTTTGTTTAGTGATTGGTCCCCCCTCCGTAGTTAAACAAAATCAGGTGATCACTGCCGTTGAAGGTCAAAGCATTGACATTGTTCCTACTATAGCCAATATCCTGGGATTTGATACCGACATTCCCGGCAATTACAAAAGTAACATGGGGCAACTCTTAAGCCCGGCATTTTATTGATTAAACAGCCCATGATGAAATTCAATATATCTCCTTTACTGCTATACCTTATTGTTATTATTACCCTGGTGTATTCCTGCAAAAAAGATCCGGGTAGTAATCCTTATGCAACGGTTAATTCAGCAGGAAGCGCGAAAACAGATACCAGTTATCCCTCCTCATTTGTGGGCCTGCACCAGGCGATTTTTTCCATTAAATGTGCTGTACCGGCATGTCATGACGGGAGTTTTGAACCGGATTTCAGAACCATCGAATCGGCTTATGCCAACTTGGTTTACCAACCGGTAGTTAAGAAACTTAAACCCTGGGTTTATCGCATTGTTCCTTATGATACGGCCAAAAGCTGGTTGTGGCAACGAATCAATCATTCACTCATTATTAGTGGCAAAGATACTTCCCAGGGCCGCATGCCCTTGTATTCATCTGCTTTATCAACTGCTGAATTGAACAACATTTCAAAGTGGATCCTGAGTGGAGCGAAAGATATGCTTGGGCATGTGAACCTGATACCTAATGCGCAACCAACCATTGTTAGTTTTACGGCTTATAGCTCGGCTAACACACAACTGGATACCAAAACCGTTTCTGGAGTTAAGGGTAATCCTTTTATCGTAGATACCAATATGGTGTTTACCATTTATGTGCTTATTCAGGATGACAGTACCCTGGTTTCAAACCTAATTCATAACCAGCTAAAACTTTCATTAGTAGAAAATGATTTTTCTGCAGCAAAGTCCTATCCCGGCACTTATATAGTGAAAGGGACAAGCAAACTTTGGTCCTATACCATTAACAGTTCCAACTTTAGTGTGGGGGATACCGTTTATTTCCATTGCTATACCAATGACCAAAGCCATAGCATGGATACGGAATACCCCAGGGCAGAAACCAGTTCCTATTATAAAACCCTGTGGTCTTTTAAAATTGTTCCTTATTAATTGTATTCCAATGAATAAATCAACGGGTCTTATTTCCTTCTTCCTTGTCATCACCTTATTTTTTTCCTGTAAGAAAGATGGGGGATTGATCAGCTCTGTTCCGTCGATTGAACTGATAAGTACCAACCCTTTGCAGGTAAAACAATTTCAGGATTCCATCACCTTTGTGATCTCCTATAAAGATGGGGATGGAGACCTGGGAGAAAACAATCCAAATGTGAATAACCTATTCCTTACCGATAACCGCAATAACATTACTTACCTCTATCGGATACAACAGCTTGCTCCGGAGGGAGCAAAAATTGCTATTGAAGGGAAACTCGATATTGTATTAAACAATACGGGAATCATCAATAGTAACAGTTCCCAAACCGTAAGTTATTCAATTTACGTAGTTGACAGGGCAGGAAATAAAAGTAATGTTGTAAATTCGCCACTGATAACAGTTATTCCCTGAATGGACAGGAATACTTAGTTAATTAAAATGAAGAGCTTCCTCAAAAAAAGTTGGTTGATTCTATTTATGCTTTCGTTAAATTCCTGTATCGATATTCAACCGGTAACAATAAGCGGAGTAAGGGAAATAAAAGTGTCAAGCGTTTCGGTTAAAGGAATTGAAGGCGAATTAAAAGTAACCATCCACAACCCCAACTACATTGGTTTTTCCATTTACGAATCACATTTTGATGTTGCCGTAAACGGAATTCCTGTTGGAGTGGCCACCATTAATAAAGGGATCCACGTCCCCTCCCATTCGGAAAAAGAACATACCTTTTATATTAAATCGGACTTTTCGAAACTGAGTTTAGCAGATCTGCCCGCCATTTTTTCGTTAATCAATTCAAAAAGTGTTACTGTTTCTATTAAAGGAGAACTTACCAGCGGTAACTTTTTTTATAAGAAAGGTTTTCCCATTGACCTGACCCAAACGATCCCATTGGATAAATAATGTATAACGCATAACCTTGATACATGAAAAGAAGTTTGATTTTAATTTTCCTACTACTTATTAAGCTAACCATTGGTCGTGCACAAAATACGATTCCGGCAGTAAACCAGGAGATTATCAACTATGTTACCTCTGTAATAGGTAAAAAAGTAGATCGTGGTGAATGTTGGGACCTGGCCAACAGGGCCTTAACCCTGGTACATGCCAGCTGGGATGGAAAATACAAGTACGGCAAACTGCTTAATCCCAAAAAGGACAGTATTTATCCCGGCGACCTGATTCAATTTGAAGGAGTGCAACTAAGCTATACCGTAGGGAAATCGAAAGTGGAAGAAGACATGCCCCACCATACTGCCATTGTATATAAGGTAATAGCACCTGAAGTATACCAGATAGCGGATCAGAATAATGGGGTGACCGGGAAAAAAGTAGGCCTTAGTAACTTCGATCTTAAAAATGTAAAGAAAGGAAAAATGAAATTTTACCGGCCTGTTCCCAAAACCTGAATCCTTTTTATGCCCTGATCATGGGCTTCAACCTGTTTAAAATTAGTTTTAAGCCTATTTTAAGGCGATTTTAAGGCATATTTATTAACAAAAAGGCGAGTTATCAACATTTTCGTGTGTTTTTTATCTTAAAGCTTGCACTGTCGTTGATTTATCATTTACATTTGACTCGTTAATAAAATAAACGTCTAACTTTTAAAAACTACAAAATGAACAAAGCAGAATTAGTTGATGCCATTTCAACAGAAGCAAAATTATCAAAAGTTGATGCTCAAAAAGCATTAGAAGCATTTGTTAGTGCAACTACAAAAGCTCTTAAAAAAGGAGACAGAGTAGCATTAGTAGGTTTTGGTTCTTTCTCAATTGCAAAAAGAGCTGCAAGAACTGGAAGAAATCCACAAACAGGAAAAGCGATTAAAATTGCTGCTAAAAAAGTAGCAAAATTTAAAGCTGGTTCTGAATTAGCTGCTAAAGTAAAGTAATTTTACTTTCTTAACATAGAAGAAACCCTGCGGAAACGCGGGGTTTTTCTATTTTATAGGAACTGTTCGCAGCTCCGATGAATCAATGCCTTGCATTGACTTTTTATTTTCTCCATAGTGTATCCCCTTCTTTATTACCTTTATCAACCTGATGAAGGGAAGTTCTATTCTTGTTTTCATGCTCACTCTGGCCAATGCTTCCTGCAAAACAGGAGGTTCCAATCCACATTTAAATTCAACTGAAATGACAACCGACTCTACTACCCATAAATACAGTAACCGCTTAATTCACGAATCGAGTCCTTACTTATTGCAACATGCACACAACCCGGTGGATTGGTATCCCTGGGGGGAAGAAGCTTTTGAACAAGCAAAAAAAAGCAACAAACTCGTATTGGTAAGTATCGGTTATTCCGCCTGCCATTGGTGCCACGTGATGGAACACGAGTCCTTTGAAAACGATTCGGTAGCCCGCATCATGAATGAACATTTTATCTGTATTAAAGTGGACAGGGAAGAAAGGCCTGACATTGACCAAGTATATATGAACGCCGTGCAGCTCATGACGGGAAGCGGGGGCTGGCCCTTAAACTGTTTTGTTTTACCCGATGGAAGGCCCGTTTACGGGGGCACGTATTTTAACAAACAACAATGGGTGAATATCCTGATGAGTCTTTCCGAAACCTATAAAAAGGATTCCCTAAAAGTTATTCAGTACGCTGATGAATTAACGGAAGGAGTGCGAAAAAGCGAACTGGTAAAATTAAATACCGAAAAACCTGATTTTACCATTGATGTTTTAAAACTTAGTTGCGCAAACTGGTCCAAACGTTTTGATAACAGGGAAGGCGGGCCTGACAAGGCACCTAAATTCCCACTCCCTAACAATTACCAGTTCCTGCTTCAATACGCCAAGCTAACGAAAGACGAAGCATTGCTAAAACATGTAGATCTTACTCTTGAAAAAATGGCCTTTGGAGGTATTTATGATCAGATAGGCGGCGGGTTTGCCCGCTATTCCACCGACTCCTTGTGGAAAGCGCCCCATTTTGAAAAAATGCTTTACGACAATGCTCAATTAGTGAGCCTGTATGCAGAAGCTTTCCGGGCAGAACGCAATCCCTTGTATAAAGAAGTGGTACAGGAAACCCTTGAATACATTAAAAGAGAAATGACAGGACCTCAGGGAGAATTCTATTCGGCCCTGGATGCCGACTCAGAAGGAGAAGAGGGGAAATATTACGTTTGGAAAAAGGAAGAACTGGAACAAATACTGGGAACAAAATTCGATTTATTTGCCGAATACTTCAACGTGAATTCCATTGGTTACTGGGAACATAATAACTACATCTTACTGAGAAAAAAGACGGACAAGGAAATTGCAGACCAATTTAAAATAAGTCTCCATGAACTTCAAAATCAGGTGAGGGAAATGAAAAAACAGGTGCTTGCCGTCAGGGAAAAAAGAATAAAACCAGGCCGCGACGATAAAAGCCTGAGCTCCTGGAATGCCCTAATGATAAAAGGATACGTAGATGCCTATTCGGTTTTTAATGAACCAGAATACTTAAATGCGGCACTTAAAAATGCAGATTTCATTGCCGTGACGCAACGTAGAACGGACGGTGGTTTATTTCATAACTATAAGAAAGGCAAAACCTCGATCAACGCTTACCTGGAAGATTATGCTTTTAGCATCGAAGCCTTCATTGCACTCTACGAGGTTACCTTTGATGAAAAATGGTTGAATACGGCAAGGGACCTGATGGATTATTCCATTACTCATTTTCATGATAAGGACAGTGCTATGTTCTATTTCACTTCCGACCTGGACAAGCCTTTAATCAGTCGGAAAATGGAAATTTCGGACAACGTGATTCCCGCTTCCAATTCCAGCATAGCCAACTCTTTATTCCTGCTTAGCCATTATTACGACCGGAAAGATTACCTCCAGCTGGCCTCGCAAATGCTCAATAATGTTAAGAAAGATATCCCGGGCTATGGTGCGGGTTATTCCAATTGGATGCAGTTAATGATTCGTTTTACAACGCCATTTTATGAAATAGCCATGGTTGGAAAACAGGCGCAGGAAAAAAGAAAAGAACTCGATCAGTATTACCTGCCCAATAAAATAATCCTGGGAAGTCAACACCCAAGTATGCTCCCCCTGCTTCAAAATAAATATTCGGAAGGAAAAACATTAATTTATGTATGCGAAAATAAAACCTGCAAATTACCGGTGGGCGAAATAAAAGAGGTCTTAAAACAAATCCCGCTTATTAAATAGCATTTAACTGCTTATTCCATACTCCCGCAGCTATTTTCCCCTTTCTATACCTGGGAAAAGTATGCTCAAAAAACCCATAATTTATCCACAAATCAGTTTTAGGATTCCCAATTTTCCAATATTTTGTTTTTAGGAGTTAAAAACAAACTAACATATTTGTTTTAATATAAAACAGTATGAAAAAAATGCAACCCTATGCAGCATAATAGCAGTTCGTTAATGCACTGGGCACAAAATTTGGAAAAACAAAAGACAAACAATAAATCAAAAAAATGACAACAAAAATCGATTTGTTCAGGGCAATTATAAATTCATTTATAGGGACCATTTTAGGTATTTACACCTTTACGTTACCTCATCGCCTCTTTTTACCCATCGGGATAATGCTTATTTTGGCTGCCATGATGGCTTTGGTGTACTGGATCCTTCAGTTAAAGAAATTGAAAAAACTGAGCCTAATCGAATCCGAGTTTAAATGGTGGGACTTCTTTACCTGCCTGGGCTATTATATTTTATTAATGGTATTCGTTAGCAAAAGCGAAAGTTTAATCTTTCCTTTAATGATCGGCTCTCTGGGTGCTGTATTTATTTTAGTCAATTTGATTATTATTGTCAGGACAAGGAGTTGAATAGATCAGGATCTATTCCCTGATCTTAACCTGAATCAAGGGATTATTAAAAACAATTTTTTTCATCTCCTGTACGGAAGGGTTATATCCCCAATTACTTCCCAATGATTTTACAAAAGTCAAATCATCCTTTTGTTGATTGGCTTTTAGCTCCAGGTCATCGCTTAAAAACTCTATACCGATGTAAAATCCATCTGCAGGAGTGATCAAATCGAGTGAGAGTTGCTCTTTATCGGAGATGATATTCTTTGTCAACAAATCATCTCCCGGCATGTTATTGCTGTGATCTTTGCTGTATACCCTCAGCCTGTAAAATCCTTTTTTTAGAAATTCGAATTTAACTTCCTGTAAATGCCCGCACTCTGGTATAAAAACAACGTACTGGTACCCTTTCTCTGCTTTGATGGTAGCATTACTCCTGCCTTCAATTCCTTTGGTTTTAATTTGACCGGAAAAGGTATGGCCCTTTTCTAAAGCAGGGGGAACCATAGCGTTAGTCAGGAAAAACTTATCTGATTTTTTTTCTTTCGAATTGATCCGGTAAGGTGCGTATCCAATGGCCCTTATCGTAATCTTTCCTGCTGTATCATTCAGCATGAAACTCCCTGAACTATCGGTAAAGGTGCCCTTTTGTTTTCCAACCAATTCAACCGCTGCGAAAGGAATCGGTTTTCCATCGTCTTCGTCAAACACCTTTGCGGTAATTTGGGGTTTAGCTGAAATGCTTACTGAAACGAACAATAATAGATAAAGTGATTTCATGGTAAGGAAGTTTAAAGGTTCTAATCTGTTTATTAATTCATATTATCATTTCCATTTATTACTGTATTAAAGTTAGCTCCGCAGGAAGCGGAATAAAAATCATTTTAGTTCCAAAATTGGAATCCTACCGGCTGCTTACTCTTTAAATTGGGGGGCTAACGAAGGGTGCAAGGACTATTGAAGGGAAAGGAATGAAATACATTCGCATTTCAAAAAAACTTTATCGGGGAATACAAACGTGGCGAACAAAGAAAGAAGATGGGGTTCCTTAACATTTGCTGAAACGACACGACAATGCCCCTTACAGCAAGCACCATAAGAGTTATCGTTAAAACTGGAAGAAAATTCGATACTGAAAATTGAGGAGAACTATGATGCAATCGTTAAAGCGGAATCAAAACTCCTTTACAGGGAATAAAGCCAGAGATAGGCAAACCTTGCAAAACGCAAGCTTGATATCTTATTCGATACGATTAGCTTATTTAATCAATCACCTTTAAATTGGGGTATTTCACCAACCACATATCGATTGCCTTGGTATTGTTAACTGTAATCACAGTCCTTTGATCCAATTGAACTTTTATTTTAATTCCATTGACCTTGCTTTTGCTCTTTTTTATCATTTTTTAATTTTTAAAATTGTTTATTTAACGTATTTATTGATTTATTTATTGTCCCCTTGCGGGCATTTTCTGCTATTTTTTTCTTTCGACTTGCTTCTCCAATTTTGATTTCTCCTCCTTTTTAATGGGATTCCTGAAAACAAGTGTGTCATTAAACATATCCAGGATAATTTCAGCATCCTTTTCTACTTTCCCAGATAAAAGTTGTTTGGATAATTCATTCAGAATGTATTTTTGCATCACCCTCTTCAACGGTCTTGCTCCATAAACCGGATCGTACCCAAGTTGTGCAATCCAGTTGATAGCCTCCTCGGTAGCAGCAATTTTAATATGGTTCTCCAAAAGCCGTTGTTGAATCCCTTTAAATTGCAACTCCACAATCTCCTTAATATTCTCTTTGTTTAACGGAGTAAACATGATGATTTCATCCACACGGTTCAAAAACTCAGGTCGAATGGTCCTACGAAGTAATTCAAGCACCTCTGTTTTTGTTTTTTCAAAAATCTGTTCCTTATTAAAATCATCGATGTTCTGGAAATTTTCCTGAATAATGCTTGAACCCAGGTTGGAAGTCATGATGATAATGGTATTTTTAAAATTAACCACCCTTCCTTTGCTATCGGTTAATCTGCCATCGTCGAGCACCTGCAACAGGGTATTAAATACATCCGGGTGGGCCTTTTCAATTTCATCCAACAACACTACCGAATAAGGTTTTCTTCGAACTGCTTCTGTCAATTGCCCGCCTTCATCATAGCCTACGTATCCCGGAGGGGCACCAATTAACCTGGAAACAGTATGCCTTTCCTGGTATTCACTCATATCAATACGGGTAATTAAGTTGTCATCATTAAACAAATAATCGGCAAGCGCCTTGGCCAATTCGGTTTTACCCACACCGGTAGTTCCCAGGAAAATGAATGAGCCAATTGGTTTTTTCACATCATGTAAGCCTGCCCTGCTTCTGCGCACCGCATCCGAAATCGCTTCAATCGCTTCGTCCTGACCCACCACCCGCTTGTGCAATTCTTCTTCCAGGTGCAACAGTTTTTCTTTTTCGCTTTGCAACATCCGGTTAACAGGAATTCCCGTCCAACGTGATACCACCCCGGCAATATCTTCCGAATCCACTTCTTCCTTTAGCATTTGGGTGCCACTTGCCTGAAGGTCGATAAGCTTATCCTTATAAGTTTCCAGTTGATTTTCGGCTTCCTTTATTTTGCCATAACGCAACTCGGCAACCTTTCCATAATCGCCTGAACGTTCGGCTTGTTCTGCTTCAAATTTATATTGCTCAATTTGTTCCTTATACTTTTGAATGCCTTCCACTACTTCCTTTTCGGATTTCCATTTGGCTCTTAAGTCGGCCCTACGGTCATTCAATTCTGCAATTTCCTTGTTCAGAGCCTCCAGTTTCCTTTTATCATTTTCCCTTTTGATAGCCTCCCTTTCAATTTCAAACTGGCGGATCTTTCTTTCAATTTCATCCAGCTCAATGGGCATGGAGTTCAT
>Ga0206944_1040_pt1 | contig 25147 bp, 20 predicted proteins | sample Alteio_BWOrgHeat_4_FD_152978 | JGI IMG/M metagenome (GOLD analysis project Ga0206944, IMG submission 152978) | Enriched cells from forest soil in Barre Woods Harvard Forest LTER site, Petersham, Massachusetts, United States -... | ecosystem: Environmental > Terrestrial > Soil > Temperate forest > O... | reverse complement strand
TACTTGATCAAATTTGAGTGATTAGGCGATCCAACAAAATATTTTAGCTTTTAAATTTTGAAGTAATTTCTGTATGAAAAAGGAAGGTAAATAATGACTAGTTTAGTCACTGGTGCTTATGGAAGAGGGATATCCATCGATGAGAAGGAAAATACTATTTTCTTCGACGATATGGATATGAACCTCAAAGTAGAAGAAAGTGTAATTGAACAACATAAAAGTAGGATGTTTAATCGTATTGGGGTTGGTTACAAAAAAATGTACTTAGGCACAATTTTAGACGATATTGCGAATCACTTTCAGCCACCCAAGACCCTTGATTTGGACTTATTTAATCCCCATGAAGACTTAGCCGAAAATGAAGCGCTCGTTAGGAAAATTTTTTCTAACTGGAAAGATAAAGAGGTAGAAGTACTTTTCCGTTTAAATAAGGTTGTTCTTAGGACATTTAAGCTATAATTTCGTACGCGTTCACAGAGTAGTTAATTCTGTGAACGCGTACCAAATTTCTTGACAATATTGGCTAAAATCCAGTAAATCTAAAGTAGAGTATTAAATTCTCGGCGGGAATCTAAAGTATGACTGATGTTTTACGGAAAATTAAACAAAAAATAGAAAAGACTATTCAGCGAGGCAAAAGCATTTTACTTTTGGGCCCAAGACAAACGGGCAAAACGACTCTTCTTCGCACATTGCCATTAGATCGCTATATTTCTCTTGCGAATTTAGAAATGAGGATCAGTTACGAACAAGACTTAAGCCGTTTAGCTAAAGAAGTTGAATCCCTTGCTGAGAGATGCAATCACCGCCCGATTATTGCAATAGATGAAATCCAAAAAATTCCTATTTTAACGGATGCAGTACAAGACTTAATCGATAGAGACATTGCGCAGTTTATCTTAACTGGATCTTCGGCAAGAAAACTGAGAAAAAGTCATACATTAAATTTACTTCCTGGCCGCGTGATTCCATTTCACATGGATTCTTTAATGATTCAAGAGATCCCACAAAAAAAGTTGTTGATTGAGGATTTACTCCTTTTTGGAAGTTTACCAGGTATCTTGTTTGAAGAGGAGTTTAAAGAAGAAAGCTTAACAGCGTATGTGGCCCTTTTTTTAGATGAAGAAATTCGTGTAGAGGCGGCCGTGCGCAATGTCGGGCTTTTTGCAAAGTTTCTTTATTTAGCGGCAGCAGAATCTGGCAACGCATTAAATTTTGAAAAAATTTCTCAAGATATAGGCGTTTCTAGTCCTACAATTTCTGCTTATTATCAAATTCTTGAAGATTGTTTACTCGTAGAGAGGATCGAACCCCTCTCTTTTTCACACACCCGAAAGCGCCTTGTTAAAACAGCTAAATATTTGCTCTTTGATCTTGGAATACGAAGAGTGGCTGCGAAAATGGGTACGAAACTTTCTAATGAATCGATGGGTTACCTATTTGAAGAGTTTGTGGGCCTTGAACTTTTGCGGCAGCTTCGTTTTTTTTCCCCTCGTGGGAAGCTCCAATTTTGGCGCGATGCAAATGGTCCTGAAGTCGATTGGGTGCTAGAGAATAATGGCAATTACTTGCCCATAGAAGTAAAGTGGACAACAAAACCCAATGTAACGCATGCAAAGCATTTACATCTTTTTTTACAGGAGTACCCTAGCCACAAGGGATATGTGGTTTCTCGGATTCCCTATCGCCAAAAATTATCCGCACAAATCGAAGCTGTTCCATGGCAAGAAATCCCTTTAGTGGTGGAAGAGTTTTTTTCCTCTTGATTTGAATGTTTACATCGGGTATGCTGATTGATTCTAAGAAAAATTGTTATCTGTAGGGAGACAAAACTTACAGGGAGATAAAACCAAATGGGTAAAGCCCAAAGGGGTAAAGCAATGTACGCCATTATTAAAACGGGTGGAAAGCAACATAAAGTCGCTGTTGGCCAAACAATTGACGTTGAACTAATTAAGGGTGATATCGGCGCGCCGGTGCAATTTACCGATGTTCTTTTTGTTCACGACGGTGCAAGACCCCTCGTGGGGGAACCTAATGTGCCTGGCTATGTCGTCAGCGGTGAGCTTATCGATTATGTTGCCGGTCCAAAGGTCACATCAATGAAATATATACCGGGAAATCACCGCAAAAAAATTGGCCATCGCCAAAAGTATGCGCGTGTGAAAATTACCGCAATAGCAAGATAAGAAAGAGGCAGTCATGGCACATAAGAAAGGTCAAGGTTCATCAAGAAACGGTCGCGATTCCCATTCAAAGCGTCTTGGGGTAAAGGTCGGCTGTGGTCAAGTTGTAAAGGCGGGAAGCATCCTCATTAGACAAAGGGGAACAAAGTGGCATCCGTCATGTAACGTAGGCAGAGGAAGTGATGATACTCTCTTTGCTTTAAGCGATGGTGTTGTAAAATTCCACACTACCAATAAGACGTATGTCTCTATTGAGTGCACTGCTTAAGCGATAATCGCTTACACAAAATTTTCTCGTTACAAAACGCAAAAGCGATGTTTTGCTTTTGCGTTTTTGTCTATTTTTAGCGGGTCTGGTCATTTTCTCTTTATTTTTTACAGGTAAACATGTTTTTCGATCGCGTCATTCTTGATCTTGTGGCAGGCAAAGGGGGAAATGGCGTCGTCTCATGGCGCCGAGAGAAATATATCCCAAAAGGGGGCCCAACAGGAGGCAATGGGGGAAGAGGGGGCGCTGTCATCCTCGAATCAGATATCCAAGTGTTTTCTTTAGAGGGGTATCGCAATCGCAGAATCTTAAAGGCAGATGATGGACGTCCAGGGGCCTCAAGCAGTAGGCAAGGGCGCGGTGGAAAAGATTTAGTCTTAAAGGTGCCTTGCGGCACAATTGTAAAAGATACTCGCACGGGCGAGGTGATCTATGACTTTGTCAATGATAAAGATCGCTTTGTGATCTGCAAAGGAGGAAGAGGCGGGCGAGGCAATGAAAGCTTTAAAACTCCAACGCATCAGGCGCCAAACTTTTGTACTGAAGGCACTGATGGGGAAAGCGCTCATGTTGAGCTTGAACTAAAACTTATTGCAGATGTCGGCCTTGTCGGCTTTCCAAATGCTGGAAAATCAACTCTTATTACAACTCTTGCGCAAGTCAGAGTAAAAATTGCAGCTTACCCATTTACAACGCTTCGACCTAATATTGGCTTTATCCAGCGCCCTGATCTTTCTAGGGTATTTATTGCCGATATTCCAGGCATCATCGAAGGCGCGCATCAAAATCGCGGTCTTGGCTTTGAATTTTTGCGCCACATCGAAAGAACGACTTTGCTTTTATTTGTCTTAGATGCCTCCGGCATCGATGGCAGATCGCCATCTCATGATTATAAGATTTTACGAGACGAGCTGCAAAAGTACAATGAAGAGATGTTATCGCGCCCCTTTCTTGTTGTTTTAAACAAGGTCGATACGGAAGAATCAGAGGATCACCTCAATGAGTTTAAGCGGCTTTATCCCTTAGATAAGGGATTGGTCTTTGAGATTTCTGCAACAGAGGGCACAGGGGTTGAGCTTTTACGTCAGGCGATCTTTCAAAAGACGAAAAAATAAAGTCTATTGGCTGGTAATTGTGTATTTCTTTATGATAAAGAGGCTGCAAAAAACTTGAAAGTAGATCTTTTCTATGCATAAAATATCGCTTATCACAAGATTGAAAAGCAAAATACTGCAATTTCGATTTAAGGGGATGCCTCCCGTCTTATTCCAAGACAAATCACAAGATCCGATTTTTAAAGCCACCCATGCAGGCAATATTGGAGACGCTATTAATGCTTTGCTCTACCTTAAGGCATACTGGGAAAAGACAGGAAGAAAAACACATCTTTACCTGCAGACAAACGTCCCTTGCGTCTACTCCGTTGAGCACCCCTTAAAAAATATTCTCATGAATGATTTAATGGCAAAAACGTTAAAGCCACTTTTCCTTGAGCAGCCCTACATCGACGCCGTGACCATAAGTGAGCAAAAGCCAGATGTACAATGGATGAACTTAAACAAATTTAGAGAGCTTCCCATCGACTATCACATGGGGCTTATTCAAGGGTGGCAGCAGCTTTGCACAGATATTGCCTTAAATCCTTTCGAGCCTTGGATAAAAGCGGAAAAACAGGAAAAATACCGGGATAAGATTGTTGTTGCTCGTGTGGCAAGGCTTAGAAGTGATTATATTGATTATCGATTTTTGAAAGAATATGAGGACAAAATCCTTTACGTAGGTGTTCCTGAGGAGTGTTTGCAATTTAAACAAGAGACTGCAATCAATTGCGAATATATGACAGCTACCTGTTTTAAGCACCTGGCAGCAATTTTTAATTCGTGTAAGTTGTTTATCGGCAATAGCGGGTTTCCATTCACATTAGCTGAAAGTATAAAATGCCCAAGAGTTCTTGAAACAAATTCAATTTGCCCTTGTGTATACCCACTTTCTTCAAACGGGCGAATTGCCCTATTTCAGGCTCAGTTTGAGGCCTTCATTAAAGAATTTTTATAACCTTAAAAGACACTTGTGAAGAAAAATCGAGCTTTTAAAAGCTACATACAATCATTTGTGACGGTGGCTTTGAGATGTGTCTGCCGCACCTATTTTAAAGTAGATGTGAGGGGTCTTGAGCATCTTCCTAAAAGTGGATCTTATGTGCTCACCTCTAATCACGCGAGCCATTTAGATAGTGTTGCCTTGATCGTGGCCTCAAAAAGGTCGATCGATGATTTTGTATTCATGGCGGCAAAAGATTATTTCTTTAAAGGGGGGCTTTACACCAAGATAATGAATTTGCTGCTGAATTTAGTGCCATTGGATCGCGGAATACACTCTAAGGGGCTGCAGAAAAATTTGCAATATTTAAAAGCCTGTAAAGAGGCCGGAAAAATCATTGTTCTGTTTCCTGAAGGGACGAGATCAGCTTCTGGAGAATTGCAAAAATTTAAGGTGGGCATCGGTGTTTTTGCCAACGCCTTAAAAATTCCAACTGTACCTTCCTATATCAAAGGCACTCATCGCCTATTGCCAAAGGGTAAACTTTTCCCAAAGCCGGGAGAGGTAAGGGTAAGCTTTGGTCCTCCCTTATATACGAATGTAGAGTCCAATACGGAGTCTTTTGATATTGCAGATATTAAGCACAAAGAATTTACCTTGCAGCTGCGAGAAAAAATTGTGGCCTTAAGAGATGGTTCTTTACTTGGATAAGAATGCTTGCAAATCAGTCGTTTGTTGTCTTTTTTTTCTCCTTCTACATCTGCCTCTGATCTCTTTAGAAAATGATGCTTGCCGCTTATTTGAAGACCTCTCCGTCGTCGATTACTGGAATAAAAAAATTAAAGACAAATTACCTATGACATACAACCACCAATTGCAAGGGGGGTATTTCCAGATGCCGTCGGCAAGGTGTGGTGATGAAGGGGAAATTGCAGCTGGGTATTCCCATGTTTACCCGTATAGAAATTATAACTTGCGCTGCCAGATGTTTGAGCGCTTAGAAATCAGCGGCAATTATAGAATTTTTTCCGGATTAAAAGATCCTGTTCTTTCCCCATTAGGTTTTGGCGATCTTTCCGATAAGGGGGCAAATGTCAAGTGGACTGTATTAAAACCAGAAGATAGCGCATGTGCTTTTCCTGGCTTTGCCGTAGGCGTTGATGATTTTATTGGCACGAGGCGTTTTTTTTCTCAATATCTCGTCTTTACCCAGGTTTTTACGGAGTGCAATCTAGAGATTAGTTTAGGATATGGGAGAAAAAGAATACATGGGTTTTTTGGCGGATTTAATTTCATGCCGTTTAGACAGGCGCTATTGCAGTGGTTAAATTCCCTTTCGCTTTCTGCAGAGTTTGACGCCATCAATTATCGCAGTGAGAAAAAAGAGCCTCACCCTAAAGGGAGAAGACAAAGAAGCTCCATTAACTATGGGGTAAAATATCGCCTCTTTGATGCTTTGGACCTATCGTGCAGCTACATTCGAGGGGAGAGATTTGCTTTTGCAGCTTCTATCTTTTATAACTTTGGGACAAGTCACGGATTTCTACCTAAGATCGATGATAAGCTGCCCTTAAAAGCCCCTGTTAACTGGGAACCTCTTGGTGAAGTGAGAAGCGATGAGCTATTTGCATCAGAGCTTTTATTTGCCTTCCAAGAACAAGGGCTGACTTTGTTAGATATTTATCTTTCAAATGAAAGTTGCAATGCAAAACGGGTGACACTCCATGTCCTTAACGAAACTTATTGGCTTGAAAAAGAATTAAGATGCCGCTTGAATCACCTACTGGCTGCCTTAATGCCCTCTGATGTCGATGAGGTCATAATCGTCATTGCATCTGAGGGGGTGGCCATCCAACAGTATCTTTTTAGGATGGAGTATGTGCGCCTTTTCGCATCACAACTTTTAAGTCCCTATGAATTAAATATTTTAACTCCAATGACTGATGTTGAGCCAATTCTTGCATCATACCATCTTCTAAAAAGAAATAGACCCCCTTTCAATTTTGAAATTCTTCCAAGAACAAATACGCTCTTTGGAAGCTCTGGAGGTAAATTTAAATATACATTGGGGTTAAATGTCGCCATCAATGGATTTATCTTCAACGATGTCTATTATAGCACTCTTTTAGGATGCAATATGTTTTCAAATATAAAACATTCAAAGGGATACGATCGATTAAATCCATCACAGCTTATTCAGGTGAGATCTGATATCGTAAAATACTATAACCAAAAAGGTCTTTTAATAGATGAGGCGTATTTACAAAAAAATTCTAATTGGGGAAGTGGGATTTTTACAAAGGTATCTGCCGGCTATTTTGAAGTGGAATATGGGGGTATTGCCTCTGAGGCGCTTTATTATCCTGTCCAATCCCGTCTAGCTTTTGGCGCCTCGTGTGCGTTACTTAAGAAAAGATCGTATAAAAACTTATGGTTGACGAATAGAATTGGCAAGTTACAAGGGGTTACTCTACACCATAAGAAGTTTTTAGGTTCTCAGTATTTTTTTAATCTGTACTACGATATAGAAGAGTTAAGGCTCAATTGTCAGTTTTCTTTAGGAAAATTTCTTGCGAACGATTTTGGAATTAAAAGCGCCTTGACTCATTACTTCCCAAGCGGTCTTAGGATGACAATGTGGTATACGTGGACAAATGGGAAAGATAAAATCAATGGGCGCACTTATCACGATAAGGGGATTGAATTTTCTTTGCCTTTTGATATTTTTTACACATATAGTGAAAGATCCAGGTGGACATATGGGATGTCGGCTTGGTTAAGAGATGTGGGAGTGGAAGCTAATACGGGGCTTAAACTTTACGAGCTCATCAATCAGCAAAGGCAGTGATATGGATGTACAAAATATAAGTGTCACAATTTTGACAAAAAATAGCCAAAAGTACTTAAAAGAGGTATTACAAGCTTTAAGTTCATTTGGCGAGGTATTAGTCTACGACACAGGTTCTTTAGACGATACAGTGTCTATTGCTAAAACATTTCCCAACGTGAATGTGGTGGAAGCCTCTTTTGTAGGTTTTGGCCCTACACATAATATGGCATCAAGTAGAGCCAAGCACACATGGATTTTATCTATTGATAGCGATGAGATTATATCAAAAGAGTTATTAAATGAGTTAAAAGAGATAGAGCAAGATGATATGGCGGTTTACTCATTTCCAAGGCGCAATTATTACAACGGTAAATGGATTAAAGGTTGTGGGCTTTTTCCTGATAGGCAAAAGAGGTTGTATAATAAGCAATCGACAAGGTTTACAGATTCTGTAGCGTATGAGTCGATCATTTCAGATGGGATGCGCGATGTGGCGTGTAAGGGAATGATCAGCCATTACCCCTTTACAACGATTTCCGATTTTCTTGCAAAGATGCAAAGTTATTCTTCCTATTTTGCAGAGCAAAATCGAGGCAGAAAAAAGTCTTCTCCAATTAAAGCTTGCCTGCACGGATGCTTTGCCTTTATGAAGAGCTATTTTTTAAAAGCCGGACTATTTTATGGATATGAAGGATTTGTAATTTCCTTATATCAAGGCCATACAGCCTATTATAAGTATATCAAGCTGCATGAAGCTAACCTTAAGCTGAAAAAAAAGTCTAATTTAATGCTTAATCGAGACCATAGCAGCGGTTAATGATTCAATTTGACTGTAACAGGCATCCCTTGGCGAAGGTGCCCATCGGGATTGTCTGCATAAATCCGTACAAGATAGACAAGTTCTGTGCGAAGTTCCTCGGTCTGAACAGTCTTTGGGGTGAACTCTGCAACTGGGGAGATAAATCCTACTGTGCCACTGTAAGGTTTTAAGGCTTTTGTATCGGAGTAAATTGTCGCCTTCATACCGGGGATGACCAGCCCGAGAAATGGTTCTTGGATATAGACCCTGACCCATACAGGGGAGGGAATAGAAAGGGTGTAAACGGGATCAGCTGGCGTCACGACAGATCCTTTTTCTTTAACCCGCGTTAAAATAATTCCATCGACCGGGGCAAAAAGTTTGGTGAATTGAAGGGTCGTTTCAGCAACATCTAAGGCGGCACTAGCACTTTTAAGATTTGCCTGCAGCACTGCTTGACTTTCTTTCGCATTATCTAAATCTTCTTGACCCACACTTCCCTCTTGAATGAGACTTTGTCTTCTTTTCAATAGGATGCCTGCATGCTTAAGTGTAATTTCAGCCGATTCTTTTTTCGCTTTGGACTCCTTGACTTGATCAAGATATGGCTGAGGGTCTAGTGTGGCAATAAGTGTATTTGCTTTGACAAAGTCCCCCTCTTCAAAAAAAAGCTCCTCTACCTTGCCAAGGACGCGGAAGGAGAGATCGACTTGTCTTACATCGACATTGCCATAGAGGGTAAGATTTTTGAGGGTGAGCCCTCTATCTTCATTTTTAGCTCTTTGAAAATAGAGGAAAATTGCAAATAGCGCGATAAGAAGAATAAAGAAGAGCGCAAATTTTTTAAGTGTCATCATCTACCTATATTATAAAGAATTAACGAAAGGGCTTTGTGTTGATCAAATTGTAAATATTGACCCGAAATTTTGGAAAGACAGTAGAAAAACATCGACTCTTCCTAAATATTCAAAAGCTGAAAAAGTGTCAGCTGAAATTCCTCTTGATCACATTCGTTTCATGCAAGCCAGTGCAAGTGGAATCTTCCAGGATCGTCAACACGATATTATTGAAAATGCTAAAGCTCTGCAAGCTGGAACATTAAAAATTACAAATATGCCTAAAATTGAAGTATGGCAAGATGATCAAGGCAGAATTTGGACGACAAACCACCGTCGATTGATTACATTACTCTTAAGTGGAATTGCAGACAAAATTCCAGTGGCTTTTGTTGACGAGGCAGTTGTTAAGCAAAACGCCTATGAGTTTACAACCACAAATGAAGGCAAAAAAATTTATGTTTGGTTGACTGATGAAGTGGCAATGATTGTTGGAAATGACAATCGCTGCCATTTGTCTTCCAAAGGCTAAAAGATGACGGATCTTGAAACGGCAGTTCGAGATAGCAAAAGATTTAGGTCAATTTGCCGTCGCGGGCTGCCGTTTCTAGGTTTAATAAAGTTGTCATGATTTTGATAAAGTCGTCTTTATGAAAGCAGCAATAATCTGCGAGGGGACTATCTGGCTCCTCTTCGCTTAGCTTACGATGAATCACAATAGCGCCAGCTTTATGAGCTGATTCAACTCCATTGGGATCATCTTCAATCACAATACAGCGTTTGGGTTCAATCGATTCCTTTAGGAGGATGCCCATTTTTTCAAAGCCACTAAGATAAGGGGTCGGTTCTGGCTTTCTCCCTTGATAATCTTCCTTAAAAAGGATCAAACGCATAAAAGAGGTAATTCCTCTTTCGTCTAATACAGGCTCTGCGGAATTTCTACGGGCATTTGTGATAATGCCTTGCGGAAGGCCTAAGTTTTTTATGAGTGTAAACAGCTCAGCTACTCCTGGACGCATTTCTAAATTGAGCATGTATTGTTGAAATTCACGATCAACTGCTTTAAGATACTCTTCTTGAGGAACCTTCAAGCCCAGTTCTTGGCTCATCCACTCCCAATTTTGATTGCCGTTGTTCGCATAGATTTTTTTCTTGAAAACTTCATCTAATTGAATGCCATGCGTAGCAAGAACAGTCTGATGCTTTTTCCAGTGAGCATCAGCTGTTGCCAAAATGGTATTATCGTAATCCCAAAAAACAGCTTGTATCGACATAATGATACTTTACCATCAAAATCTAATAAAATCAAGGGGTACACCTATGAATCAAAGGACGTCTACATCTTAATTTATTTTTCAATCACGTGTGGTATACCGAAATTACTTTACACAATCTTTATAAAATTTTGATAATGTGTACAAAACTACTTTTTGAAGGAGACATTATCCTAGAAACGGCAGTTCGAGATGCTAAATTGGCGCAAGATCTTGAATTAGAATCACTTTGCAGTGGGGCGGGACATTCCCAAGTGGTGAAGGACCGCCCCACTGCAAATGATTCTGGTTCAAGAGATTGTGTCAAGTTAGCGTCTCCAACTGCCGTTTCTAGGATTATGCCAGATCCAACTTTTTCCCTTACAGAACGGTGCATAATCAATCCGATTTTATCGATGCGCGCGAGGCTGGTTGTCGACCCCTCGTCTTCTCACTCCTCGTCTTCTTCAGGGATAGGGAGAAAAATATATCGCTGTATGGAAAAAGAGTTATTTACTCGAATTATAGGCGCATTTGCTTCTGTTTTTGCTGCCCCTGATGCTTTTGTTCACTTTTTTACAGGAACCTATAAGGCTGTTGCTCTATTGCCAGGGCGGTTTTATCCAGTATCTTGGAATGGGACAGAAGTCAGGGCCCATTTTAAAAAGGCGGCTCTATTTACAGGTCTTACTCTTGTAGGATCAGTTGTGGGTGTGATTTGGCCAGGCCTCTTTTCCTATTTTGATAAAAATCCACCAGGAGGCGGTAGTAATGGTGGTGGAGTTCCCTCAGGAGGTAGCGGCGGTAATAGTGGAGTTCCTCCAGAAGGAGATGGCGGTAGTAGTGATGTTTTCCCAACAAATAGCGATAGCTCCCTTGATCCAAATATGCCAAGAGCAATACAAAATCTTTTTCAGCAGGTGATCAGTGATAAAGAGAGGGCGCCATTTCAGAAACTTCACGTTTTTTGGAAAGGAGCATCGCTTACAGGAAAACAGTGGTTCGTCAATGCTTTTAATCACAATCACACTGCATGTGGCAAAGTGCGTGCGTTGATGCCGGATATAGTTTATCGTTCGATTACCCCTAAAAGAAATGTTGTTTGGCTTAATCAAAAAGAATCCTCAGATAAGGATCTTCCTCCAAGCTATTTTCATGCAACATCGAAAGTAGCTCTAGAGGCCATTTTAAAAACAGGGCGTATAGAAGTGCGGCATCAAAAAGCGTATCGTGGGGCTTTTGTATCGACGCTACCTGAGCTTGGATTTGGTAATTATATTCTTGGATTTAATCGAAATATTGAGCGTTTAAGTGCCCTAGAACATGGGTTCACCATAGGACAAGATACATTTTGGGCAGGGTTTTCTCGTAATATTCCTGTGAGTCAAAAGACTTTAGCCTGCGTAATTTTAAATAGCGAAAGCAAAGAAGAGAGGGAAGCTCTTGAAGCTGAATGTGTATTGTGGACAGGAAGAAAAATCGAAGTTCTTCACATGAGAAATATCCACCCCAAATTGGACAATATGAGGGAGCTAGGGTTTACCATTCCCTTTGAGTGGATTGAAGAAGGGGAAAAGGTTGGTCACCTTATCCTTAGTGCGATGCATCAAAGTCACCATGTTCCGCCGCAATCAAGTAAAGACACATCATCGCCACCTCCAAAAGCTCCTCAAGCAGCTCCTTCATTAGCTTTTCATTCCACTAAACAGCGAGTAAGAGCGCCTTTATCGATATTGCTTCGCAATCGGATCTCGCGTGTTTGGCAGCGTTTGCAAAGGGGCGTTTTATTCAGAAAACAAGAGCGTGAAGAGTCAAGGAATCCCAAGATGCATCAAGCAAATGAATCTATGATGTATCCGGAATGGGGGGAAGAAATACCTGTATATCAAGCTCCTGTTTATCAAACTACTGCTCTTAGAAGCGCTTATGCCTAAATAAGAGCTTTGTTCTCTTAAGCACTAAAGACGATATACGCTCTTTTATTTCAGATTGCCGTTTTTCACCGCCAAAAAGTACTGAGGCGATATTTCAACCCTATCGAGATTACATTATTTATCACGAAAATATGACGGCGCCAACCACAGATGAATGGGAAGAGGTGTAGACAAATGGTATTACTCGACACTTGTGCGCTGATTTGGTAATCACATAATAAGCTATCAATATGCAATTATTTTATTGTGTGACAATTCTGTTAAAGATGCCAAAAATTTAGGACCCTTATCTACAATTTCGAGTAAGCGCAAAGTTGCATGATTTGGGCGGCGAAGCCCCTGTTCCCAAGCCTGAATCGTATTTAAACTAACATTAAGATAGGCTGCAAATATGTTTTGCGAACAATTAAGTTTGTGTCGCAAACACTTAATATCATCTGCTGAATATTCCTTTGGATGTTGAGGAATGTCAGAAGCGGATGTATCTATTCTTAACTTCTTTACCCTAGCTTTATTTGGAAGCTCCTTTTCATAAGCAATAGCCTCTTCCAATCCTTCTTTAAGAAGGTTAAACATTTTACCCATGTGTGGACTCCTCTTTCAATTTTTTTACCAAGTGAGAAATCAATTTTTTCTCATCCTGTGTCAGGTCTTCTTTGACATTTTTTGGATACAAAACAATTAAATATAGCTTTCCTTGCTCCGGAAGATCCAAATAATCAACCCTAAATCCACCTCTTTTGCCAACATTAGCTCCTTTTAAACGGATTTTTCTAAGTCCTGACAATCCGGGAATTACATCACCTGCCTGCGGATTTTTCAACAACGCTTTTTCAAAGTCTAAAAAATCGCTTTCCGAAATCTTTCCAGCTTCAATCAAGTTGTCTAAATACTTGGAGAAAGATAGCAGTTGAATAAAAACTCTTTCCATAATCTAAACATACCACACTGTGGTATTACAATTCAATCTAAAACTGAATGGCCACAACTGTTTCCACATGTGTCGTTTGAGGGAACATGTCATACCCTTGTACTTGAAGAACCTGATAAGGTTGTGAAGAAAGTCTTTGCAAATCGCGTGCCAACGTTGAGGGCATGCAGGAAATATAGATCAGCGTCTTTGGTGGAGACTTAATGATCGCATCGATCACTCTTTGATCTAACCCCTCTCTTGGGGGGTTGACAATCACAAGATCTTGGCCGTTTTTTAATAAGTCATTAATCACCTTTTCTACATAGGCATTGAGAAAGGTGGCGTTTTCAAGCTTATTTTGTGCAGCATTTTGGACGGCGTATTGCGTTGCCTCTTGATTAGCTTCTACACCTACGATTTTAGATCTACTGACCCTTTTGGCAAGCAAAAGGGTTAAGGCGCCAACTCCTGAGTATAGATCCAATGCCTTACTTGGCTGTAACTGCAAGGCAAGCGCTGCGACGTCGCCATATAACTTTAAACTTAGCCCTTTGTTATTTTGGATAAAGGCATCGGCTGAAAAGCGAAAGTCAAGATCCTCCATTTCAAAGCTTGCCTCACAAGAGCCGATCTTTATTGTGTGGCCTTGGGCTTTGGCAATGATGCCCCCTATACAAGAGAGCCTTTCTTTGGCTTGGCGAAAAATGCTTTCCCCATTTTTTGGCAAGTGTTTAAAATGAAAGTAAAGAAGGTAGTGATCGCTTTTTAGAATGTGCAGCTTGGCATCGCTTGCATCTGTTGGGGAAAGCTGTGAAACAATTGCCTGCACTTCACTTAAAATTGGATCTGATTGAGAAGTGAAAATGGGGCATTGCTTTACCTCAATAATGCTAGGCGCTTCGGCCCGAAAGTATCCCACTTTGTAGTGGTTACCAAAGGGTCTTAGCGTCAATACAATTTTTCGTCTGTAATGCCATTGATCACTTGAGGGGATCACATCAGGCACCGCACACTTTAGCTTTGCTTGCCTTGTTAGCGCCTCTTCAATCCATTGCTTTTTGTATGCAAGTTGGTGGGTGTACCCGATATGCTGCAATTGACATCCGCCGCAGCTGCCAAAGTAAGGGCATTTAGGGATTACCCTTTCTGCGCTAGGTGTGTCTATGGCAAGAATCTGACCCTTGGCAAAACTTTTTTTCTCTTGAGTGTGCGAATAGATAAGCGTATCGCCAACGGCTGCAAAAGGGATAAAGGTCACAAAAGAATTATCTTTGACAATCCCTTCCCCTCCAAAAGCCATTTTTGATACGGTTCCGGAGTAGGTTTGACTCATCTTACAACATCTGGCCTTATGATTTGAAAGTCTCTGATCATGAGTTGAATGCTTTGCCCTTGATAGTTGTTAATTTGTGGCGTAAATGCGACGCGAAGCGTTAAGTGCTTTTTTCTAAGCATTGGGCTTAAAGAAGCTTTTCCAAAAGCAATGCCCTCAAGCATCCTTCCATTTTGCTCTAAATAAAGCTTAAGATGTGTTTTTCCAACGACCTTAGGGGGCCAGGCTTGCTTGACATTGCTGTAGAGAATGGGAGGGGGATTTTCATTGCCATAGGGCTCTAGCAATTTCATCGATTCCATGAAATCAAATGTCAAGTCGTCAAAATTGACTTCAGAATCAATTGGCAATTTGGCAATCACGTCATTGTCTTGAAGCTCTTTTTCGGCAGCAGCGATAAATCTTTTCTTAAACTCTTCTATATTGGATTCTTTTATCGTAAAACCTGCCGCAAAGTCATGCCCGCCAAAGCTGATGAGAAGATCGCTATTTTCTTTTAATACATTGAGTAAAGGAAATTCTCTAATCGAGCGAAGAGAGCTTTTCCCCACCCCTTTATCGATTGCCATGATGATCGTCGGTCTATTGTACATCTTAGAGATACGCATGGCGATGATGGCGATAACACCCGGATGCCATTTATGTGAACATAAGATAATTGCCTTTTGCTTTGTAATTTCTGGCTGCTTTGCAATCAGCTCTTCTACTTCTTGAATCATCACCCGTTCAATTTTTTGTCGTTCGATATTGTTAAGATCAAGCTCTTGCGCCATCTTTTCAGCAATTTGGGTGTTGCGGATCAAGAGGACTTCCACCCCTTTTTGAGGATCGTCAATTCTTCCTAAACTGTTTAAGCGGGGAGCAATTTTGGATGCGATTGAAAATGTACTAAGCTCATTGAGATCGATCTCTGAGATGGAAATAAGCTTAGCAAGACCTACTCTTTTTGTTTTGCGAAGCTGCCTGATTCCATAACAGACTAAGATCCGATTTTCTCCAAGCATAGAGCCCATATCGGCAACAGTGCCAAGAGCTACGAGATCTAAATAGCGCTTGAGATCAATTTTTTTTGCAGAGATCTTTCCTTCCGCCACAAAGTGATTGGTAATAGCGTGCGCAAGCTTAAAAGCAACGCCGACACCGGTCAGTTCTCTATTTGGATAGGGGTTGTTGAGAAGTTTTGGATTTAAGGTGGCGATGCAATGGGGAATTTCATCTGTTGGTTCATGATGGTCTGTGATGATGACATCGATCCCTTTTTCAACGACTTTGGCAATTTCAGCTGCAGCTGTAATGCCGCAGTCGACCGTAATGAGTAACTTGCACTCGCTTTTTAGCGCGTATTCAAGCGCTTCAACAATTAAGCTTTGCCTAGAACCCCCTCTTAAAGAGGCATAAAAAAACACATTGGCGCCAAGGCTTTGAAGAAATTCAGTGAGAAGCGCAGTTCCCGTCATTCCATCGACATCGTTATCGCCGTAGATCAGAATATTTTCAGATTCGGCGATGGCCCTACATATTCGATCGACTGCAACTTGCATGCCAGAGAGAAGGTATGGATCGAGCAGATCTGGAAGTTTTGCATAAAGATAATCGTGGATCTTTTCTAAAGAGGTAAATCCCCTAGAGACAAGGATTTGCGCAATTACCGGATGTATTTTATATTCCTTGATGATGCTTTCTTTTAGATGGGGATTTAACGTGGGATATGTCCACGTTAAATCTCCATTTGTTTGATGCCACGAAAGCATATCTTTAGCGCTCCAAAAGAGGGTTTTTAGGTTTGTCCCACTTCAGCTTTTGATCTTTTTTCCAATGAGCGGTTGTGAAAGTATAACATCACAGGAGATGCGATGAAAAGTGAGGAAAGTGTTCCTATCAAAACGCCTATTGTCATTACCAAAGAGAAGGCAAAGATTGTCTTTCCGCCTAAGATCACAAGTGCTAAAAGAACTAAAAGGGTCGTTCCAGAAGTCATCAACGTACGGCTTAAGGTGACATTTAAAGACTGATTGATCAGTTCAACAAATGGCATTTTGCGGTAGATTTTTGTGTCTTCTCTTATTCTGTCAAAGACGATGATCGTGTCATTTAAAGAGTAGCCAATGATCGTCATGATCGCGCCTATCACCTGCAGATCGATCTGCACAGCAAAGCCGAGCTTATGGAACATCGCCAAAATCCCTAAGGTAATGATGACGTCGTGAATAAGTCCAACGACTGCGCCAAGGGCGAAGTTAATCTCAAAGCGGATGGTGATGTAGATAAGGATACTTACCAGCGCAATCGCAAGAGCCATGATCGCGTTGTTTCGCATTGTTTGTGAAAGTTGTCCACTCATTACAGACCAGTCGCGATCAAGAGTATCAAGCTGCGATGGCTGTATTTCAAGACCGCGCGCTGCTAATGCTTTTACTACCCATGTCAAGCGAGGATTTGTCTCGTAAGGGTAAGTAGCCACGATATCTTTTGTCTCTTCAGGCATGTTATAAAAGGGGTGATCCTTTTCTTCCATGCTGATGCCCAGCTGAATTTTCACTTGGCTGGGGCGGCTTAGCTCTCTTACCTGGATATCATTGCGCGTAGCGCCACTTGCAAGAAGAGCATCGGCTACAAGTAAGCGATAATCTTGTTTTTGCGTATCTTTTTCTTTTAGATCGGTCACAAGTGAGTAGCCGCCAGTAAAGTCCATGCCAAGCATTGTATTGCGCTGTGAGATAAAGAGGTATGTGCCAACTGCCATCACAACAAGCGAGATGACGAGAGCTTTTTTCGTCTGCGCCATGAAGTTAAAATGGGCACTTCCAATGAACTGAGACATTTTAAGCTCTTTATGTGCAGGGTTTTTGACCCATCCCGCAAAGTAGTAACGCGTCATAAACAGCGCCGTGAACATCGATGAGACAATACCGACGATAAGAGAAACGGCAAACCCTTTGATTGGGCCTGAGTCAAACTGAATCAGAATCACCGCTGCTAAAATTGTCGTGATGTTAGAGTCAAAAATGGCGCTAAATGCTTTTGAATACCCTGCTTGAATCGATGAGGCGATGCGGCGAGTTTTTGCAAATTCTTCCCGGATTCTTTCAAAAACTAAAACGTTTGCATCCACTGCCATCCCGATTGTAAGTACGATACCTGCAATGGTTGGAAGCGTGAGCGCTGCGCCAAGATTTTGCAAGACTCCCCACATGATTAAGAGGTTAAGTAATACAGCAACTGTAGCCACAACCCCAGCAAAGTGGTAATAGCCGATCATTGCGACGACGACGAGAGCCACTGCCACTAAAGAGGCGACAATGCCGCTTCTTCTTTCCTCTTTTCCAAGCTCTGGGCTCACATTTTGCTCAGAGAGAATTTTAGGTGTAAAAGAGAGCGATCCGGCTTTTAAGTCAGCAGCTAGTTGACTGATTTCTCTTTGTGTAAATCTACCTGTGATCAGTCCCCCTTCACGCAATGGCGCTTCAAGGTTTGGCTTAGTCACCACATGACCATTTAAGATCACAGCCATTCTAAAGCCTCTTCCGCCTGTGTAGGCTTCTTTAGGCGTCCCTGTAATTTGCTCTTTAGCAAATTGGGAAGTCCATGCGTAAAAGTCATCGCGAGGATTGCCTTGTCTTTCTTGCGATCTCTCATATGCGCTCTTAACCCCGAAGTTGAGAGTATTGCCTTTGCTCGGATCGTAGCTGACGTGGATGTTTTCTAAGTTTGCCCCTTCTAATGCGTAGTTATGGAATACGAAGAGAAGCGGGTGTGACTGACCGTCCCACTCCATGAAATCATTGCCGCGAAGCACAGCTACGCTTGATAACGTATCGTTAAAAGAAGATGAAAGGCTTCTTTCTTTAGGATTGTCGATGCGAAGACCATTGTCCCAAAGCAGTTTAGCAATTTCGCTCATCGGTTTTGGATTTTGTGTATCGCTCGCTTGCTCGCCTAAATGGTGCCAGGCGATTTCGTTAATGCTTTCGATGTCTTTGCGGTTAGTCACGACCGCTTCATTCCACACGTTTTGCAAGAACTGATTGACTGTGTCTTTTAAAGCGCTATTTGGCGATGAAAACTTTTCATTGACGATGTGAAAATACATCGCAGATGCCTTGACAAGTTCTGATGCCGAAAGGCCTTGAGAACCTGGAAAGTCGAGGATGATATTGTTATTTTCGATGTGGATATTGCGCTCTGCGACACCCATTTTATTAATGCGCGTGTAAAGCTCGTTTACGACTTGTTTGATATCATCTGGATTTGTCACCGTGCGATTATTGTGATCTCTTAGGCCAATACGCACTGTTTTTCCGCCTGATAGGTCAAGACCCCATTTAAGAATCTTTCTCTCATCGCCGCGGAAGTATTTGACAAAGCTTAATGTCAAATTTTGCCAGTAGACGTTTTTAGTCGGCTTTGGCACTAAGTATTTGCTTGTCGCATTGAGGTCGACTTGCGCAGAAGAGTACTCTTCTTTCCACTTAAGTAGATCTTGTTGGGCGAGATCGTCGATCTTATTTAATGCTAAGAGGCGCTGTTCAACGTCTGTGAAGTCGAGTACTGCAAAGCGCTTACTTCCCTTAACTGTAAAGTGCTCCCTTGTCGCCTGAAGGAGATGGCTATAGTAATCACTTAATTCAAAGATGAAATCTTTACTAAATTTTTGCGCCATTCCATAAGAGGCGGCAGGGTAGCCGATAAATCCATTTTGCTGCAAAAGAGCTTTGAGCTGGTTAAAATCTGCCATGAATTGTTTGCTAGACTCGCTATCTGGCGTGCCTTGATGTTTTTCGGCAATCGCATTGAGTCCGCGCGCAATTACGTAGATGGAGCCCATGCGGAAACCTTCTTCAGGTGTGCCTTCCGAAGCTGATGGAGCAAAGACGATGAGGCCAAGCTTTTGCTCTTCCGGTTTTAGCTTTTTAAATGCGACATTATCTAGGACTGGATAAGCAGAAGGGCTTAAGTCGATGTGCTTTGGAGTCCAGCCAGCTGATAGCTCTTTTTTGATTTGTTCTGCTTGCTTTTCAGCAAGTTTTCCTAAATCAAGCGTTAGGAAGCTTTGGCTGTCTGTCAATGTATTGAGTGTTAAGGTGAACGTCTCATCATTTGGGATAAGATTTTCATCGGCTTGTTGATTGACTTTTGCAATTTTGTTGATGATGAGCTGATTAAGTCGATCTTTTTGGAAAGCGAGCGCCTCTGTCTTTTGCGTGCTTAAGCGCAGCGTTTGCACATCAGCAAAAAACTTAAGGCTTATAGTGCCTTGGTTTAAATCGATCAAGAGCGCTTCGACAAATGGATCTCTTCCTTCTAAATTTAGAATTTGAACAGAATCTTGCGAAGAGCTATTTGCAAGTGTCTTTGCGATCTCGTTATAGGAAAGAGATTTTTTTGCTGCCTTAAAGCTGCCTGCATTTTTCTTTATGATCGCAAGGGCACTTTCAAGAGATTTCTTTTGATGGTCTAGGACAGATAATGAAAGCTCTTGAGCATGACTTAAAGGCACTCCTTTTTCCTTGAGCGCTTTTTGCTCTTCAAGAAGAGCCGCTCTTTCGGTTGTCAGGCGCGATGTTAGACCGTCTGCATAAGAGGTAAATTTTTGCAATAAGGCATCTGGACTGCCTTTCTCAGTTTGTGCAAAGGTGCTATAGTATCTTTTGGCAATGGCAGGGCTACCTTTGCCGATCACCTCTTCCATTTCTACAATTTCTTTCGCAAGAGCGACAGCTGCGACATCTGATGCTGGGTTGTTGCCACTTTGAGGCAACGCTTTTAGCTGCTCTGCTGTTTTACTAGGGCCTGCAAAGCTTTGCGCAATTTGTTTGACTCTATCGTTAGCAAGCTCTCTATATTCAGGGGAAATGGCCCCATTTGCATCTAGTTTGGGGATAAAGTGAAACAAGGTTTTGGCATCTTGAGCGTTTAGGCCGATATTGATTTGTCTTGCCACCGTGACTTTGTCTTGGGTGTCTGATGCACCTTGAAATAAACTCAGTTGTGCGGGTGCAAAGGAAATTAAAGAGCCAGCTTTTGGTAAAAACTTTCTAAAGGTGTCTGCAGCTTTGCTGTCTGCAAATGTCACGTCGATTAACCCGGGAGATTCGCTATTGAGTTTAATGGATGTAGGCTTTACGTGAAGCAGTTTGCTAAAAGACTCAAGCCAGGCAATAGAATCGTTTTCTAAGCTTTGAGCCCTTGCGAGGGCGCTTGCACCGACTGCTTCAGCTCTTGGTAAATCGATTGCCGATTTTAGAGGTCTTGAGTAGTAAAAGACTGTGGGTAGAATATTATAAAGCGTTAAAATAAGGACAGCTAGTATCAAATAAAACTGCCAACGTTTTTGTTTTTCCATAGCAAACCGGTTCCTTGACTGATTATAAGGTGTTGAAAATGGTCAAAATATATACCGAAAGTATTTCAAAATTTGGATTTTTTGGCTTTGAGAAAAACCCGGGATCGAACGATCGGAACCAACCCAATATTATAATATGGGGCAGGTTCCGATCGTTCGATCCCGGGGATTTTCTCTTTGCCAAAAAACAAATTTTGCAACACTTTCGGTATAAGTTCTACGAAATTTCTTCGCAAACTCTTAAGTTAAGTAACGAAGGATAACAGATTCGGCAAAAAGAGAAAAGCTTTAACTAAGGCATTGCGCTTAAGTGCAGCTGAAATTAACCAAATGGCACGAGAAAATATGAGTGAAATCAAACTGGAGGATCTGGTTTGCAAGCCCAAATTGATTTCATATGCCCTCGACACATATGCTTAAAAACTTTACTTAAATGTTTGAAAGAAGTACACAGGATTGCGGTGTGATCCCTAAGGGATCGTTAAGAAATAACCTATACAGTTATCGAGGAGAAAAACGATTCAGATCGAGACAATTCTTCCGAGGAGAGTATTAGGTCATACCTCCGAGGAAGAATTGTCTCGAGATGGATCGATTTTTCCCTCGAGAACTGTATAGGTTATTTTTTAACGATCCCTAACTGTTCCACGCAGTTTAAAAATTAAAATTAATCATAAAAGAGAGTATGAGAGGAGATAAATATGTGTTTACCTATTTGCCAGAATGCTGAAATGAGAAAAGCTTATGAAGAAGATATAAAAAAAAGGGGGGGATTTAAGGGATGTGTCAGTAGAGGTGAACTACCCTCAAGCATTAGAGCCCCCAAAGATGCAAACTCTTATATAAAGAGCTCTAAAAGTAAGCGTTTCCGAGAAATTTTCGAGTCCTTTCTAACCCGTGACGGACATGATAGGGAATTTAGAAATTTTTTATTTTACTCTGGATGGAAACAGAAAATTAATGGGACATTCGATAATATCGACCTGTCGAAGCAATTGGAATCCAAAGGATATGTACGGACATCGAAGGCTGAAATACTCTACACTTATTCTCCAGTTTTGTTTAAGGCTATTTTTTTTACATATCGGTACCAAACTAAAGAGAACCTGCTTTATGGAATGGATCACGTAGTTTCAAAAAAATTGGCTAAAGCGATTTCAAATACATTTGAAAATAGCTATTGGCTTGAACATGATGAATATGGGCGCATGGCTTGTTTAAATTCACGCAACAATACAATTAACAGGAAGCTTATTCAATCCCGTATATTTTCCGGTGAATTAAAAAGAATGAGAAAGATAAAAGAAATTATTTATAAATATATGTTTTCTGAAATAAATTTTCAAAATCCTAAAAAAATTAGAACGTGTGATTTAAAGGAAATAAAAACAAAGAAAATGAAAGTAGACGGTAGAACAATAAAATACAAACTTCCTCACGAACCTTCTTCCATAATAAAATTTATTGATGCACTTACAGATATTAGTAAAAATTTTGAAAAAAATGGAGCTGATTCCAAGCCGGAGGCTCTGGATTTTTCTGCACTTATTCGATTAATGGAGTGTCAGGATGGAAAAATGGATGCGTTTATTTTGGAAACAATATTCAATGAATGTAAAATGCAACAGAAGATACCTTCTATATTACTTGAAAAGACTTCCAAGCTTTTTTTTGAAAGAGTGTTGTCTACAACGATTGCAAAGAAAGAAGAGTATCGACAGTTTATACAAAATTACCAAAGTGGAATTTATGATAGCAACAAAAACGATTTAGTAGGATGGATCACACACAAAACGGGGTGGGTAGCCAAAGTGCTATGTGGGGACCATTCTCGCAACGAAATTGGCAACAAAGATGTAGAAGTGGCTGGAATTTGTTATAATGGGGGTAAGCTATTTAATCATGATTCTGCGGTAATCGCTGCAAATTTACGGAAAAATGTGATCAGAATGGCTGTGATGGATGGTCTTGGTAAGAAACCGGAAAATGGTCAAATGGCCCAAGACTTAGCTAAAGCTTTTGCAGAACAAAAAACGATTGAGAAGGCTATTTCTTATGCTGCTTTATTTGGGCATAAGACCGGCAAGTCTGTCTTTTCCGTTGCAGAAATAGATGCAAAAGGAAAAGCAACAATTTGGACTTGTGGTGACTCAGGATTTGCAGTCATCAGTAAAGATTATACAGTAAAAGAATTTACGGTAAAAAAACTTAAGGGATTTCTTGAAGATCTTGAAAGTGCAAGTTCATCGGAGAAGAGTGAAATTAAAAATAAATACTTTAAAGGACGACATAATGTAGGAGACTCCTATTTTGGTGATAAAAATAAAATGCCTAAAGAGAATATTGTCACAATCACACTTGAGCCAGGTGATATTCTTGTGGGTGGCTCAGATGGATTATGGGATAATTTAACCCAATATGAGGTTGCAGGTGTTATTAAAGAGTCCCTGGAAAACAAGATAGATAATGTCGATTCCGTCAATGTGGCTGTGAGCGCATTGGATCAAGCCTATAGAAAACGATTCAAGCAACTTAGTGGAAGTTCAAGTAGTTCCTCGGAAAGTTTTTTTCAGAAAAGAAAAGAAGACAACATTACCATTTTAGTGGCCATCTACGATCCTCAAGATTCCACCTCTTCAACTTCATCATCGCAAAGTACAAGTGATTCGTACTACTATTCAAGTTCATCCTCAACACTATCTTCAGAAAATAGTGAAGAAAGGAGTCAAACAATATATAATAAATATTTAGAAGATTTCGACAAGGCAGGAAAGCTTGATTTACTCTACATAGATGAGCCTGATCGGCGTACCAAAGATTATAACAAGGATGAGCCGGGTTACACTCAGGCAATGAAGAATGCGTTTGAGAAATTTTTAAAAAATGGATTGTTTAAAAAATTAGATTTAGACCTCATTATTGAAATCCATGATACTTGTGTAGAAGGGGTTAAAAGAGAGAATAAGGATCAAAAATTCTTTGATTTAGGCACAAAAAAGGAAAATGTGTTTTCAGGTGGATATCATTTTGGGGCAGATGAGCCTACTGAGAATGCTAAGAAAGAATGGAAAACTCATCGATTGATAAAAAGCAATAAAGGAATGGCGCCTGAATCAGAATATCTAGCAAGGCTAACTAAAGGTGGAAAATTTGTTGAAACCCGCTGGACAAAAGAAAGGGTAGAGGAAATTTTAGAAAGGTACTATTCAAAAGTTGCGCAAGAAGACCAAGATGATAAAAAAATTAGGGAGATTGTTAGATGTTGTAGAGATCTGGAAATTTCCCATATTTTTGGTGATGGGAATCAAAGAACAATTGTCTTTGTGATTTTAAATAAACTTTTGATGGAGAACGACCTCTCTCCTGTCATCATGAAAAAACCATCCTGTTTTGATGGATATTTTTCAGTCGATGAATTGGTGAGGCATGTAAAAAGAGGAATGGAGGAATTCTATCACTCTTCGAATCAGTTAGAACTATTAAGTACCCTATCTTCTGAGAATTCAGCATGAATTGTTATAGGATATACTATCAAATTGGAAAGATGAAAAGGGCAGTAAACTGCCGTTTTTTGGATGATTTAGGTTTAAAATTACTCTTAAAGGAAAGTACAGGAGGAGATAAGTATGTGTTTACCCAATGGTGTCAACTTAGTGCAATCTACTGAAAAATAACATCTTACATTAACACACTCTTCGATACACATGATTCCGCTTGGGTTTGCCTACACTCTCACGTGTATAGGATCTATCGGGACGTATTTTGATTTTTGACCGACTTGCTATTCTTTTGAACCGCTTTTGAAACTCTTCCCCTGACATCTCTCCTAACACCGCCTTAAATATAGATTCTCTTAGCGAACCAAAAACAACATTCCTATTGATTCGCTCTTTAGGAGGATGATCCACGTCCCATGCTCCTTCTTCTCCCAAGCAATGCACTTGAAATAAATTTATAGCTAATACTGTTGCCCAAAATTCTTGCAAAACAGCATCTACCCCCGTTCCGGAAAAATTTTCTAATTCAAGAGATACTTTTTGTTTTTTATAGCCTTCCTCACAACCTATCCAACGCATCCAGTACAATCTAAATAAGCGATCTGCTGGTATGGTCTCCATATCTATAACTGATGTAAGGAGAACACAGACTTCTCCTGAGGGAAGAACGCGAACAATTAATCTCATTGCAGGCAAATCTGGATATAACTTTAACAATCTATCCCCTTCTCCGTTTCGCACTGCCTCATCAATCATATTGTTAAAGCCTCTCGGAACTCGAAACATCCAATCCGCATTGCTATCGCGCAACTGATCTATCATTTCTCGAGATATATACCCCCTATCAAAGAGAAAAAGTTGATTAGATTGGTCCAGGCCATGAAAAAAATCGGCTACAGACTGAATCTGAGTTTT
>Ga0206944_1039_pt1 | contig 25160 bp, 21 predicted proteins | sample Alteio_BWOrgHeat_4_FD_152978 | JGI IMG/M metagenome (GOLD analysis project Ga0206944, IMG submission 152978) | Enriched cells from forest soil in Barre Woods Harvard Forest LTER site, Petersham, Massachusetts, United States -... | ecosystem: Environmental > Terrestrial > Soil > Temperate forest > O... | reverse complement strand
AGACCATTGGACGTCCCAAAGCAGTGCGTGCCGTGGCGAACGCCTGCGGCTCGAATCCTGTCGCGGTCGTGGTGCCGTGTCACCGCGTAGTGCAGAAGAACGGCAGCCTGGCTGGATATCGGTGGGGAGTGAAGCGGAAGGCTGTCCTCCTGGAAAAAGAACGCTCAGCAAATCGCAATTAGAAAAGCTCTTACCGCAAAGGACGCGAAGTACGCAAAGGAAAAAGGATTTTGAATTGTTTTTTTGACTTTGCGACCTTTGCGTCCGTAGCGGTTAAAGTTCTTTTCTGAACAGGACATCTTCAGAGTTGTTGGTTCAAGAAGATTTGTTTTGGCTAATTGCTAATTGCCAACCGTTATTTACTCAACAAAAACGAAAATCCATCAAACTTATACTCCACCCAGTGCTCGGCTTTGATAGGTTTCATCTTGCCGCTGCGGGCTTGTTTGATGGCGGCCAGAACGCGAGGCAGGTCGGCGGGATCGGCGACAGGTACGTTGTGCGCGGGTAGCAGCAGCGCGGCCCCCAACGCGGACATTTTCTCGATCGAAGCTTCGTAGGCGTCGAGGTCCGTTTCTGGACGAAACAGGAAGATCGCTCCGGGATAAAACATGTCGCCGGTGAAGAGCAGTTTGTTTTTTGCGTCCCAGAGCGAGATGGAATCGGGTGTGTGACCCGGAGTTGAAATCACTTCCAGCACGCGCCCGCCAAGATCGATCTTTGAGCCGTCATGGATCCAGTCCGTGATGTGGAATGGTTTTACGGCATAAGTCTTGGGATTGAAGCCGGTCGGCAGTTCGCCGCAGATTGCTCCGGGAACAATCTCTTCCTGCGCGGCGGCGACCGTGCCCTTGGCATGTTCACGCGTGAAAGCTGTGTCCATGCCGTAGATTTTGCTGAAGCGCCAGTTGTCGCTCACGTGATCGTTATGCGTGTGGGAGTTCATCACGCTTACCGGCAGATTGGTCAGGCCTTCGACAACTTTTTTGATATTGCTGATGCCCATGCCGGTATCAAAGAGCAGCGCCTGTTTTTCACCGACGATGAGGTAGGAGATGATTTCTTCCTGTTGGTGCGGTTCGTAGATGGCAAACAGGCCGGGCCGAATGCGATAAACCTCAAACCATTTGTCCGGGACGTTGACGCGTTCCAGCTTGCCATAGGCTGGGCGCGGCAGATCGCGGCACCACTCCGGCTTCTGGCCGGACTGCGAAGCGAGAAGAGCAAGAAGAACGCTGATGGCGAGATGCATTGGTGTTCGCAGCCAAGGATACTCGTTTTCAAACGTCAATGTCGCGAAGACAAAATAAAAAAGGCGTCCCTTCCCGGAGACGCCTTTTTTCGGAGGAGGAGGTCTCGCTGTTTGCTATTTGGGCTGTGGCGACTGTGGGTGTGTCTGCTGGAAATGCTGTTCCTGCTGCTGCACCATGGTGTCGAACTTTTTCTTCTGGTCATCGTTCAGCGCGGTGCGGACCTTGTCGATGGTGCCTTGGCGGATGGTGTGGATTTTCTGGATCTTGTCGTCACGCGACATCGAGTTGTCCTGCACCACGTTCATGGCCTGGGTGTGCTGGTCTTCCAGAGCGGTCTTTACCTTGGCCTGCTGATCGGCGGAAAGATTCAACTGCTGCGCCAGGGACTGCACTTGATCGTCAATGCTGGGGCGGCCCATGGATGAGCTCTGGGACTGGTTGGCAGCTCCGGGCTGCTGGCCAGGTTGCGCATTTTGGTCTTGTCCGGGCTGGGTCTGGGAGGGCTGAGTTGAGGGCTGTGAGGGCTGCATGCCTGGTTGCTGTGCTTGCGGCTGCATGGGTTGTGTCGCTTGGCCGCCTGCTGGGTATTGTGCCAATGCCCCCAATGCGAACAAGAATGTGCAGGAAATGACTGCGGTCCTGATGGTTTTCACGGTAAATGGTCTCCTTAGCGCGTGGTGCGGCCAGTTCTTTTAAGATGCGTGGTTTTGCCGAGAGGAGGGCAAGCCAGCTCACGATGGCGAGAAAATTTACCGGCAGAGAAGCTGCTTCAGCAGCACGGAAAGTGGGACAGGCAGCAGCTCTGCCCATGTGCGACGAGAGTTTCGACGGGTCTCAGAAATGCTGCAAGTTTTGGGAAAGGCACAAGGTCCTTCCGGCCTACTCGCACGCTGATCTGCCCATTCACGCCAAAATCGGGCGCGAATGGGGGCCCTGACTAATGCGTGCTTCGCTTAACGGCCGTCAGGATGACGGGTTGGTGAAGATTTAGCACATATTTTACTCAACCCGGACTGTAAGACAGCAGAAACGAAAAGGGCGTCCGCAGTGGCGAACGCCCTTCAGCAAAACTCGGCACGCTCTTATTTATGATCGGGATTTGCACCTTTGTCGTGTTCGTGCATATTGTTTTCCATGTCTTTGACCATTGCATCAAATTTAGGCTTCTGCTCGTCCGTAAGGACGTCACGCACCTGAGCGTGTACCGCGTTATGCATTTCCTTCATCTTGGCATGCTTATCCTCTTTGGATAAGGACTCATCTTTCATCGTGGCTTGCATCTTCTGGTGATTTTCTTCCAGGATGGTTTTGACCTTAGTTTGCTGATCCGCGGTGAGGTTCAGCTTGGTCGTGAGCTCCTGCACCATATCGTCACTACTGCGCATCTGTCCGCCGTGCTTATGATCTCCGCTTTCCTGCGCCGGAGGATTTTGTTGAGCACCCGCCGCCATGGCAAACAGGCAAGCTGCAAGTAAAGTAAGGAACCGCATCAGTTTCATAGCTGGATTCTCCGTTTCGCGGCTTATGCGGTACGACGCCGCTGTGATGACTTCAGACCGTCATCGATCGCGCAAAGCCATATCTATAAGAACACAAATGCGCCCGGATGGGTAATCCGGGACGAGATGCACAAGCCGCCGCGCCGGTGAAAGTGAGTGGGTGAGAACGAGCTTTGCCTAGTCGCCGTAGCCCTGGTTCCGCATATATTGCAGCGTGGAGTTCAGGCGTTCATAGTCCTGATCACTGAGCGCAATAAAGCGGAAGGGATACGTGCAGGAGCCGACCTGCGCGGGAAGAAATTCCACCAGACCGCTTACCGGACCAGAAAGAGTGTTTACTTTGGCTTCAGCAATGGTGGCGCTGCCGATGCTGCCGGTAAACTGGGCCAGGCCGCCGGTAAGAGAAATCTTTTGCAGCACCGCGGAAACCTGATGGCCGCCGAGGTTGAAGCGAATCGATTCGTTGTTGGGGACTCGTACTCGCGGAGACCGCGTCTTGGTTTGCGTTTCTATTTGGGGAAAGTGTGGCATGAATAGATCATCGTCTCTTTATGCCGCGCGCGAAAGATTACTGAAGGCTTTAGACCTTGTTTATATCGCTGCGCTCCAAACCGCTTGAGTTGGTCGATGAACTAAAGGGTTGTTTTGCTCCTGATGCGGGCGGCGTCGTTCGTTTAGGTTGCTTCGCAACAAACCGCTTGAGATCGTCGATGAACTAAAGGATTGCTTTGCTCCTTAGGCAGGCGGCTCGGCGCGTGGTCGGCCTCGCCGCTGTGTTTTATGTGGAGAAAAAGGGAAGGGCGGTTGTTACAACCGCCGCCCTGTTAAAAAGTTTTTGTGAGTCGGGAAACGTAATGTAGCACCGAATGGCGCCGCAGCCGAGTTACGTGCGTACATGCGCAGCGGTGTGAGTTGAATACAATAAGGCTTCATGAATTTGCCGATCGCCAAAATGCCAATCGATACGTTGTTCTCGCTTGTCGATTTTCTCGGCGTGTTTGTGGGCGCGTTTGGCGGGGCCCTGGGCGCGGTGCGCGACACACGCTACAAGTATGATCTGGTTGGCGTGACCGGGCTGGCGCTGGCGTCCGCGCTGGGCGGCGGCATTACCCGCGACCTGATCCTGCAAAAAGGCCCGCCGCTGGCGTTTGCCGATGCCCGCTACCTGATTACCGCGCTGGCGGGCGCCGTGATTGGAATGCTGTTTGCGCAGCGGATCGGCAAGAACACGGAGCGAGCCGTCATCTTTATTGATGCTGCCGCTCTGGGCCTGTTCGCCGTGGCCGGCAGCACACGCGCGCTGAATAATGGAATGACTCGCCTGCCCGCCTTTCTGCTGGGCGTGACGACAGCCGTCGGCGGAGGATCCATCCGCGACGTGCTGAGCGGGCGCACGCCAAAGATTTTTGAACGCGGCGAACTGTATGCGATAGCCGCGGCGTTTGGCGCAGCGATGTTCTTATTGTGCGACGCGCTCAAGCTGCCGCGCGAAGTTTCGACTATCGTGGGTTCGGTGTGCGGCTTTGGACTGAGACTGCTGGCTCTCCGGTATCACTGGCAGACGCGGTCGATCAGGAGCGAGAGTTTAACCACAAAGGACACGAAGGATTAACCGCAAAGGACGCGAAGGACGCAAAGAGTAAGAGAGATGGCCCTGGACACCTAACTCAAGACATCGAGCGCATTTGTCACGGGGACTGCTCGATCCTGCAATTCGTCCGAATGAACGCTGCGGCTGAGTCGCTTGCGGTTTCACTAGTTTGCTTAGATCAGGTCAATTGCATAGACTTCAGTGGCACTTCCCTGAGGTTTCCATGTGGCAAAAACTACAGCCAAGCAACGCAAGTATCCTTTGTTGAGATTTCTTTCCCTAATGGCTGTACTGATCGCCTTGGCCGTGTGCGCACCTGCGCAAGGCATCAAGGTGACACTTCTGGGAACCGGTTCTCCTCTTCCGCGAATGGACCGGTTCGGGCCGAGCATTCTGGTGGAAGCTGGGAAAGAAACGTTGCTCTTTGACTGCGGACGCGGTGCGGCCCAGCGACTGAATCAGCTCAAAGTCCCGTTTGCCGACGTCACAGCTTTATTTCTCACTCATCTGCATTCTGACCACACGGTTGGAATTCCGGATGTGTGGCTGACCGGCTGGATACGAGGACGGAAACTGCCGCTCCGAGTCTGGGGGCCACCGGGCACGAAAAATATGATGACGCACCTGGCCCAGGCTTATGAGTTCGATATACACATCCGGCGCGACTTGGATGAAAAACTTCCCAGCGCGGCGGTGGAGGTTGTGGCCAAAGATATCGGAGAAGGCGTTGTTTACGAGAACAATGGAGTGAAGGTTACCGCGTTTACGGTGGATCATGGCGTGGTCAAGCCGGCTCTGGGGTACCGTATCGATTTTGGAGAGCGCTCGGTCGTGCTTTCTGGAGATACGCGTTACTCCGAAAATCTGATCCGCTTCTCCCATGCCACGGATGTCCTGGTCCATGAAGTGATCGATGCGGAAGCGTTTCGCGAGCAGGCCCCTTTCCTCAACGCTGAACAAAGGGAGAACGTGATCGCGCATCACACCACTCCGGAACAGGCAGGGAAGATTTTCACCCAGGTGAAGCCAAGGCTTGCGGTGTATTCACACATCGTCCCGGGGACCACGCCCAACGTGATCCGGCTCACACGCACCACCTATTCAGGCCCTCTGGAAATGGGCGAAGACCTCATGGCGATTGAAATTGGGGACAAAATAGAGGTCCACCGTACTCAGCCTTGAGTGCTACTATGTTTTCCGCCCGGTAACGTTTTGTTCTGAATCAGGTCAAACATAAGTTCCCGGACCAAATACAACTATGAGAAAACTGCTCATCGCCTGCGTTCCTCTGTCTATCCTTGCTCTGATTTCGTTTTCTTTTGCGCAGTCTGCGCCGCCTGCTCCCACGCTGCCGTATTCGCCGAGCCTGGACGTGAGCTCCATGGACAAGTCCGTAGATCCGTGCGTGGACTTCTACCAGTATTCCTGCGGCGGATGGCAGCAGAAAAATCCTATTCCGCCGGACCAGACTTCCTGGGGTGTCTACGGCAAGCTCTATCAGGACAACCTGATTTTTCTGCGTGGCATTCTGGAGCAGGCTGCCGCTACCAAGGGACAGCGTGACACAGTAACGCAGGAGATTGGAGACTTCTACTCGGCCTGCATGGACGAGCCTGCGATAGAGAAGCTGGGACTGGGCGCGCTGAAGCCGCAACTGACGGCGATCACACAAATGAAATCGTCTCGCGAACTGGCGCCGGTGGTGGCGCGGATGCAGCTTGACCTGGGTGGCGCGATTTTCTTTGGCAGCAGCGCGCGACAGGACCCGGACAACTCAGAACAGCAGATTGCCGGTGTGGACCAGGGCGGGATTGGGCTGCCGGACCGCGACTATTACACCAAGGACGATGCGAAGTCGAAGGAGACGCGCGAGCGCTACCTGCAACATGTGCAGAAAATCTTTGAGCTGCTGGGAGACAAGCCGGCTGTCGCCAAGGAAAATGCGGATATGGTGATGCGGATTGAGACCGCGTTGGCCACCGCGTCACTCACAAGAGTAGAGCGGCGTGATCCGTACAAGCGCAAGAACAAGATCAAGCTGGCTGACCTGGAGCAGATGGTGCCGAGCTTTGACTGGGCGGCGTACTATCGAACGCTGAAAGCACCGCAATTCGAGATCGTCAACGCAGCTCCGCCGGCATTCTTTAAAGAATTGGAAACGCGATTGAAGGAAGAGCCCATCGCCAACCTGCGCAACTATCTCCGCTTCCACCTGGCCAACGGTTATGCGGCGTATCTGTCTGCGGCCTTCGTGCAGGAGAACTTTGATTTCTATCTGAAATATCTGCGTGGCGCCAAAGAGATGCAGCCGCGCTGGAGACGCTGCGTGCAATATACAGACCGCGACCTGGGCGAAGCGCTGGGGCAGGCTTATGTGCAGAAGGTCTTTCCTCCGGAGCTGAAAGCGAGCACGCTGGAGATGGTGCGACGGATTGAAGACGCCATGGCGCAGCGGATTGGGCAGCTGGACTGGATGAGTCCCGAGACAAAAGAGCAGGCAATGGCCAAGCTGCATGGCATCCGCAACAAGATTGGCTATCCGGAAAAGTGGCGCGACTACAGCTCAGTGAAAATCATGCGTAATGATTTTCTGGGCGACGTGCAGCGCTCCACGGAGTTTGAGCGGCACCGCAACTTCAACAAGATTGGCCAGCCGGTGGACCATGGCGAGTGGGGCATGACGCCGCCCACGGTGAATGCTTATTACAGCGCGTCATTGAACGACATCAATTTTCCTGCGGGCGTGCTGCAGCCTCCGCTCTATGACGCAAAGATGGACGATGCGCCGAACTATGGCAATACCGGTGGAACGATTGGCCACGAGTTGACGCACGGCTTTGACGACCAGGGCGCGAAGTTTGACGCCAAAGGAAATCTGCGCGACTGGTGGACGAAAGAAGACAAGCAGAAATTTGAAGAGCGGACGAAATGCGTGGCCGACCAGTACGCGCATTATGTGGTTGTGGATGATCTGCACATCAACAGCCGGCTTACGCTGGGTGAAGACGTGGCTGACCTGGGTGGAGAGATCCTGGGCTACATCGCGTGGAAAGACGCCACTAAAGATAAAGAACTGAAGCCGGTGGACGGGCTGACACCGGAGCAGCGTTTCTTTATTGGCTTTGCGCAGTGGGACTGCTCGAATACGCGTCCGGAGGAGATGCGGCTGAGGGCGCTGACCGATCCGCATTCGCCATCGAAGTACCGCATTAACGGCGTGGTGATCAATATGCCTGACTTTGCCAGCGCGTTTTCCTGCAAAGCAGGACAGCCGATGGTGAATCCGCCAGAGAAGGTATGCAAGGTGTGGTAGGGAAGAGATCGGGTGATCGGGAAATCGGGTGATCGGAAAAGCGAGAGTTCACCGCGGAGGCGCGGAGACGCGGAGTAGGTCAAAAAGAAATCAAAAAACCTACGAAGACGCGAAGGCACGGAGAAGATCCGGAGAACGCGTGTGATCGAAAGTCAAGACCTGACACAGAGGCTTGGAGAAGGGCCAGGGATTTTTGCCGTTGATACGCTGATTTAGACGAAGAAATTTGCAATTTTGTGATACGTTTTGCCTAACCTTAACACTATGTAATGGGGATAGGGAGTCCAAAATTCACATGGAGGAGAGCCCATGCAACTTCGTCGGAAGATTCTTGCAATTGTTAGTATTTTGAGCCTATTGGCTATTTATGCACCTGGAATGGTTGCACAACAAGCTACATCAGAGCCATCAGCACCCGCGCCGTCGGCCAGCCAAACAGCCCCGACATCGCCTGCCGAGCCTGCAAAAGTAACGCTTAAAGAAGGAACAGAGGTAAATCTGAAGCTTGCCCAGACTTTGAGCTCAAAGACCGCTGCTGTGGGTGACAGCGTAGAGATGCTTCTCGACCAGGATTTGATCGTCGATAAAACCCTGGTGGCCAAGAAAGGTTCCCGCGCACTAGCTACCGTATCGAACGCCAAAAAAGCCGGCATGGCCGGCAAAGGCGGAGAATTGAACCTTCGCCTGGAATACGTGAAGGCAGGGGATACCAAAGTGAAATTGCGTGGTGCTCAAGCCAAGAATGGCGATAATAAGACGGGAGCGACAGTTGGGTTGGTCCTTGCTTTCGGTGCACTGGGATTCTTGAAGCATGGCAAACAGGCGGAAGTGAAAGAAGGCACGCCGGTGAAAGCTTATGTAGATGAAGATGCGCAAGTTGCCTCTCTGGGGCCTGCTCCGGAAACTGCTGCTTCAGCAGCTCCAAACCCTGCACCCGCAACAGCTCCTAACCCTGCTCCTGCCCCAAAATAAAAAAGCACTCCTGAAGCAGGAGAGATTTGCTTTCTCCTGCTTTTCTTCCAAAGCAAATACGGATCGCTACTCTCCAGAAAATTCCTAGGGCGCGAGTTTTGCGAACAAACACGATCAGCCGGTTTGCATAACTGGCAATGTATTCGCGGCTGCTTGCCAACCTTGAATGATTGGAAGATGGCAGGGCTCCCTCGCTCCGCTCGGGATTAAAAGCAACCTCGAGCACATGTACAATATGCGTTCTAAATGGCCCTGACCATCGTCCAAGCCGGTGATCCCGTCCTGCGCAGGCCTGCGCGGGCGTTGCGCCCGAACGAGATTCGCAGTCGCGAGATCCGCGAGCTGATCCAGCAGATGAAAGAGACCATGTACGCCGCGCCGGGCGTGGGGCTGGCCGCGCCGCAGATCGGGCAAGGCATTCAACTTGCGGTGATTGAAGACCGCCCGGAATACATAAAGGACTGGACGCCTCAACAACTGGCCGAGCGCGAGCGCCAGGCAGTACCGTTCCACGTGATCATCAATCCCAAGATCACGCTGCTGGGCGAAGAGCGCGTTGAATACTTTGAAGGCTGCCTGAGCCTGGACAACCTGATGGCGCTTACGCCACGCGCGCGCCGCGTCCGCGTGGAATGCGTGGACGAAAAAGGCGAAGCGAAAGTGATTGAGGCCAGTGGCTGGTATGCACGCATTCTGCAACATGAGATCGACCATCTTGGCGGAACGATGTATGTGGACCACATGTATCCCCGCACACTGATGACAGTGGAGAATTTTACCCAGCACTGGAAGGGCAAGACGCTGCCGGAAATGAAGAAAGAACTGCTCGCCGCAGATTTACGCTGATAGGCGCTGATCGTACCAGCGGTCGCAGGCTTGCCGGGACTCGCACGGCAATTAGGACGACAGAGAGCGAGACATCAGGCAAACCGAGACACTGCCAGGTGAACGAACCATTTTTCGTTTCATTGTTCGGATCATTTACACTTCCCATTCAAAAATTTGTCAAAGGAAACTACATGAAAAGGACCTCGCTTCATTTCGCAGCCGCTATTATTTTCTTCACAGCTTGCGCCGCCCTCGCACAAAGACCTGCAGGGCCGTCAGCTGAAGACAGCGCGAGCCCGGCTGAACAGGTGTTCAAGAATATTCAAGTGCTGAAAGGCACACCAGCCAACCAGATAGTCCCTACGATGCAGTTCATTAGCAACTCACTGGGCGTAGAGTGCGAGTTCTGCCACGTGCGCGGCACGTTTGAAAAAGACGACAAGAAGCCCAAGCAGACGGCGCGGCAGATGATCCAGATGCAGGTGGCCATCAATCGGGACAACTTTAAGGGCGAGCGCGAGGTGACATGTTTCTCCTGCCATCGCGGAGCGCATGATCCGGTGGGCGTGCCGATCATTGCGGAGGGAGAGCCGAAGCGGCCTGAGCCGGAGAAGACGGAAACAGCGGCATTACCTACGGCCGAAGAAATCCTGAGCAAATATATTCAGGCTGTAGGTGGCGCGGCTGCGCTGGAGAAGATCAATAGCCGGGTGGAGAAAGGGACGATCAATTTTGGCGGGCAACAGTTCCCGATTGAAGTGCTGGCAAAAGCCCCGAATAAACGCATCTCCCTGGTGCACATGCCCGCCGGCGACAACATCACAGCTTTCAACGGTCATGCGGGATGGGTGGGTAGTCCCGGGCCCAGACCACCGCGCGAGATGAGCGAACAGGAAAATGAAGCCTTTGGTTTTGATTCCACGTTCTACCTGCCCACGGAACTCAAAAAGATGTTTGCACAGTTTCGCGTGCGTCCGGCAGAAAAGATTGGGGGCCACGACGTGGTGCAGGTGATTGGCGCGAATCCTGGGAAGGCTCCAATGCGGCTGTTCTTTGATAAAGAGTCAGGCCTGCTGGTGCGCAGCATTCGATATGCGGACACGCCGCTAGGGCGCAATCCCACGCAGGTGGATTACGCAGACTATCGTGCGGAAAGCGGCGTAAAGATTCCATATCAATGGACGGTAGCGCGGCCGCTGGGGAGATTTACCATCCAAGTGACTGAGTTGCAGCAGAACGTGCCGGTGGACGATAAGAAGTTTGAGAAACCTGCGGCAGCTGCGGTTGCGCCAGCGGAGCAGAAACCGGCAGGGAAGTAGTTGCGGAACCGCAAAGATTTACCGCGGATTTGCGCGGATGAACGCGGATCAAAACCATTGCCGCAGATTTGCGTTGATGATGAAGTCAGAAATGGACGCTTTCGGATCGGAGCATTGGCGACAGTCAATTTTTTCATTCAGCGATTATGCCCACGGTGAAAAATAAGGATGGCTACGGCGCGCTGCTATTGAGCAGCCTCAAGACCGGCGGCCAGGGCGTGTTTGAGATCGCGGAGCGAGTGGATGGGCTTATTGCGGCGTCAAACTGGCCTCCGCGATACTTCTCTGAGTACGCAAGCTGGACCAAGCGCGAACGGCAGGCGATCAACCTTGCAAAAGGCCGAGTCCTGGATATTGGCTGTGGCGCAGGCAGATTCTCACTACGCCTGCAACAAAAGGGATTCGACGTCACCGGCATCGATAACTCCACGGGCGCGGTGAAGGTCTGCAAGCTGCGCGGCGTCAAAAATGTCCGCCTGATGTCCATAGACAAGATCTGGAAGTTCAAGCCTGCATCCTTTGATACCGTGATTATGATGGGCAATAACTTTGGCCTGTTCGGTGGTTTCAAAAAAGCGAAGCGGCTCCTGAAGCAAATGCATACGATCACTTCTGCCGAGGGCCAGATCATTGCCGAGGCCGTGGATCCCTATCAGACGAACGAACCGCTTCATCTTGCCTACCAGCGCCGCAATCGAGTCCAGGGACGCATGTCCGGTCAGTTGCGGATCAGGATTCGTCACCAGAACATTGTTGGTGCGTGGTTCGATTACCTGCTGGTGTCGCAAGAAGAGATGAAAGAGATACTGGAGGGAACCGGCTGGCAGATCAGAAAAATTCTTTCTGATAAAGGTCCGGGTTATACGGCGATTATTACCAAGACAAGATAGAGTTCGCCGAAGCTTACGCTGCTGAATGCAAATAAGACAAAACTAATTCATTCATCGGCGCTGATCTGCGTGACCAGCGGCGGTTTCTATTCCCAATTCCCTTCCAACCTATTGCAAGTAAAGCTCCTATTACCTCAGTAATCTTATCTTCGTTGAACTTCCAACATAAACTGCACCTTCATGAGTACCAGACGCCGAATTTGGGCCTTGTTACTGCTCATCGCTGGGCTTGCCGCTTCATGTGAAGCGAAGCAGTTGGCCGTGATTGTGGACAAGACCAACAACACGGGTGGACTCTCGACGGTGGATCTGGCCAAGGTCTTTAAGTTTGACAGTCACAAGTGGCCCGATGGCCGTCCGGTGATTCTTGTTCTGCGCGATCCTTCCACGCCGGAGATGAAGACGGCGATTGAAAAGCTCTATCACATGCAGGTAGACCAATTTAAGTCTTTGTTGGCGGCGCATGCCAGCGGCGTAATTATTGTGCGTTCGGAAGATGAGCTTTTGAAATCGGTGGAAGCCATTCCCGGCGCGGTTGGGCTGGTGGATGTTTACTCCATTAATGGCCGCGTCAACGTTTTGAAAGTTGACGGCAAGCTTCCGCTGGAGCAGGGATATTTTCTGAAAGGCAACTAGCCATGACTGCCGCGCGCTTGCATTGTTGCTGCGGCAGAATCGGACATTAGTCGTTTGGTCATCGGTCAAGGAGTTACAGATGAGGTCGATCAAGGTTTCCACTCTGGCGCTGCTCATTATTTTTGGGATTTTTGGGCTGCATGCCTTCGCGCATGAAAGCGCCACGGGCATGCATATCTCCACCAAGTCGCCGCAGGCGCATGTGTTCTTTGAAAAAGGCATACAGAAGATGGAGATGCTGCACACGCAGGACGGCCTGGCTAATTTCCGCAACGCCGTGCAGGCCGATCCGCAATTTGCCCTGGGCCACATCTTCCTCACCTTCTTTTCGCAGGACCCGACGGAGCAGGTAGCCGAGCGTGAAAAAGCTCTGGCCACGCGCGCATCCGCAGGTCCGGAAGAAAAACTGATCATCGACTGGCTGGCCAACGCAAGCCAGGCCAACTGGGTCCCGGCGATCCAGGCCATGAACGAGGCGCTTACCAGCTATCCCAATGACAAGCATCTGCACTGGCTGGCCGGATGGTGGCTGCAACTTGACCGCAGCCAGACGCAGCGCGCCATCGCCATGTTTGAGAGCGTCATGAAGATCGATCCACAGTTTGCCGACGCCTATAACGAAGCCGCCTATTGCTACGCGCGGCAAGGCAACTTTGATAAAGCATTTGCCGACATCAAGCGTTATACAGAACTCGTTCCCAATGAGCCCAACCCGCAGGATTCTTTTGCGGAAATCTCGCGCATGTCCGGACGATTTGAAGACGCGCTGACGCACTATCGCATGTCGCTCAAGATCGATCCCAGCTTCCATGAGTCACAACTTGGCCTGGGCGATACGTACGCGCTGATGGGCGACCAGCAAAAAGCGCGCGCCGAATATGCCAAGGCCATTGAAGTTGCGTCATCGGTGCAGAAAGTCGTGTGGTCATTGCAAGTGGCCGCAACTTACGTTCGCGAAGGCGACCTGGCCGGGGCCGACAAAGCTTTCCACGCCGTAGCCGAGCAGGCGCACGCCAAAGATTTCGCCAACCTTGAAGCTGAAGCGTATCGCAGCATGTCCTTGTACCAGCTTGAGGGCGCAGCGTCACTCGCGCTGCTGGCCAAGGCTGAAGCTGCTCTCAAGGAAGCGCATAAAGTTCCACAATCGCTGCTGAACCAGGAACTGGCCACCGTGCTGCGCACGCGCGTGGAGCGCGCCCTGGCAGATAACAACGCCGAACTGGCCGCCGCCTCGCTCAAGCAACTGCAAACCCTGGCCGATGCCAATGACGCTGACGGCATTATCGCCGGCGCATTCCACGGCGCTTCCGGAACCCTGGCGCTTACCCAGGGCAAGTTTGCTGAGGCCGTGAATTTCCTTGAAGACGACGAATCCAATGCCATCTCCATGCGCGCCCTGATTGCCGCGTATAACAAGAACGGGCAGCAGGGCAACGCCACTCGACTGGCCGCCAAGCTGGCTGCCTTCAACATGCCGCTGATCGAACAGGCCGTTGTGGTGCCGGAATTCCGCAAACAGCGCGCCGCCATGGCGTCCAAGTCCAACCCGGCGCTCGATCCGCGGGCAAAGTATCGCTAGGGCTAAGCAATTAGCAGTTGGCAATTAGCAATTAGCGAAACCAGAAACATTTCCTCCAAGACGTTGAGCAGATTTCCCGCCGCAAGGCGGGATTTTTGCGTGTTGGGCAACAAGCCAGCGTGCTTTCAATCTTTGAAGCTCATGTCGCACAATCGCTCGTCGGCTGTGTTTCGATTGTTTGCGGCCTTAGGTTCTTCCCCGTGTTTCCATGCCTTAGTCGAAGGATTTTTCTGGTCCGCATTCATCCGTGCAAATCCGCGGTAAGTTTTGCTTGGTGCTTAAAGATTTTCAGATCACCCCGATGTCCCGATCACCCGATTCCAATCAGTGTCATCAGTGCGATCAGTGGTAAGGTTTGCCCTCTGCGAATTCACCGTTTCACCTTCCTGTAAAATCGCTGCACCCAAATGGTGAACCAATGACCTTTAAATTCGTCATGGGCGTGTTGTCCCTCCTGCTCATGGTCCTTGCTTATGCCATTTACATTTGGCAGACCACTCGAGAAGATGGTGTTCGTCCACATCCCTTTTCGTGGTTCTTGTGGGGCTTTGTCACGGGAGTTGTCTACCTCGTCCAGGTTTCGCAAGGAGCGGGCGCCGGAAGCTGGGTGGTGGGCTTTACGTCCTTGATTTGCTTTCTGGTCGGCGGCATCAGCTTTTTCCAGGACAAATGGCACTTTTCTTTTTTCGATTGGTTCTGCCTGGCCGCCGGGCTGGTCGTATTCGCCTACTACCTGCTTTCAAAAAATCCGACACAATCGGCCATTCTGGCAACGGCTACTGACGTTCTGGGCTACGGATCGACAGTAAAAAAGGGCTGGACCCATCCACATAAGGACAGCGTAACGTCTTTCGCGCTGAACAGCGCCAAGTTTGTTCCGTCACTCTTTGCCTTGAGTTCTTACTCTCTGGCAACCTGGCTGTATCCGGCAACACTTGTGTTGATGAACGCGGCAGTCGCAATCATGCTGCTGATGCGGCGGCGGCATTCGATGGTAATTAGCAGCTAGCAATTGGCAACTAGCACTTAGTATTCAGCACTCAGCCATACCAGGAAACATTTTTCCAGACGTTAGCAGATTTCCCGCCGCAACGAGGGATTTTTGCGTTGGGGGCTCGCGGCCCTTAACTTCGTGCAGCCCATGTTTTCAAAGTGCATTGTGCAAAATTCACCCCCGAGCTGCGCTAATATCCGGTGATTGCGGTTCAATAAGAGAATAAACTACGAATCGATACAATGTTGACAAGGCAGGCTGTGGTACCCTTCATTTTGCCCAATTTCGTCGCGTAAGGAGAACAGCCGATGAAGCTAAGTCGCGTGCACGTCCAGACATTTAGGTCGATTGTAGATAGCGGACCTGTAAACGTCGAGGAGGGCGTCACGGTTTTCATAGGAAAGAACGAGCAAGGGAAAACCAATTTCTTAAAGGCTATAAGAGCTTTCAATTCGGACCAGAGATTTTCTCCAGGAGACTTGCCAAATCACCTAAGGCCATCATTGGAAGACAAGAAGCCGAGCGAGATCCCCATTGTGACATTATGGTTTACGGTTGAAACGCAAGATCGTCTTCCAATGAGGGCGTTTATGCAGGCTGCAGATTCGATCCAAGAGCTGAAGTGTATTAAGCACTATGGGAATAATTATGGGTTTTCCGTAATCGATTTGAATGGGAGTGAGAGCGACCTGAAATTTGCTCCGCCTGACCTATCTGCACAAATTGTGCGCATCCGCAAAGTAACCGAGGAATTGCAAGCTAAGCTGCAAGCTCACTATGCCCGCGTACCGGCTTTTGCCAGCAACACCGATACAGTCGCTCAATTGACTTCTGCGCTCCTGACTGCTGATCTTCAAGACGCAAGCACAGTCGATAATGTTGTTAAGACATTTACTACGTCCATTAAGAACTTGACAGCGCAGGACCAGCCCATAATCGATGATATCGCACTGGCTGTTAAGGAACTGGACTTAGCGCGTGCGGAGATACAGGCAAGATATCAACAGGATCATAGCTCGAAAATCTGGAGTCTTCTGCCAACATTCGTCCTTCATTCCGCTACTGCCGATAAAATCCCGAACGAAGTGCCGATTGTTGATTTCATTGCGAATCCAGATGGATTATTCAAGAGCATGGCGAATCTTTGCAAAGCGGCAGGCTTATCTATACAAAAAATACGTGAACTATCAGCTACTAGCGATACGGCCCAACGTGAGGCCTATGAAGATCATTATAAGGGAACAATTTCCGGTGGCCTTAACGAGTTTTGGACCCAGGCGGAATATCATGTCCATTTCAGGATCGATAAGGACAGGTTATCTGTCTCAATCAGTGATGGCCGTTACACGCCTCGCATTCCGCCTTCAGATAGAAGCGAGGGCTTCCAGTGGTATCTCTCATTCTATTCAACCCTCTTGAATGACGTGGGCGATTCTAACCCAACCGTTCTGCTGTTGGACAACCCAGGCCTCGAATTGCACCTTGATGGCCAGCGTGATATCAAACGATTTTTGGAGGAAAAAGTCGCATTAAACTCACAGGTCTTGTATGTGACTCATTCTCCAGCCATGGTTGATCCGTTTCATCTAGCGCAGGTGCGAACGGTGGAACTCCTTGCCGACCAACACGGCACAAAGGTTAAAGGATTCATTGGCAAATCGGGACAAGAGGCTGATCTTCTCGAGCCGATACGATCCGCAATCGGTACGAGCTTAGTTTCTAGTCTTGTGTTGAATGAATGGAACATTTTGGTTGAGGGCGCTGCAGACAAGCCGGTGGTTGAAGGCATTTTCCTTGGTCACTACACGGAGCTTCAAGGAAAACAGCACATTTTGATCAATGGAAGCCTGTCCGAGACCAAGGATACATTTCTGGCGTTGTTCTATCATCGCACCGGGTTGCCGTATGTAATCTTGCTCGATGCGGATAACGGAGGGCGCGAATTAGCGGCTCAACTCGCTACGGCCGGTATTCCTGCAGACCGTATCGTCAAGCTTGAAGAAGTCTTTAAGGATAAGAAAGGGGACTTCGCCATGGAAGACGTGTTGAGCGCGAACTTTTATCATGCTGCTGTACTGCGAGCATATCCGTCAAATCCAATCGAGAAGCCCGAAGACGACAATCGAAAGAGATCCAACCGATATGAACAATTGTTTAAGGAAAAGTTCCGGATCGGATTCAACAAACGCCGAGTGGCGGAAGCCGTAAAGAAACTTCTCGGAGAGCACAAAGAGGACAAGGAAACGCGGGATAACTTAGGGACATTGAGTACCGCCCTTATTCAAAGACTCGAAACTACACGTGCCAGACCTGCGACAGTACCAGTTGTAGCTAGAGCGAATTAGACTTCAATGGCTTTGAGAAATCCGCCACCAATCACATATTGATGAGAATCTCCGCAAAGTCGGGCGAGATGGATGTACAGCGCCTGAGTTGGCAGCCGGTGGGCAGGCTGAGTGTGGCTGCCAAGCTAACGCTGGCCTCGGCTGAGAATAGTTGCAAGGTCTCAGCGTCTGCTTCGGCCGGACGCACCTCAACGATAAGCGAGTAGAAACGCCTTGCCGAACCTGCTGAAGAACCGCCTCCCGGTGCGGCGGATTTATCCGACGGCTGCGGACCTGAATTGAAAATGGGAAATCCGGAGTGGGATGGCTTCGACCGTCTCCTTATTGCGCGAAGACAAAACCTCAGATCAAGCCAGATTGTCTTCAATATTCCCGCCATTTGCAGGTGCCATCCCGTGCCCCTCACAACTGGCGCCCTAGCGGAAGACGCCAGTTGCGGGGCTCTGCGCAGACTTTGGTAAGCATCCAAACCTTGAGAGGTTCGGATAGTTACTCAAAATAATAGTGTTCAGTATAAAGAACACATTTAAATTGCGCAATGCCGATGATGCAGTTGTGGCCGGCAAAGTCAGCAAGAAGCTCAAATACAAACGCAAGGCCGAGACCTTGAAACAGGCCATCGGCGCGGTTGTCACGCAGCTCCGGGTCGAGCGGGATTGGTCACAGGCGGAACTCTCAGTCAGATCCGGCTATGGGCGTCCATGGATCAGCCAGTTGGAAAATGGGAAGGTGAATCCCAGGCTGGAATTGATCATTGCTTTTGCTGACACGTTTAAGCTGACGCTCTCTCAGTTCTTCGCCCGCGCAGAACGCAAGCATCTGAAGCGCAAATCCTCTGCGCTTTCTCTTGCGAAATCCAAAAAGAAGACCGCAGGGGCTAAAGCCCGACTTATCTAGGGCGCTTACGGCATGACTGGAAGTCATGCCCTCTCCAGAAACTCCACTCTAAGCTGCTGGTGTCTCAAGGATTTGGAATCCCAGGTTGGCGGCTTTTCGTTTCAGCGAGTTGATCTCTCGTTGGCGATGTTTGGCCTCATAAAATGTTGCTCCGCGATCGACGAACTCAAGTCCATGGCGCAGCATACGGTAGACCAAACGAGCTAGCTTGGCGGCCATGGCTTTGATGGCGACCGGAGCTCCCAGCCGGGTCCGTAGACGGCGAAACTGTGCGCCGAGATAGGAATCGCTTTTGCGTAGAGTGTTAGCGGCCATCTTGAAAGCCACCGTCAGCCGGTTGTTGGTGGGCAAGCGCTTTTTGCCGATCACCCGGTCTCCACTGACCTGATTGTCCGGACACAGCCTCAGCCAGGAAACAAAATGGTGCTCGGTGGGCCAACGGGTCATGTCGTATCCTGCCTCGCTGATAACCGTGGTCGCGGTCATGACATCAATACTGTCGATACGGGTCAGATCCGTTCCGATCATGCGAAATAACTCCGTCCGCAGGTCGAACTGCGGGTTATTGCCTTTCTTCTTCTTGCGCCGCCATTTGCGCTTCTCTTCCGCCAGAGGGGCGCCGGCGCTGCGGTCTGTTTGTTGTTGCAGATACTGCGCCAACCGCTGATCGCACTCGGCGATTTGTTTTTGGCAGAACTGGTAGCCATCCTGTTCCTGCTTCACCATAAACAGCAGGTCCTCTTGCCAGTTCCCCTCCAGGCTCTGCGCGATCTCCTCCTGGCTGGCTTTAACCCGGGCATCGCGCCAGGCCGCCAGTTGCTGTGGGTCTCGTTCACCCGCCAGAATCGCTTGGATGATGGCTTGGCCGGTGGCTCCGCTCACGTCACTTAACACGTTGGCTAACTGGATGTTCATTTGCGTCAGAGCTTTTTGCAGGCGTTGCAGGTGCCGCCCCGCGCTCCGCACCAGATCATGACGCTGCCGCCAGTACGTGCGCAACGCACGGATTTCCGGGGACGGTCGAAATGAATTCCGCAACAACCCGTAGGCGTGCAGCTTCATCAGCCATTGGCTCTCCTGCACGTCACTCTTGCGTCCCGGCAGGTTCTTCGTTTCGCGGGCATTTACCAGATACACTTCCAACCCCGCCGCTTGCAGAATGTCGTACACTGCGATCCAGTACACTCCCGTCGATTGCATGGCAACGGTGCGAATCTGGCATCGCTTTAACCAAGCCGCCAGGTCTTTCAACTCTGCCGTGGTGCAGCCAAAGCGTCGTACCGGCTGGCTGTCCCGTGTTGGCGGCACGGCCACATAATGCGCTTCATTGCCGATATCGATGCCTGCGGCATCCGCGTGAATCACCTCCAAGCCGATATCTGCGCTCTGGATTTTTCGCGTCATCTCGCGACGCTGTTTACGGTTCATCCCCTGCCAAGTAACGGAAACAGAGGCTTGCGTGCTTGGGCTGGACTGCTCCTGGCGCGTGGATTTCATGCTATCCTCGTCCTCAGTGATTGGATTGAACTGGCTCGGCCCGGGCGGCGAAAACTCATCACTCTCTCCATCGGGGTCGAGCCGTTCTCCTTTTTCAAAGGATCACGCTGCCACCATTCACGTAATCGCACTCGCACCGGAACCATGCTGACACTCGGGCAAAATACTCCAGGGAGCAAAACGGTCTTGACTGCCGAGCCCAGTTACTAACACTTTCAACCGAGTTTCTGGTTCATGCAACCACCCCGCCAAGGGTGGTTGGGGCTGACACTTATCTTGCCCAAGGAGGTTTTTTCGCAACCTCTATAGCCGGTGCTCGGATACCAATCAGGATCGACCAGAGCACGGACAAAAAACCTTACCGCTGATTCCACTGATGACACTGATTTTCACGGATCTGAAGGACCGCCCAGGCATAAAACGGCCACAGCCGAGGGCGGCTGTGCCACACGAGCCTGTACGGCGCAAGCTACTGTTCGGAAACGATACAGAGGGGCGCGATGGTTTTGTCAAGATGGCCGGATTCCAGTTATTGCATCGTACTAATTCGCTATTGATTCGAAGAGAAGAAATGGACTACAGTGGGTCGTTTTTGTCTGTTTTTACGAAATTTGAACGCCTACGACGGCATAATTTTGCGCACTTGACCAGTTCACCGCTGGAGAAACGAGTTATCAGACATGAGCTACTGGATTGTGGATGGACAGAAGCTGACCAATGAGCAGTACGAGGAATTGGAGAGACAAAAAGAGCTGGAACAACAGAAGATCCAGGAAGAATCCGAGCGGCTGAGCCGCCAACTAAGCCAGGCATACGCGGCGTTGAAGGAGCATCTGGAGCGGAACCCGAACGCGACCCAGAAGATTACCGACGAACGCGCGCTGGAGCAGCAGATTTATTACAACCTGCGGCAGAACCTGCACCGGGCAGACGAAGCTCCAAGATGCGTATGGGTACGCGAGGACGGAACGGTCTGCCAGTCTCCCCGGATGAAGAACGACATACATTGTTATGCCCACTACCAGATGAGGAAAGCAAGAGCGGAAAACCTGTGGCTTCCGGCGCTGACGGACGCGAACGCGATCCAGATGGCGGTAATGCTGGTGCAACGGGCGCTGATTGACGGCGAGATTACAGAAAAGATGGCTGGGCTGCTGTTGTATTCCATCCAGATAGCGGCGGCGAACGTAGACAAGACCACCTTTGGGGAGTCGGATGAGGAAATGGTGACGGAGATACAGCCTGAGAATGAGGTGATGATTGCACACAACGAGCAGATGGAAAAGCTGAAGAGGATTGAGAAGGCAAAAGCCTTACCACTGATCCACACTGAACACGCTGATCTGAAAAGAGAACAGGCCTTACCGCGGATGGACGCGGATGAGCGCGGATCAGAAGAGAAAAACTTACCACTGATTCACACTGAGGACACTGATCTGAGAAAAACGACAGCCGAGGGAGGCTGTGCTACACGAGGGTCGTTGGCCCCGGAAGTCTACGCCAATCGAAGTCAAACTGCTGAAGTACACGCCAATCTGGGATGACTTGGGATGACATCGCTAAAAGCTACGCCAATCTGGGATGGGTAGGGGAGGGGGAGGGGTGGAATCGCCGAAATCGCCGACAGCGCGCGTGATCGGAAAAGCAAAAGCTCACCGCAGAGGCGCGGAGACGCGGAGAAGAGCCAAAGGATCGGACACAGCAGGAGTAGGTGTGCCATGAGATCGCCGACATCGCATGTGATCGGAAATCCAAAAGCTCACTGCGGAGACGGGGACGCGGAAGGCTGCAAGAATCGGCTGCAGGACCGTTCTGCTCAGGGGGAAGAGCTCTCGGGGGATGCGTGTTTCCACCTGGTTCATGTATCCTTTACTTTCTTTCAATTACAGGCTTAGGAGATTCAATGAGGGCAAGGGCGTTGAAGGCCTTTTACGGCGTCATAGCGTTTTTAGCGGTGTGTGCGGCGGGCTTTTTGGGCGGATGCGCCAGCGGCCACAAGCAGTTTGTGTATGTCGCGGGACAGGGAACCAATGAGGCCTTTGAATTCCGCGTGCAATCCAATGGAGTGCTGCTGCCTTTGGGGACGCCGAATTTTCCTGTCGGATCGAACCCGTCTGCGCTGAAGCCGCATACTTCCGGCGACTTCCTTTATATAACCGACTTTTCCGGCAATGACGTGACTCAGCTTGACATTAATGCGAGCAGCGGCAATCTTTCCGTGCCGGTGAGCCTCAGCATTGTGAATCCCACGAATCCGACCAACATTTTTGCCACCGATAAAGGACCAGTTTCTCTGGTCATGTCGCCCACGGCGCCGTTCCTGTTTACGGCCAACCAGACGGCCGGCGACGTTACGGCTTACACGGTTGATCCTGGTACGGGGAGTCTGGGAGTGCTTGCCGGATCACCGTTTGCAATTGTGCCGGCGTCGCATCCTTCGTCTATGGCAATTTCTCCCACGGGCAACTTCTTGTTTGTGGCCAATGCCACTGAAGGCACCATAGCGGTATTTAATATCAACGGAAATGGAGCGCTGGCGCAGGCAGGCTTGCCGACCCCAGTGGGCGCGGGCGCAACGCCCACTTCAATTGCTGTGGAACATTCCGGACGCTTTCTTTACGTGACGGACCCAGCGCACAACGCGGTGCTGGGATTCTCAATCCAGACCGGCGGAGCTCTTTCCCCGATCAATGGCTCGCCATTTGCCGCGGGCGCCGCGCCGATTGGGCTGGGTATTGATCCGCAGGGAGCCCTTTTGTACGCCGCCAACAGCGGATCAAACAACGTTTCTGCCTATGCCATTGATTCCAGCTCCGGCGCTCTGGGTGCGATAAGCGGATCGCCCTTTCCCACCGGAGGCGTTGGACCTTCTGCCGTTGCCGTGGATGCGGAAACTTCCTTTCTGTACGTGACTGAGCAGGGAAGCCACGATATTGCGGCATTTAATATCGCGTCGAATGGAGCGCTCGCGCCGATGAAAGGATCGCCTTTCGGTGTGGCCACGGCGGCAACGTCGATAACAGTGGTACGGCGCTAGAAGCGTTGTGATTGGCTAAAGAGGTTGCGGCACCGCGTCGCCCACGAAAGTCCCTGCTGCCGGTGCAATTCAGGCTATGCACTGTTGGTGCTTGTGCCCGATTTTCAAACCGTGCTAAACAAGCCAGTACGATGGAATCGGTGTATGAGGGCGCAGCAGAGGTTAGCGAAGTACAGCTAACGCCGCAGGACCAGCTTCGTCTGCAATGGCAGCAACAGCCGGGGGCCATCGCGTTACTGCGCCAGAAAAACGTTATCGACCAGAACGCCGAGCTTCTGCCTTTTGCCGCCGTGGCCGGACTGCCGGGCTGGATTTCTCCCGGCATGTTTGCTCTGCAGGGCCTGGTGCTGATTGCATTCATCGTCGCCGGCCTCAACTGGCAGATGACGCGCCACGCCGGCAAGCTGGAAGAAGAAATTACCGCTCTGCAGGCAAATTCAAAGACTGAGATCAGGCGCCAGGAAGAAATTATTTCCGCCACGCAGGCGGAGATCAGAAGAATTTCCAATTCGCCGAATTCCAGTTTTAAGCTCCATATCTCCGCAACGCCGCTCAGCCGCGAGCAGGCGCTCACGGCGCTTGGCAATTCGCTGGAGGAATCGCGCAGCTCTGAAGAACAGTACAAGAAAGATATGGCGGCGCGGGAGCGTAACCTTCGCGCGCGGCAAAGCACCATGGCTATCGTAAATTCCGGCAGCCCGCTTATATTTTCATTGGCGCTATTTCTGGCTGCAGGTTTGTTCAGCCAGGGAGCGCAAAAAGAATTTCCGCGCAACCGCCACGCGCGCAACCTGGCCGACTATTATCTTTACTTCATTACCGCGGAAGGTCTTTGGCCCAACCTGGTGCTGCTTGCATTTCTTTTTGTGGCGCTCAGCGGCGGCGACTATGGCTTTGACGGACTGTTTTCCAGCGTTGGCCCGCTCTTCTGGGTCGTTTTCTGGGTCGGCTTCTATTGCCTGCTGCTGCACTTTTTTGTGATGACTGCGCGCGGGCTTTATCGCGCCATGCAGGCGCGTCCGCCTGCGAATGAATGGGGCTTTGATAACAGATTGCTTTTCCGCATTCACAATAGCTTTTTCGTGGTCTTTGCCGGACTGGAAGCCGTGTTTCTCGCGCTGTGCTATGCGTTCTACTTCGTACAGAACCACGCAGCCTAGCTCAGCCGCGCAGAACATACTTCCTTCGGGCCATTTGCGGTTAAAGTCCCTCCGCCGCTTTTTGCAGCAACTCCCACGCTTCCTGCAAGTCTTCCCACCTGGTTTCCAGGTTTCCAATCGCCAGCCGTAGCGTCAGCTTTCCGTTCAGCACCGTGGTTGCCATAAACATTCTGCCAGAAGCGTTCACGCGTTCCATGATCGCGCGATTCTCCTCGTCGGAACCTTTATAGCGAAAGCAGATGACTGACAGCGGGACCGGAGCTACGCGCTCAAATTTCGGATGAGCATCCACCAGCGCGGCAAAGTCTTTTGCCCACTGGATATGCGACCGCAGGATCGTCTCAATGCGTTCGCGCCCAAAGTAGCGCATCACAAACCACAGCTTCAGCGCGCGGAAGCGATGGCCGAGCGGAATGCCGTAATCCATCAGGTTGTGCGCGCGCGGATCGTCCTTGGTTTTAAGGTAGTCTGAGCTGAGAGAAAACGCGCGACGCAGAATGTCTGGCCGACGCGTGTAAAACGCGCTCACGCCAATCGGCGTGAGTAGCCATTTGTGAGCATTCACTACCAGCGAGTGGGCCTGTTCCACTCCATCCATGATGTGTCTCTGTTCGGGCAGGATCGCCGCTGCTCCGGCGTAAGCGCAATCCACATGCAGCCACATACCGTATTTCTCTGCGATAGCCGCAATTGCCGGAACCGGATCGATGCTGGTGGTAGAAGTTGTGCCCACCGTCGCAACCACGCAAAATGGCCGTTTGCCTGCACGCTTGTCTTCTTCCACTATCCGCGCCAGGGCGTCCACACGCATGCGGAGCTCGGAGTCAGACGGGACCTTGCGCACGTTCTGTTGGCCAATGCCCACGGCAATGGCTCCCTTCTCAATCGACGAATGAGACTGGTCTGAAGTGTAGAGCACCAGATCATTGCTGCTTCCCGCCGACCGCGCTTCAGGGGCCACGAACTCCCGCGCGCACACAATCGCGTGCATGCTGCTGGTGGAAGCTGTGTCATAGACAATGCCGAACCACTCGTCTGCCAGACCCATCCATTGCCGCAGCCAGTCCAGCGCGCGCTGCTCCAGTTCTGCCATGGCAGGTGACGTCATCCAATGCAGCCCGTTGGTGTTGAGCGCCGCAGCCAGCATTTCGCCCAGGATCGCCGGCGTGGAACCGGTGCAGGAAAAATAAGCAAAGAAACGCGGATGGTTCCACTGCGTGACCGCAGGCATCACCAGTTGGTCAAAGTCGCGCAGGATGGCGTCAAACGGCTCGCCTTTTTCCGGCGCCGATTTCGGCAGCGCATCCAGCAGCTCGCCCGGCTTCGTCTGGGCCAACACCGGCATTTCCG
>Ga0206944_1038_pt1 | contig 25566 bp, 11 predicted proteins | sample Alteio_BWOrgHeat_4_FD_152978 | JGI IMG/M metagenome (GOLD analysis project Ga0206944, IMG submission 152978) | Enriched cells from forest soil in Barre Woods Harvard Forest LTER site, Petersham, Massachusetts, United States -... | ecosystem: Environmental > Terrestrial > Soil > Temperate forest > O... | reverse complement strand
GTCTTTCTCCCGTAAGAAAAGAGGTGTCTGAAGCTAAGGCTACCATGGATAAATTTGGAAAACAAATTCCCGCTGGGCGAACAGTACAGCGCCTACAGCTATCGGATGATTCGCGCTTTAATGTGAAGGTCATTAAAGTGCAAAATATGTTCAGCCATCTCTTAGCAAAAGCTGGAAAAACTTTGGGATTGTATGCTGAAATACCCAGCGAAGAAGGTAAAGAAAAATGGTTTGTCAGTGTAAGAAGCGTGAGTAATCGCCTTCATTTGGAAAAAAGAGAAATACAAAAAGCAGCAGCTGAAGGAGAGGGTAAATTATTTGCTTTACTGACTAAAAGTGCAAAACTTCTTGAGATCACTAATTATCTAAAAGATTTATGTGCGCCACAGGATGTAACCATTCCACTCTCAATTTTACAAACGTTACTCTCTTCTGATGTAGATAAAGAGATACGAGATCGCTTAGCAGATGCGATGCACGCAAAGCCAAGCTCTTTTTCACACCTTTGCGATGTGTTGATCTTGTTAAAACAACTTGAAAAAAAACACAATGAACCTTTCCTCATAGTGTTGACTCGTGAGGTGAATAGGGTTTTGCAAGAGCCTTTAGCATCACTTTTTCAATCGCATACCCAAGAAGATGTTCACTCAAGTCAAAAGATTGTAGATCGCTTGCAAGAGCTTATATCTTTAGCATCAAATACAAATGAGCCTTTACCTTTCCCTTATCCTCTTCTCATTTTAAATACATTGCTAACTTCTGATAAGGAGATAAGAGATCGCCTAGCTGTTGTGATTGAAGCACAACCTAAGACCCTTTCGGAGCAGTGGAGTCAGTTGCACGACATCCAACACTTTTTTGAAATAGCTTATCGAAAAACCCAAGAAAAAACCCTGGAAACTCTTAAGAAATCTCCATGGATGTTAGCTTTAACAAAAGTAGTAGATCAGGCGTTAGAAATTTATTGCAAACAATTGGTTCCACCATGGCAAACACATATGGATCATATTCAACAAATCGTGGAAGGAACGGTTGTGGAGCCGGCAAGGGCCACTGGTGGACGCTCCTTATTAAATGATGTTAGATCAGTCGTTCCCGATGTGAACACTTTTGCGCATATCCATGCAGAAGCCTTGATTGCCAATTCAAAATATGAAGGTCATTGCGATCATGCCATTCTTCAATACATTGGCGCTTATTTGATGCGCTCTTCAGGGGATCACATTTTGCTTAAGATGTTTCAAGATGCTGCTCGCTTACAAAAAGCCGGTAGTTTGGGCACGCCTATTTCCTCTTGGAGCCCTCATGATACAGCTTCGTTTCAAAATGAGTATGAAAAGAGATACTTACTTTTTCATTCAACTCTTAAGTCTATTGTAGCAAGTTTAAGCCCAGGCGAGAAAACGCTTGTTCCTGCAGGGTGGAGCGGTATTCCTAATGGGCACTCTATGAAGGTGGAGGTGGAGAGACAATTTAATGGAAAGCTGACGGTAATTCTCTATAATACAGGGGCAGGCATTGACCATCATGCCACAATCGATGATCAAGGAGAGCGTTTTGTCCAGCCTTTCATCGAGATTAAAAATATTCCTGAAGAGAGGTTTTTAAACCCTTCTTTTATCAAGTCTTGGATGGAATTAAACTCCGTTGTAGAGTGGCAAGATGAAAGAGGCACTAAAATAAAAACCGATTTTGGTGAGAAGGATATCTATGGTCTTTTTCTAGAGTGTCTTGGTGGTGATGTCATTTATTGTAGGGGAAATCGCGAGGAATTTATTAGGCCACAGCAAGCTGGAATATGTGCTTGGGCTTCTTGTGAAGCTGTCTTTCTTAAACAACTAGGATTAAACAAATATCGTCAATTGATGAGCGAGCTTTCCTTGGATAGTTTGTGCGCATTTTATCAATCGGTTAATGATCAACCTTTTGATGAAGCGGAGCATCAATTGCTTAAACATGCGGTAAAAAGAGTCGCTCAAACAGCTTTAGATGCCTACCAAAGCGAATCTATTACACTTCAGCGTTTGCAAGACATTCACGCTACCTTAAAAGAGCTAGGGGAAATTTTAGAAAGGAGAGAAAAAGCGCATCACTTTGAAAAAGTTACTCACACGTCTCTTAATTTTTCGCCTTTTCCCGAATCTGAGCTGCAACCACAATCAGAAGAAGAGGCGCTTTCCCTATATGTACAAGGTGAAGTTACAAACACGGGAGCCACGTCAACAAACCAAATGGCAGCAAATCAAGAGCAAACAGCTGCGCCAATTAGTCGCTTTACCTTTAAAAGACTTGAAACTGGCACCCAGCTGGTCGCTGAAATGGAGCAATTGCTCACACATATTAAAGCTTGTAAGGAGAAACAAAAAGAGAAAGAGGGAATTGCCGCTTTTGTAGAGTTTTGCTCTATTTTAGCCAAATTTGAAATCGCAGGAGAGCCCTTTTGGACGCAAATTCCAATCGAAGAGCAAAGAGATGCGATTGTACTTTTAGCCGATCTCTCAGAACAATTTGTAAGTGATGGCCTAATCGAATATGGGGGCAAGTGGTATCTGCATTATATCGCTGCGACAATGCTTGAGCTAGGACGTGATCTTCCCGAAATTGGCGAGGTGAGATTTTTACTTGATGAGCTTCTCAAAGCTCAGTGGCAAGTAGAGAGTTTGGAGTATTATAATCAAAATAAGATAGTCTACGATCCAGTCCAAAGGGTGCTAAGAGAAAAATCATTTGAGATGTTTCACAAAATTTATAGTCATTCGGATGGGCCTTCCCCTTTAGAGCCTGATCTTGAGGAGGGGTCATTTAGAGTTTTAAACGATAGACGCTGTCCAATCCAACACGCATGCAATTGGGATGTTCGTTATATCAATCAAAAGTTGAATTCTGAAGAAGGCGGGCAGATCATCGCAGCTCTTCAAGAGAAATTCCCTGAAAGGGAAGAATTCTTAGATGATCGATTAGGTCAAGTGGCACTTGCCCTTACCGATTGGTATGGGAGCGTTCTTCCAAAAGCATTTTGTGCCTTGCGAAGGCAACATTTATTTTGTTATTTAATAGAAAATGATTACAGCGTACCTAAGGATTTAACATCTTTTTTGCGTTCAAGAAAGATACAAGGAGGAGACGCAATCGACATTGTCTTTGGTGCTACGAAAATAGCACTTCCTGCGCATTTAGATGAGAATAATCCAAAAGTGCAAGTCTTTAAGGGAGTGATAAATAAACAAAGAATCGCTGCCTTTACGGATGAAGGTGGATTTCAAGAGATGCCTCACAATGAATTGCAGGTGATGCATCAGTTTGAAAATCCATGGGAAAGAGATTTAAATTTAATGCTGGCAGAAGATGATCGCATCAATGGCAACCCCCATTTGGAGCAGCGTTTTCTCAAGGTACTGAAGTACTTTTCAGAACATTTGGAGGATTTAGGGGATAAAGGGGTAAGGCAAATTTGTTACTCATTGCTTTTTGAAAAAGATTATTTTGAGACGATCATGCAAGGCAATCCATCGATTGGCAAATTATTAATGGATCTCTTGCAGCAGGGGTATAGCTATTTTGAGGAAAGAGGAAAACTTGAAGAGTGCATGTTTTTTGTCGAAATGGGAATTGCCTTTCGATCAATTTCCACCTTAAGAGGATATCCGATCGATTTTCCAGCTTACAAAGCACTTTTGCAAAGAAAGCTTGAAGATACATCTTTATCACCCAATCAAAAGACGTTAATTTACAAACAACTCATCGCCTGTTTTGCCGATCCAAACGTAAAAGAAATCACAAAAGAAGAGGCGCAAATTTTGTTGCAATCGCTTTTCCACTTGCGAGTTTACCCAGGAGAAGCCACTCAGAATTTTTTAGAAAAAAATCTTATCTTTTCTAGATGGAAAGCCGCCATTCAAGAGTGCATTCAAAAAGATCCAGCGAGCATTTGTCAAGCGATCGCTTTGCAATTTGACCTAGCCGCATTAAACCTAGAAACGGCAGTTCGAGATGGCAAATTAATGCAAGATCTTGAAGTAGAATCACTTTGCAATGGGGTGGGACATTCCCAGAAGGTGAAGGACCACCCCATTGCAAATGATTCTACTTCAAGAGATTGCGTTAAGTTGCCGTCTCCAACTGCCGTTTCTAGGTTAAATGTAGAGTGGAACTCTGAAGATTATCCCCTTTGTAGAGGAGGGGATAAGTATGTATTAAATATAGAGAGCTTAGAGTTTTTTCTAGGTGGAAAGCCTCTGACAGGACTTCCCTTACCTATTGTAGAAGATCCTCTCTTTAAAGAGTTATTTACTCAACCAAATTACATCGGCATCATATCAGATCAACCTCAACTGGGAAAAGATTATCCCTTGTATGCATTTGAAGATGAAAGAAAAATTAAAACCCTTGTGGGTAAACCGGCAGGGTTGCCAGTAGAAATTTTTCAAGAGATCGATGGACAATGGTATCGCTTAGATACCTCTTTAGCACAAAATAAACGATTGCTGCCGAAGGACTTTATGCTGATGTGGCAGCAAGCATCGACTTGGATTCCAGTATCTAGGCAAGCACTTCAATTCGTTGCCATTCGCATAAGAGATTCTAAGTCATTAAAAACCAATTACATATTAGAAATTGAACTTTTAGCTAATCACACCATGCGATTAAAAGAGGTAAAAAAACTTGTAGAGGATGGACAATCTTTCTCTCTTGTGCCTTTATCTCGTTATCCCGATTCAGCGGTCAAAACCCATTTTAAAGATGCGATGCTCTGGCAAGATCAGTCACATAATTTTCAAGAGCTAGAAGTGATAAGATTGGGACTACACTTTGAAATGTGTCAAGATGAGAAGCGGGCGTGGAGGGCCATGAGCCAAGAGTACCCTGGATATTATGTCTCACCTAATCAACATTATCGAGGGATCGATCCAATTAAGGATGCAATTTGTTTGGAAAATGAGGCGGGAAAACGAAAGTTAGTGGTTCCCTTTGGCCAAGTGATTCCTGAAGAAAAAGGGAGTTTAGACAAAACTTTCGCAATTGACATAAATCCCAAAGAGGATAAAAGGTCAATCGCGATTGATCTCGATAAGACCTCAACGCTTATCCCCAGTCAAAAAGAGGCGCAAATTTATTTAGCTTCTTTATTATTAGCTCAAAAAGAGTACGAAGGCGCGCAGCGCCTATTGAGAGCCTCTTTTTCCAATGTTGTACCTTATAATGAGGAAGAACTTAAGATACTTCAGCACATCATCTTTCAGCCTGCAAAAGGTAAGGATGAATCTCCACAGGCACATGCTGTCGTTTTCGTAGCTTATGCTTTGATGATAAAAGAGGGAAGGACAATTCCAAGTGTTGGAGCTGACAAAAATGCACCTGATTTTTTTCAGATGTATCGCGCATATCGCGCTCAAAAAGGGCAAATCCCAGAATTGGCCTTATCTTTAGAAGAAGATGAGGTGCTGCAAAGGAAGTTTAGCCAATCTTTTGGAATAAGACCTCAAACAAAGGTAGATAATACTACAACTCTACCTTTATTTTATTTGTATCAAGAATCCTTCTACCAAATCCCTTTAGTCACAAGACCAAGACTTGTCGATTTGGTCAATAACTATGAGACGATCTTTAAGGATTTAGTTCAACTCAAGATGTTTTTGACTTTAGCGCCCCCCACTCAGATTCCTCAAGATATTATTTTAATCATGCAAGCAACTGATCATTGTCTTAAAACCAAGAAGACATACACCAAAGAAGCTGATGGGGTGGATTTTCCCATGAGTCCTCATGATTTTAAACAGCTATTTCAAGAGTCTGCGTATCAAGGTGAATATTTAAAAGTAGTAGCCCTCGCAAAGAAAGTTGATGAGGAAATTCAAGCGGGTATCAATGGTGAGAAGTCAATCACCAATTTACCTATTGATCAAGCAGCCCCAGCCTCCCATCCCAGAAGCGAGGAAATGCGTACCATCACCACCCGCAATGTGGGATTAGTAGCCACTTTAAAGCCTATTCCATTAAGGCAGTCAGCTTTAACCGATCGGCAAATGGAGGCAGTCTTTGTTACAGTTGATAACGAGAAAGGGTTAATTCTAACTGAAGAGGAAATCAAAGAGCTGCAAGCTGCAATATCGTCAGGAGGTGAAGGGGCGCAACCTGCAGAAGCTGCAAAGTTATCAGAGGCGATTAAAAGCTATTGGATGCAAAGAAATGAAGGAGATGATTGGCATCGGATCGATCCCAATAAAATTGAAAAAATCAAAACGCTTCTTCTCGTGCAAAGGACTGAAAGAGAGAAGAGGGCAAAACGCATGGAGTATGAGCTCTTGCAGATGGCAAATGCGCTTCCAAAAGAAGCTCAACAAGCGATTCTATTTGAAACGGAACTAGTGGGCAGGGTACGAGAAAAAATCACTATTGGTGATCTCATTTTATTGACTGCGCGCTTTAGACATTTTACCCTTTCCAAGAAGAATCCAGAGCTTGCAGATCAAGAAAGTAAACTTTTACAAATGTGCCTTGAATTTATGGATTATAAGGCAGCAAATCAGCAAGTCGGCCGAGCGATTCATCATCTTGAGCAACTGCAAGGGGTTCAAGAAAACAATAAAGAATATTTAAGGCTTTCTGAGCTATGCTATCAAGAACTTAACCGAAAACCCAATTATTTGCCTCATGAGTTTCCAGAGCTGCTTGTTTTCGAAGTTTTAGAAGAGATTGGTATACACGATTGGCAAGTCAAAGAACTCATGCGCCTCATTCATCCAAAAGATGGAGAAAGCCCTGAAGTCGTTTTAGAAAAAGCGCCAGGGTCTGGAAAATCTAAGGTGTATCTTCCAATGGTTGCCTTAGCCAATGCCGATGGGGAGCACCTTTCAGTCGTTGTGGTTCATGCGTCTCAATATGGCAACGTAGCCTTAGCAATGCAAACCACATCAGGTGATGTCTTTGGGCAGGTGGCGCATCGATTGGAATTTTCACGCGAGAGCGACACAAGTGTTCAAAGCTTACAAAAGATTTTGAAACAGTGTGAAAAGGTGATTAAAGAGAGGCAATTTCTTATCCTGACTGATAAGACAATGCACAATTTGATCCTTGCCTACGATCTATTAATGGATCAGTATCTCTTAAGTGACGAGGAGGCTTTAGACTTAGCCGAAAGAGTTGAATTGATGGGTCAAATTGTCCACTTATTTCAAGATAAGGGACGCGCCATCTTAGATGAAGCTGATCTTTTACTTAACTGCAAACATGAAGTGGTCTATTCGATTGGCCAAGCAGTTCCAATGGATTCTCATCATAGCGATCTGATTTCAGAGCTATATCGCAGCATCGAAAATGAGTTAAAAGAGCTAAAACCCTTTACTTTAGCAGGATATGAAGCGCTTAAACCCTCCCTCATTGAAGGCTTTGTCAAAAGTGACTTCGTTAGGCAGATGACAGATTATGATGAAGAATTATTTATCGACTATTTAAGAGGGGGAAAGGAGGGAGCAGAGTATGTTGAGAAAATTCAAAGCAAAAGAGTCAAGGATCAGCTCGCTATTGCCTTAGAGGAATTTAAGGAGATCCTTCCAATTGTATTAGAAAAAAGATGTGGAGAGCATTTTGGATATAGTGATGATCCAGAGAAAATTTTACCTGTTCCCTTTATTGCAAGTGGGGTACCAAGTCCAACCTCTGAGTTTGGTTTCCCGTATGTTCTTTTAAGTTATACGATGCAAACACTAAAGGCGGAAGGGGTCTCTTTTAGTCTATTGAAAAGCCTTATTAATGGGTTGCAGAATCGCGCAGTCTTAGAAAGGAAAGCAGATCCCACGCTTAGACTGCAAGACACAAAAGCCTACCATGAATTTCGCGAGTTATGCGGGGGGACAAGGGTCCCATTTTTAAATATTAATGATCAAGACATCGACAAAATTGCCGCAAGTTATAAGGGCAATCAAACCGATTTGCACGCCTTTGCCAAAAAGTATCTTTTTCCCCATGTGCTCCTTTATCCAAAGAAAATCACAAGCACTCCTTACACTCTTACTAATATGTTTAAAGAGATGAAAGGCTTTACTGGAACCCCTTGGAACCACAGCACTTACGCAAGCAAGTTGACAACGCTTCGCGATCCTTTGTCGATGGGAAAAACGCATGGGATCATTTGGAAAAATAGCCAAGTCGTTCATGAGTTAGAAACATCTGATTTTCCCGCGATGGTCCAAGAGATGGCAGCAATTTTAAATCAAGATGATTATCATGCCTATATCGATGTGGGAGCTCATTTTAATGGAGTCGACAATGAAAGGGTAGCTTATGCCTTTTTGGAAAACTTGCCCAAGTTGAAAGGGATTGTCTTTTTTAAAGAAAACCGCCTTTTTGTTTTAGAACGGGCGGGGCTGAAAATGAAGCCAATCGAGCAATGTGCGCTTTTAAGCGAGGAATTGTTCATTTATTACGATCAGTGGCATACCACAGGCACTGATTATAAAATTGAAGGCAAATCGCTGCTTTCTTTTGATAAAAACACGAAAATGCGCGATTTAGAACAAGGCTATATGCGCGATCGACAAGCAGAACAAGGATCACGTGTTGAATTTATTTTGCTTCCAGAAACAAGAAGTTATATGCGCAAAGACCTACAATTAGGTGATATGGAGCATATCAAGACAGCGCAGATTTTACGCACCGCTGAAAAGAATCAGGAAAAAGAGCTAGATGAACAGCTGCTTATGGCAGCTTTTGGGAAGTTAAGAGAAGGGGTGAAGCAACAAGAGCATAAGGTGCGCAAACTTCCGCTTAAGATGCTTAAAGAGAAAAAAGAGGTGATTTGGCCTTTGATTGGCGATCTAGTCCAAGATCACCCTTACGAGCAATTTGGCAAATTACAAGAAGAGGTCAAAACCAAAGATTTCTTTGAGCAAATGATGACCCGTACCATGGGAAGAATAGCACCCTTATGGGAGGATCCGGTACTTAGCACATGTCTTACGCCAAAAGAGGAATTAGCTAAACAGTTACAAGAAGATATTCATATTGAACAGCTTCCTCCTACGATCTCTTCTGCAAAAGAGCAAGCTTTTGAGCAGCTAGTAGAAAATGAAACAGAGGTGCAAAGTCAGCAAGAACAACAATCTACTGTTCAAAGGGAGACGATGAGCAGCAAAGAAAAAAGGTCAATCGCCTACCATTGTTGGAGATGGAAAGAAGATGTCATGACTTATAAAAAGGACTTTTACGATTGGGGCTCACTTCTTGAGTATTCGTCAAACCGTCAAGTTGAAGGTGTGCAGCCAATATTTGAAGTGGCAGATATTTTCAAAAAATGCTTTGATCTCAAAGAGTATGCCGATGTTTTTGATTTGTCCTATAGTTATAATTTTATCCCTATGGGGATTGCCTGCTCTTTTTCTCCTCGTTTTGATGCGTCACCTTTTGAAAAAGGGCATTTGATGGTGCAAAACTTACTCATCTACAGAAATAAAAAGTCAGGGGAAATTAGGGTTTGTTTGATCGCAGAAGCAGATAAGGGATTTTTTTATCAAAAACTTGCCCAAGATCAAATGATCCTAGAAACGGCAGTTCGAGATGCTAAATTGGCGCAAGATCTTGAATTAGAATCACTTTGCAGTGGGGCGGGACATTCCCAAGTGGTGAAGGACCGCCCCACTGCAAATGATTCTGGTTCAAGAGATTGTGTCAAGTTAGCGTCTCCAACTGCCGTTTCTAGGATGATCCTAGAAACAGCAGTGAGTGAGGATGAAAGGGAAATTGAAGCCACCCTTTACGATCTTACCCTTGGCGTTATCCAAAGTAATGATCCTGAAGTGGCAAGACATGTTGGAAAAACTTATACAGAAGGAAAAGGGTATCCTGGAACAAATCCAGAAGTCTTAAGAAAAATTGTTCAAGCAAAATTTTTCAATGGAGATAGTTTATATTCGCCGTTGGAGTTGGAAGTTCTTAAAGAATGGATTCAAGAAAAAGGCAAAAAGAGAATGAGACGCCTTTTTGAAGAACACATTCTTAAGTATTCTCTTGAACAAGCTAAGCTTTATCGAGGGAGTGACTTACAAGTCTTTTTACAGCAATTCCCGCTCAAAAAAAGTCCCTCTTAAATCTTTGATATAATAAAAATATTTTCGTAAACTTTTTGTGACGCAATACCCATCCTATTACCCATATGTGTACTATCGCTGCTGCCGCAGCTCTAATTTTATTTCGCTTCTACCCCACATTCCACGTCGCTTCGCTCCGTTTCATGCGGGGCTATCACACTTTGGTCACTGCCGTGACCAGCGGCGGCAGCCGCTTTCAGTGCAGCAGCCCCGCATGAAACGGAGCGAAGCGACGTGGAATGTGGGGTAGAAGCGAAATAAAATTAGAGCTGCGGCAGCAGCGATAGAAAAAAAACTTGCGCTGCCTCCTTGTCAAATTTTCCAGGTTTCAGCTGGAAGGAGTATATACTCTTATGGACATTTATGCCCTAAACATTCATTCTATGGAATATGAAAAGCCCATGTTATCTCACAGATTTTAAGATCATCCGCCCGCAGCATGAAATTATTCAAGAGTTTGCAATGGAATGGATGGTAGAGGCGCATACCCGGGCTGAAAAAACGATAAGTGGTGTATCCTTTGATGAAGGTGCCTTTAAAGAGAAGATTCGGCAGCGACTTAACAGAGTAGCGGCAAAACCTGCCCAGGTTGCAAAAAGAGGGCACGAGCTTAATGACTTTTTGCATACCGACTGGGCTAATATGTCGCTTTATAATCTAGACACTTTGCCCAATGGAGCAGGTCTTTTTAAAAGGCAGCTGTTTTATCAAGAGACTGTCGATGCCATTTTTGAGAGATTTTATCCTGAAGAGGAAATGCCTCCAAGTGATATTGTCCATGTCAGCTGCACGGGATATGCCTCTCCAAGTGGGGCTCAAAAGCTTGCAAGCGCAAGAGGCTGGAATGACACCTTAGTGACGCATGCTTATCACATGGGGTGTTATGCGGCAATTCCAGCGATTCGAATGGCGGCAGGATTTGTTGCGCAAGGATCAAAAAGGGCAGATGTCGTTCATACTGAGCTTTGTACGATCCATAAGAATCCGTTAGAGCATGCCGATGATCAGCTGGTTGTGCATAGCCTTTTTGCCGATGGGTTTATTCGATATACTGTTTTAGAAGACCCCAAGAGCAGCTCATCCTTAAAAGTATTAGCAGTAAATGAGCTCTTGATCCCCAACTCAAGTGAGGCGATGCAGTGGCGATTATCGGATTGGGGATTTAAGTTTACCCTTTCCAAAGAGATTCCTTACTTGATTGCAAGCTCGCTAATTCCATTTATTCAATCTCTTGCAGTAAAAGCTAATCTCCCTTTAAGCCAGCTTCTGGAAAAAGCCCTTTTTGCGATTCATCCGGGAGGCCCTAAGATTTTAGATAATGTCCAAAAACTACTTGGTTTAGCTCCTTGGCAAATGGAGACAAGTAGAGGCGTATTAAAAGAGTTTGGCAATATGTCTTCTGCCACATTGCCGCACATTTGGACTTCTATGTGTGGGGAAAATGATGTGGCAAAAGGCACAAAGATAGTAAGTCTTGCCTTTGGGCCTGGCTTAACAATTGCAGGCATTCTGCTGGAAAAGGTTTAAAAATATGTGGTGGCTTGCGACAATTCCCTTTATTTTGCAATGTGTTGCAATAGGAATAGATGAGGTGTATTTTCATTGGAAAAGGGGGCTTCCCAAGTGGGAGAGAATTGGGCACCCTTTAGATACTTTAAGTTTTTTGCTCTGCCTTGCCTTTATTCTCAATGCCCCATTTTCCCCATTAAACCTTAAAATTTACATAGGCCTTTCGATATTTTCCTGCTTGATGGTCACAAAAGATGAGTTTGTTCATAAACATCATTGCCCAGGTGCAGAGAATTGGCTGCACGCAGTTTTGTTTATTTTGCATCCTATCACACTTCTAACAGCTGGGCTGATGTGGCCCCTTATGCAAGGCGTTGAAGCACCTATTTGGATGGTCAAAATTTTGGATGATTCAATCGCTATGCATTGGTTTTTGGCTACTCAAACATTAGCGATCGCTGCATTTGCCCTTTATCAATTTACATTTTGGAATTTAGTATGGAAAGATTATCCGGTGCAAAAGATGTGATTAACAATAGCTTTTACGAGGCGCTCGGGGATAAATGGTATACGGCAAGTGATCATCCAATTGCGCTTTTAAGAGCTGAAAATACTCTAAGAGCGCCTTGGGTCATTGAAGAGGTCAAAAAGCAACTAGGCGCTCATGCCAAATGTCTGGATATGGGATGTGGAGGGGGATTTCTCTCTAACGCGCTTGCTGCAAGTGGATTTGATGTGACAGGGATTGATCTTTGTAAGGTAAGCCTTGATGTCGCAAGAAAATATGATCAAACTCGCTCTGTTAAATATTTAGAAGGCAATGCCTGCCATTTGCCATTTGAAGATGGATCCTTTGACGTCGTTCTTGCCATGGATATCTTAGAGCACGTCGATACGCCTTTGCAATTGATTAAAGAAGCGGCAAGGGTGCTTAAACCGAATGGACTTTTTTTCTTCCATACGTTTAATCGCAATTTTTTATCTTATCTTGTAGCAATTAAGGGGATGGAGTGGTTTGTTGAGAATACCCCTAAAAACATCCATGTGTATCCTCTTTTCATTAAACCTTGCGAGCTTAAAAGCATGTGCAAAGAAGAGGGACTTGATGTGATGAAGCTTATGGGCTTTTCTCCAAAGGTGTGTAGCCTTGCCTTTTGGAAGATGCTCTATAGAGGCAAAGTCCCATCCGATTTTTCATTTCACTTCACCAAAAGCCTTGCCACAGGCTATTGCGGATATGCATCAAAGTTATGAAAAAGGTTACAAATCATCAAGAGACTGTGCATTTGGTGTACCGGCCTAGTATGTTATAGGTGGGTATGACATAGCTATCCGTCCCCTTTGTCCCGACTTTTGGTAAAATCTGTTGAAGCAGATCCAATTTTTCAGGGAAGTGATCAGATTGCAATGATTCGACTAAATTAGACTCAAAAATTTCTTTTAAAGCTTCTAAGTCGTTAAAAGTAACTTTATAGGCGGCAACCATTCTTTCGATCTCTACTTTAAGGTCCATCATTTTTTGTTCATCGCATGGCTTTTTATGGTCTATTGATAAACATATATTTAACATTTGTTCAAGCTTTTGAAAAAGAGAGGGGTGAGTGGCATTGCCATACCTTTCCTCTTTTTGCAACTGCTCAAGAAAATTGCTGATTTCTATCTGAGGCTGCAAGTCTGGAACATTATTTTCAATGAATGTTTGTAAAGTTACCATCAATTTTTGACCAAATAATTCTATTATATAACTTGGGGCTATTGGACCACGCAACAGTTGATAGCACGCAATGAAAAATACTTTTAGTCGCGATTCATCGGATTCCCAAATTTTCATCATGTCAATGCTTAATGGTTTTTCATGAAGGTAAGTGGAGGCAAAAAAATTATAAAGCAATGTTGCATAGGCCATTTTCTCTTCATGATGATTCAAAAGAGGTAAATGAAAGTGTTGTAGGATATCTTTAGTCTGATAAACTGCCTGAGGATAACGTTTTAACAAGCTCATAGCAAGTGCATATCTTTTTTCAAAAGGGCTTGCCTTAAAAATAGCTCTTATTTCACTATCCTCTAAGCACTTAACAATCGCTTTACTGTCTTCAACAAAAAGTGTTAGCTCGTCTTGCTTGTTTAAGCTAAATCTTGCAATCAGTTGCTCAACTGCTACTTCGGTGTTATCTTCTTCCACATGATCGGTAAGCGCGATTACAAATTTAGACACGCTTTCAGTTAGATTCATGTCGGCAAGTGTTTTTTTTAGGCGAAGTAATAAGTCCACGAGTTGACCCTGATAACCAATCTCAAAAGCAGACTGCAAGGCGATTATTGGGTTATCAATTGAGTCGTTTAAATGTAAAAATCCATCCCAATTTCTAAATTCCTCTTTTTGAAGTAAGTTATAAACGGCGACAATTTCAGCTTCATTAAGAGGTGTTTTTTTAGCAAGTGCGCTCATTTTTTCATAAGAGCGCCATTGCCCTGAAAAAAGTGCTCTCATCAATTCATTGAGTGCTTTGATTTTAGGCGCCTCTTTTTGCCCTGCATATTCTCCACAAAAGCGCTCGATGAAGAGCTCTGAAAAAGCGTCAATTTCAATGATTTGAAAGTGAGAAGGCGATTGCTCCTGAAAAATAACTCTAGATACCATTTGAATGGTTGCTAGCAACTTGTTTGCCACTTTAGACCCTTGTGGCATAGCATTTTTAAGAAATGGAAGCACTATGCGGGCAAATCTATTTTCAATAGATTTAGGAATGGGGATATAAGCTCCAATATAAGCTTGAGTGGCAAAGAATCTGGCAATTGTAGCAAAAAACTGCAATTGGGCAGCCTTTGGGAATGTGCAAAAGCGCGCAGCAAATTTGTCGATTGAGTCATAAGGGAGATTTTCATCAAACCTCTCTTGCGTATAATCGCTTTCTGTCTCTGCATCTTCGGGAGGAAAAACAAGTGTGCCAGTAGGGGTAAGTGGGCTTGGATAAACAAGCGTGGATTGAGAAGGGGATCTTCGATTTGTTGTTGAAAGCGTCCCTTCTAAAGCTTTTTTAACGCTTGCATATGTCTGCTTCTCGGATAGGTCCATCTTGCTTGCGTCTATGCGTTGAAAAAGGGGAGCAAGTTCTATGGCTAAAGGCTTTATCTCCCATTCTAAGACAAAAGAAGCAAGCTCACATATATTGTTAAAGGATAAATCAAGAGGTGTAGTTTCATTTGTTTCGCTAGTTAAATACTCGTAAAAGCGCTGCAAGGCGAAAAGGGTTGATGGTGTAATTTCACCCTCTTTTAAAACGAGAGTCCCACTTTCTAGCCGCTTCATTAGTTTACTGGTAGTGACATCAGAGGCCCTTATCCATCCCCAAAAGCTGCATCCATCAAGTGCATCTCCCCCTTTTTCTACGACACGCACCTGATAAAGGTCTTGAGAAAAGTTTTGTTGAAAGATAAGCGAGATATTAGCAAGAAATTGAAGATGGCGGGCATCTTGGGCTTTTATCCCTATTTCACCTGCAACGTGCATTAGGTAAGGCAGATCGTAACGCTTAAAATTAATGTCATCTAAACTATGATCTCTTAACACCTGATTTTCAAAAGCGCGATTGGAAAACCAGTTTTCAATCAATTCAAAGACTTGTTTTCTTTGCTTTTTTATTAGATAAGGCCCTCTTTCTGTAAAGCGTGCAATTGATCCTACGATATTGCTAGGATTGAAAAGTGGAGATGTCATCAGGCGCTTCCTTACTTAAAATGTGTATATAGCCTTTTTTAAAATTTTATGAGATTTTTGTCGAGTATATACTCAAGCCACCTGAATCCTGGAATTTTGGCAGCGTCGGCTTAGCTGCAGTTTTTTGGTCTTCACTTAGCGCCTTGCCGCCCGGCAATGGTCGCTCGTTCCAGACCAAAAAACTGCGCTGCCTCCTTGCCAAATTTTCCAGGATTCAGGTGGCTTGAGTATATAAATAACAAGTTCTGAAGCGTCAACTTTATTAATTGTTTATTGCAATAGTGCTAATGTGTAGTGTATAATATAGTTATATAGATTGTTGATTTTGTTAATACAATTCAACATGTCATACTAGGAGGTATGTTATGCCAGTTCAAAATAACTCTCAAATTTACAGAGGTCAAAGTGTAGATTCTAATGTGCCATTTTCAAGCGAGATCAAGGGCAAACCAGGGGAAACAGAGGAAAAAATCGGTCGTGTTGCAAGCAGTGATTTGCCATTGCAAGGCCACAATGATGCTAAGACAAAACCCTTAGGCACTCATACAGCTCAAGCAAATCCACCTATGTCCCTAAGTTTAGCGACTAGAATTACAGCGGCTTTAAAGAAAGTTTTTGATTTTATGTTTGGACGCATCATTGCTTACATGAGTAAAACAAAGGTAGAAAGGAACATTGAAAATCAACAGGCAGCAGTAAAAAAATGGAGTTCAAAATGGAATGAGGGGACTAAAAAATTGGAAAAAGAGCGAGATGAAATTGAAGATAGCAGTTTATCAGAGAAGGAAAAAATAAAAGCATTAGGTAAGGTAGATGAAAAATTAGCCAAATTACGCGTTAAATCTCCTCCACCCGCTACATTTGATGAGGTTGGGGATTATAGTGATGAGAGCGATGAGGATAGCAAGAAGAAAGTGACTTATGAAAATTAGTCAGCCCCTATAGAAAATTGTCTTTTGTTCATGGTTATTAATAAAATGCCCTTTAAATACTGTGACAGCTTCACCTGTAATATGAATAGATGCTTCTTTGATGTCAATTAAGATCTCACCACTTCTTTTTGAGGCTTGAAAAGCCAAGTAATTGGTTTTACCGGTTTTGCCTTGCCAAAATTTTGCTAGCTTGCAGTGAGCAGCTCCTGATACTGCATCTTCAGGTATTCCAATTCCAGGGGCAAAAAGGCGGGAGGTAAAGTCATAATGAGTGCCATTATGATAGCCCCCTTGACTTGTCACAATGACTGCCCTGCAATTGAATTCTTTGAGCGCATCAATATTAAAGCTAAGATCTCTTACTATTTTTGCGTCAGCTACTTCTACGATAAAATCGTCAGCAACCGGGACGATGGAAAGGGGAGTGACCCCTAATATTTTGGCAAAGCGCTCATCAGTAATGGGAGCGCCAATAGTTTGCAAGGGAAGATGAAGAGTGATCCCTTTTTGATTTTGGCTTACATGTAAGGGGCCACTTAAAGAGTCAAATGTCACGCTTTTCTCTTTAATCAAAGCCTCTTCCCAAAGGATGTGCGCAGCTGCAAGGGTTGCATGGCCGCACATCTTCACTTCAGAGGTCGGGGTGAACCAGCGTATGTGGCACTTTTGATTCGAGATAATTTTGACAAAAGCAGTCTCTACTTGATTAAGCTCTTTTGCCAATTGAATGCATTTTACATCGTCTGCAAAATCTTCAACTATCACAACAGAGGCGGGATTGCCTTTAAAGGGGGTCTTAGTAAAAGTATTGACAAGCCATATGTTCATCTTAAACTGCCAAGAAAATTTAAAAGTACGCTTTTAGGACATCGATTTGGATACGTTCGAATATGGAAATGGGTTGCAACTCGTAAGGCGATAGCTTAAATGTGTTACATATTGCCTTTATTTCTTCGTTCAACTCTTTACTTAAAATTAAACAACCACTTTCAATATCGGTTTGAGCTGAGCGAAGATTAAAGTTTCCACTTCCAATATAGGTGACCTCATCGTCAAAGGTTGCGACCTTAGCATTAAAAAAAGAAGGAGATGACCACATGAGAACGTTTGCATTTAACTCTTTATATTTATTAAGAGAGGATTGGTAGATTTTATCCCAAAGAGGGTTGTTTTTTACGTCTTGGGTTAAATTGGAAATAATGGTGACCTCAACCCCTTTTTCGATTGCGGCCTCGATTGCTTTAGTAAATGCCTTGCTTGGTGAGTGGTAGGGACTAAAGAGTACAATAGAGCGCTCTGCTGAGTTGATAAGAGGGATCATCACTTTCATAAAAGAGGGACGCTCTGCAAACGGATAAGACATGAAAAATCTTGCAAGCGTTGAGTGAGAGGCAAGCTCTTCATTACTCGTCTCGGGAATAAAACTTGGTATGGGTAAATACATCCCAAATCTCATTTTAAGCATGCCAAGTAGTTGATGGGCATCTGAGGCAAGAGAGGGTGATTCTAGCAACAATTCAATATCTTGATAGCAAGTAGATGAAGATACGTTTGTTTCGCACTCTTCTATATGGTAGCAGTCTGCAATATTTCTGCTCCCAACGATCAGGGTACCTTGTTTTGCAAGTGGATCTGTTTGATCAGCGCCCTTTTGTGTTAAAAAAACTTTAGCGTTATTGGTGGCAGTGATTGTGTATAAAGTATATAAAAGTGAGCCTTGAAAATAATCCACTCTATTGCCTAAGAGTTCAAGCTCTTTTACCCTTTGCAATGTATCAGTAAGAGCCACATTAACTTCTTTACCTGCATCTGCATATGCAATTAAACTTTGTGTGAATGCGTTTGCCACTTTTCCGGGCCGATATTCAAAGCTAAATAGATCGATTGTGGAAAGTCTTGGGTCTATTAAAAAAAAGCCATCTGAGCTAAATCCAAGCAGCTCTTTTTTTAATTCAAATGACTTTTGCCCATTCGTCAATAGTTTATATTCACTTACGGGCCTTACGGGGCTAAGATCTTCATGTTTTAAGGCATAAAAAGTGGTTTTTGGATCAGCATATAAGAAAGAGCAAAGATGAAGGGCTGTAACGATATAATAAAGACAAAATTTATTACTAAATTTATTACTAAATTTATTCCTAAATTTATTCATTGAGTGTAACATCCTGCTTCTCCATTCAGCATTAGGCGTCTTATGATACATGTTACACATATTACGTGTCAATATCCGGCTAGCTGCAGTAGATCATTAAGATCCTATTGAGATCTTCAGCTATTTGTCCGGCTGTGAGGTGCTCTGTGTTTTGTTGAATTTCTCGATACGTGGCAAGCCGTTGTTGAATCACCCAAGGATTTTCAGAATCTCCTGCTAATATATCTGAAAGAGCTTCCTTTAACCTCGCATTATTTTGCTGGATATATTCCATAACTGCTTGGCTATTTAGCACAAGCTTATGCGCTGTGGTATATGCGTACGAAATAAGATACGTTTCATTTTCCAATTGCAAAAGCTTGTCCGTAAACTCATCTGTTAGATCTGGCTGATTCAATTCTGTCTCAAGCGTTGCTTGTAAGCATTCCCATACATCTTGTTCTCTTTGAAGTTCCGGCGGCAATTGTGGATCTAGTTGCAGCCGTTGTACAAAACTTTTTAAACGCTCCTTTATTACCATATTTTCTAAACGTGTCATTAATTTCATGCCTTTAGCATCTGCAAAGATGCGATCGATTGCCCTAAGGCACCCATATTGAATCCACGCATTGCGTTTTTCAATAGTATTTATGGCGTCCATTTTATCTTTTACTCTCATAAATTCCGGGTCTATTATTTCGGCGATAGTCATCCCCAAAGCAAAGACATCGGTAAAAGGACTTGGGAAACCTAAATAGACAGCGCTATCCCAATATTGATATCGTTTGCTATAGTTTGGCACGGTATAGCCAACAGGTATTGCAAGATCAAAATCTGCTATATGGCCACTAAAAGCACCAGTTTCATCGACATGCAGCAAGATATTTGACGCTTTGACGTCTCTATGCATTAAGCCAACGTCTGCCATTTGCTGTAAATCCTCTGCGACATCCGCAAGCACTTTGACCATGTCTTCAACTTTAAAGGGGATCGCTCCTCCTTCTTCTTGTGGCTTTTCAATCAATTCGTTTTGGCTATTGTATCGGGCAGCGCCTTTTAAGCTTCTCGGCACATCTCTTGTCAATGCTGCTATTGCTAAGTCGGAGTTATACCAAGGCTGCTCCATCGACATATATGGCTCGTTAGGATAATGGATTAAATTGCTTGGCGGCGCTGCAATGTTTCCCTGAACAATTTTTTGAATTTGATCATGCCACTTAACGCCTGTAAGAACGTTTTGCGCCATTCGTTCAAGTCTACTTGCTGTTGGCCCTCTTTCAAAGGCTTGTAACGTCTTAGGTGTGTAGTCGATTTTTCTTGCGCGGATCATTTTTTGCAAAGAATGCTCCTCTTTTGGCTGTAAGTCTAAATGGATTGTAAAGGCCTGCTGAGCATATACAACTTTATATTTACCCATCCCAAGTAGCACCCGATTTGACGCTAGTTTCACATCGACACTTTTACCATCGGCTGAAAAATGGATACTTACAACAAGGGGTAATGACACTTCTTTAGGATTTTCATCTTCTTCCATTACATCTTCTTGTGAGTCTTTAAACTTTGGAAATTTATACGTTGTTTCCAATGGATTAAGGCGATAACCATGATCTAGTAATTTTTTTCCTTTAGTATTTTGTAATGCCTCAAGAATTTCTCTTGAAAGTCCATTAGCTATATCAGTAAGATCTGTTCCCTCTAAGTACTCTTTTAATAGGTGCTTTTTAAGCTCTTGGATAATTTGGGAAGGAAAAACTGTCTTTTGCCTTACGATAAAACCTCTAAAAATGGCCTGAATTTTAACGGCTGCCTTATGTAGCGGCTCGTTGTCCCCTTGAAACATTTCGGTGTATTGAGATAAACGCTCCAATGCACTTTCTTGCTCTTCTAATGGAGCGCTCTCTTCTAATGACTCATCAGCCATTAATTCCTCTTTTAGGGGATGTTGGAACCATCCCAGTAGAGGGGAAAAATTCTCAGGAGATGGATTGAGCGGACTAAAACCACCAGGTAGTGACATATAACCCCCAAATATTTGTTAAGTTCATATGCTTATTATATAATAAAATTAATATAATTATATATAAATAAATTATGTAATATGTTAAATAATTTATTATCATTGAAGATTTTTTGAATAAAAATTGGAAGATTGACTATTAAAGCAATTTTTGATATGGTGTGTTTCGCTATAGATTCAAAGGAGTTGCTAAACGAATGTCTTCATCAATAGAGGCGCTTTTCTCATTGCCCAACCATATGGCCGCCCTTCAAGGCTGGCTAGGTATATCCACTTTTGAAATAGCTGAAATTGGGGGGAATGAAAAAAAACGAAGACAACTGATTGGCTCTATATGGAGCGCTCTTTTTTTACGATCTCAAGGTTTGAATGAGGAAATAATCAAAGGGGTATCCATTTTAGTTGACCACTTCTTCTCAATCGTAAAAGACTCACCCATTGAAATCGATGTGCTTAATATTATCACTAATGATTTAAACCTAAAAACGGCAGTTGGAGACGCTAACTTGACACAATCTCTTGAACCAGAATCATTTGCAGTGGGGCGGTCCTTCACCAATCGGGAATGTCCCGCCCCACTGCAAAGTGATTCTAATTCAAGATCTTGCGCCAATTTAGCATCTCGAACTGCCGTTTCTAGGTTAAATAATTGTAAGAAAGAAAAACCGTTACATCCAAAAACTCCTCCTATAGACCAGCCAGATAAGAAGGGCTTTACAAGATTGCAAAGAGCGCTTGATGTAGGAGGCAATTGCGCTTTAGTTTCCGCGTTGTTAGATATGGGAGCAAGTGTCAATGCGAAGGGTCACTGCTACAATCCTCCCCCTTTACTTCTTGCTGCGATGAATGGAAGAGTGGATGAAGCTATTTTATTAATCAATGCAAATGCCCCCATCACTTATGAGTGTAAAGTCGGCACACTTCATGAAATTATCCTAGGTCTTCTATCACTACCTAAAAATTGCAACGTAACTGTCGATATCTTAACTGTTGAGCATCAAAACCAGACGTTGCTGGATTTGGCAATCAAAGCAAAAAATGCAAAAGGGGTCAAAACTTTACTTGGGTGCTACTCTGTACTGCAGAAGTGTTTTTTTAAAACATTATCAAATCCATTGGCTGTAACTTTTCTTATTGAATGCGCATATGATGAAATGCGCGCACTTCTTTCACGCGTAAAGACTCCCATTTTATCAGAAGATGAACAATTGCATTTACTTCCCTTTTATTCTGTTGAAAAAAGAAAGCCCTTTCTTTCCTCATTAACGAAAGAAAAAAAAGAACAGATCGTGGGTCGGCAGGTGCATTCAGTTCGCTATGGAGGCGATAAGATGCAAGTGACAATTAAAGATTTTTTTCAAAGGTGCAGCGTACAATTTGCTCCTGAATTAGAACATCGTCCCCAGACAGTCACTTCCGCATTCGATGAGCTGCCCCTCTCATCCTCAATCGTTGCCGCATGCGATGATGAGCTTGCCACGCACTATTTACTTTCCTTCATGAGAGTTTTAAATCCAAGGCAACAGGAGATTCTCATTCAAACTCTTTCTATTGAAAGCCTGCAAAAATTCATAAAGGAAGAAAACCGCGAGCTACAAACGACATACCTAAGTTTTGCAACGGATGAGCAAAAAGTGGGAGTCATTCCATCTCTAACGCATCTTTTGCCTTCTTGTCATAAGAAAAAAAAGAAGATCAAAAGCTTAAACACACTTGCTGCGCGCGAATCTACTCTTTTGCAAAATTTTAACCTTTTGCGTTACTTAAAAGACCTTTACTCTGCCATTGCAAGGCAATCTTCTGTTATCAAGCTCTTCATCGATACAATCGATTCTAAATATCAAGAGTTTAGTGAGGCCTATCAAGAGGTACAAGCAAAAAAGGGTAGTTTATTGAAAAAAAATGTCAGTAAAGGGGAAGCCATAAGCCACTATTTTGATATGGTGACCTGTCAAATGATGAAAATGCCCTATACCGACAAAGGGACAAATCATTACACGCTAGATCTTTCTACATGGAAACGGATGGAAAGACATCCTATCACAAATGAATCCCTACAGTTTCAAGAAAACATAAAAGGGACAAAAATATACGTGATTGGAAATGGCGGCCAAGTCGTTCGGGAAATCTCTTGTAATCAATCTCTTAAGGAAGAGATCCAAAGCTTTATGATAAAACCATAATCACATTTCATTTTTGTGGCTTATATAAAATTAAGTAGATTTTTATTTGAATTTATAGTATATTTGCGAAATTAAATAGGATGTAGAGGAATTGAAATGACTGAATTTTGTCCCACTGAATTTTGTCCTTGTGGAAGCACAAAAGAATATGCATTATGCTGTAAACTCCTACATGGGGGTCAGCCCGCCCAAACAGCTCTTGAGCTTATGCGCGCAAGATATTCTGCCTACGTACTCAATGTACCAGATTATATTATGGAAACGACCCATCCGGCAAGTTCGAAGTACACCGACAATAAATTTGCGTGGAAAAGAAAAATTCGCCATTTTTCCACGCATTCTACTTTTAAGAAGCTTGATATTCTCGATTTTAAAACAAAGGGTGATGTGGCCATCGTGACGTTTGTGGCTCATCTTACGCAAGACGATCATGATGCGACATTCACCGAGAAAAGTTATTTTGAAAAGATAGGGGGCAATTGGTACTACCACTTAGGATATCTTGCTAAAGGACATGATCCAAGACTTGTGCATGCAACTGAACTTAAAACCCTTCCTCTTGCCTATTATGGGGATCCTATCTTAAAAAAAAGAGGAGAGCCCATTGTTGAGATCAATGATGAAATCAAAGAACTGATAGAGCAAATGATTGAGACAATGGATGCCTACGATGGGATGGGCCTTGCAGCGCCCCAGGTGCGCCGCTCTATTCGCTTGTTTGTCATAAGAACTCCCATTGAAGGTAAAGATGACGAAGATGATAGCTTTCAACTTGGGGACGTGTTGGTATTTATCAATCCGGTGATCTCTTTAAAAAGCGAGCACTTATGGGAAAGGCCAGAGTCGTGTCTTTCAATTCCACTGCTTAGTGGAAATGTCAAGCGGGAAAAAGAGATCACAATGGAATATACGACCCTTGCAGGGGCAAGGGTGATCCAGAATTTTTCTGGATGGCAGGCGAGGATTATTCAGCATGAGTACGATCACATAGAGGGGGTATTATTTATCGATCACCTCCCCCCAAGTGAAAAAGTCGAATGCGAGCCCTTTCTGAAAGGGTTTGAAAATAGAATGCTAGAAAAAATGAAAAGATAGAAAAAATGAAAAACTAAAAAAAGAAAAATTAGTAGAGAAAAAGGAAGTATCATGAAGAGAATTTTAAATAATAATAATATTGGAAGAGATTTTTTAATCATCGGCTCTTTAGTACTTTCTGCAATGGCACCTGCAACCATATCAGCTTTTCAACTCTCAAATGTAGAAATTAATGAAATCGATGGATACTCCCGCACTCAGCCGTGGCGCTCCATCCAAGAAAAAGCTAAAGATACAGTTGTTCAAGTCTTTGCTTATTTTGCAGAAGTAGACCTATTGCAACCCTACCTTTCTCCAAAGCAAGGAAGCGGTAGTGGTAGTGGATTTTTCATCAACGAAGATGGGTACTTGGTGACAAACGCCCATGTCGTTAATCAAGCAGCAGCGCTTTGGATTAGGATCCCATCTCTTGGGAAGTTTTCGATAGACGTGGAAGTGGTGGGAATTTGTTTTGATAAAGACATAGCTTTACTCAAAGTGACAGATGAAGGACTTAAGCTTATTAAAGAAATGCTTGGGAAAGTGCCCTATTTGCCGCTTGGCGATTCAGACAAGACATATAGAGCCGACGAAGTGCTGGCCTTAGGATATCCTCTTGGGCAAGAATCTCTTAAAAGCACAACAGGGGTGCTAAGTGGAAGGCAAGAGGAGATGTTACAAATGAGCGCGCCAATTAATCCTGGCAACTCCGGCGGTCCTTTATTAAATATTTACGGTCAAGTGATTGGAATTAATAGTGCGGGCATACTTTCGGCACAAAGTGTAGGTTATGCCATCCCTATTAATGATCTAAAAGTCATCTTACCAGATCTTTATACAAATAAGGTTTTGCGAAAACCCTTTTTAACTGCTGTATTGACCAATGCAACGGACAGTTTAACGGCCTACTTAGGTAATCCTCAACCGGGAGGTGCTTATGTCTGCAAAGTGACAGAGGATAGCCCCCTTCAACATGCAGGTCTTCAGGCAGGGGATATGATCTATGAAATTGATGGGCATCGCATCGATATCTTTAAAGAGATGACCACTCCATGGTCGGAAGATAAAGTATCTGTGTATGACTACTTCTCGCGTATTGCCATTGGCGATAAGATTGATCTTGTGGTATATAGAAAAGGGGAAAGAAAAGAGATCTCATTTACTTACACTCAGCCCAAATTGCCTACTATTCACAGCATTTATCCAGGCTATGAGCCGATCGAGTATGAAGTCATTGCAGGAATGGTCGTGACACCCCTTACCACAAATCACATTCATCTATTGGTGCATAATGCATTGGGATTGATTAAGTATACGGAAGTTAGCCATCGGTCAAAAAAGACACTGGTCGTGACCCATGTATTGCCTAATTCTCAGTTGGACAGATCGTCCACTATATCTGCTGGCATGACAATTAATACGGTCAATGGAAAAGAAGTACAAACCCTTGATGACTTAAGGAGCGCTATCAGGGGCTCATCAGATAGCGATTATTTATCGATTGAAGCGACAGATCACGCCACAAGGATGTCTGATCATCTTTTAGTCGTGCTCCCCTTTAAAAAGGTGCTTGAAGAAGATGAACTCCTTGCCTCGATATACCAGTGCCCCCTTTCTGAGGTCGTTCGCGAATTAATAGAAAAATAAAGTTTCTCATTCATTTGATTACTGTTTTGCTACCTGCCTCGTTGGAGAATCCCGAACAGTTTCGTGAATGCTGGGACCAAGCTATGGACACGTTGAGTAAGCAGCGAATGTTTGGACCTAAGGGCGATGATACAATTGGGACTTGTAATGAAATCATGGAGATTATTAAGGGATCTTCAAAGCCTATATCTTCTGAACACATCAAGCTATTTTTCACACATCTAGTTAAAAATGAGCTGCGTATTTATGCAGCCTGGGTTGTCTATCAATGTT
>Ga0206944_1037_pt1 | contig 25651 bp, 22 predicted proteins | sample Alteio_BWOrgHeat_4_FD_152978 | JGI IMG/M metagenome (GOLD analysis project Ga0206944, IMG submission 152978) | Enriched cells from forest soil in Barre Woods Harvard Forest LTER site, Petersham, Massachusetts, United States -... | ecosystem: Environmental > Terrestrial > Soil > Temperate forest > O... | reverse complement strand
ACCACGATCTCCATTGACTGTTGTCCGAGAGCAATGAATGCCAAGCTTTGCCAGTTTCCTTACGATTTCACTATCTGAAATCGCAGGATTCATTTCTACGATTTTTTTTATGCTTTCTCTTCTCACTCTTATAACTTCTCCATAAGGAGGTGTCTCCTCATTTGAAAAAGAGAATAAGACCTTAGCCGCTGACATAACCTTAGCCTCTTCAGAAATGGACTCTTTTTCTAGTTTTTCTTCAACAAGAGTCTTCATGCGTCCGTAAGAACTCAAATGGCATAAAGGGGAACTCATGTAAAGGCTCCTTTGTCTATAAATCTATCTCAAAAGGTTCTTAGTAGCATTAAACCTAGAAAAAGCAGTTCGAGACGGCAAATTGCCGTTTCTAGGTTAAAGCCGTCTAATCTACAAATCCTATATCGGACAAGGATATGGAGCATCAAGGCTTTGCCTCCACGGAGCTTGCCCCCTATTCCAAAGATCATTAAGGGCTTCTTTATCCCTTTGCGTATCCATACAGGCCCAAAATCCTTGATGCCGGTACATCTCCAATTGGCCATCTTTTGCAAGCTCGACGAGAGGTTGCTTTTCAAGTACGCACGAAGGATGCTTGGAGAGGTAGCTAGCAAAATCTCTTTTGAAAAAGAAATAGCCCCCATTGACCCAGGTCTCTTTTAAATCGGGTTTTTCTTCAAATGCAATTACAGATGCTCCATCGAGTTTGACCTCTCCAAAGCGAGACAATGGATTGACTCCCAAAAGTGTCCCGATCTTATTTTGAGCTAAATGAAACGCAAATTCATCTCTTAAATTGGCATCTGTAAGACCATCCCCATATGTCACGGCAAAATGAGGGGCATCTCCTAAATACTTTTCCGCAGCAATTGCAAGGCGAGCGCCAGTCATTGTGAGATCGCCCGTAAAGGCTAGGGTCACCTGCCAATCTTCGCTATGATCCACGGAGTGGACTTTTAAATCGTCATTTGAAAGATCCAAGGTAAAGTCACTATGCATCGCCCGGTAGTTCAAAAAATAATCCTTGATCACCTCAGACTTAAACCCTACACATAAAATAAATCTTTTAAATCCAAAGTAGCTATATGTCTTCATGATATGCCAAAGGATCGGATAGTTGCCAATTAAGACCATAGGCTTTGGCTTAACTTCTGTTTCTTCCTTAAGCCTTGTTCCAAGGCCTCCGCACAAAATAAACACGGGCACTTGGCTAATGTCTGGAGCTGTCATCTTTTTTTACCTATAATTGTTTTGCAGCAAGCTATTATTCCAGATGCTTTTTGGGGTATGGGAAGGTTTCATGAAGTCTGCCAATTGAGCGGATTTGCGTGTTGCAAACCTGGCCGCAACACCCGTTCCAATAACCAACGCCGTGCCTGGAAAAGTCGCGATAGCATTCACTTGTGTCACCAGAGGACTACCTTGCCCTCTAAAAATGTGGTAATAGAAGAGTATAAATGGAATCCCAACGCAATAAGCTCCCGCATACGCAAGAGGTATGCCTATTATTTTTCCACAATATTTGCCAATGTGACCAATCCATTTTATTGCAAATGCGGCCACTTTAAAAGCTGCAAAGCTTATCCAATGCAGGCAATTGATCGTGATGGCAAAGGCCTTAAATGATCGCTCTCTTGCAATTTTTTCAAACTTCGGCTTCAATTTAACGTTAAGACTCTCTGCCTTCAGTGGATATAGGTTCAGACTCTTGTCGCAGTTTGGATCAAATGCCATTGCACTTTTTTCATGGCAACGATCTAAGTCCATTTGCTTAAATAGCAACTTAGCCTTTTTTGCAGACACAAAATACTGGGTTACTTTGCCTTCTGCATTTTCTCTACATGATGGACAGGTATTTGATTGTTGCAACCACGTTTCTAATTCACTTTTATCAAAGCAATGGAATACATGACTGCCGACCAATTGTTGACTAGACTCTTTTTTACTTGGTTTGATCACACTGCAAGCAATGCCGATGATAACCGTCTCCATCTCTTTTAATCTGACAACTGAAATCGGACATTCTTCATCGGCTGCGATTTGAATAGCCGGCATCGCTGTATCGATTTCTAATGGTTGACAATACAAAAGATTATTCAGGGCATTCGATATACGACTCATTGCAACCACATCTTAATTTTTTATTAAAGACAAATAATATGATGTATTATATTTAAAATCAACAGGTATCCGTGCCACTCTATAACTATTTATACCAAATTTTCTATTTACCAAAAACCTATTTCTGAAGTATACACAGACGACCTCAAAAAGTTGATTATGGACAATTGCGTATGAACCACCAAATTGATATCTTGCTCGCCATTTATAACGGCTCAGCCTATATCATCCCACAGCTGCAATCTATCTTGGCCCAAACATATCAAGATTTTCATATCATCATCCGCGACAACTACTCAGAAGATGATACAATTGCCTTAATAGAGTCTTTCGCAGAGCAACATCCTGAAAAAATTACCCTCATCAGGGGAAAAGAAAATTTGGGGGTAAGGGGAAACTTTGCAACGCTTGCAGCTCACGCAGCAGCTCCTTACATCATGTTCTCAGATGGCGATGACATCTGGCTGCCAGCAAAAATTGCAGACACCTTGGCTCTCATGAGAAAAAATGAAACTTCTTTTGGAAAATCGATGCCTATCTTAATCCATACAGATTTAACTGTCGTCGATAAAAATTTAAACGTCATCGATACATCCTTTTGGTCGTACTCTCATATTAAGCCGACAAAAGACTCGTTAAACCGCCTGCTCATCAAAAATGTCATCACGGGGTGCACCATGATGATTAATCAATCCCTTCTTACTTTAGCACTTCCGATTCCTCAAGAAGCCATCATGCACGATTACTGGATAGGGCTTGTTGCTTCCACTTTTGGGAAAATCGATCTATTAAAAACACCGACTTTGTTATACCGACAACATGGAAAAAATGACACTGGAGCCAAACATTTTTGGTCTCACCTATTCAAAATGGGAAAAGAGACCTTTTCTCATGAAGGAAGACACCTTTTGCGAAAACGGATTTCTCGCCACATATTGCAGGCCGAGCAATTTTTGAAGCACTACCGACATCTTTTAGATCCAACTTCTTATCAGATATGCAGTGAATATATTGCGCTACCTCAAACGCATCGATATAAAAGACTTTTTTTAATCCTTAAAAACCGCTATTTTGGGCATTCCATTTTTCACACCTTAGGCATCATCATCTTATGAGTGAAGATAACAAAAAAGCTACAGAAATCAAAACAAAAGAGCTTCCAGTGCACATTGCAAAAATTGTCGATGAAGATGGGTCTAAGCGGTACTTATTCTTGCGTAAAATAGATAAAAATGGCTACAGCTGGTATAAAGAAAGCGCTGATGGCGCCCTAAATGAAACCTCAATCTCAGCTTACTCCATTGAAGAAGCACTTCGCATCGCAGCCTCTAATTGGAAAGACAATTCCTTTAATACAGTGATTTGTGGCTTTCGCTATACACTTCCGGAAAGAGATGAGCATGGAATTAATGCGCTATTTTACCAAATGGCAGCTTCTTATCGATCGATGAATGGCATTTATTTTGATGAAGAACTAAAAAATAACTGCTTTGTACAAAATGCCTCAGCAGAAGCTTTAACGCTGCTTCATCGCCTATCATCATGAATCAAGAGATCATCTGCCCCACCTGTCATCTGGCATACACCATTCACACTGAGATGGGCACAGTGGCTCAATATTGCCCCTATTGCCGCAGCTGCCTTAAAATAGGTCTTGCAACAACCATCTGCCAAGATACAAAAACAGGGAAATCAAGCGCTCTGCATTCCCCTTTAAGCGAATCGGCTCTTTCGGTATCCTTCCTTCCAGAACATCTGCCTAAAGAAGATGCGATCAGCGAAGTCATTGGCCCTTACCAGGTACTAAACAGTATCGGCAAGGGGGGAATGGGAGAGGTATTTCTTGCCTACGATACGACGTGTGGACGAAAAATTGCTCTAAAAAAAATACGCCCCGACCTATTAACGCACCAAACGCTTCACAATCGCTTTTTGAAAGAAGCGCGCATTACAAGCCAACTCATTCACCCGGCTATCATCCCCATCTTTGCGATACATAGCGAAGGAGAGTTGACCTATTACACAATGCCCTACATTGAAGGGCAAACGCTTAAACAAATTCTAAAAGATGCAAGGAAGCAAGAAAAAAATGGCGGTAAGATCGATCACCTCGCTCACTCAATCCCCACCCTCATTCGCATTTTTTTGAGCATCTGCCAAGCCATTGCCTATGCCCACTCTAAACATGTGTTGCACCGCGATCTAAAACCTGAAAATATCATCGTCGGCCAATATGGCCAAATTGTCATCTTAGATTGGGGTCTTGCCAAGATCGTCAAAGATCAAAACGGATCGACAAATCTATCTGATGTCGATATTGAAGAAGAAGAAAGTCAAAATCCTTTGCACCAGCTCACTCACGTCGGGAAAGTTGTGGGTACAGTCTCTTATATGGCACCTGAAAGAGCAACGGGAAGCCCTGCGACATTTCAAACCGATATCTATTCATTAGGTGTGATCCTCTATCAAATGCTAACTCTTAAACATCCGTTTAAAAGAGCTTCTTTAAAGGAATTTCGCGAGGAGCTCACAAAAGAAAGACTTATCGAACCAAGTGAAATCGCCCCCTACCGCGATGTTCCAAAATCTTTATCTCGCGTGGTCAGAAAAGCGCTGCATCCATCTCCAATGCAGCGCTACCTAACTGTTGATGACTTAATCCACGACATAGAAAATTACATTGAAGGCAGATCCGAATGGTTTCAAATTGCTGAATTAGACATCAAGAAGAAATCGGATTGGGAATTTCAAGAAAACGTGCTGCTTGCAGAACACATCGCGCTCACCAAAAATCACGACACCACCAATTGGGTGAGCCTCATGATTTCTAAAGCATCTTTTCAAGAAAATATCAAGATTCAAACAAAAGTGATGCTAGGCATTGCCAGTCAAGGGATCGGCTTTTTGCTGTGTATTCCAGAGGCAGCTGAAAGAACCCTCATTAATGACGGCCTATTTCTTTGGATAGGAAGTGAAATCAATAAATCGACAAAATTGATCAGGTCTTCAGTCGAAGTCATGCACTCCCCCGAAATCTTCTTAAAGCAAGAACAGTGGTATTTCATTGAAATCGAAAAGGTCGATACAAACATCCACTTTTATCTAGATGGAGAAAAGCAATTTTCCTATATCAGCCACTTACCCTTAGCAGGTACCCACATTGGACTCCTTGCTAAAGATGCTAACTTTAACATTAAAGATCTCTTTGTGCTCGTCGGCAGCCAAAACGTAACAGTCAACTGCTTAGCCGTTCCAGATGCCTTTCTTGCCCATAAAGAGTATACCATTGCACTTAATGAATATAGGCGCATAGGTTACTCTTTTGCAGGAAGAGCCGAAGGAAGAGAGGCGATGTTTAGGGCAGGCATCACGCTTCTTGAGCAAGCAAATAACAGCAGCGTTGCCTCTCAAAAACTTAAATCTTACGACTTGGCGCTAGAAGAATTTGGAAGACTTCACGATACACCGGGAGCTCCTTTAGAGTACTTAGGCAAGGCTTTAGTCTACCAAGCCCTTCACGAATATGAAGAAGAAGCTAAATGTTTTGAGCTGGCCTATAGAAGATACCCTAAACATCCACTTCTTAAAGTCATCGAAGAGCAAATGGTTTACCGCATGTATGCAAGCTCAAGAACTAACCGAAACGCCTCTTTTCACTTCCTCTTGCTCACCCTTCGCTTTCTTCCTGAAGTGGCTGGAAGTGCAAATACAAAAAAACTGCTGATAGCCCTAAACAGATTTTGGGAAGAGCTCGATTTTCTTGAATACGACTTAAAAATCACAACTTCTAAGAGCCTATCGCACTTTGTATTGATCTTAAAGCTCTCCTTTTGGCTTAATAAGCCCTACGTGATCGAGGAGATGATTGCAGAGCTCAATTCCACAGACATCCTACACGAAATTACATTTGCCAACGCCATCTTTTGCTTAATCGAATTAGGTGCTGCTCAAATTGCAAGCGATGCGTTAGAAAAAGCAAGTTTACAGTTTGGTCATATAGAGGAATTTAATGCGAAAATAAAGCCTTTAAAAATTGCTCTAAGAGCCTACTCATCCTCATTAGAAGAGGCGTGTGAAGAATTTCTCTCCCTTTCAGATGACCCATTATCTCATGGTTATCAAAGAGTGCAACTGCATTTAATTAAATTGTGCCTAGACAAAAAATTCCCCTCTTTAGCTCTTGCCCTTTGCAACCATAAAAGCGTCCATCTTTTATCAGATGATGCAAAGCTTAAAATCGATGCCTATAAGACCTTTGCTTACCTGCAAAATAAAGAGTGGGAAAGTGCGCAAGAGGTGCTTTTCCATTATCCAATAGAGCGTTTAAGTCAAGATTCCACTTTACTCCATTTCCTTTATGGGTGTTTGCTCTTTGCAACAGAAGGCAAAGAGATTGCCGCCATCCATTTTTCCGGCGTCTTTGAAGTGCCTTATCCAAGGTCGTGGAACCTTTTTAGCTACTATCTAAAGGGAGATTTATTCGAGCCCCAAGGGTGGATAAGCAAGTCTTTCTATTGGGAAAGGCGTGAACTTTACAGGCAACTTGCGCTTTATTACTCTTGTGTGGGAGATGAGATGACATCAGAAATGTATAGGAAGAAGATATAGCTTTAATAATGCAATTAATTATACAATTAAAATTAAAAAATTTTTTAATAAAAAAAACAGGAGACTATGTGAATCCATTACAATTTTCTGACTTAACACAGTATCATAAAATATCAGATAATATGAAAGGTTATTTCAAGTATAGCGTCGACGCTAAAGAAAAGCATGCTGTGCCAATCGAGCTTTACTTTAATGAGGAAAATGGCTCTTTTCTAGTATGTAATTTGGGCAAAAAAGCCTATTGTAACCGCGATGAGTTAACCAATCGGTACCATATTCACGGCAAACTATATGTAGAGGGTGAAGACTATCGTATAAAACTGGAAAGACGCGACATAACGCATATTGACAAAAGAGAGTTTCGCCCTCATCCCGATAGGGAAGGATCTCTTCTGGCTACATGGACAACTGAGGAAACTAAAGAAAAACTTGATGCAATTTATGACCTTGCTCTCAAAAGGCTCTTAAAAGGCTAAAAGCACCAACAGATAATAACTTCAAAAAATTTTCCTTTACCAAAAACCAATTTTTGAAGTAGTTTGGGAGTATAACGAAAGTGTTTTTGAATTTTGAATAAAGTGTTTTTGAATTTTGAATAAAGTGTTTTTGAATTTTGAATAAAGTGTTTTTGAATTTTGAATAAAGTGTTTTTGAATAAGGAATGAACATGACAAATTTATGTACTCGTCTTGTAGTACTTTTTGCAACCCTTTTCACTTGTAGATTAGCTGCGGTCGAAATTGACATATCCAAACATCCTACAATTGGAAATCTAGGCGCTACAGTACAAGTCGTTGCGCTATTAGAGCCCAAATGCCCTGATAGCAAACGGTATAACAACGCCTCTTTTCCCAAATTAAAAGCGGCTTTCATCGACACAAATAAAATTAGCTATACTGTAATCACGACCTCTTTTCTCTCTAATTCAATGCCAGCAGCCATCGCTTTACTATGCGTCTACACCCAAGACGAAAAAAAAACCGATGCTGACCTTTTTTTTAAATACCTAAACTACCTCTACCAAGTGCAGCCGCCTGAAAGGCAAAATTGGGCCACAACGGATACGCTCCTCTCCTATGCAGCCAAGGCAAGTCAAGACATCGATCTAAAACGCCTAAAAAGTTGTATCGAATCTAAGCGACGAGAAGAGCTCATTGTCCAAAACACGGCCTTAGGAAATAAACTGATGGGAGAGCTTCACACCCCAACCATTTTTGTAAACGGCGTAAAAATCGAAAATAAAGACGATACAATCGACTATGAAAAATTGCAAACGGCTATCGATGAAGCTATCAGTAAGAAAAACTCATAAAAATGTCTTAATTATTTGTCTTGCTTTGCTTGGGTCCTTTTTTGATACACACGCAGCTCTCGCAAGCCAAAAATATTCTTCTCTTCATAGACGAAGTGTTTCCAAAAGGGACTCCACATGGAACTCCACATGGAACTCCACAAGTGACATTTCTTCTTTTGAACGAGAGTGCTATCAAGAAATCAACAAAATTCGGCTTACCTCTGGACTGCCGCCTTTAAAAGAGTGGGGAGAACTTGCAAAGTGCGCAAGAAATCATAGCCAAAATATGGCCTATGGCAAGTGCAACTTTGGCCATGATGGATTTCACAAAAGAGCAAAGGAGATGCAAAAGATAGCAACACTTCTTTCATTTGGCGAAAATGTCGCTTATAGCCACGGCCATGAAGATAAAGATCTAATAAAAATTGCAACTCTTGGTTGGATGAAAAGCCAAGGTCACCGTGAGAATATCTTAGGCGATTTTAACGAAACCGGAATCGGTGTCGCGATCTCAAAAGAGGGAAAATTTTACGTTACCCAACTTTTCTCTAAAAAAATCTAAGGAGGCATGTATACCGAAATCACCTCAAAATTTGTCAGCTAAATCACACTCTGATCCCTTACGGCAATAATAGTCCAGGACCGCCTAAAGTTCTATGTACCTCAATAGCTGCATCAAGCACCTGCTCTGACAACAAATTTTCAATTATCTCTGCGTCTCTCCGGCTCACCGCCTCTGCGTTAGTCATAAAATACCTCGATCTTTTTGGATATTGTTCTCATTTTTTTGTTCTTGAAAGAGGAGAGTATGCTGAAAACTTTAATTACGCAAGAGGTCTATTCCTCCAGCTGAATTTCCAGTAAAATTATTTAAGTTAATGCAAATTAAAATCCCATGAATACCTAAAGCTAACTTGTCAGGCCTTGCATTCAATGATCTGATGGGTTAATGTGGGTATATGTGGGTAAAAATACGGGTATCACGATTGTTTACGGGTGTTTATGGGTAATTTTTTGGATATGCTTTTTCCAGGCACGCTTATCATTACTCCTGAAATTTTAAATTTGATAGCGGAAGTTGATGAGTTTAAAGGGGCTTGGCAGCAAATAGGTAGGTTAACACCTGCTCGATTATCAGCACTTAAGAGGGTAGCTACGATAGAAAGCATTGGCTCATCAACGCGAATTGAAGGAGCAAAGCTTTCCGATAGCCAAATAGAGGCGCTCCTTTCGCAAGTTGATCGTAAAACCTTTCAAACCAGAGATGAACAAGAAGTGGCTGGGTATGCATACGTGTGCGAGCAAATTTGCAATGATTATTCTTTCATTCCATTTACTGAAAATTCGATTAAACAATTGCACACATGGCTTTTACAATATGTAGATAAAGATGAGCGACATCGGGGTGAGTATAAAAAAATTCCCATTCACATTGAAGCATTTGATTCAGATGGAATGAGTATAGGGGTGATTTTTGAGACGACTTCCCCTTTTGAAACACCGATAAAGATGCAAGAACTTATCGAGTGGACAAACCGCATGCTACAAACTAAAACACTGCATCCGCTGATTGTAATTGCAGTTTTTACTGTCATTTTTCTTGCAATTCACCCCTTTCAAGATGGTAATGGACGCCTTTCCCGTTTGCTGACTACTTTATTGATGCTGAAGTGTGACTACCATTATAGTCCCTATAGTTCACTAGAAAGCATTATTGAGGCGAGCAAAGAAAGTTATTATCTCGCCCTTCAACGCACTCAGAAAGGGTGGCAAAATCAGCAACCCGATTGGAACCCATGGCTGTTTTTTTTCTTGCAGTGTTTGCAGCGCCAAAAGAGGCATTTGGAAGTAAAATTGGAAAGGGAGAAAATATTGTTAAGGGCTCTTTCTGTATTAAGTGTGAAAATATTGGAGCTATTAAAACTTCATGGTCATTTACAAATCAGCGAAATCGAAGCTCTTACATGTGCTAATCGAAACACCCTAAAAAAAACTTTAGCAGCTCTTGTGAAAGATGGCTATATCATCCGAAACGGTGTGGGAAAAGCATCTTGGTACAAGGCAATTTAATAGCATGATGCATGATTTTGATTGAAAAGCCACTTTCAGACACATTCTTTTAATAGCTCTAATAGCTTATTCTTTATTTCTAATAAGGAACCATTCCAATAGATCCCTGCAATTTTGAACTCAACGCGAGAGACGGAGAGTCGGAGAGACGCGGAGAAACAGGCTATAAGCCATTGACTACCCTACACCATCCATCTATAAGACGTTGTTGTCCAAAATTGAATTATCTCTGCGTCTCTCCGGCTCACCGCCTCTGCGTTAGTCATAAAATACCTCGATCTTTTTGGATATTGTTCTCATTTAACTCTTTAGCTTCTTGATTAGAAGCGAACTTCAAGCAGTGCGCTGCAACATTAGATAACATCTTATAATCGCTATAACCCATCTTGACTCTGCAATGTAGTGATTGCTCTTGGTCGCCCAAATCAAACCCCACTTTATTCTTAAAATCCATCTTTCCCATCTGTTCAAAAAGAGCTATAAGACCCTCTACAGTCTGCCCTTTTGTATTCAAATAGGTATTTAATTTTCCTGTACCTGCGACGTCAAAATGAGGTAAAGTAGCTTGGGAAGTCATTGCTGTACCCCCATTATTAATGCTTTTGTTTCCCATCGTCACACTTACCTCCTTGTTTATATTTTTCTACCCTTAAAACTTTAAGCCCTGGTATTGTATACACATAATTCTATGCACAAAATGCTTTAAGTTTAGGAAAAAACTACTATGACAGATCGATCAACAGATGACCACTTTGAACTTGCCAAAAGTTACGACGCGAAAGAGATCGATCCAAAATGGTACGATTTTCAGCACGAATTTTTTAAAACCAATACCGACCCATCCTCAAAAAGTCCCCCTTATTGCATCGTGATGCCCCCACCTAATGTAACCGGGTCTTTGCATATGGGACACGCCCTTGTCAACACTTTGCAAGACATTCTCATTCGTTGGAAGAGAATGTGTGGCTACGATGTATTCTGGGTACCTGGCACCGACCACGCAGGAATTGCCACGCAGACAATTGTGGAAAGACATCTTCTTAAGACAATGGGCAAAAGAAGAGGTGATTTCTCAAGAGAGGAATTTCTCTCCCACGTCTGGAAATGGAAAGAGGAAAAAGAGGGCAATATCTTAAATCAGCTTAAACGCCTTGGCTCCTCATGCGATTGGTCTAAGCTGCGCTTTACGATGGACGATGGCAATAATGCCGCCGTTCGCACCATGTTTAAAAAAATGTTTGACGATGGATTGATCTATAAAGGCGATTATCTCGTCAACTGGGACCCCGTGACTGAAACAGCGCTTGGCGATGAAGAAGTGGAATATGAGGAAAAACCCTCTTTTCTTTGGTTCTTTAAATATCCCCTAAAAGACGCTGCAGGCTTTGTGCACGTCGCGACAACGCGCCCTGAAACAATGCTTGGAGATACAGCCATTGCCGTCTCCCCAAATGATGCGCGCTATAAACACCTGATCGGCAAAACCGTCATCTTGCCTCTTATGGAAAGAGAAATCCCAATTATTGCCGATCACCGCGTAGACCCAGAATTTGGCACCGGAATGGTGAAGGTAACGCCTGCACACGATCCTAATGACTACCAAATGGGCTTAACCCACAATCTCCCCTTCATCAACATCATGACGTCCAATGGCATGATCAATGAAAATGGGGGGAAATTCCAAGGCCTAACAATGGAAAAGGCAAGAGAGGCCGTGGTAGAAGAGATGAAAACGCTTGGGTTCCTTGAAAAAACGGAAAATCACCTCCATAGAGTTGGTGTATCATACAGATCTAAAGCCGTGATTGAACCCTATATGTCCAAACAGTGGTTCATTAAGATGAAAGACTTTGGTATCTCGCTGCGCAACTTAATCGTGCAAGATAAAACAAAAATCATCCCAAAAAATTGGGAAAACACTTACTTCCATTGGATCGACTCCCTTCGAGACTGGTGCATCAGCAGACAACTTTGGTGGGGCCATCGGATTCCCATTTGGTATAAGAAAGATGATCCAACTGTCATGATCTGTCACGATGGGGAAGGAGAACCAATAGAGGTGCAAAAGAATCCATCGGAATGGGTCCAAGACCCGGATGTGTTAGACACCTGGTTTTCTTCAGCGTTATGGCCCTTTTCCACCCTTGGATGGCCGAAAAAGACCGATGCGCTCGAAAAGTTTTACCCCAACGCAGTGCTTGTAACTGGCCACGATATCCTCTTTTTTTGGGTAGCGCGCATGCTCCTTATGGGAGAGTACGCCATGGGTGAGACCCCTTTTCCAGAAGTATTTTTACATGGGCTTATTTACGGCAAATCATATTGGCGCAAAAACCTGGCAGGTGGCATCGCCTACTTAAACGATGCTGAAAGAAAAGAGTATGAACTTGGTAAGCCTCTCCCCAAAGATGTCTATTGTAAATGGGAAAAAATGTCCAAATCAAAGGGCAATATCATCGATCCAATCGAAATCATCGAAGACTATGGCCTAGATGCAATGCGAATGGCCCTTTGCGCAAGTGCAACGCAGGCAAGGGAAATCGATTTGGATAGACGCCGCTTTGAAGAATTTAAGAATTTCACCAACAAAATATGGAACGGCGCGCGCTTTGTCTTCATGAATCTAGATGGCGATGATCCCTTATCTGCAGAGGAGTTTGCAAAAGGGATCGACGAAAGCGTGCTAAGCCTTGAAGACCATTGGATATTATCTAAGCTCAATCACGTCATTCAAAGCGTCACGATCAAGCTATCGCACTACCTATTTGATCAAGCGGCAGCTGAATCTTATGATTTCTTTTGGAAAGAGTTTTGCGCCTACTACCTTGAAATCGTAAAACCAAAACTCTTTGGCAAAGCAGGAGATAAGCGCCATCGCAAGAATACACAAAAAATTCTTGCCATCATCTTATGCCAAACGATGCGCCTTTTACACCCAATGGCGCCATTTATTACGGAAGAACTTTTTCAACTCCTTAAAAAACGACTTCCAAGTGAACGTTTAAGCAAAGAAAATACTGCCTCTTGTGACCCTTATACTAAAGAGGCAATAGAGGCGCTTAAAGTCAAAGCTTGCATTGTGGCGCCATACCCAAAAGTCATTAGAGATTCTGATATTAACCTTGAAATTGAAAAGCGCTTTGAACTAATTGAAAAGGCTGTTTATACCATCCGCAATATCCGCGGCGAGATGAAGTTACCCCCAAATGCTTCTATAGATCTATATTTTGTTGGTCAACAAACGGATCCAGACTTTCAAATAGTTGCAAACCACTTACATATGATTGCAGCGCTCATCAAGACATCCTCTATACAAGCTGTTACAAATGCCCCTGCAATTGGCTTGCATAGCACCGGGATGCTTAATGCTTTAAGGATCATCATCCCCTTACCGGCAGAACTGTTAGAGCAAGAAAAGGTTCGCCTAATTAAAGAAAAAGACAAATTGATGACCTCGCTTGAAAAAATGCGCTCTCAGCTTAACAATAAGGAGTTCATCGACAACGCCCCGCAAGAGCTTGTGCAAAAGCACAAAACCAAACTCATCCAAAGTGAGCAGGAGCTTGAAGATATCTGTCGTAAACTCGTATAGGAATTGTGAATGGACATCGTCATTTCAGAACGTTTAAGGCCCTATACCCATTTTTCAGCATCCTATGTGATTTTGCCTAAAACATCTTTTCGCTTGAAAATATTCCCCGCGAGAATTGAGATCGATGATCTTTCTTGCTACCCAGAAAAACCCCTTTGCCGCATTTCATTGACGTTTGCAAAAGTCGATCTGCTAGAGCATTTTTTAGTGCAGCAAGACCTTGAAAAGGCTTGCGTATTCATTTCTGGCAAAATGGGCAAAGAAATTGTGAACTTTAGCATCTCTTCTCAAGAAGACCGAAAAGGAATTACCCTTTCCTTTAAACGGGTGATCGGGACCTTTGTCTCTTTGACTTGCAGCGGAAAGTGGTCAGACAATCAAACTTTTACTCTTAACAAGGGAGAGTGCATTTCAATTGGCGAAATGGGTGCCTCCTCCTCTATTGGCATTGAAAGCGCAGCGTTTCTCCCTCAAATTGATCGCTTATCGCTTGGCAACAATAAACAGCAAGACTTTGACCTAATCTTTCGAAGAGGCGATTTTAAAGAAATATTTCCACTTTGGCATAGGTTAGGACAGCTTATTCCAAACAATTGGCCTCCTACGTCATGTGGCACCGCCTCTCTTCTTAAAGAGTGTGAGAAGGCCATTCGTGCAAGCGCAAAAGAGCATATCCTAAAGCATTTTAAGCGCCTTTTTGTCGCAGGATTTGAGAGCACTTTATCTCCTAGCTTACTTGACACCCATTACAACGGTTTCCCCCTGCCTTTCGTTGAAACTGCTGCCTCCCCTCTTGTTTTACTTACTGAAGGAGCTAAGCTAATCAGATCATTATTTGTACAAGAAGCAGAAAATACACTCTACATCCTCCCCTCTTTACCCCCTGAATTTCATGCGGGAAGGCTTTTGAATGTCAAATGCGAATTGGGATTTCTTTCCCTTGAATGGACAAAAAAAGAGATACGCAGAATTAAATTTTATGCGGTAAAAGATGGGCTATTAAACTTTCATTTTGCCTCGCATGAGAAAAGTTTTGCCTTTTGGAGTTGCAATGGAACAACTTCTCATTGTCAACTGACAAAAATGTCAATTGAAGTGATGGCCAATCACTGCTATTGGCTATATAATTTTAAGCGCTAAATTAAGATGAAAAAAGACAAAGCAACTAAAGCCAAAAACACTTGCCCCCATTTAGACTATCATCACCCACATGCTATTTTGGGCCTGCATGTAGATATAGATGGGCAAAAAGTAATAAGACTTTGGCGCCCCAATGCGCAGCACATCCATTTAGAAGTCTTTGGCAACATCGTCACAGCCGTAAAAGTCGATGAGGCAGGGCTCTTTGAATATCTTGTACCAGAGCATACGCAAGCTTTAGACTACCGAATATATCACCATAACGGGATGCTCGCCTTTGACCCTTATGCTTTTATGCCAACTTTTGCAGAGATCGATCAGTATCTTTTTAATAAAGGTGTCCACTATCAGTTATACCAAACGCTAGGAGGAAGGCTCACCGTCCATCAGGGAGTCTATGGAGTTCAATTTAGTGTCTTTGCCCCATCTGCCAAGAGCGTCTTTTTGCAAGGCGACTTTAACCATTGGGACTCAAAAATAAACCCGATGCGCTCCCTTGGCCACTGCGGTGTTTTTGAAATTTTCATCCCAGGAATTGGTGAGGGGGAAAAATATAAGTTTGAGATCACGACTCAAGAAGGGCACCTGTTGACCAAGGCAGATCCTATGGCCTACATGAGTGAGCTTCGCCCGAAAACTGCCTCTATCATCGCCAATTTAGATCGCTTTGCGTGGAGCGATAAAGATTGGGTCGCCAAGCGAGCCAAAACAAATGCTTTGCAAAGACCGATAAACATTTACGAAGTGCATCTTGGATCGTGGAAAAAGGAGGCAGGCAATTTCCTTAACTACAAAGAAATTGCAATTGAGCTTGCTAAATATGCATTGGAGATGGGATTTACACATGTAGAGCTTATGCCAATTCAAGAGCACCCATTGGATGAATCGTGGGGGTATCAGGTTTCGGGATTTTATGCCGTGACAAGTCGTTTTGGCTGCCCAGAAGATTTTCAGTGGTTCGTCAATCACTTACACATGAAAGGCATTGGAGTGATATTAGATTGGGTGCCTGGGCACTTCCCAACCGACTCTTTTTCTCTTGGACGCTTTGATGGCACATCGCTATATGAACATATGGACTCAAGACAAGGCTTCCACCCTCATTGGGGCACTTACATCTTTAATTTTGGAAGAAACGAAGTGGCCAATTTTTTGATTGCAAACGCCCTCTTTTGGTTTGAGCAAATGCATATTGATGGCCTTCGCGTCGATGCCGTGGCCTCAATGCTTTATCTTGACTACGGTAGAAACGAAGGAGATTGGATTCCCAACCGGTATGGAGGTAAAGAGAATCTTGAAGCCATCGAATTTATCAAACACTTAAACTCCATCGTCCATGAGCGCTATCCAGGCGCTCTTATGATCGCCGAAGAATCGACATCTTTTAAAGGTGTAACGGCAAGCTTAGAAAATGGGGCCCTTGGATTTGATCTCAAATGGAATCTGGGGTGGATGAACGATACCCTTCACTATATCAAAAGAGACCCATTATTTCGTAAATTTCATCAAAATGAGCTCACCTTTGGCCTATTGTATGCATTTAGTGAAAAATTTGCCCTTGTTCTCTCTCATGATGAAGTGGTCCACGGTAAAAAGAGCCTACTTAGCAAAATGCCTGGGGATATGTGGCAAAAGTTTGCCAATTTGCGCCTTTTATTAAGTTACATGATATGCCAGCCGGGTAAAAAGCTCTTATTCATGGGAGCAGAGATTGGGCAATGGAATGAGTGGAATTGCAAAAGTGAAATTGAGTGGGAATTGCTTAAATATCCACTCCATAGCGGCCTTAAGGAAATGGTGAAAGACTTAAACCACTTCTATCTTGCCAATGAACCCATTTGGTCTAATGATTTCGAACCTTCAGGATTTGAATGGATAGATTTTTCCGATACAGAAAACTGCACTCTTAGCTACTTTCGCAAAAGTGCAAACAAAAAGCTTATCTGCATTCACAACTTTTCTCCCTCCTACGTCAACAACTACCGTTTGACTTTAAAGTTAGAAGGTATCGCAAAAATTGCAGAAGTGTTTAACTCCGACACTAAAAAGTATGGAGGCTCTGGACAAACCAATGATGTCATCTCTTTTCATAAAAATACAAGTGGTGATGCGATGGCGATCTTTTTTAACCTCTCACCTCTTGCCACAATGATTTTTACTGTGGAATAAATTATGCATATGACCTATCAAGACTATCAAGACCTAGCCGCAGAAATTGCCAAGCACAACAAAAAATATTTTGTCGAACACACTCCTGAAATTAGCGATGAAGAGTTCGATCAGCTGCTTTATAAGCTACAGCATATAGAGACTTTGCACCCCGAATGGATCTTAGCTGATTCGCCAACGCAACGGATCGGCGAAGAGACGACTAAGGGATTTAAATCGGTCGCACATAACGTCCCCATGCTCTCTTTAGCTAATACTTACAGCAAAGACGAAGTCACTGATTTCCTCACAAGGATCCAAAAGAATGCTAGACACTACCCTTGCGCATTTTCTTGTGAATTGAAAATGGATGGCATTGCGATCTCTGCCACATATGAAAATGGCGTATTTGTAAAGGGGGTAACGCGCGGCGATGGCAAAATAGGCGATGATATCACAGCTAACTTAATGCAGATCGCCTCTTTGCCAAGAACAATCTCCGATCAGTCTTTCTTAGAAATCCGCGGAGAAGTATTCATGCGGCATGCTGTCTTTAGCGCTTTGAATCAAGAAAAAGAAGCTGAAGGTGAAGAACTTTGGGCAAACCCGCGCAATGCAGCTGCTGGATCGCTAAAACTGATCGATCAAAGGGAAGTTGCGGCAAGACAGCTTTCGATCGTCTTTTACGGCATTGCAACGGAAGGCGGGCTAGAAACCCAAAGTGCATGTCACGATTATCTAAAAGGTCTTGGATTTCCGATTTTAGAATGGCATAAGGTGTGCCACTCTCTTGATGAGATTATGGCCTTTGCAGAAGAGATAAGAAAAATACGAGAGACCTTAGAATATGACATCGATGGCGTTGTAGTAAAACTTAACGACTTAAGTGAGCAAAAAAGACTTGGCAATACCAATAAGCATCCACGGTGGGCGATTGCCTATAAGTTTGCCCCCCTGCAAGCGAAAACGCGTATTTTGGATATCACTGTGCAAGTCGGCCGTACGGGCACTTTAACTCCTGTCGCAGAACTTAAAGCTGTCTTTCTCGCGGGTAGCACCATTGCAAGAGCCACCTTGCATAATGAAGATGAAATCGGCAAAAAAGATATCCGCGTAGGTGACGTTGTCACGATTGAAAAAGGGGGTGATGTGATTCCTAAAGTCGTCTCTGTTGATTTTGTGCAAAGAAATCACAACTCCTCGCCTTGGCAAATGCCTACCCATTGCCCCTCATGTGGCTCTCCTGTGCTTAGATTAGAGGGAGAAGTCGCAGTAAGGTGCCCCAATTCCACAGGCTGCCCCGCGCAGTCATTGAAGCGATTATCGTACTTTGCAAGCCGCCCAGCCATGGATATCGACCATTTGGGGGAAAAGGTCATGGAGCAACTTGTCCTAAAAGGCTTTGTCAAAGAACCTGCAGATATTTTCCGCTTAAAAGAAGATCAGCTTTTTCAACTCGATGGATTTAAGAAAAAGTCGGTAGACAACCTCATAAAGAGCATTGAAAAAGCCAAAGATGTTTCTTTGGACCATTTTCTTATGGCGCTTGGCATTAGGCACGTAGGAGCTGGCACAGCTTTACTTCTTGCCAATAAATTTGGAAGTATACAAGCCCTTATGGACGTTGGAACTTTGACTTTCAGCGACGATAATCCCCTGCTCAAGATCGATGGAATTGGAGAAATCGTGAGTCAATCTGTTTTCGACTACTTCTTTAATGCGGACAATAGACGACAAATAGAGGATTTACTAGCTCTTGGGGTAAGTCCAAGACAGCGAGAAATGATTGTCCATGACAACCCCTTCTTTAAAGACAAAGTCTTTGTCTTAACGGGCACGCTGCATCGCTATACAAGGCAAGCTGCAAGCGCTCTTATCAAAGAAAGGGGCGGCAAAATCACAAGCGCTGTGAGTAAAAGTACAGATTTCCTCCTAGCAGGTACTGAAGCTGGCTCAAAGTTAGACAAGGCAAAAGCTCTTGGCATCAAGGTATTAACCGAAGATGAATTTATTGCGCTTATCTCTTAAAATTTTTAGCTTTAAGTTTTCATCATATAATCCTAAATCCGGCAGTTGGAGACGGCAACTTAACGCAATCTCTTGAACCAGAATCATTTGCAATGGGGTGGTCCTTCACCATTTGGGAATGTCCCACCCCATTGCAAAGTGATTCTAATTCAAGATCTTGCATTAATTTGCCATCTCGAACTGCCGGATCTAGGATAATCAGTATCAGAGCCAATCTGTCAAGGACTTATATTTGGATAGAAGTATCCTTCACGACTTGGCCCGCCTTTTGGCGCTGACCCATTTCTTGGGAGACCTCTTTCAAAATTTTAAGTGTATAAAGGCTTGCAGAGGACAAATTAATCCATGCTGAAACTAAAGAATTTGGAGTGTAGACTTTTTCGATCCACATCAAGATTTTAGCTAAGATGGTAAATGCTAACCCTAAGCTCACATTATATTTTAACATTGTTTTAATGTTATTTAAGATCACGTCCATGATTTTTTTCTTAGCAGCGATGATGTTTTCTTCTTGTTCAAGCTTTTCTACATCAATTGTGAGATGATGCAGATTATGCTTTAGCAATTGTAAATCTTTAATGATTTTTCTTTTGGTGTCTTTGTCCATGAGCAACGCAAGAAGCGCTGCGAGTTTGGCATGAGTTGTATCGCAACCAGTTAGAGAATCAAGAGCTCGATAGGCATCTGCATCATACGATATCTTAATCCACTTTAGCAAATAGTGGTCTGTAGGATCGATCTTTTTAATGACAGCGCAGCTGACGCAAATGGATACCACATATGTCAACATACTGAGAATAATATTGGCCTGGCCAATCGGAGTCATCCATTTGTAGATAAGGCTTTGTGTTTCATCATCACCTTTAAGGCCTATAATTGATGCAGCAAGCCCTGCAGTTAAAAGACCTAATGAACTTACGTACAAGACGATGTCTATAGCAGAAAGTAGCATGACGGGAAAATGTTTTGCCTTGCATCCAAATCGCAGCACAGAAGATGAGTTGACGATGAGATCAAATGAATAGGGAAGATCGCCAAAGCCCACAAGACTTAAACCTGTTAAAGTGGCTTTTGTAAGCTCTGCTGGAACTTTATCGCTTGTCTTGCCAACAGTAAAGAGAATATCAAGACCTAAAATCGCAGCTTGCGTGACAATGCGCGAGTACCTTCGCAACTTTTGCCACGTCCACCCTCCCCAAGACGCTGTTGGAATCGCTGTCTCAGGAAGAACAGGTTCGTATGAAACGCGAGAGGGACAACACCACAGCCTATACTTTCCCATCGTCTTTACCTCTTGTTCCAAGAAACGTTTGGTTGGTATAGCTATTGATATTTACATTTTGAAGGGTCCCAACAAGAGATTTATCTCCTGGAAACAGCACATTCTTCCAACAGCGCGTCCGCCCCTTTAAAAGGGCGTCATCTTTTAAGCTTGTCCCTTCCACAAGGACTTCCACATCAGTCCCAAGCATCTGCTGCCTTTGCTTTGCTGAGATTTCATCTTGGAGTGCCAAAAGTCTTTTTAAGCGGTCTTCTTTTATCTCTTGTGGAATATCATCTTTCCATCTCATCGCAGGAGTGCCCTTTCTTGGACTATACTCATAAAAAAATCCGACTGAAAATTGCAGCTCCTTGATCAGATTATAGGTCTGCATAAACTCATCTTCGGTCTCAGTTGGAAACCCAACAATGATATCTGTTCCCAATGACACATTAGGGACAATTTCTCGCAGCATCCCCACCTTTTCAAGATATTGCTCTACCGTATAAATCCGATGCATCTTTTTAAGAATGCGATCAGAACCCGCTTGCATGGGGAAATGGACAAATTCGCAAGCCGTGCGAAGACACGCAATGGCCTGCATCAGGTCTTTCGTAATGTCAACGGGATGGCTTGTCATGAAGCGTACTCTTTCAATCCCTGAAATGGCATCGATCTGATATAAAAGATCGTGAAAAAGAACTGACCAAAGAGGAGCGTCTTTGCCGTAGCTATTGACGTTTTGACCAAGAAGAATGATCTCTTTATACCCTTGATCTGCTAAATGTTTACATTCTTCAATAATGCTACCCGGCTCTCTTGAAACCTCTTTTCCCCTTGTATATGGAACAACACAATATGTGCAGTACTTATCGCATCCGCGGATGATAGAGACGTAGGCTTTGACTTTGTCGTCTCTTTTAGCGCCAATATAATTGAGTTCGTGAGCGAAGTGATCATCAGTTTTAAAGACATGGCGGCCGGTTGAAAGCACTTCATCGAGTATTGCATCGAGGTTATGAATATTATTTGTTCCCATGACGAAATCAATGTGGGGCACCTTTTGAAAAAGGGAGTCTTTTTTGGCATTGGCCATGCATCCCGTCACCCCAATGAGCGGCCTTTGCTCTTTGCTTAAGCCAAGTTTTCCCAACTGCCCAAGCTTGCCCATGACCTTTCTTTCGGCAAGATCGCGAATGGCACACGTATTGTAGAGAAGTAAATCGGCGGCGTTTTCCTCTTCTACTCGCTTAAGGCCGCGCGCTTGCAGTAAACCGACCATAATTTCGCTATCTAGTTCATTCATTTGACATCCATAGGTCCGAATAAAAAATGTCTTTAGGTCTCGCATTGTAACCCCTTATTTTGTGAAAGAGTATACCTGATGCTGATAGGATAATCAAGAGGTCTAACAACTCGAAAAAAAAGAGGTGCAAAAAACTGTTGGCTTAAAATGGCAAAACAGCTATGATGTTGGCATTACTTTAATTAGCACTACTTGAAAGGGTCTTTAAACCTATGTTAAAACAGCAAAAAACTTTCCAACTCAAAGAAGCAGACATCAAGCGAAATAGCATTGTCATCGATGCTTCAGGCAAAACGCTTGGCAGGCTTGCCTCTGAGATTACTAAAATACTTCGCGGCAAGCACAAGCCCACATTCACAACATATGCCGATGGGGGCGATTTTGTCATCGTCATCAACTGCGAAAAAATCACAGTAACGGGCAATAAAGAAGCTACAAAAGTGTATCGTTATTATACCGGCGCAATAGATGGACTTCGCGAAATTGGATACCGCACGATGAAAGCGCGTAAGCCTTCCTACATCATCTCCCATGCCGTTAAAGGAATGATGCCAAAGACTCGTTTGGCTAATGCACAGTACAAAAGATTGCGAGTATTTGTTGGCCCTGAACACAATATGGCCGCTCAAAAGCCAATTCAAGCTAAAATTTAAGTTTTTTAAGGGGTAATTCACCATGACAGCTAAAGAAAAAGTGGCTAACGAAAAAATAGGAACAGGAAGGCGCAAAACAGCCGTTTCTTCCGTTCGACTTCGCCAAGGAAATGGAAAGATCAATATCAACGGGAAAAAATTTGAAGATTATTTTCCTGTCGATGTTCAGCGACAAACAATTCTTGCTCCTTTCCAAAAGTTAGGTGGCCACAACAAATTCGACTTAGTCATCCGCGTTAAAGGCGGAGGAATTGAAGGACAAGCCATTGCCACACGCCTTGGCATCGCACGCGCGCTCCTTTCTGAAGATGGCAGCTTGCATCACGACTTTAAATCTAAAGGATTTTTAACTCGCGACTCACGCAAAAGAGAGCGTAAGAAATACGGCCTTGCCGGCGCACGTAAGCGTTTCCAATTCTCCAAGCGTTAATTTTTCAAAACAGCTTGCAAGTATCACTTGCAAGCTGTTTTTTCTTATACCAAAACATCTTCCGCCCCCACATTTCGCTTCCTTCAACCATTCTTACCTTTGAAGCTGACAATGGCAACGATCCTTGACTAAATCTTTCCTATTAGACTTCTTTCGAAACTCCATTTGGTCGCTAAACTCATGCTTTTTGGCATCTTTGCTGCAAAATTTTTAGAGCCAGGTGTATACACATGCTTTCAAAATTTTGCAGCAAATCTGCACAAAAATCCCAAATTTTATCAACCAAAGCGAGTTTCGAAAGAAGTCTATTATAAAAAAAACAGTTGTCATGTAAAGGTTGATTTTGATATGAGTTGGTCATAAACAAAACCATGTACAGGATGCAAGATGTCAATCAAAATCAAAGCTTTTATCTGGATAATGGCTATCACAGCGGTAACAGCGGCTATTTTAGTCTACTCAAATTATCTTTCCAATGCTCATTTTATTGAGCGTACTAAAAAAACAGAACTTGGACTTGTCGCCAAACTCATTCAAAATGATTTAATCGACCAATCCAATGATGCCATGGCAAAAGTTGCGCTAATTACAGAAAGACAGGACGTCAAAGAAGCTTTCCGCGAGCAAGATCGCGACAAACTGGCCAATCTCTTGCTCCCAACTTTTAAGACGTTAAAAAATAAATATAATGTCAGAGAAGCACAATTTAACATTGCACCTGCTACAGTATTTTTTAGATTACATAACATAAAAACTTTTGGCGACGACGACAGTACGTTTCGCGAAATGGTTTTAATGGCTCACAAAAACAAAAAAGACTATCAAGGAATTGAAGTTGGCAGATCAGGAGTCAACATTAGAGGCATCGACATCATTGAAGATGATAAAGGAGTGATTGGATCCTTTGAAATTGGAATGAGTTTTGGAACAATTCTCGATGACATTAAAAAGACTGTCGATTTTGAAGCAGCCGTCTTTATGAATGATAGCCTGATGACTAAAGTCGCCACAGCAAGACCAAGAGCACCTCAAGAGCGGATCTTTGGCAATTTACAGGGGATTGGCGCAACTGACTGGGAAAAAATATTGCCTTTAATGGATGAAAAGATGCTGAGCAAAGTCAATGATGTCACTTCGATGACCAAAAACATTCAAGGAACAGACTATGGAGTGGTACTCTTACCCTTACTAGATTTTAGAGGCAATGAAATCGGCGTAGTAGTTGCCGTGAGTAACTATTCCCACTTTCAAGCGGAACTACGTCAAGCGATGATTACAAGCGCAGCTCTTGCACTTTTCCAAATCATCTTCGTTAGCTGTATCGTGTTGATTGCTCTCCACGTGCTTTACGCACGTCCACTTGAAGATGTCAATGCCACCATGCAAAAATGGCTTGCCAATGACGACACAGCAAAACTTGACGCAGTAGCCCAAAGAAAAGATGAAATAGGCCTTATTGCATCCAATGCAACAGCATTAAAATTACAACGCGATCAACTTAAAAAAGCTTAAGAGGGGCCTTAGCAAAAATGAAATCCATTTTAATTACTCTGTTACTCGCTGTCTCAGCGCAAGCAATTGCATTTAAAGATGATGCAGCAGGAGCCCCTCCGGCACCTAAACAGGAAAAGGTGGCCGTAAAAGAGATCCCTGCAGATCAGATGCCAAAAAATCTGCAAAGACCTCTTAAAGTTGGTGTCACCTTTATCCTAAACAGTATCTTAAACCTCAATGAAAAATCTGGGGAATTTGAAGCTGAAGTCGACCTCACGTTGAACTGGACAGATCCGGATCTAGCTTTTAGTCCGGTTAAAGCAGGCACGACCATTTTAGCCCTTAACGAAAAAGAAACACAAGCCAAGCTAAAGAGTATCTGGTATCCTAAAATTACCCTTGCAAACATTGCAAAAATCGTAAAAAACACCCCCTCTATGAGAATTTCAAGTGAGGGCGAGGTCTCATATGTTCAGCGGATCAAAGCAGTCTTTGTAATGAACCCCAATTTAAAGGCATTCCCATTTGACACTCAAAATTTAACTGTATTTTTGGACGCAAATGAAAACGATACAAGTGAAATTAGATTTAACCAAGATCAAACAGAAATCGATCACTCAGGGATTCGGGAAGGGGTGAAGCTTCCCGGCTGGACGATGGAAAGAGTCGACTTTAAAAAATCGATCATCAGAAGTTCGACTGGCAGTTTTTATCCACGATTTGAGGTCATGATTATCATGAAAAGAGTCTCAACTGCCCACCTTTTTGCTTTTGCGCCATTGCTCATCATTATTTTAGCGCCAACTATCTTGACGTTGTATTCAGATACCGCAGTGGGCCCTCGCCTTACCGCATGGGGAGCTAGCCTTTTGACATTAATTGCCACAAGTTTTGCTCTTAATCAAAAGTACCCAGCGCTTGAAGCTGATAGTATCTTGCCGCAACTCATAAACATTCTTTTGGTCTATCAGTTTGTCATGATTATATGCACATTCACTGTGTTAGATAAAAAGTTTGCGCAGAGTTTTAAAAATCCTTACGTCGGCCCAGAGATTGTAAGTGTTTTAAGGTGGGCTATCCCAACTACATTTATACTCGCGATATTCACTGCTATCTTATTAGTGAGCAGCGCAGCTTAATTAACCTAGAAACGGCAGTTCGAGATGCTAAATTGGCGCAAGATCTTGAATTAGAATCACTTTGCAGTGGGGCGGGACATTCCCGATTGGTGAAGGACCGCCCCACTGCAAATGATTCTGGTTCAAGAGATTGTGTCAAGTTAGCGTCTCCAACTGCCGTTTTTAGGATTAATGTAGGGAAACTTGCCTGCACGGTTCTACAGTTCTTTAAGAAGGTAGTCAACGCAAGTAGACTACCTCTTTAAAGCTTATAGGTTTTAGACTTAATAAAGACTTGAAAACTATACGGCCCGCAGCTTAAAGAAAAAACAAATTTTCATCTTGATCTTGATCTGCTTTTCTTTCGGATTGA
>Ga0206944_1036_pt1 | contig 25978 bp, 18 predicted proteins | sample Alteio_BWOrgHeat_4_FD_152978 | JGI IMG/M metagenome (GOLD analysis project Ga0206944, IMG submission 152978) | Enriched cells from forest soil in Barre Woods Harvard Forest LTER site, Petersham, Massachusetts, United States -... | ecosystem: Environmental > Terrestrial > Soil > Temperate forest > O... | reverse complement strand
GGCAGCTGACTTGCCATCTAAAACGGCATCACAACTTGTAGGCCCATTTAACTTCCAGAAAGTCTTGCTGTTGATGGTCAGCCCAATCTCCAAAAACTCTTCTTGTGGATCATATAGAGAGGTTGTGACGATCGATTCTTGTCCAATGGATGTGTAGACAGTCTGAAGGCGACGGCCTAAACCATCGTATGAAGCTTTCCAAGAATAGCGATCTGTTGTGATAGACTGAAGTCTGCCCCACGGATCCCATTGAAAATGCTCATCGCCACGTGTGATGACTTGTCCCATGGGATCATAGACTGTGCTAATTTTATTATTGCCGTTCATTTCATCGACTATTTTGCCAAATGGATCGACTCCCTCTTCAAGGACAACAACCTCTGGAGATTCCGTACGTACGCCACGGCCAATTTTCCCAAAATCAAAGGTGTAGTTGTAAAATCCAGCGTTTCTTAAAAACCCACGAGGCGTATAGCTATACGATTCAACACTTGTCTTAAGGAAGGAAGACTTTCTATAGAATAGCTTCCCGGACAAATCCCACTCCAAAGACTCTTGATAAGGCTTTTCTTTTGAGGAGACTTGGAACTTAGTTTCAACAGCTTTTGGAAGACCCCCATCATTATACTGAAAAGAGGATATAGCAAATGGTGTTGTTTTGGTATGTAATGACCCATTTAAGTGATAGTTATAAGAGAGTGCAATTCCGTTTGTGGCAATAGATGTAAGGCGCCCATTTTGGTAATGGTAATCCCTTTGATGATCGCCGATGTGTAAAGACCTCTTTGTAGGTGACCATGCTTGATGCGTCTCTTGCAACAGATTGCCATTGAGAAAAATAGTCTCCTCAATCAAACGTTGAGACTCATCGTATACGCGATTGATTTTTGAGATATCTTCTCCTGATTCGGTAAAAGAAATAAGAAGGCCTCGTCTATCGTATTGGTAGATGCGCTCATATTTATCGACTTGTTCACTGATTAGCCTAAAACGTATGTCATAATTATAAGTGTGAATCCTCTTAAGAGGATCTTTAGCATATTTAAGAAGACCATTTTCATAAGTGTAATCCCAGTGCATTTCGCTTTTTTCATTCACTTTCTGCTCTTCTGAGGTTTTTCTTCCCATCATATCATATGTAGCACTCCAGCACAGATTGCCAGGCATCTCACATGAAATAAGATTTGAACCTGCATCGTAGCTATAATTGACAATGGCTCCATCCGGAAGTGTTTTTTGGATGAGTCGTCCTAATGCATCAAATACTCTTGTCGTTGTACGGCCTTCTCCATCCATCGAAGAGGTACAATTGCCGCAAGCGTCATAATGATGCGTAGATATCGTCTTCCCTTGTTGAATGTGGATGGGTAAACCAAATGTATTTGTCCATGTAGTGGTGACGATGTCCCCTTGTGTTTGTGTGTGTAGCCCTTTTTCAGGATCACTTTCAAATGTCGATAAGGAAAGGACTTTTCCTCTTGCATCCACGGTTCGACGTTCCACAAGAGTCCCAGCTTCATAGCGTTCGTTAATTTTCTCTTTATTTGGAAGAGTACATATGATGGTATTGCCTGAGTAATTCCATGTCGTTGTTTCACCGTTTGGAGAAGTTTCTGATGTCAGTCGATTTAATCCATCATAAGTGCTTTGCCATATATGACCGACAGGATTACAGCTCTTGATTAAGTTACCTCGTAAATTAAATTCCTGGATTTCTGCAATGTCCTCCTGCGATCTTATCACTTGATGTTTGGCATCGTCATAGCAAATATTTTCTATGAGACCATTTTTTGTTTGTTGGATAAGACGTCCAAAGAAATCGTAAATATAAGATGAATTTGTACCCTCCGAATCAATCTCAGATTTTAAAAGACCATTGGTCGTAAAGGAGCGTGATGTAATAGCGCCGGTTGGTTCCATAATGGATGAAACCAGTCCCCCAGTTTCAAAGGTGTATTTTGTGGTTAACCCATTTTTTGTTTCACTATCAACTCTTCCCAACACATCATATGTGCGGTAGATGCTGTTTCCAAGAGGGTCTACCTCTTCTATTAGGTTACCCGCTATATCGTATTCGTATAGTGTGTAGGCAACACCTGCTGGTTGTATAGTAAGCGTCAAATTTAGCCATCTTCTTGCCTGTTGAGGTTTCTGTTATTTTTCTCCCAACTTACAGAAGAAAGGAGAGGCAACATGTTTGAAAACAAAGTAGAGTCTATTTGGAAAGAAAAGCTAATCGAGTGGAAATCCAGCGGTAAAGGTGTAAGAGCTTGGTGTTTCGAGAACCAAATACCGGTGACCACTTTCTATGGGTGGAAAAAACGCTTAGAAAAAGAGATCTGTCACAAGGATCAAACGACACTCACAAGATACACACAACAACTTAAAACCCCACAGAAATTTATTGAGCTAAAAGACATAAAGCCATTAGCTCATCCATCTGATAGCGGCATAGTCCTAGAATGTAAAGGGATAAAAATCCATCTGCTACGGCAATTTGACCCTCAAACATTAAAGCAATGTGTCATCTGCCTAGAAGGTGCTTTATGCTAGCTCTTTCTGGCAATGCGCGAATATTCTTCTTTCAACAACCCATTGATATGCGCAAAGGAATAGAAGCTCTATCTTTTTTAGTCGAACAAAACTGCTGTGGAGAATTAATGACGGGTGCCTACTTTGTCTTCGTAAATCGCTTAAGGGATAAAATGAAAGTCCTCTATTGGGATAATGACGGTTTTGCAATTTGGTGGAAGCGCCTGGAAAAGGGAAGTTTTCGACTTCTTGGAATTGATCGAGCGCTTATTGATCGAAAAGAGTTTTTGATGCTTTTAGAAGGGATAACACCTCAACGCATCCAAAAGAGGTTTTCACTGAAATAAAAAAACTGTTTTTCTGAATTTTTTTTATTTCATTTTATCATCGTTTTCAGTATAGTGTAAGTTATATGACAAACTCTACAATATCACTTGAACAGCATGAAAAAGAGAAATCTCTTTTAAAGAAGCAAATTGCTCATTTGCAAGAGCAGATGGACTGGTTCAAAAGACAACTTTTTGGAAAGAAGTCTGAAAGGATCGTCGATACTCAGGATAGTCAGCAACCTTACTTCCCAGGGCTTGAACCGATTGCCCCAGTTGCCGAAAAAAAACAGAAAATCGAAGGTCATGAGCGCAAAAGAAATGCAACCGGCAAAGATACAATTACTTTCCCTGACGACATTCCTGTTGAACGCTATGTTTTAGACATTCCAGAAAATGAGAAAATTTGCCATGAAACTGGCGAACAGCTAGTCAAAATCGGAGAAGAAATCACATCTAAGCTGGCATATAGACCTGGAAGCTATTTTATCAAGCAATTTGTCCGTCCCAAGTATGCTTATCCTCAAAGAGAAGAAAATGGGATCACCATTGTAGATCTGCCAGAAAGCTTGTTGACGCGTTGTCAAGTAGATGAAAGCCTTCTTGCAGATATCTTAGTAAAAAAATACGCTGATCATTTGCCACTCTATCGTCAATCTGAAATCATGTCACGTGATGGCATGAACATTAGCCGTCAGACACTCTGTCAATGGACAATGCGTGCAAGCGTTGCTCTAAAGCCATTATTTGATCGAATGATTGTCCGGGTGTTGGAGGCAGAAAATATTTTCTATGATGAAACCCCAATAAAGATGTTAGCTCCTGGAAAAGGGAAAACACATCAGGCCTACATGTGGGTATTAGTGGGAGGTGCTTGTGCTACCCCTAGCTACCGTATCTAGGATTTCTCCACCAGTCGTTGTCATGATATTGCAGCCCAGATGTTAAAAGATTACCATGGAGTCTTGCATTCAGATAAGTATGGAGCTTATGAAGCGCTTGCGAATCGCAAGCAATTAATCTGGTGTCCATGTTGGGGGCATGTTCGGCGAAAGTTTTTGGAAGCTGAAAGTGGAGACCCATCCTTTAGAGACTGGGTGCTGCAGAAAATTCGCCATCTTTTTATGCTTGAAAGAGTGGCGTGGGCACGTTCTAAAGAAGACCGTCTGCAGATTCGCCAAGAGAAAGAGAAACCAATCATTGATGGATTGATTACAGCCATTACAGACAAGGCCGTAAATGGAAAGATTTTGCCAAAATCCAAGTTTAGAGATGCTCTGATGTATTTCATAGGGCTGATACCTTATTTAAAAAACTATCTAAACCACCCTTGGGCCAGGCTGGATAATAATATTGCTGAACGTGCCGTTCGTCCCATAGCCATAGGCAGAAAAAACTGGTTATTTGTCGGGAATGAAGACGCAGGTGAAGCTGCCGGAATTGCGCTTTCATTAATTCAAACATGTCGCGCACTAAGCATTAATCCGAGAGAATATCTTGAAGATGTGATGCGCCGGATTAACAGTCACCCTTTCAACTGCCTTGATGAACTTTTGCCGGATCAATGGCAAATAGCTCTCCACAAGTCCTAATTGTTTTTTTGCAAGCTCACTTCTTTTGACGATGATTAATTTGCTCTTCTTGTCAACTGGGTTCTGTTTATTCATAGACATCTTGTCTCTCCTTTCTTCTGTAAGTTGGGAGAAAAATAACAGAAACCTCAACAGGCAAGAAGATGGCTAAATTTGACGCTTACGATGTTGACACAACAATTAAGCCTCTTTATGGCCATCAAGAGGGTGCTGAAATTTGTTATAACCCCTCAAAGCCAGGACGACCAGCTCACGTAATTCATACCTACTCGATGGCAGAGACAAGGCTTATTTTGGATTCTGAAGTACTTCCTGGGAACCAGCAAGCAGCAACTTATTCATTACCTCGTCTTATTGAGATTATAGAGGAATTACCCCTGGAACAAAGACCAAGCCTAATAAGAGGTGATTGCGCATTCGGTAATGAGAAAATTTTAAGTCCTCTAGAACGTCTGGGATCGAATTATCTTTTTAAGGTTAAGCTTACAAAAAAGGCGAAGATTCTGTCGCAGTTTATGTCAAAAAGTTCAAATAATTGGGTGGATGCAGGCCAAGGATGGGAAGGAGTAGAATCAAGTTTGCAGCTTGCTGGATGGACTAAAGAAAGGCGAGTGGTTATTTTGAGTAGAAAATTGAAAGAGAAGAAGCCTAAAAAGATGACAGAGGCAGAACAGTTGAGTTTTCCGTTTCTTGCCTTTATGCCAAATAGTAATGAGTATGAATTTGCGGTGCTAATAACCACACTCGAGAAGGAAATTTTGACGATAGCGCAGCTATATCGCGATCGAGCTACATCAGAGAACCATTTTGATGAGCTAAAACGACAATGGGGATGGGGAGGATTTATAACACAGGACTTAAAACGTAGCCAAATTATGGCTAGAATGATTGCGCAGATTTACAACTGGTGGACTTTGTTTGCGAGATGGATAAATCCAGAAAAACATGCAGAAGCAATTACAAGTAGACCTCTTATGCTATATGGCGTTGCCCGGGAGGTGAATCATGCAGGACAAAAGATGATAAGGATCACGCCCATGCATGGAAAAGCTAAAGAAAATTGTGAAAAAGTTAGCTTTATCTCCTATATTTTAAATAAAATTAAGGGGATTGCGGAGCATTTCAGCCCAACGGAGATTTGGAAGAGGGTGCTAAGTTTAATTTTCATAAAATTTTTAAAAGGCAGGATTCTTGGGGAGGGTAATTGGAGTGAAGCTTGGTGGAAGGCAGGGGGGCGGTTTCTTCTAAATTCGGGAAACCTTCCAAAAATTGCGATGGAAGCGACTACTTAAAATTGGAAACAGATGGATGAGGAGCAGTTAACTGCCGTTTTTAGGATGATTTGCCATAGCCAAGGAGCCGTTCATGTCAGAAACGCTCTTCTTGATTATTCTCCTGAACTTCGTGAGAAAATATTAGTCGTTGCCATTGCACCCGCCGCTTATATTTATCAAGAAACTTGCTCACAAGTCATCCATTATAGAGCAGAATGGTGGAGGGATATTTTTCCAAGGTTAGATAGAGCCGGTGCTAGGAGGGAAAAAGATACTATTGTCACCCTTCGCTCCCATCAAGATGCTCCATACTTTGATCATACATTCATGAGTCCAACTTACCAAGAAAGTCTCCAGCATCACATAAGAAGATATATTAAATCACAAGGTAAAATTTTATGATTAAATCAATATTTATGACTTTTGTGTCAATATTATTAATTTTCACAGGTTTTGTTATGTATAGTAGTCAACAAGAATATCACCCTTCGAAAGGAGAACAGCTTGTAAATAGCTTATTGGCTAAGGCAGCAAAAATCATTCAAAAAAAATATAATATAAAGCCCTGTGGGGAGGGTGCTTCCATGCCAGGGGGACCTATAAGGAAAGTCACTTTATGTTTTGATACAAAGCGCTCTTTAACTAAAGAGCAGTTAAGAGAATTGCTAATCAAATCTTCTGCGGAACTACTACGCCTGGTGAATGAAAATCAAGAGATTCAAGAATTCCTCAAAGAGAGGCCTTTTACCATAAAGAACACAGAAATCATCATTTATAATCATGATGAAAAAGGTTATGGTTTGAAAGATCCACAAATTTCAGTAGCAAATATTTCCCAAGGGCAATTGAATTACAGCACTATCGATCCTGAAGATAGTTTTAAATATAAAAATGAATATGAAGAAAGTTATGAAGAAGCTTTAAAAGCTCTACCAGCTAATTGAAGATTAGGAATTTGGAAAACATTTCATATGTCCCTTTACAAAATGGGCTTTAAACGATGATAGCAGGAAAAATAATGAAATACATTTTTCTATTTCTATGTTCGCTTTTTGCATGCATATTCACCATGTTCTATCTTACCGCAATAGCCTCTAAAAACAAAAAAGATACCTCCAAGTATGTCACCTCCATATTTTTCAAAACTGTACCGGACTTTTCATTCAATAAAGAGGATGGAAAGAAGTCCTTAATTTTTCAAAAAATTTGCGCAAAGACGGACTAAGTGAAAGGTTCAAAACAACTAAAAGGTGGGTTCTTTTTCTCAGAGAAAGTTTGGAAAAGAACGCCCCTTCCTGGTATAGTGGTCTTATTGCATAGGTCAGATTGGTAACAAATGGCAAAAAAAAACAGCAAAAGCAAATAGTGACTTTAAAAACGTTCACATCCGCCCATATCGATGATTTCATGGAATGGGCAACAGACGATGAAGTGACAAAATACATGCTGTGGGACAGCTATACTTCTCGACGAAATGCTGAAGAGTTTTTTAAAAATGTTGTCGAGAAGCATCCATGGTTTAAAGCGATTTGCCTTGGGGAAAAGGTCATTGGATCTATCACTCTTGATCAAGGTCAAGTATCTCATCGTTGTAAAGCTGAATTGGGATATGTCCTTTGCAGAAAATACTGGAACAATGGCTTTGCGACACAAGCGATTCATTTGACACTACAAGCAGGTTTTAATGACCTTAAAATTGAAAGGATAGAAGCCTTCGTAAGTCCCAATAACACGCGGTCTCAACGTGTGTTAGAAAAGAATGGATTTATAAAAGAGGGAGTGCTGAAAAATTGCATTATCCAAAAAGGTATCCTCCAAGATCGCTTTATTTATGCGACTTTCTCATTAGCTCATCACTAAATACTTGGAGAAATAGGGTGTATTCATTCAAAAGAGCCGAATTGTCAGATGTGGATGCTATGGCTTATGTCCATGTCACTTCTTGGCAGCAAACTTACAAAGGCCTTTTAGATGATCATGTCATAGACAAGTTCGACTTGGAAAATAGAAAAAAAATGTGGATCAATTTTCTTCAGAAGGACTGCACATCAATCGCTTATGTGGCCAGAGCTTCAGAAAAAACCGTGGCAATAGCTTCTTCACATGAAACAGCGGATTATGTAGAACTTCTTACTCTGTATGTTTTATCAGAATTTCAATTGAAAGGAATTGGTAAATCTTTGTTTCAACAAGTGGAAAATGATGCTGCAGAAAAAGGAAAACGTTTGATTGCTTGGGTTTTGAAAGGAAATAAAGCAACATCCTTTTATGAAAAAATGGGCTTAAAACCGATAAAATGCGAGGAAAAAAATTTAGGTAGCTCCAAAGTAGAAGAGGTGATGTTCTCTAACTAAATTTTGCCTCCAACTAAATCACTCTATTTTTTCAAGCAAAGCTAATTATTCAAGAGGTCTATTTTTAAAATCGTTGTCTAGCAAGTAATGAGCCCTTGGATGTTGAGGATTTACTTCCAGACATTGTTGGAGATACTCCGCATACCGTTCTCTATCAGTAAAACTGTAGATGATGGCTTTTTGACAGAGTACTTCGGCTGTATTGCCAACGATTTTCTCAGCTTTTGAGATCCACTCCAAAGCCTCTTCATGTAGACCATCCTCAGCTGCGCGCATAGCTTCTGTTATGTGATTGAAGATAGGCTTACAACAAAACTTAAATTTTTTGCCAGAAGCACATGTGCAAGGATTGTAGGGATGGGGAATGGTTAGTTGCGCAGCTTTATCAACATTCAATGGTTTTTTTTTGAGTTTATCACGGAACAGTCGGTAATGTTTTTTTAATCGTTCAGAGTAGTCTGTATCATTAATTGAATGTTCATTGTCAAGGCACATTTCTTTAAGAACATTTGCAAAGTATTCGCTGTAAGGGCCTGAGAATCCTATGTCAACAAAAATACCCGGCACATCCCCCTCAAAATCTAAATTAATCCTGTCATAGTACGATTTCGTTTCCCAGCAGTAGCGCAATCGAGTGATTGTTTGTCTTTTTTCAACATGATATATCAGAATCATCGCATTGCGACAGTCACAATCCAGCTCGGTACAGAATAATTCAATAAACATGTATTGTCCTAATGGGGGCAATCCTGGAGCATTCTGCAAAATAGTGATAGATCGGGTTTCATTTTCAGCAATTTCCGGTAGTAGCTCTTGAAAAGGTTGAAATAACATGAAAGCTCTTGATTTGGTGGTGGACAGATAATCGAAATAAATTATAAACGCTAGTCTATTATAATTGTTATTTTGTTTCAATACAATTTTTCGGACAAAAGTACGGCTTTGAAGTAAAGTGCTGGCCAAAAAAGTGAAAGATCTCCAAACGAATATCCGCTCTTCTTACAATTGTATTTTCTGTCGTTTTTTTATCGCAGAAATTTTAACAGTAAATGTTTATTATCAGTTCAGTGATCATATCGGGGACTAGGACAAAAGTTCATTTTATACACATTAGTGAATACCTCTATTTAGAAAATTGAGATTATGTTATTATTAAGACTATGTTAAAGAAAGAGCATAAAAATAAATCGATCAAGCATGTGCAAGGGAACAGAGGGAAAGCCTGCAAAAAAAAAACTTTACGCACCAAAATGCATCAGGATCCCCTCTATGGAGAAATTCCAATACTTGAATACCGGTACTCTGATTCAAGCGGCAAAGAATATAAAGGGGAGTATTATGATCCAAATTTTACTCCCAAAATTCCGTATTCAGCTGTAAAAGGAGATATCACCAAGCAGCTTTATTGCCCTGGATATCATATTCCAAAATACTACTATGTGGATGAAGAAAGAAGTTGTGTGCAATGTGGTCACACCTTTGTTTTTTCAGGAAAAGAGCAAAAGTTTTGGTATGAAACATTGCAATTTAATTTTAACTCAAGGGCGATTCGCTGTATTAATTGTCGCAAAAAGAAAAGGAGTCAAAAGGCCATGGGGAAACAACTTGCCATCACACATGACGCCTATAAAAATAACACAGACGATCCACTATTGATGTTAGAGCTTGCTAAAACAATCTGTCAGGCCGTTGAATTTGAGATTGGCGGAGACTTAGAGTTTGCAGTTGCACTTGCGAGAAAGGCGTTTCGCAATAGTGCGAATTTAATTGAGAGTTTATTTTGGGAAGGGATGGCCTTGAGGTTGATGGGTAGACAATCAAAATCGGAGCTCTCATTTAACAAGTTCTTGCTTTTAGCAGAAGATTGTAGACGACTTTGCCATTTGTGTACAAAGGCTAAACAATTTATCGACCCTTATCCTGGGGTGTGACAAACAGGCTCAAAAATCACCTAAGTTCTCAAAATTATCCTATACATTTCTAGTAAATTCGTGTTCAACAAATCTAATAAAAATTAAAAATTCCTGCCAATTCTGCCGCTCCGCACTCCTGCAAATCCGTTATAACTAAAGCCTTCTAATACTATTGTGCTTGATGAGATATAATCGCGGTAGGGGTGTCAAGCAATTGACCTCCCTACAGCGACCCAAACTTGGCGCATTATTCTTTGATGGGTGTTAACTTGTCATCTTGTTCATAGCAGTTGGATAGTATTTTTGATCGGAGCTACAAAAAATAACTATTGTTTTTTTTGGGAACACAGGCACCTACTTGGCTGTTTTGGGTGCTTGTGTCACATGTTATAGTTATGACAATTTCAAATTCATGCTTGCCTGTTTTGATTCCCACTATTGTATGAGGCATTCCCTCTATTATCCCTTTGAATGTGATAGTGCACATGCAATGTCACATGTGAGCTTTGGTATTTTCGACTTCTTTTACCCATCTTGGCTGCATGGTTCCAACATGTTCGCCGGCCCCATAGTAGACAGAGCTAGCGTCGATTCGATAACCGCAAAAGTCATACCCATAGAGGTCAATCAGAATAGTATCGTGAGTCATACCCGAGGGACCTGTTAGGCTGATGACTTTATTGATTGAAAATCGAGTTCCTGCTGGAATAATTTGGATGATAAAAGGATACTTTTCCTTATTTTTTTTATAATCCTCAATTGACTGTGGATGATTAGAAAATGACCCAAATGTGCCAATATCAATAATATCATAAGTGAAATTATTCTCATATCGATAGACGAAAACATTTTCCCGAAATGCATATGTCTTATTAAAGAGATGGGCAAATGCTGGGTCGTTGCTGATGTTCTTTTCTATTCCTCCAACAGCCAAGATAAAAAGAGCGCAACTTGTCGTCAATGTTCCGAATAGGCTTAAGAGAAAAATTCGAAAATAGAATTTAAAATGTTTCATTGAGATATCCTTTTTGTATTCCATTAATATTGAACAGCATGTTTAAAAAATTGGCTCTGGGCATGATATCTTCTCCATTCCATATAAGTTTCACCCGCAAAATTATGAGCATAAGCAAAAAAACCTTTTGTTGACGTCACAATCATACTTTTAGTGATTCGACCTTTGATATATCCAATCGGATCGGCAAGTAAGGGAACAGGGTCTAATGATGCAACATGTGAGACCGCGCTTAAATATTCCCCATTTTGTGGCTGCCGAGCTCCCCCGTATCCGTATAGATGTGTTCTTTGTTTGATATTGTAACAGAAGTTATGCACAGTCTCACACGCCCTGCTGTGCGCTTTAATCAAGAGCGTTGCATGATGCTTATTTTCGCCCAAATCGCTGACAAATTTATGGATAAGGTTGTTTGCTGACTTTTGCGCTTGGGTGCGAATCCCCAATTTTTGGTATCCCGTTTCAAGCACATCTAGCAAAAACCCATGGGAAGGGGTGTAGAGTCCATGAACGGTCGCCCCTTTATACATGAAAGAAGTCTTGCTCATTTCGTCCTGTAGTTCTTTTTTATCAGTTAAAATCCCGTTCATGACGATAATGTGAGTATTTTCTTTGTGGCAGCCGTTGCCTTGGTGAAGAAGCATTTCTGATTGTTCGCGCTTGGCCGTGGGGACAAAAGCTGATGGGTTCTTGCCGCTAAGACAGTGGCCGGAAAATTCGATGGCATTTTGGATATAGGAATGGGGACTTAAGTGATGGCCGATCTTCTCGATGATTAGTCCTGAAATCTCTCGAAGTTTATTGACCATGTTTGTAAACTTGCGGGCGAGGTCGCCAAAGTAGCCGGGTTCATCCCTTGGTTCCCCAATATGTCCGTAGAGATCGATGTGATTGTGGGGGTTGTTAAGAACATAGGCGTAAAGATTTGGACCCCCTTCTTTTCCAATAGGATCAGGTGTGATCCAGCGGCCATTAGCGGGAGAATAGTACCGATTGCCAAAGTAAATAAAGCCACTCTCTTGATCAATGCGCTTACTGCTAAAACGCCAGCTAATAAGAGGGTCATCAAAAAGCTCTTCGCCAAATGCCGTATAGCGATATGAGGCCGCAACTTCTCCATCACTTGCGTTGATTAGACACGCCACACTCCCCGTATGGTCGTGAATGGGGGCATATATAGTCGTTGCTGTATCTTTATATGTCTCTATGGCAATGGCAGCACCAATTTCGGCCCCTCTCCCTAATCCAAGCAGGCGCAACTCCTTGATGTTGCCCTTCTGATCATAAGACCCGATTTCATTAAGTCCTTGGTAAAGGAAGCGTTGAGATGCTATCTCGATGGTCTTGCCATGGGCATTCACTTCAAAGAGCGTCTTTGACAGGCGGCGATTGATATCATCATATGTGTATTTAGCTTTTAACGTTCCTTCTTGGAAGGTCATGAGGCGATCCAGAGCATCGTAGGTATAAAGACAAGTGTCACCAGATAGAAGCGACACTTTTTGAACCATGTTGCCATTTAGGTCGTACTGATAGCTATAGATCCCATCTACAAGAAGCTGATTAACGCCATTATAAGACGATCCCATCCCGTCTTTGCTTTGTCGGTTATAGCGATAGTCATATGTATAGGTATGGGTGTTTGAGCCCTCTTCGCTTTTGATTTGGTAAAAATCATCGTAGGTGTATTTTGCATTCACCTTACCTATTGTATCTTGTTGGCAAGCCTTTAAAATATTTCCTACCCTGTCGTATTCTAAAATCGTCTCCGACCAGTGATCGGAGACGATTTTAGTCGTCCTCCCCAATAGATCGTAATCATTTTTTAGAGTCCCTGCCATTTGAATTAATTTAGCCTCCATCGGTTTACCCGATAGATCAAAGCTGAAATACTCATGGGAATAAACCCTCTTTTTATTTTTGTCTTTCCTTATCACCGACTTCATGAAACAGGTGTCGTAAGTATATGCAACAAACGATCCATCCGGAAGGGAGATCTCAATGGGGCGCCCTAACAGATCATAAGTGTAGTTAAGAGTTAAGCCGTTGCCAAGGGTATCTGATGTAATGTGAGAACTTAAGTCGTAAGATTTTAAGGAGGCTTTTCCACTGATATGATCATCGACTTTGACGAGATTGTGATTTTTATCGTAATGATAGCTGTAGTGGATGGTTTGATCCGATGATTTTAATGTCAAAAGACGACCAAGAGAGTCATAACTATAAGAAATAGTCTGACCATCGGGTTTAACAAACGTTGCTTTTTGTCCTTTGTTGTTATAGAGTACTTTTGTTGTTTTTTGCTCAGGGAGGCCAAGAGCTTCTCTTGTTGTGATTGGTCTATTCATCGAGTCATAATCTAAAGTGGTGATTATTTGCCCAAGATCTGTTGATTCGACAATGCGCGCTAAATTGCCGCTTCTATCGTAAAAGTTTTCTACTTTTTTAAGAATCTGGCCAAAATGGTTTTTATATAGGATAATGAACTCTCTTCCCAACGCATCGAGCTCGGTGACTTTGATATTGCCTTCTGGATCTACAACCTCACTATAAACCGCATATTGACCTAAGGAATTAATATGCTTATATGAAATAGTGGTAAACGTTTCGTGTCCAAGGTCATTTCTTACAACTATTGCCGTTCCATGCGAGTCGTATTCAGTGATGGTGGTTGCAGGTTTATTGCCTGAATAGGTGGTAATAGAGTCGATTTTCCCAAAGACATTATGAGTATATGAAACACGTGTTTTAATAGCTCCCAAAGCATCTTCTGTCCTTTCCTCGATAACGCGGTTGAGTAAGTCGTGCTCTTGGGCTTTTACGATGCACTCATTTTTTGAAGAGCCAAAATACTCTTTAGTTTTATAAACTCTTCCCAACGAATCGTAGATAAATTCTGTCAGGCTGTGATTTGATTCTTTGGACTTTAAATTACCATCCGGATAGTAGCGATACACTGTCTTCATCCCCATCGCATTAGTTTCTGCAATAAGATGAAATCCAGAGTACTCTGCAGTTGTTTCAAAAAGAGTGGTCCCCGTTTCATCCGATAAAGTTGTCTTGATGGGTCTTCCCGCATAGTCATTGAGATATGTCGTCATCACGCCAGTTGGGGCGATGTATTTTGTTAAATGCCCATCAAGGGAGTAAAACTTTTTTTCATTTGTTCCATCTGGATAAAGGGTTTCCGCCACTTGCCCGCGAAGATTAAACCTACACGTTTTTTTATGACCTTTTGAGTCTATTTCGCAAGTGACATTGCCCATCGGGTCATACTCTCGTTGCAATGTGGGATTGTAAGCTATCATATTCTCGTCATATACTAAGGGGCTTATGATTTTGGTCACTCTTCCATGGGTGTCATATTCAAATTTTGTCTCGTTGCCATTATGGTCGACACTTGCAATGCGCCTTCCTGCGGTGTCATATCGATAACTTTGGACCTTTTTCATCCCATCCTGATGCACTTCTTCTTCTCGAATCAAACGGTTCATGAAATCATAGGTAAATAGTTGATAAAATCCGGGATGAGGCCCTTTTTGCATGGTGCAATTGTTGTGAGCGTCGTATTCCAGTGTCGTGACGTTGCCTTTTGCATCTATTTCTTCTATGAGGTTGCCCTTAATGTCGTATTTCCAAAGAAGAGTGTACGCCTTATTACCATCTGATCCAAAGTGCTCTTGCTTGGTAATTTTTGCCAGATCATTATAGGTATTCTCAACCCTATGAACGAGAATTTCTTTTCCGCTCTCCATGCAAAGTGCTTTTCTCTCGATGACAAGGGGGTAGCTGGAAGGGTAATTTGTGCTTTGCGTAAAATTGACGATATGCCTTTCAGTGACATCTGTTAGCACATTGACATCTTTTGAAGAACCATCGTCAAAAATTTCTTGAATAAGCGCTGCATCTTCATTGTATTTATAAAAGTGACGCTTTTTCCATTTGTCAAGCGTACCCTCAAATTTTGCCTTCAAACGATTAGATCTTGACTCATAGACATATGCCGTTTTTGTTGTTCCATCCGACTCTTCTAATAGAAGGTTTAAGCCATTTTTTGAGTGGATATAATTTTTCACATACCCTTCAGATCCATTTGGTAGGGATACACCATTCACAGGAAGTGATGGCGCTGTTTTAGAATGGCCGGATAAGTTGCCCCGCAATGTGTTTTTGATGACATTGCCAACCGTATCGTACTCATATTCTCTTGTGAAGATTACCCCTTGCCCTAGATGTTCTAAAGCATGAGCCTTGAGATTCATGCACTCTTTTGATTTTTCATCGCCCCAATACATCCATTCTGTTGTGTAGGGGGCATTATTGTGATTGAATTTGCAGACCTTTTCAAGTCTTTGTAATTTGTTAAAAAAGTATTCAGTGGGGTGATTTAGGGCGTTATAGACTTTGCATGAGCCATTTAAAAGCTCATCTTCTTGATTTTTGTGTTTTTTAAGATTTAAATTGTAGACGAACTGATAGATAGGCACTTCTCTTTCATCGGTTCCTGCCGGCGCCATCAGGCTTTTTACTCGATAATAAAGTAGATCGAGCGCGTTTTTTACCTTTACATTGCCATTGGGCGTTTGATTGTCCCCGATCGTGAAATATTTGATGCCAAGATAGCGGGAATTAGGTCTTTCGCGCCTTGTCATGTAGGCAAGTTCCTGATTGCAGGGGCGAGCGATATAATAGTCATAGGATTCATCAATTCCATCAGAGGAGGACACTTTATCTAATAGATCAAAGTGTACATTAGGGTATTTTTTAAATTCGTATTTGGCCCATCTCCCTGTTTCTGTCTTGATCTCAAATTTTGAGGTGCCATCTTTTGCCACCTTATCGTCGTTAAAAAAGAGGAATTTTCCAAGGGAGCGATTTTTAGAGTTTTTTAAAGATGCAGATTCTAGAAAGTGGCTTTTCTTAGTGTATATGTAGCTATAATCGATCTGATTGCCACTTGGAAACTTTTCTTTACCTATTCTATTATGATAGGGGACGTCTTTTGAGAGGCGTACGTATTTTTTAACGGTCCCATTTCCTAATGTAAGTTCATCCACGTCATGATCATGAAGCAATTTGTAATTAACGACATTCGTCTGCCCACTTAAGTACCCCGAGGCGCTATTTGTCACTCCTTTGTAAATGGCCCTAAAGACTAACCACCTATAAGGATCCATCTTATCTTTACTTTTATTAAAATCCAAAACAGCTCCATTGCCAAGCACAGCCTTTGATCCACTCACGACATAATCCATGTGATTAAGGCTCCATCCGGGAGATAACGTCCCATAATCGCATATATCGGCACAACCATTGAAGTGACGCTCTACTTTGACTGGGTCTACGCTATTATGAAGGGTAAGATCAACAGATGAGCAACTAAATTGTCCGTAGATGACATTCACGCACCCATGGACTATCGCAGAAGGTTCTGCGTCAAAATCGGCCATAGGAATTGGTGCATCTTCCCCCTTGCCACAACTGCCAATTCTGGAACCCAAGCAAGGCTCTTCTATCGAGAAAGAAGGAGCAAAGTATAATAAGTAAGCTACCAAAAGGCCAAGGCCTATGGATTTGTTTTTGTAACGTCTCATGGCTGTATCTTACACCTCGCTTAAACATGAAAGATAAAGTGCTTATTTTGCGTCTATTTTTCAACTAAAATATTTACAGCTAGATCCATAATTATGCGACACGGATTAAATCCTTTTTTACATATTGCCTAAGCTTACCTCTAATATCTTCTTCTTCCTCCATTGGTCTAATCGTCTATTTTTGAGGAGATGTTTCCTGTTGGTTTACAGATGCAATCAGTCACGTCTTTACACCCCCTAAACTAAATTTTAAGAAGACAATAATCTTAATAGGAATGGACAAAATTGTACATTTTCATGTATGTTTTCTTGCGATCATAACTTAGGAGGATCTGAAAAAATGAATGTGAAAATGATTGCAGTATTAATAATAATTTTGAACTTTGGACAAATTTGGGCAGAAGAGGCTAGCGAGTTATCGGAACCACTCACGCAGGAAACGATCTCATGCGATCCTTGTGAGCTTTCTTTTTGTCAAGCAAATAAGCCGGCTAATGCTAAGATAGAAGCGACAACACTTTTTTGGCATCTGGGAAAGTCGCCGCTAGGAATCCCTCTTGTGACAAGCGGCCCTGTAGTTCCTAACTCGGCGCCTGTATATGGAACGCCCGGAACAAAAGTGGTGTTGGGAGAAAGCGATATTCCAGGTTGTTGGCGCGGTGGGGGACGCTATTCTATTAGAGGAAAAGATTGCAAAGATAATACTGAGACTGAAATGAGTTATTTTTGGCTTTATGAAAGATCTCACATACAAAGGGTTCTCTCTAATGGCTTGCCTGACTCTGGATTTTTGGCAATTCCGTTTATCAATGCTTTAACTCATGAAGAAAGTTCCTCTCGTCTTGCCCTGCCCGGAAGCTTTGCAGGAACGGCGGAGGTGGTTCTTAAAAATTGGATGCAGGGTGCTGAAGTAAACGGGATATTTCCTCTGCCATGGAACTGTGCTGATTCTTTTGAAGTTCGAGGTTTGATTGGCTTTCGTTACTGGAATTTTCAAGAAAAGCTCACCTTTTCTACAAATAGTCATCCTATAATTCCATCCGTAGACGTCTTTAAAACTAAAGATCGATTTCAAGCGAATAATAATTTTTATGGTGGACAGGTTGGGTTTGAAGCTCTATGGTGCTGTCAATATTTTTCAGTTACAGCAAGGACTAAGCTTGCTATAGGATGTATGTGTGAACGAGGCAGAATTAAAGGAAGTTTTTTGACAAACTATTTTTTTACTGGAAAAGCTGATCCCGCTCTTTTTCCTGCTGGGTATTTTGCTCTGCCAACGAATAAACGACCTTTTACGAACAATGAATTTGCCTTGATTCCGGAAGTTAATGTTGATCTGTTGATTCCTATTTTTTGTCAGACTCACTTGAGGATAGGGTATACATGCCTCTATGCAAATCAAGTATTGCGTCCGGGAAGAGAAATGAGTCGTGTGATCAATCCTACACAAGCTCCTGCAATTACCGCAGAGCCAATCACTTCCGTAATGGGAGAGAAAGCCCCAAAACCTCTTACTAAGCAATCATCTGTATGGGCACAAGGGGTCAATGTCGGGATTGAGTTTTCTTATTAACAAAAATGGATTGAGAAGCGATTTTGGCCTTATTTATCATCTTTGGCTGGCACTCTTGAAGTGGGGTGCCGGCCAAAAAGCAAACGAAAAGGTGAATAAGGCCACGATTTTAACCGCGTTTGATATCATCCTAAAAACGGCAGTTGGAGACGGCAAATTGACGTAATCTTTTGAGCTATAATCGCTTCTGGCGGGGATCGCCTTCACCATTAGGGAATGTCGATCCCCGCCAGAAGCGATTCTAACTCAAAATCTTACATCACTTTGCCATCTCGAACTGCCGTTTCTAGGATCATGGAAGCTATAAAGTACTTTAACCAATAGAAAAATATGTGCCTAAATACTAATGAAATATCCAACAAAAATGGTTTTAGACAGCCAAAAACGATCTCATATAAAGATGGCGATTTTGCTATACTACTTCGCCCCATAGAGATATCTGACGCAAAAGCAATCGACGAATCAATAAGACTCAGTATCAATAATTTACTTCCATTTATGGATTGGGCTCATCGAGAGTTAAGCGTTGAAAAACAGGTAGAGAGAATCTTAAGATCAATAGAAAATTATTGGAAGAGTATAGAATTTGATTTTTCTGTTGTCGACAACAATACCCAAGACTTTCAAATGTCTGCCACATTAGGTGTTTCGCGAACTCTTAACACTAATGCTTTAAGCATTGGTTATTGGACATCAGATAAATACGCCAACAAAGGTTTGGCAACCTTAGTTACAAAGATTTTGATCGTGGTAGCATTTGAATATATGAGGTGTGATCGCGTAGAAATTGGATGCAATAAATCCAACATAAAAAGCCGGCGTGTTATTGAGAAATGTAATTTTATTTTTGAAGGGCAAGTTCGCAACTATTTTTCTGAACCAACTCCTGAAATGGTTAACAAAGGTTATTCTCAAGACACAACCTACATGCAATATTCTTTGATTAAGCAAGACCTTAAAACGGTTGCTTGGTTTAATGAAATAAAAAGAAATATTATATTTACCTCGTAGATTAACTAATCTATCAATTTGCTTCTGCTAAGATGTGCATTCAATTTTTTCTTGATGCGTCAAGGCGCGAAGAATTGAGTCCAAAACATCATCGAGATGCTTACCAACGTCTTCACTTAAGAATCGTAGAACCAGGTAACCATTTTGCTGGAGTAAAGCATCTTTACGTCTATCCCGGCGATAGGCATTGGCATCGGCCAAGTGCTGTGCACCATCAAGTTCAATGGCAAGACGAGCGTCGGCACAAAGTAAATCAACCTCCATTTGGCTTGAAACATCGAACGGGATTGGCAATAAGGCGTTGAGATGAAATCTTCCTGCGGTTCGTGGTAAAGTTTCAAGACGACGATAAAGAAACGCTTCTGTGGCACTTCGAGCTCGATCGATGCCCTCTGCATCAGCAAGTATATTCGAAGCCACTTTAACGAAAAGATTAGCTAATGGCATATCTACACCATCACAAATTAAACGCTTAATACTTGCTGCGTAATCACTCTTCCAAGCAGGATCGACTGGGAGTCGTGCTTGTGTGGGCCATCCAGGAGTAGCGCTGGCTGGAAGCTGAATTTTATATCCTACAGCTTCATAACCACGGCAACGCTTGTTGAACATTCGCTCTAGTATGGGTACATTAAGGTCAGCATAATCGTAGACTTGCACCTCTTTTTTGCGATCATATAAGCGATGTAGCCTGCCAACATATTGCGCAATAGTGCCTTGCCATGAGATTGGCAGAGTAAGAAACAAAGTATCTAATCTGGCATCATCAAATCCTTCGCCAATGTATCGTCCAGTTGCAAGCAATATGCGGTCTTCATCCTCAGGAATAGTTGCCAAGCGACTGCTGATTTTTGCAATTTCTTTAGCACTCATTCCTCCACGAAGCACAATTATGTTTCGAACATTAGAGCTAAGAGCATACGAGAGCAAATCTAGGTGTTCATTGCGCTCTGTTAATACAACCGGCGACCGTCCATTTTGAACAGATTTCAAAACCTCTTCACAAATTAATTGGTTGCGTACCTTATCGTGAACGAGCTCATCATATAGATCGTTGAATTGCAAGCGTGCATTGTCATTTTGAGGTTTAAGAGGAATGAATGCAGTAGGGCGCACTAAAACAGTATGTTCAAATGGGCGTGCCGCAGCCTGTTCTTTGGCATTCACACTATAGCGTACAGGACCGCATTGCATTGTGATAATGGGGTGGTGACCATCTTTCCTTCTTAGAGTGGCAGTTAATCCGGTTATGTATTTTGCTTTTGCTTGACGTGTGACTTGTTCAAAACTCTGTGCCGGTAAATGGTGACATTCATCAATAATTAAGTTGCCGTATTGCCCGACAACATCATCGACGATACCCTTACGTACAAGACTTTGAATGAGAGCTACATCCAATAATCCTTTTTGTGTTTTCCGTCCTCCCCCAATTCGACCAATCATCTTTACAGGTACATCTAGAAACGTTGAAAGGCGCTCGATCCATTGTTCTTGAAGTTGCTTCCGATGCACTAAAATCAACGTATTGACCTGGCGCTGTGCTATCAACCATGCAGCAATAACAGTCTTTCCAAAGGCTGTTGTTGCTGATAATACACCGGTGTCGTGAGCAAGAAGTTCATTTGCAGCAGCTTTTTGTTCATGTCTTAATTGACCTTTAAAGCTTGCCTTTAGAGGCTGTCCTATGCAAAGTTCTTCTCGCAAAATTATTTTGATGTTTAGATCAGCAAACATGCAATAAACGTCTTCAAAACATCCTCGTGGTAGGGCAATATGATTAGGATGATTTTCAGCGCAGGCAATAATCCGTGGTATCTCATAAGTGGGAAGTCTCATCGCCTGTGCTTTGTAAAATTCTGGGTTCTGAAATGCTGCAAGACGAATTAGTCGATTTCGAAGAGCTGGAGATAATGACTCTTTGGCAATATAGATTTGATTCCCAATTACCATTTCCAAGCTTTTTGGCACACTCCCAATTGAAGGGCTTGGACTACGGCGAGAAGGTGGAAGATTCCATGGAGTATTTAGATTTTCATCAGCAATATCCAGACGTACTCCAACAACACTTCCTTTTGCTTCAACTCTTGTAACGATATTTTCAATCTCTACGCGACTAATTTTATCAAGATTTGATAAAAATGCCCATTGATCTTCATAAGCTATCAAATTTTCATCGACAAATACACTGTTGCCCAAATTTCGAGCCTTTTTCTGTAGTGGTAAAGCGATTAAATTACCGAATCCTCCTTTAGGAAGTGTGTCCTGATTTGGAAACAATCTATCATATGAGTCGAGTCCAATATCTGGCCTACGGTCCATCGTCTCTGTAAGAATGTGACTTCCAAGTTTACGCGCTAAGCCAGCAGCTATGGCTTCTGAAAAGAACAACCAGACATGAGCGCCTTTACCGGAGCGGGATCGCTCTAATGCTGCCGGCAAGCCCAGCTGATGACAGGTTTTTAGAAATGCGGTAGCATCTTCTATCCAACTTGCTTTATCAAAATCCGCCGCAAGAAAAAAACATGTTTCATCTAATAGCATTGGGTAGATACCCATCACGAAATCTTTGCCGCAGTTATCTTGACCACAAAGATGCCAGTGGACGACATCGTCAGTGATGGGGAGTAAGCGACGATGTTTACAATCAGAACATTTAATTTTTGGTTTTTCGCAAATGCCACGAACCCATTCATTGCCACAAGCAAAAACATAACCCGATTTACCTGTTTTTTTATTTTCAAATCGCTTAGGGTATACCTCGTCGCGTCCACGAAAAAAAGAGCGGAATAGGGCAATTTTAGCTTGTGGCGATGATTGATTGTGTGCGCTCACGTTGATTCCATTTTTCTATTATCTGCTGAAGAAAACATATTTTAGTTCGACTACGCAACCATAAGCTTCTTACTTTGATCAAGAGTGATTATTTTTTTTTATCATTTTCAGATCCTCCTAATTAACGATTGCAGTCAACATACGTGAGAAAGTACAATTTTGTCCATTCCTAACTATTGACTGGTAAGGTACAAAAAGAGTTTCTACCTAAGGCGATATCTTTGATTTTTTTTGTTTGTGTTTTTTTATACGATGGATTAATATCGGCTTCTGTAAATAATAGATTTAGTAAAAATTATTTTACACATATTGATGATAGTAAAAACATACACAAAGGGCGTGTCATATATGAAAATAATCCTCACCTTCATCTTGCTAGTGCTCCTAACAGCTTGCTATTCGACATCCCATTGGGGTGAATATCTGCATTATTCGGAAACTTTGGGAAATGACGCCGAAACTGTGAGAAAGTCTATTCAAATAAATAGAATGATTAGTAAAGAGATGTATTCTAATAACACAAATTCTGAGGATCAATGAAACATTTAATTATTTCCCTAGCAACGGCATTTGCATCATTTGCAGGACTTATTCAAGGTGAAGAGAGGCATGTGATAGAGGCAAGGCGTTATCTTCAAGAAGAGGCTACAGTTTTTCAGTCCTTAGGATTCAAGATTTTTAGTTGGGGAGGCTCTTTTATCAATCAGATCAATGCCTTGATGCTTTCTGTGGAACTTCCAGTCACTGTTGATTTTTCTAATAGCAGAACAGTATTTACAATATGCCTTTTCGATTTGATCTCAAGTGTAAATGAAAATAAGCAAGCTTATCCTTACTATAAAAACTATCCTATGACTGTTGAAAATATTGAATTTCGGATGATTACCAAAGATTTTGACACCCTGTCAAGCCATAAAGATCCGGTTGTCTCACTTATCTTTAATGTTGGGGACAAAATCATTTATTGCCATAGGGACGAAACAACTAAAAGTCTGGTCCCCTTTTTTCGCGAAAGTTTTGAAAAGAATGCCCATCCAGACATAGTAAAGAGTTTGCCACATTTATGGGACTTACAGCAAAATCAGCTAATAAAACAGTGAATCACAAAAACACACCGAAATTCTATAAAATTTCGGTGTGTTTTTAGAACGCACAGATTTTTCATTGAAATGTCGACCTGTTTTTATATCTGATGCAGAATCTGCTCAGGCTGCAAGAGGCAATCCTGAATAAGAGATGTAGCCACCAACATATTGTGCAATAGTGCCTTGCCATGAAATTGGCAGAGTAAGAAACAAAGTATCTAATCTGGCATCATCAAAATAGAACAATTTGTTGCAAAATTTAAATCCTGATATCCACATCGCTCAAGTTAGCCTCTAAGTTCTGAAGGCAGTTATAGCTGACTTAAAGGGCGATGTAACAAGCAATTGGAATTATGCAAGAAAATTATTTTTTAAAATAAGGACTATCAGGATTTTTTTTTAAAGCTTGCTCTGCTGTTAAAACAAGCCCCTTAGCAGCCATTTTCTCAATTCTACTCCAAAACTCTTGCTCACGCTCCTCTTCCGTTCTAGAATCATCGTTTCTAAGTTCAGAACGTGTTGCAATTTCAAGTGGAGTTCCTCTCTTTAAATACTCAGGAGGTTCTTCAGCCGGTTGACCAATAGGAAAGGGGAGAGGTTGTGATTCAGACATATGAAGAAGCGTAGTTGTCCCAGCTATGAATATTTTACTTAAAACTAAATGGCTTTGAGACTGAACAAGTCTTTGCATTGACCTTCCCTCCCAGGCAGTTCGTGAGCAAGATGCTGTAATAACAGAGGTGACTCGAACTGAAGTTGATGGTATTAATCCAATCATAGCATTCTATGTAAGTAAATGAGCGTTTTTCTGAGTCCAAAAATCTGCATATCTCTTTTGGACTTATACCGAAAGTGTTTCAAAATTTGGTTTTTGGCTTTAGAGAAAGCTCTAAGGGGTTCGACGATCACAAAAGGGTTAGTATGAGGCGATACAACCCCTTTTTTGATCGATCGAACCTCAGGGCTTTCTCTAAAGCCAAAAACCAAATTTCGAAATACTTTCGGTATAATATCGTTTTATCAAAAAAACAACAGAAAAGCCACTAAAATCATAGATCTCTAGCAGACACTGAAAATAAACACCTGTTTTCAAATCGATTTTATAATTTTAAGCGTTTTGTGGGATACTTTCTCGATAACAACTATGTGTTCTCACCTTTCCAGTTCTATTACACACACCAACAACGACTTGGGATATATTACCTTCGAACAGAACATTCCCCCTTCCGCTAAAAGAAATTCGCTCTTGAGCGCCTTAATCCCACGTTTTCCGAAGGGCATTACCCATGGCATCGAGCACACTGTGGATAATGGTGTAAGACTCATCTTCAGAGAATTTCGTTTCGTGTCCGCCATGCGGTATGACCAAAGTTGTACTTTTTCCACCTTTAATGTGTATCGTTGTATGAGAGCCATGAGTCGATAAATAGCTTTTAATATTGGGGGTAGATTGAATCATACGCGTGATGAGGTTCACAAGAGATGTATAATTTTTTTTCCCATGGAGCCTGATAGCGTTGAATTTTTCTTTCATAAAGGCAGCTTTTCTTGCTTGAAAGTCGGAACGGTTAATCTCTTCTTCAATGGCCGCAACTTGACCCTTTTTATTTTTCTTTTTTTTGGCTCGATTTGCTTCTTCTTGTTGTCTTTGTAGCTGAAGCTTGTCCCACTCTGCTTGGTAATTTTTCTCCATGATTTGTTCAATCGCTGAAAGCGTTCTTTTTTTCATTTCAGTAAAAGGGTTTGTCGAAGGAGATAAGACTTCAGGCATCTCCTTGCTGCTTTGCCCGTTCAAATCTAAGGCAAAGGTTTCTTCGCGATGTAATTTCTCAAGTGCTTCCAAGCAAAGCAACGTGACAATGAGCCTTTCCTCTTCCTCTTCTTCATTGGGCATAGGAATAAATAGATAGTCTTCTTGTTGATTACGCAGGATCTCTTCAAGTTGGGGTTTTAGGATTAAAATCACAAGAGCGAGAATATCATAATGGTTCTCTGTGAGCATGTGATCGGCTATCTTGGTATACTTCATAGGTGTTATAAGACCTACATGGAATGGGAAAGGTGTGTTTTCTCCAAAGATTCCCATGACGGAGGTTCGATATGGAAAGTCATTGAACTCTGGGGTAATGGGGCTTGGGTTTGTCACTGCATGCACGAGACACCCACTTCGTTTTTCTTGCACTCCTCGATTAAATAAAAACATTTGCTCCCCTATCATATAAGGGGCAAAGGCGTGGGTTTGACTCCCATAGGCTATGAGTATAACTTCAAGTCCCGTAGTTTGAGGATTAGTGGCGATGGGAAAAAAACCATTGTCATCTGGATAAAAAAAGAGAAGACCTCCTGATTCACAGGGATATGATTTAAAATCGGTAAGTAGATTGTGCGTATGCAAAGTCAACATCAGATGATGAATGACTTGTTGAAAGAGTTTAAAACACGGCTCAAAATGTGTCTGGTAATACTTATGTTTGATAGGGCTACCAGTGTTATTATCCACTGGCTCTTGTGGATGCTTTTCCATTATTTGATTTTTAATGATTTCATTAAACCAGCGAGACACATCAAAGCATTCATTCCCAAAAGTCGCGATAGACGCCTTGATCGATTTTAATGTTTTGATGTCTTTCTTTGTCTTAGAGGTGAGGGTGTCGTTATAATATAGTTTTTGTATGACTGCAATAGATCTTGAAATTTCAAGCTTTAAAGTTAATTCGTTATATTTATATCGTTTTACATTTTTTATGAAAAAAGCGGCTCTTGTGCTTAAGAAATCTTCAATTTGTTGAAAGGCACTTTGAGACAGCTTTATAGTTTTACTCTGTAAGTGGTCAAGGGGGTTGAAGGGCTGACTTCCAGCTGGTGTTCGAGTAGCGG
>Ga0206944_1035_pt1 | contig 26342 bp, 21 predicted proteins | sample Alteio_BWOrgHeat_4_FD_152978 | JGI IMG/M metagenome (GOLD analysis project Ga0206944, IMG submission 152978) | Enriched cells from forest soil in Barre Woods Harvard Forest LTER site, Petersham, Massachusetts, United States -... | ecosystem: Environmental > Terrestrial > Soil > Temperate forest > O... | reverse complement strand
AGGGGCAGGTATGTCAGAAAATATTCAGCATGATATGACGCAGTTTGATAAGTTGACGATTAAAATTGCATCAGATGACGTCATCCGCAATCGTTGGTCGAGGGGGGAAATTAAAAAACCTGAAACGATCAATTATCGTACCTTCAAGCCTGAAAAAGGTGGACTTTTCTGTGAAAAAATCTTTGGACCCACAAGAGACTGGGAATGCGCTTGTGGTAAATATAAAAAGATTAAACATAAAGGAATTGTGTGCGATCGATGCGGAGTAGAGGTGACTCTTTCTAAAGTCAGAAGAGAGAGAATGGCCCATATTGATCTAGCTGTTCCTGTTGTGCACATTTGGTTCTTTAAGACGATGCCATCAAGAATTGGCAATGTATTGGGAATGACGGCTGCAGACCTTGAAAGAATTATTTATTATGAAGAACATGTCATTGTGGATCCGGGCAATACAGAACTTCAGAAAAAGCAACTTTTAAATGATGTTGAGTTAAGAGAAGCGCAAGAGCAATATGGTAAAGATGCCTTTGTTGCCAAAATTGGCGCTGAAGCCATTTCAGATTTGCTTACCACAGAAGATTTACTCACTTTAGTCGTCGATTTAAAAGAAAAGCTAAGAAAAACTAAGTCGATGCAAGCAAGAACCAAGCTTGCCAAACGGCTAAAAATTGTAGAAAGCTTTGTTAATTCTACTAATAAGCCGAGCTGGATGGTCATGTCTTGTGTCCCTGTCATTCCGCCTGAGCTGCGCCCGCTTGTCCCTCTTGATGGAGGTCGCTTTGCAACATCTGATCTTAACGATCTATATCGACGCGTGATCAACCGCAACAATCGCTTAAAAGCCATTTTAAAATTAAAAACTCCTGAAGTTATCGTTCGCAACGAAAAGAGAATGTTGCAAGAGGCTGTCGATGCTCTATTTGATAACGGGCGGCATGGGCACCCAGTAATGGGCGCAGGTAACAGACCTTTGAAGTCTCTTTCTGAAATGCTAAAAGGTAAGCAAGGGCGTTTCCGTCAAAATCTTCTCGGTAAGCGCGTCGACTATTCTGGACGCTCGGTGATCATAGTCGGTCCTGAATTAAAGTTTAACCAATGCGGTTTGCCAAAGCTCATGGCACTTGAACTTTTTGAGCCCTTTATTGTGAAGCGCTTAAAAGACTTAGGACACGTTTATACAATTCGCTCTGCTAAGAAGATGATTCATCGCCATGCTCCGGTTGTTTGGGACGTGCTTGAGGAAATTATTAAGGGGCATCCTGTCCTCTTAAACCGCGCGCCTACCTTGCATAGATTGGGGATTCAGGCATTTGAACCTATCCTAATCGAAGGAAAAGCGATTAGAATCCACCCGCTGGTATGCGCGGCATTTAATGCCGACTTTGACGGTGACCAGATGGCAGTTTACGTTCCTCTTTCGATTGAAGCGCAACTTGAAGCTAAGTTATTGATGATGGCGCCAGATAATATTTTCTTACCCTCATCTGGTAAACCTGTAGCCGTACCTTCTAAGGATATGACGCTTGGTCTTTACTACTTGATGTGCGATCCGATGTATTTTCCGGAAGAACATGGAAAAAAGACGCGCATTTTTAAAGACTCTCAAGAGGTGATGCAAGCGCTTCACAGCTGCGAAAGCTATAACTGGCATGAAGGTAAGCAACCAGAAGCTACCTACTATAACCGCGGTATTAGACTCCATGAGCTTATTAAGCTAAGAACCGATGATGGCAGCATTATCGAGACAACTCCTGGGCGTGTTCTTTTCAATACCATTGTTCCAAAAGAATTAGGGTTTCAAAATTACAGCTTGCCGCAAAAGAAGATGGGCGAGCTTATCATGTCGTGCTATAAGAAAATTGGACTTGAAGCGACGGTGCGTTTCCTTGATAACTTAAAGAACCTAGGGTTTTCTGAAGCGACGAAGGCCTCATTATCTATGGGTGTATCTGATGTCCTTATCCCAAAAAACAAGACAAAGATCATCGATGAGGCTCACGCTCGCGTAGCAGTCGTTCAAAAGCAATATGAGGACGGGATTATCACGGAAGGGGAGCGCTTATCGCGCACAATTAGCATTTGGACAGAAGTCTCTGACTCCTTGTCTGAAGAGCTATTTAAGCTCATCAGTGAAGTAAAAGATGGGAAGAAGAATCCTCTTTACCTCATGATGGACTCCGGTGCAAGAGGTAACAAGTCGCAGATTAAGCAGCTTGGCGCTTTGCGCGGTTTGATGGCTAAACCTTCCGGAGAAATTATTGAGTCTCCAATTACTTCTAACTTTAGAGAAGGACTAACAGTTCTTGAGTTTTCTATTTCCTCTCACGGCGCTCGTAAAGGGTTATCTGATACTGCGCTTAAGACTGCTGACTCAGGTTACTTGACAAGGCGTCTTGTCGATGTAGCCCAAGATGTCATCATCACAGAGTTTGAATGCGGCACATTAAATGGCATTGAAGTCTCTGCAATCAAGCAAGGACAAGAAGAGCTATTGCCATTAAAGGATAGGATTTTTGGACGCACAGTGTGCGATGATATCTATCTGCCCGGCGATAGCACGAAGGTACTTGCAAGATCGGGCGATACATTGACCCGTTTGCAGGCAGAAGATATTGACGACTCAGGCATTGAAAGCATTAAAATACGCTCAGTGCTTACCTGTGAGACAAAGCGAGGTGTTTGTGCCAAATGTTATGGCATAAATCTTGCCAATGGGCGCAATGCAAGCCTTGGTGAAGCAGTCGGAATTATCGCTGCCCAATCAATTGGTGAACCTGGAACACAGCTGACGATGCGTACGTTCCACTTAGGGGGTATTGCATCTGCCGGTTTGACTCCTGAAATTGTGTCGGATAATGACGGTATTTTGGTTTACACAGGCCTTCGCACAGTGCAAAATGATGAAGGGCATTGGATTGCTTTAAATAAGAATGGCTATCTCAATATTGTCCGCGATGAGGGAAGACCTCTTGAGGAATATAAAAAGTTACTTGGGACTAAGTCAATTGAGCCGTTGCAATCGTTTAAGGTAGAACTTGGAACAAAAATTCTGATTGCAGATGGATCTAAAGTCAAACCCGGTGTGAAAATTGCAGAATGGGAGCAGCATAATATCCCAATTATTTGCGATCGCCCTGGCTATGTGAAGTATGAAGACCTTGTAGAAGGAATTTCAACTGAGCGTGATGTAAATAAGCAAACTGGACAATCAGAACTTATTGTCAAGCAACACCGCGGTGAGTTACATCCTCAAATTGTCATTTATGCAGACAAAACATGTGAAGAACTAATCGGTACTTACCCACTCCCAGCGAGTGCGATTATTTCGGCAGAAGAAGGGCAATATGCGACGGCTGGAACGCTGCTTGCTAGGTTGCCAGGCGTTGCGATGAAGACGAAGGATATTACCGGTGGTCTTCCCCGCGTTGCCGAGCTTTTTGAAGCACGCAAACCAAAAGATTCTGCTGAAATTGCCAAGATCGATGGGATCATTGACTTCCGCGGCGTGCAGAAAAATAAGCGCATTGTCGTCGTACACGATGAGGAGTCGGGGATGGAAGAAGAACATCTTATTCCACATACCAAGCACTTGATTTGCCAGCGCGGTGACCATGTTGTGAAAGGCCAACAGCTGACAGACGGCGTTGTGATCCCTCACGAAATTCTTGAGATCTGCGGACCGAGGGAGCTACAAAAGTATCTTGTCAATCAGGTTCAAGAGGTATATCGCCTTCAAGGTGTAGACATCAATGATAAGCACATCGAAATTATCGTGCGTCAAATGCTCAAGAAGGTGCGCGTCGTTGAACCAGGCGATACGACCTTAACATATGGCGAAGAGATCGATAAGAAAGAATTTGAAATTGAGAATGCAAAAGCAACCAAAGATGGGGGTAGAGCTGCGCAGGCAACTCCAGTCTTACTTGGGATTACTAAGGCATCGCTTAGCACAGAGTCCTTTATTTCAGCGGCATCATTCCAAGATACAACGCGCGTTCTTACGGATGCAGCGTGTTCTGGCAAAGAAGATTCGCTGCGTGGATTTAAGGAAAACGTGATCATGGGTCATATCATTCCAGCTGGCACTGGCTTTCAGCGCCATAGGGATGTGAAAAAATTTGTCGATCGCGAGATTGCAGCAGCCCTTGTCTTTGACTTTGACGATGAGATTGAAGATGAGTTAGCAGCTGTCGATGAGTGATGCATCAATGGACTAGTCTACTTGAGGTATATCCAAACAACCTTTTGAGGTTGTTTGGGTATAAGTAATAGACTTCTTTCGAAACTGTAATCCCGTGCCCGTGTCTCTGTCCGCCCTTTCCCGATTAATTTTTTCGTTGAGCCATTTTGACCAGAATCGATACTATTCGTACTATCAGTTTTAATTTAACCTAGATCCGGCAGTTCGAGATGCTAAATTGGCGCAAGATCTTGAATTAGAATCACTTTGCAATGGGGTGGGACATTTCCAGAGGGTGTTGGACCACCCCATTGCAAATGATTCTGGTTCAAGAGATTGCGTTAAGTTGCCGTCTCCAACTGCCGGATTTAGGTTTAACTCGTAGAAATGAGCCTTAAAAAAGATTATATAAGGATTTTTTATGCCAAAAATTGAAGGAACGTCAACTACAGCCATCTATTCTCCTATCCGCTATAATTATGCGGAATTGGAAAAGAAAATCACTCAAGAGGAGCAAGCTGAAGATGAGGATGGCTGCGTAATCACCAGTGAAAGAAGGCGTTATAACGAGATGCGAACACTCCTCATTTCTGAGATGAAAAAGATCGTTGCTGATGGGAAGCAAAAAGGGGTAGATCCAAAAGTATGTGAACGGAAAATCAATTCAATGATTGCCGATCTAGCGAATCTTAAAAATGCTTTTTATCAAGGCAACGAAGAGTGTAAACGTTTACAAAGTGAGGTTGAAAAAACGCAGAGAACCTTTCAAACGCGCATTGAAGAGGGAAAATGTCAATCTCGATTAACATTTGTAAAAGATAAATCTCCCATAGGAGGGGCTCATGACTTTGAAAGTGCAACGGGATTTTTCCTGGAAAAGCTATCTCCTAACTATCGAACAACAGATGGCGCGCCTAATCTCTTTGATCAAGTGACGTGCGGCTCCGATCTTCTCATTAAAGGCGCTGCAGGGAAAGCAAAAGAAGCCTTTTGCGGGAGTAGATTTGCTTTTGACGCTCTTTGCCGCTCGAAAGCGAAAGAGGAAGCGGAAGTGGGGTCTAGAAAAGTTTTAGTGCTATCGGGGCTGGATGACAATGGAGAAACGCTGCCTTATCGATCTAAAGAAAATGTGAGAGCCTACATGCAATTAACAAGCGCTGGTAACACAGTACAATACGAGTATGTATCTAGTGCAGAAAGCGTATGTCGTGCAGTCACAATGCAAAGAGACATGAAAATTGATACGCTTATTATTCGCGCTCGCACAGATGAACATGGGGTCCGTTTTAGTAAAGATCAGGTCTTTCGAATAGCTTTTGATACTGATACGCCTTTTCTTCCAAAAGGTTGTTTGAAGGGAATGCAGCCTAGCTCCACTATGATTTTAGATGCCGCTTTAGCGGATAGAGTCAATTGGAAAGAAAATAGGGACTTCGTGCATCATCTTCTTAAGAGGACGCATGAAATGAGCTGCGCGGTTTATCCCACCAGTATATCTTCGGGATTAACATTGACATATGAGCCACCACAGGAGAGGAAAGAAAAATTTGGAGAGGGTAGGTTATATGGGCCTGGATATAATACGTATGTGTCTGGCATGAGGGTCAACTTCAGCAACCAACATAATCCGCATGCGATGGAGGTCGATGACAATCGAGAGTATTATGATGGAACAGCTGAAAAATTCTGCGTGCGCGAAAAACCAAAAGCTCCGCCTGTAGATCTAAGCAAAGACATGAGCCACCATCACGAATGGATGAGCGATAGTGATTAATAAACTAAAAAAACTTCGCCAGCTGCTGGTTCCACCAGGGTCTTCACGAGAAGCATTTTATGTAAGGTTCCTTCGCCCTAAAGCTGTCTTGCTTTGCATCAGGATGAAGGTGGCTTTGATCGGTTTCAAAAAAACGACAGTGAGCGTCACTCATAGCCAACGCTATAGAGCAGAAGATGTCAAAAATGTTCTGATTGTAAAAGCCGATCATATCGGCGATTTTATTATGGCATTGCAGGCATTCAAAATTCTGCGTCAGGGGTTTCCAAATGCTTCTTTCACCTTGCTATGTGGCCCATGGAATAAAGAATTTGCAGAGGGTACATGTCTATTTGATCGTATTATATATATAAATGTTTTTCAAGGTTCAGGAAAAGTGTCTGATCCTATTCCTTTCGATCCTACCCCCATATTAAATGCCGATTTACCGCAATTCGATGTCGCGATAGATCTAAAAGTGGAACGGGAGACGCGCTTTTTGCTCAACTATATCAAAGCATACTTCAAGGCAGGGTTTGATGCGCAAGTCTTACCGAGAGACATGAGTTTTGTGTTACCCATTCCCGGCATGACTATTCATGGCCACCCAAACGAAGCAAGGCACACGCGAACGTTATTGTCTATGTTAGCAAGTGGTGTTGTAAATGCTTTTGAAAGCCAAAAAGCAACGATTGAACAGTTAAATAATATCGCAACATCTCTTTCTCTTACTACCACGCAGCTCCCGAAACTTCCGCGCAAAAGTGGTCCTACTATTGGCATTAATGTCGGATCAACAGCATCCACCCGCAACTGGCCTTTAAAATATTATATCGAGCTGATCAAAAAACTCATTGCTGAAAAAGATGTCACCATCGTTTTGTTCGGGGGAAAGCAGCAACAATTGGAAAATGAGCAAATCCTTGCTGAGATCTCGAGACATGATGATATAATCCTTGATTTAGCTGGCAAAGTGACGCTGCTTCAATTTGAGGTTTTACTTAAAGGCATCGACCTTTATATAGGCCACGATACTGGGAGCACACATCTTTCAGCATCGCTTGGAAGGCCAACACTTTGTCTTTATTCGGGCACAACACCGTATGAAAGTTACGGCCCCTTAGGTGATAAGGTGACCATCATTAAGGTACATCATCTTCCCTGTTCACCATGTGGTTTGAAAGATGTCGATATGTGTAAGTTCCAGCATCGCTGTATGCGCTCAATTACTGTTGATGATGTGATGAAGGAAATCATGAGGATCGTCGAATTAGCCTAGATCCGGCAGTTCGAGATGGCAAATTAATGCAAGATCTTGAATTAGAATCACTTTGCAGTGGGGCGGGACATTCCCGATTGGTGAAGGACCGCCCCACTGCAAATGATTCTGGTTCAAGAGATTCATGTCAAGTTAGCGTCTCCAACTGCCGTTTTTAGGTTCAAGAGATTGCGTTAAGTTGCCGTCTCCAACTGCCGGATTTAGGGTTAGGGATCGTAAAGAAATAATTTTCTCCTTACCGGTACTTACGGCCTTGAAATATCTACAAATAATGAGTCTATTTGTGTCTTTGCCTCGTTTTTACCGAGTGTACCGCTTAGAATGCTCCTATGTATCTCGATGTATTTTAGGATAAGCTCTTTCTTTTTCAAAGAGTTCGCCGATGATGGCAATGAAAGGGCGAGGCGCTCTTTATCCGTTTGATCAACTTGAAGACCAAAATATTCAAGAGAATAGGCAGTTGAAATTGGCTGAAGAGTTTTGCAAGTGTCAAGCATGCTTAATAGCTCATCACGACTAAGCTTCCAGGGAATAAAATAGGGAGCCGTCATTGAGACATCCTTTGAAGCGGCAATTTTAAAAAGAGCTAAAAGCTGTAATTTCTGTAGTCCGGGCCGTAGGAATAAATCTAAGGCCTGTACTTTATGTGCAATTAAGGCAGCTGCAATTGAAAGAGTTGTCTCTTCATGCGCCCATGTATGTACTTGCTCTCTTGTCGTATATAAGTTTGCAATTTCAAGGCGGGTTTTGTCATCGACAATTTTTTGATTATAATGATAAAAAAGCCATGGATTGCAGCTTAGCTCGTTGTATGTTTTGGCGTTATGTTTTAGTAAAAGGACGATCTCTTCATCTTTAATCAATTGTAGCTTGGCTATCAGTTTTACACGCGAATCGCTAGGTGTAATAGATCCTAGACTTTTTAAATTTCCATCTGCAATCATCGAGGACATAAAATATTTGGCAAGACTTAATTGGCTTTTCTCTGAACAGCTAGCATTGGTTGTATTAATTAAAGCTGTACATTGACTTGTATTTAATACAATATTTTTATTAACAAAAATAAAATTTTGTATCGCACTTGGGAGTGATTTAAATTCTTGGTAGCTTAGTTCTAACCAACCAATGGCAGACATGTAATAGTCGATGATTTCAAACATCTCAGGGATTTGAAAGATATTTCGGATATAATCTAAAAGAGGACTATCTTCTGTTCTTAATTCTTGTACCCGGTCCGAAAGCAATGCATAAATATGACTCGGTAGGATTGTGTCTTTTTTTGATAAGATGATACATATTTCTTTAAGTATATCGTGCAGGAATCCTCTCTCTGGAATAGAGGCATTCTCTAAACGAGTAATCGTTGGAGCCGCAGTTTTTTGTATGGCATGGCTTGAGTGGCCCCTTTTTTTTCTGGCATCTTTTATGTGGCCTTGAATCTCGTTTAGCTCTTTAAGGCTCCTTGATGAATGCCTTGGAAGTTCATGTGCTGGTTGTTTAGCATGGATGGCTGAATCTGATTTTGTGCTTATAGAGCCTTTTGATCTACTAGGCGATAGTTTTTTTTTAATATGACTTTCACTTTTACTTCCAAGCGCATCTTTAGGACTTGGTGGTAACTGATCTAATAACATACTTATTTCTGCAGGATTTACTTTGAAAATATCACAATAGGGAAGTATTTTCCGTCCATGAATTTGACAGCATGTTTTAACGAAATCAATGTGATCCTTAGGATTTTTCACATACTGTTTAAAGAGGAGCGCAGTTTTATCAATATCTTTTTTTGCGACAGCTGTTAAGGCTTCAAAAAGCCCGTCTTTTTCTAAGTGAAAATGGTCTAAGTAGTCTGCCGCATCGATGTTGGCTTCTATACATGATACGGCTAAGCTCGTTAAGACGATGTGGTTTTTTATGCCCAATTTTTGGATGTTTAAAGCGACATAAATGTCTTTATTTCGCGCGAGTAATTCAGCGACAACAAATACATTTGGGATGTTTAGCTTAAAATGATTAAAATTATCGATGAGCTCCCTTGGACAAAGAGTTGCGCAAATTTTTGCAAGGCTAAAGGATGTGTCAGGGCTAATATCTAAGTGCTTCATACTACTGCATATGTATGTGGGAAAGACCTTAGCGATCTCTTCAAGTGTGTCGCTTGGAATATTGACCCCAAAGTATCCATCCAATTCCACATCGCGAATCGCTCGCACTTTTGAGTGAATCTTTAAAAGTTCAAAAATTTGTTGTTTATCGGTAATCCGCAGGGTGGTCAAATGTGTGGGAGATAACGATTTTGTATTAGCAATGAGCTTTGCAAGCGCAAAGGAGACCCGTTTTTTTTTGGTTAGATCTGTTATTTTTTCGATTGTTTGAATCAACGGCAGATATTTAGGGATTGCACACCGTGTATCTTCGAAGAAATCATCACGCACATATTGACGGTAATTATTCTGTTGCATACCAATGGCATGAAGGAGGATATACTCTTCATACGAAATTTCTTTAAAGTCTGTTTGGCTTAAGAAGTTAATATAAACTTCAACTAAAAGGAGGAAGTCAGGGAGGGTTTGTTGAGGTGAGCTTTCCTTGCTGATACTAGTTGATGAGGTAGACATATGGGCCACTTCAAATGCGATTTTTATCTTTTTCAATAATGGCAGCCAATATGGATCTTCTGCTCTTAGTTCCTTTACATTATCTGCGATAAAATGAAGGGTTTGTTCCATCTTATGTTTACCGCCTTTTGTCCTGGCGTCATAAGATGTGCGAGATAAATCATATAAGGTAGAGCGAAAATCTGTTTGAGGGGGTATTTGCATTGCCATGTCAATATTAGATCCCTTGCGTAATTACATTTGCTTGCTAAAATTGCTCTCTTTGAGCGAATTTATTGCTAAATTTTCCAGCCATATGTTTACATATGCCCTCAAAATTTATCAATAAATTCGCTCAAAAATCATCAATTTTTTCCGCAAAAGGTTTTTTTTATAAATTTTTAAAAATTGCTGTATTTAGTTGTAAAATAATATTCATTTTTGGTAAGATTCTAATTGCTACTTAATAGTTAAGTAGATTAACAAAGTGTTTGCGTTTTGTGATTTTTATTTAATTTTTATATTTAAAAAAGGAAGGTAAATAATGACTAGTTCAGTAACTGGTGTTTATGGAAGAGGGATTTACGTCGATGAGAAAGAGAATACTATTTTCTTCGACAATGACGATATGAACCTCAAAGTAGAAGAAAAAGTCATTGAACAACTTAAAAGTAAGATGTTTAATCGTATTGGGGTTGGTTACAAAAAAATGTACTTAGGCACAATTTTAGATGATATTGCGAATAACTTTCAGGCGCCAAAGATCCTTGATTTGGACTTATTTAATCCTCATGAAGACTTACAAGAAAATGAAGCGAGTGTAAGGAAAATTTTTTCTAACTGGAAAGATAAAGAAGTGGAAGTACTTTTCCGTCTAAATAAGACTGTTCTTAGGACATTTAAGTTATAATTTCTAAAATCTATAAGGAAAGGATATATATGAGTGGTGTCACCCAATTGTTAAGTCAAGCGTTTTGTCAAGCGCTTTGCTCAGACATTAAGATAGGAGAACATCCTGATGGAAATGTGTGGATGGTACATGCTAATCTCCTTCCTTTACAGGTGGCAGCGAAGATCATTTTATCCACTAAGCGCTGTCCATTAATTTCTCCTAATCGCCCCGATGGTCACATCGAATTCTCTCTTGTCCCATATGCACTGCCTGATCGCTTTAAGAAAGACGTATGCGAGCAAAAAGAGGTTCCCTCTTCCCTTTTTTGGCAGGCGATCGAATCGAAAAAATCCCATTATGTTGAACAACATAATGTGGATTTTGAGGGAAAGACATTGGGAAAAAGTACTGAAGAGTTCAAAAATGAAATGATAGAGCGCTGCGACCAAATTAACCCCCTATTACTTGAATTAGTAGAACATATTCCAAAAGGTCTTGCAATAGATTTAGGATGCGGCAGAGGGGCGCATTCATTTTACCTTCTCTCAAAGGAATGGAAAGTGATGGCGATGGATTTTTCTCCAAAAAGTCAAGAACTTGTGACACAAGAATTGACGAATGAAAAGGAGGAGGCAAAAAGCCGATTTACCTTCATCCAAGGGGACATTACAACAATGGAGTTTCCAGAAAAACAAGTTGATCTTATTGTCTGTCAAGATGTTCTCCCATATATCTCTCCAAAAAAGTTAAAGAGCTTAATGGCAAAAATTCATCACGCTCTTATGCCTCAAGGAAGATTCGTTGGAACTTTTTTCTTTCAACCTCAAGAAGACGTGAAGCATATTGTCCCCTTTATGGAAAGGGCTGCAGGCGCACACTTTTATCCTGAAGAGTACTTAGGGCAAGCTTTATTAACGCATACGGGCTTTGAGCTGGAAGAGGGGGTCGTCAGGCAAACTTCTGGATTTCCAAGGAGTTGCTTTCAATTTGTCGCAAGAAAAATATAGGTGTCGGTATGAGGCGGTTTAGATTCTTAATTATTTTCTTCCTTGCCTCTTATAAAGCGTGTATCGCAGAGGAGGCAAGCCTTTGTCCAATAATTTTAAATTATATCCAAATGCATTTACCAGAATCTGGAATATTAAGAAATTCTGATGGATTTGTCTATGTTGACTTAGACGATGCGTATATTCACCAATTGGTGACGTTCATTGAACAAGAGGGATTTCAAGAACCTCCTTATTTTGGCAAAGATTTAGTGGGTGCTCACATCACTGTGATTTATCCCAATGAAATCGAAAAATATGGGATTGAAACCATACAAGAAACAGGGAGGACAATTCATTTCGTTCCAAACACATGTCAAGCGGTTCGCCCTCCTACATGGCAAGCCATTGATGAAGTTTATTTTGTCGTTGTAGATGCCCCAGAGCTTGATGCGATTAGGGAAAAATATGGATTGCCAAAAAGAGAGTATGCTTTTCATATCACGATCGGTATCAAGCCTTATTAATGTCCCGCCCCATTGCAAAGTGATTCTAATTCAATATCTTGCGCCAATTTAGCATCTCGAACTGCCGTTTCTAGGTTTAACCTAAATCCGGCAGTTGGAGACGGCAAATTGACGTAATCTTTTGAGCTATAATCGCTTCTGGCGGGGATCGCCTTCACCATTAGGGAATGTCGATCCTCGCCAGAAGCGATTCTAACTCAAAATCTTACATCACTTTGCCATCTCGAACTGCCGGATCTAGGTTTAATAAAGGATAGGTTATTGACTTATACTTCGCGGTATCTCCGTTGTTGAGATACATATCGCGAGTTATCGGCTTATATTTCGCGCTATCTCATTTTTTTATTGACATATCGCGAAAGTGGACAATAGCAAAAACTTTAATTACGCAAGAAGTCTATTAAATAACTGCCGCCATACCCCCTAACATGCGGCTTATCTCTTCAAGGTGCTGGTCTTTATCAAGGCATTCAGCCTTTGTGACTGTGCGGCCATCGATCTCTTGCTTTGAGATGCGGATGTGGTGCTTTGCAAATTGTGCAACTTGTGGAAAATGGGTGATGCAAAGAACTTGGTGTTCCTTGGCGATATCGCAAAGGGCGCCTCCCACAATTGTCGCCGTTTTGCCACCAATGTTGGCATCGATTTCATCAAAGATCAAAGAGGGGGTTTTTTCTTTACCCGCTAAAGTCGATTGCAAGGCGAGCATCATTCTAGATAATTCCCCGCCACTTGCGCACTCTTTAAGAGACACTCGATGTTCGCCGACATTGGGTGTGATGTAAATTTCTACTTTATCATCGCCATGTGAGGTGCGGCTATGGGCTGTGACTTCAATATCGATTGCGACTTTTTCCATATTAAGCGCATGCAGCTTTTGGCAAAGGGCTTTTGCAAGTTCAATTGCGGCTTGTTTTCTTTGCTCTGTGATTTTAGATGCTAAAGCATTTGATTTTTGCGATAGCGCTTGTAGTCTATGTTGAAGCGTTTCGATTTCGACATCAGCAGATTCTAGTTTTGAAAGCTTTTCTTTGCTAGCATTAAGATAGGCGTTAATCTCTTGGATAGTTTGGCCGTATTTTTTCTTGATTTTGGCGATCAGCTCGAGGCGTTTATTAAGATTTAAGGCGCGAGAGGGGTTGCTTTCAATCCTGCTTTCAAAAGTTTGCAAAGTTTGTAAGACATCTTCTAATTCAATTACAGCGCTTGCAAAAGTTTTGGCAGTCTCTTGAAGGGTTGGGGCAATTTCTACTAGGCCATCTAAGATAGACTTAGAGCGATAAAGCTGCTGTAAAATCGATTGCTTATCACCTCTTAAAAGTTGATTGATCTCATGTGATTTGTCAATCAACTGATCGGCATTTGTTAGCTCCGTATATTCTGCAAACACATCCTCTTCTTCTCCCTCTTGCAGACGGGCATCTTCTAGCTCTTCTATCTCCATGCGGCAGATCTCAATTTCCCGCATGCGCATGGCTTCGCTTTTGACGATTAAATCTAATTCTTTTCTTGTTTTATTTTCTTCTGCAAAGCACGAGGCAAAATCTGCAATTGCCCCGTTAAGATCTGCAAAAAGATCAAGAGATTGGCGATGATAGTCTAGGGAGAGCAGCTTTTGATTGGCGTGTTGGCCAATGATATCGAATAAGAGATCTGCTACCTTTTTTAAAAGCGTCAGCTGCACTTGGGTATGGTTTATAAAAGCTCTTGATTTTCCATTCATCCCAATTTCGCGCTTAAATCTAAGCTCAGAGCCTTTTTCGTGATCGATACCAGCTTCATCTAGTATTGCCTGCACTTCGGGGATTTTATCAATATCAAAGGTTGCTTCTACGGTCCCTTTTTCGCTGCCATGTCGAATGTAGGAGGGGTCGCTGCGTTTGGCGGCGAGAAGGTGCAAGGCATTGAGTATGGCAGATTTTCCAGCGCCACTTTCTCCTGAAATGACGTTAAAGCCATCTTCAAAGAAAATAATAGCGCTTTCCACTAAGACAATATTTGTTAAACGGAGCTCTTTAATCATGGGGTTGGTTTATCTTTGTAGGTTGTAAGTAGTATTTTGTTTAATTTTGCTTTTCCAATCTCTTGCAAATACCCATCGGTGTGCCATGCGGGGGCTTGTAGGACCATAAGAGGCTCTTCATTGTCCTTTGCTAATCTTACCTTGGAGTATCCGATAGGCGTGATTTCGATAGTATCTCCATTCATTTGATAAAGAAGTATTTTATCGATCGCTGCGCCGTTTTTGAACTCTGTTTTATTGGCCTCTACTTGCGCCTTAGTCACAGGCATTAGTTCATTAAAAATTCTGACAAGGGCATTTTGCTGCTCGAAATTTAAGGTATAAAGTTTATTATCCTGTTCAACAGCAATTCCCTTTACATCTGTTGGGGCGATACGGTTTGATGACGTCTTTTGCATTAACTCCGAGACGTTCATCATGAGGATGATGGCAAAACCTGCCAGTACCAAAGCCACCATCGCATATGTAGAGCGTTTATTTGAGACAAAGCTTTCTTTCATGATTTTACCTTAATTAATTGGTAATTGAGTCAAGGGTTTTAAAATGCATTTTGCCAACTTGTTCTAAAGACTTAAGTCCATGCCTTGATACGAAATCTTTTCCGGCTTGTATAGTCATTTTAGAGGCACCTTTTGGCAAAATCATTCCATATTGCTTTTCAAGTGACTTTAAGCCCTCTACAAAAGCGAAACGTGCAAGGATTGAGGCGGCTGCAACGACCAAATCTTCCTCTGCGCGATGTCTTTGCGAGACGTCTAACTCAACATTTTTTCTCTTTAGGGCATTTAAGACAAGACTTTCATTGCCGAACTGATCGACAATGATTTTTTTGCATCCCGTTTCATGGCTTAAATGTGCGATTACAGTGGCATGTCCCCAGGCAAGGAGGTGATTGAGATTTTTAAATTGGGCGATAAGTTCATTATATTTGAATGGATTTATCTTTACGATATAGTGTGGGTATTGATTAGAGATCGCTTTAGCAATTTTAGCAATTGCAGTATCGGAGAGCTTTTTAGAGTCGCAGACACCAAGAGATTTTAAGTTGCAAATCGCCTCACCATCTGCAAAAACTCCCGCAATGCAAAGGGGGCCAAAAAAATCTCCTTTTCCCGATTCATCAATTCCGATCCTTCCACTGAGATCGACATCGCGATCTGGCTCTTTAGTTTTGTAGTTGTAATTAAATGTCTTAAGGATTTCAGGTTCAAGATAAAACTCAATGAAGGCATTCATCTCTTTACCTTGAACAGTGAGTTTGCCGCTTGTGTAAAGCGTGCAAGAAACTCCCTTTTTCTTTGCAGAAAATTGGGTATAGGTTGGTTTTGTGATTTCAAACCCTTGAGATGAAAGATCTTCCATTATTTTGGAAGACATAGCAATATCGACAGTTGTGACAAAGGTTGTATTGTGCGGTTGGTCTTGCATATATCGTGTCCTCCTGTTAAGATTAATGCAAAGTGCAATAAAACGCAAAAAATTAGGTCGATTCCTTATGATCAATTCGAGGCTCTTATGATGAACGCGGGGCTAAAAGGTGTAGGATTAAAAGAGGTCGGAGAGGCTTTTAAACAATGCCGCTCTGAACGAAATATCTCTTTAAGAGAGGTAGAAAATGCTACATCCATTCGCATGTCTTATCTTCATGCTATTGAAGAAGGAGATGTGAGCAAATTGATCTCCCCAATTTACGCGCAAGGCTTTGTGAGGCAGTACGCGACATTTTTAGGGCTCGACGCCGATAGTATCATTAAGGCGCACCCGGAAGTGTTTACAACTCAGCGCGATCAAGAGTTTTCTTATGGCATAGGCACTTTAGAGGTGCGCGGCAACCCAGGTTCTGGCGTTAAGTGGGTGCCTAATGCTCTTTTCATCTTAGCCTCAGTTATCGTCCTATTTCTTGCCTGGTATGCTGCAAGATATTTAGAACTTATCTAAGGGATTGTCGTAGGGGATCGTCGTAGAAAATTTTATGCAACGTAAGTCCATGTGCTGGCGCTGTGATGCCGATATGTGTTCTTTTTTTGCTGTTTAGGATGTCGCAAATGGCCAAAGGCGCAATTTTGCCGCATCCGACATACACAAGAGATCCCACAATATTTCTTACCATCTTATAAAGAAAATGGTCGCCCAAGATTGAGATCGCGATCTCTTTATCAGATACTTTTTCGATATTAATTTGATAAAGCGTCCGTATAAAATCTTTGTAGGTGTGATTTTTTTTGACATTGCAAAACGAGGAGAAATCGCGCGTGCCAATAAGCAAAAAAGCCGCCTCTTCCATTAATTTAAGATCTAAGGGGCCATTAAAATGCCAAGCAAAGAGGCGATTTTTTGGTAATTGTACGTCGCCAAAGAAAATGCGGTAGCGATACTCTTTTGCTTTGCAATCGAGTGTGGGGTGAAAGGATAAATCCATCTCCTCTACATTGAGAGTGGCAATATCTTTGGGAAGCAGTTGATTTAGACTTGATTTTAAGCGTTTGAGATTAAGGGTATGATTTGAAGTGATAAAATTTATAATTTGCTGATCGGCATGGACGCCCGCATCGGTGCGGCTTGCCGCTTGCAACACGACTTCCTCTTGGATAATTTTCTGCAGCGCGTTTTGCAAGGCTTCTTCAATGCTTGGCCCCATTTTTGTTTTTTGCCATCCGAGATAAAGGGTGCCATCGTAGGCAAGCGTGAGTTTGATGTTTCTTGTAATAAGATGTACTACTTGTTATAATTTGCAACTTAAACAGCAATTCTCGCTATACCCCAGGGTTGCGTTACCCCTACCGGGGTTGCCTTACCCTCTAGCTATCTTCTTTCACCCCATTCTGGGGTTACTGAATTTTTAGCGGGAATTGCTTTTCTTAAGTAGGCGTTTCACATGAATTTTACTAGTCTTAAGTTTAATTTTCAAGTTCATCTTTTGCCCATGATTGGGCCTTTGATTATTACCTTAACGCTTTTTATGGCCCTAATTAAAAGCGGTTTTCTTCTCTGGCCGCTGCCTCTTGCGGCAGCCTTTGGTCTTTTGCTCTGCTTTCAATGGCACTGGCGTGGATTTATTGCTTCCATTGCACTTTTAGCAATGCTCACAGCGTATCATTTTACCCAAAACAGTTTTCAAGATTGGGTATGGGTAGTGGCTTTTTCATTATCAATTGCTTTTGCTTTACTACTAACGGTATTGACCATTGCCGAATCTCACCATAAGTGGGATTTGCTCAATCGACATTCTTTAGAGGAAAAGCAAACACTTATTGAAGTGAAAGAAATAACGAAAGATGCGTTTAAGAGGCATGAGGCAGAAAAAAATGCACTTTGCATGAAGGTTGAAGCCCTTCAAAGCGAGGTGATTACTTACGATGAGAAGCTAAAGGCGGCAGAAAGCCTTAAGCAGATTGTAAGAGATGAGCTAACAACGATGCATGAGGCTCAAGAAAAATTGTTGCAAGAGTTATATGAGGAAAGACAAAAAAAAACTGCCTACCAAGTATCTTTAGAGCCGCAAGTATCATTGGAATTATTCGAGCAGCTGCAAAGAACAAAAGAAAAAAATGAAGCGGATGCTGGCTTTAAGCTTTCGGCCATGGAACGGGAAAAAGCAAATCTAATGGCAACTAAAAATGCGTTTGAAGAAATGAATGCAAGGCTGAAAAATGAACTTGCCCTCATCCAAGAAAAGGTTTTGCAGCAATTGCAAAAGATTACAGGCTATGAGGAGACAATTAAATCTTTACAAAATAAAGTAGAAGAAAGTCATATTAAAGTGGCACAAGAGCCAGAAAATCAAGACATAAACAATCAAGAGATGAATCGGCTCAGTGGTCTTTACCATCAGCTTAAAAGCCAATTCCAGGAGAAGTCGTTGCTATTAGATAAGACAAGGCAGGAGCTATTTTTTACAGAAGAGAAGCTTTTGGCTCATCAAAGAGAAATGGAAGAGGAAAAGATGGGTGACGATCGCAAATTGCAATTGTTTTTTAAGGATGTCGTGACTTCCCTTGAAAAGGAAAACGCGGCGTTAAAGAGGGAATACGAGGAAGAAATTCAAGGGTTAAATGAGATCATCACCGCTGTGTTAGGGGGATAAAAGAAGATGTTAAATGTCATATTATCGTTGCTTTTAAGCACAATTGCAGTCTTTGTGACGGCGCATATTTTGCCAGGAGTTCGCGTGGCAAGCTTTGGAACGGCGTTAGTTGTCGCAGTTGTCATGGCGTTTGTAAACACGTTGATACGGCCGTTTATTTTGCTTTTAACGCTTCCTATTAACGTGCTGACGCTTGGACTTTTTACTTTCGTTATCATCGGGGGACTTGTGCTTTTTGTAAGCGCCATTGTTCCCGGATTTTATGTCGATGGCTTTTGGTGGGCACTTGCATTTGCCTTCGTATTAGCCGTTATTAGTGGCTTTTTGAATTCTTTGTTGTAGATCGAGGGGTGGGGGAACACTTTCCGTAGGTGACTTGCTTGTCGCTCGTCACACTACGGAATATGGTGAGTTTTTTAGTATTTGCTCGATTCGCGGCGAGGGAATGTTTTGCCAGTATTGGGCTTAGCCGCATTGGGTCTATTTGGACTCTTTCGGCTTGGGCCTTCTCTATTTGATTCGAATCTGCTGCTCGATTCCGCTCTGCGAGGTTCTTGTCTATTATATGCGGGTCGACTTACTCTTTCTTGACTAGGATTTTCACGTCTTGGTCTTTCAGAATCAAAGCTTGGTCTTTCTCTGCTTGGTCTTTCAGAATCAAAGCTTGGTCTAGCTGGCGCCCCACGATTATTATCTCTTTCTCTAAAATTCTGATCCCTGCCTCTAAAGCCTTGATCTTCTCTTTTGGGTCCGGAAAAGGGTCGTTTGCTAGATTGTTTTCTTGGCCCTTGTGAGGAATTACCGGGGCGTGCGCGTTTGACAGGTTCTAGTCCTGCGACTGTATGAGGTAAAATCTCTTGTCCGGTGAATTGTTCAATCTTTACGACGAGATGGCGTTCATTCACTGCTGCAAATGAAAGGGCAAGTCCTTGCGCGCCGGCTCTACCTGTTCGCCCAATGCGGTGCACATAGTCTTCTGCAGAGCGGGGGAGGTCAAAGTTGATGACGTGCGTGATCGATTGTACATCGATGCCGCGTGCTGCGACATCTGTCGCGATTAAAATTCGGATATCCCCTTGACGAAGCCTAGTGAGCGTTCTTGTTCTTTGTCTTTGATTCATATCGCCGTGTAAGGCTGCGGCCTTACATCCTCGCTCATATAGCTCATCGACAAGTTGATCGGCAAAGCGTTTGGTCGAGGTAAAGACGATCGCTTGATTAATCTCTGGATCTTCTAATAGGTGGTTGAGAAGTCGATATTTATGCCCTACGTCGTCGACGTAGTAAAGTCTTTGTTCAATATTTTCGTGTTTCTCATTATCTTGTGAGATTGTCACAACTGCTGGATCTTTTAATAAATTTTTCGAAAGCTTTAAGACGCTTCCTTGCATTGTCGCCGAGAGAAGCAGTGTTTGACGCGAGGTAGGTGTTGCCTTGGCAATCTGTTCAACAGGATCAATGAATCCCATATCCAGCATCCGATCCGCTTCATCTAAGATCAAGGTTTCAATGTGGGAAAGATCAACGCGCCCTCTTTCTATGTGGTCGATTAATCGGCCGGGTGTGGCGACGAGGATTTCACAGGCTCTTGAGAGTTGTCTATATTGGATAGGGTAAGGCGCTCCTCCATAAATGCACACTGTGTTCATTCTGGGTAAAAATGCGCTCCATTTAACGGCTTCTTCGGCGACTTGAATGGCAAGCTCTCTTGTGGGTACAAGGATTAAGACGCGTGGGGCGATACTTTTTGTGTTTCTTGGCGATTTAAGCCGTTGAATGACGGGCAAGAGATAGGCTGCTGTTTTGCCTGTTCCTGTCTGTGCTGAGGCGCGCAAGTCTTTGCCACTTAAGATGATTGGGATTGCTTGTTCTTGAATAGGAGTCGACTCTGTGAAGCCGGCTTTTTCAATTGCTTTTAGGATCTCTACATCTAGTTGTAAATCTTTAAAATTCATTATGTTTTTTTACTTTTGGTTGGGTGTAATGAAAAGTATATTATCACATCGATGAATTTAAAGATATAATTTTCTTGTGTTCAATCAAATGGCACGTGTTTGAACATCAAGAAGTTAACCACTTGTAGTTGCAAATGCAGGGCTATCCATTGCAATGCCCATGACATTCATTCCATTATCGACGTAAACGGTTGCGCCTGTAATTGCGGAGGCAAGCGGGCTTGAAAGAAATGCGGCTGTATTTCCTACCTCTTCAGCTTTTAAATCTTTGCAAAGCGGGGAGTTGGAGAGGGAGTAATCAAGCATTTTATCGACAAAGCCGATCGCTCTCGCAGCTCGACTGCGCAAAACTCCTGCTGAAATTGTGTTAATGCGGATTTGCCATTTGCGGCCAGCTTCCCAGCAAAGCGATCTCGTGTCACTTTCAAGAGCTGCCTTTGCAGAGCTCATCCCGCCGCCGTAGCCTGGAACTGCTTTTTCAGAGGCCATGTATGTAAGGGAAAGCACTGATGAATGAGGATTCATATGTGGGCCAAAGTGCTGAATAAGAGAGACAAGCGAGTATGCCGAAGCGCTGACAGCTGCCAAATATCCTTTTCTTGACGTCTCAAGAATTGGCTTTTGCACCTCTGGTCCGTTAGCTAAAGAGTGGATGAGGATATCGATTTTTCCAAAATCTTTAGCCACCTCTGCCGCAACTTCTTGGATCGTGTATTGGGATGCGTCTTTATAGCGTTTATTTTCTTTTATCTCTTCGGGGACATCATTTGGGTTATCAAAGGCAGCGTCAAGAGAGTAGATCTTTTCGATATGCATTAAAGAGCCATCGGAAAGGCGTCTTGATTCGTCAAATTTGCCTGCTTGAAGGCTTGTTGTAAAAATTCTCATCATCGGCGTCCATGTGCCGATTAAAATTGTAGCACCAGCTTCTGCTAAGGCTTTTGCGATGGCAAAGCCATAGCCTTGATCGTCTCCAACTCCTGCAATAAATGCCACTTTTCCTTTTAAGTTGATCGCTAACATGAGACAGACTCCTTACTTTTAAGAGATTTTTATAAAGCTTAACGAAACAAGAGCTCAAAAGTCAAGCTTGAGAAGAACTTCTCTATTCTGATAGAATAGCTAATCAATAAATTGAGGGTAAAAGATGGATAAAGCAAAAGTTGTAATTATTGGATCAGGACCTGCTGGTTACACAGCGGGCATTTATGCGGCAAGAGCTAACCTTGAGCCGGTCATTTATGAAGGCTTTTACAGCGGTCCATCAGGTGGTCAGCTGATGACGACGACAGATGTTGAAAATTATCCGGGATTTCCAGAAGGGATCACAGGACCTGCTCTTATGGATAATTTCCGCAAACAAGCGCATCGCTTTGGATCGATATTATTGCAAGATGATGTAGTCTCTTTAGACCTTTCAAAACATCCCTTTATCATCAAAGGAAAAAAAAACACCCACGAGGCTTTGTCAGTCATTATCTCAACGGGGGCGACAGCTAAGCGTTTAGATATTCCAGGAACGCGCGATGGAGAATTTTGGCAAAAAGGGGTGACAGCTTGCGCCGTATGTGATGGAGCGATGCCCATATTTAGAGGGAAACCTCTTTATGTAATTGGAGGGGGAGATTCTGCGATTGAAGAAGCGCTTTTCTTGACGAAGTATAGCAATCAAGTTTTTTTAGTCCATCGGCGAGATGCATTAAGAGCCTCTAAAATTATGCAAGAGAGGGCTTTAAATCATCCTATCCTGAAAGTTCTTTGGAATAGCGTGATCACAGAGGTGACAGGGGATAAAGTGGTGCGAAGCGTGACGATTACAGATGTCAAAACAGGGGAAAAAAAATCTCACGAGGCGGCAGGGGTATTTTTTGCCGTAGGACATACTCCCAATACGACATTTTTAAACGGGCAAATAGATTTATTTGAGACAGGCTATATTAAGGTGGTTCCGGGGACGTCAAAGACAAATGTGCCTTTGGTTTTTGCGGCGGGTGATGCGCAAGACCACGTTTATCGACAGGCGGTCACGGCGGCAGGCTCTGGTTGCATGGCGGCCATAGAAGCTGAAAGAGAGCTTGCTGCAAGAGGACTTGTGTTATGAAGCAAAGCCTTTTAGGTTTTTGCGTAGCAACAGCTATTTTTTTTTGTATCCCCCTTTTTTCTACGGAATATACGCCTTGGTTTGGGCCTGTCCTTGAAGTTGAGGGAAGAGCGCTTGGGATGGTGCAGGTTTATCCATCTGTGGATTCCAAAAACAGACGCCATCACAAGCATGGCGCTTGCAATGAATTCATCGCATTAAGTGGATCGATGGCCATCTATGAAGATCTTGCATTTGAGATAGAATCTCTTTTTGCTAACACGGGTCATCATGATTCTCACGTCGATTCAGTCAGTGCAACAGGGCGCTATCGGTTTCTTAACGATATCGTCGGCGATTTTGTCTCCCTTTCTGTCGGCGTTAAAATCGAAGAAGTCTTTAAGCCCGCCCGTCACGACATCGCTCTCTTTCATCATGGACAAGCGGCTTTAGAAACGCATCTTGCGCTTGGCAAAGAATTTTCCTGTCTGCAGTTTTGGTCATCGCGAATATCTGCTCTTACAGCCTTTGGAATAGGAAGCGTTGGCTCTCCATGGGTAAAGGGCGGGGCTATGTGGCAGTGGAATTATTTCGATCAACATGAAGTCCATTTGTCGCTTCTCTCTTTATTTGGCCTTGGACACAAAAGATTAAATGTGAGGCATTTTAACCTAGAAACGGCAGCCCGCGACGCTAACTTGACACAACCTTCTGAACCACAGTCACATTTTGATGGGGTGGTCCTTCACCATTTGGGAATGTCCCACCCCATCAAAAGTGACTGCAGTTCAGAATCTTGTGCCAATTTAGCATCTCGAACTGCCTTTTCTAGGTTTAAGGGCTATGGAACCATCAGGCATGAATCTTTAGATCTGGCAATTGGCTATACTTATATGACGGATGGGGGGATCTATTTAATGGCAGAATACGCATTTCGTCCCTTTGCAAAAAATTGCCCAGAAAATGTCAGTCTATGTACATTTGGCCTTCGCTATAACTTCGGCCTTTAAATTTTTCCACCACAGCTTGGACAAAAACTATCATTCTCAGAAACTGAAGCGCCACAGGTTGGGCAAGTATTATAGTTTTTCATATCATCTCTCCTTTGATAAAATTAATAATAACACTTAATTTTATTATAACATATTGAATTATTTATTTTCTTAAGGCCTTATCGGACCCAAACAATAGAGCTGCCCTTGCGATATTATCGCGGACATTTGGGTAGAGGTGCTCGATTTCGGCAAGGAGCTCTTCCACTTTTCTTCGCATCGATTTTTGCCCGACGGGGCAGCGGCATAAGATCCGCTTAAACCCTTGCTGCTCGGCAAACGTTTTAATGTCGGCTTCTGCGACGTAGATAAGGGGCCGAATGATAGTCACGCCATAATCGTGCATCTTGACCTTTGGCAAATTTCCTGCAAATTCCCCTTTATTGAATAGATTCATGAGCACGGTCTGAGCGCTATCGTCTCGGTGGTGACCAAAGGCAATGGTTGTGGCTCCTTGTGATTTGGCGGCCTCAAAAAGAAGGCGCCTTCTTTCTCTTGAGCAACTATAGCACTCTAAATCTTCAAGCTTTTGATCTGTTTCTCTTGTGAGGAAATTGACATCTAATGCCTTGCATATTTTAGACAAATAGTCAACTGATACGCCTGCGCCGCATGAAAAAGCTCCCATAATGTGGATGGCATCGATCTTAAAAGGGGGGAATCCGCGCCCTGAAATAGCGGCGAGAAGAAAGAGTAGACTTAAGCTATCTTTTCCGCCACTTAATGCAATTGCAATCCTATCTACCCCTTCTACCATCTTATAGTCAAAGAGGGCTTTTCGAGTGGCACTTTCTAATCGTTTGCCAACGCCCGTCCAAGGAGGTTTTGCAACGGGGACCTCACTCATAATAAATTAGAAGGGGGAATGGCGTAAGTTTTAGCAAGTTCTGTTGCAGTATTTCCAAGCGGTGTATGCATGAGATCCATATTAAAGGGTATATCAAAGGCATTACAAAAGATCATACGGCCAGATGAGGTATGTTTGACTGAGAGGACATGCGCTTTAATTGTCTCGCCAATAAATTCTGCGCCTCCATTGACGACGACCATCGTGCCATCTTCAAGGTAGCCAACGCCTTGGCGAGGTTCTTTTCCGATGCGCTGTATTTTGATGTTAAGCGTTTCCCCTGTTTGCGCAACGGGTTTTAAAGTAGTCGATAGGTGGTGGATGTTGATCAGTCTGATCCCTTCAAGAAATGACTGTTGAAGCTTACTTGCATCGGCAGTTAAAATATTGGCATCTAAAAGGCGCGCGATGCGTAAAAGTTTTATCACAGGATCTGCGACATCTTGATAATCATTATCGGCAAAGCGCATCTCTAATGAGGTGATACTTTCAAGCTTTTTGATATTGTCTAAACACCGCCTTGCTTGGATGCGCAAACCTTCATCTTGGCTTTCTATCGATTCATTGCACTCTTTTACGATAAACCTTGGCAATACGAGAATATGATCTAATAAGCCCGACATGGCAAGATCGATGATGCGAGGGTCAGCTAAAACCGCTGTATCGATGAGGAGATCTTTTTTCTTCTTTGAGTGCTGCTTGAACTTAAAAAACGGGATGCTAAGAGATAATTCATCAGCAGCTCTTGCAGTCATCATCATGGCAATGTATGTCGTCGTGAGTAATATAGCACTTTTGATTAATGAAGAGGATTCCACAGATAGTTTAACAAGGCTTACGTCAAAACCGGTCTGAAAAAGTAGCCAAACGGCTTGCCCCATCAGGTAGCCAAAGAAGATGCCAGCTGTCGCTGTGTTGAACAATCGAATGTTGATCCTTTTAAAGAGGGTCTCCATTCCAACTAGTAATAACCAAAAGCTAACTCCCATTAAAAGGCCGGTTGCCAAGTTAATGGCATGCGATGGGTGTATCTTTGCTATAACAGCGTAGCTCATTGCAAAAAGAGTAGAGAGAAAAAGAAAGACGAAGCGCAAAAAGAAGGGGGGAAGCAGCATGCAAAAATCCTGTTTTCGGTTATTTTCAGGCACTTATATTTCATTTAGGATAATTTTGTCTAGCTGTTTTTTATGAGCCAAGTTTAAGGCCCGATTCTGCTTTTACTTAAAGGGAATCTATGTTAGGATCTCATATTAAATATGCCAATTTTGGCTTTATCTACAAGAGGAACTTGAATGAACATCAGTCACAAAAAACTAATAATTCTATCGGGTTTGATATGGATTTTGCCTGGGATATATTTGATGAGGCTTGGGTTAAACCTACTTGTAACAAGTGCTCAAGGTGATATTTTAGATGGCACACATCCTGTTTTGCGCCCATTAAGCGGTCTTTTTGGCGGGGCGCAAACTGCCGTGATATTCGTCGTTATCTTATGTCTTTTTATCGGATATCTGAAAGGGCGTTATGTCCTTGGAAAATCGGCAAAAAGGGGAGTAGAAAGGATCCGTTCTTTTCCAAATCCCGCTCCATTGAAAAAGATCTATGCGCCAAGGTATTACTTGCTTTTAGGGGGCATGATCGGTCTTGGAATGGGCATTAAATATCTTGGGATTAATAGCGAAGTAAGAGGCATTGTCGATACAATCATTGGAGCGGCTCTTTTAAACGGCTCCGTGATCTACTTTCGACTTGCAAGAGAGCTTCCTGATTCAGAAGCTGTTAGCAAATAGTTTTTTACGATTTGGTGACGGCTTGAAATCCTTTTAAAAAGCGCTGATAAAAGAACCCTTGATCTTTTTGAAATTTGGCTTGCATCTCGTCGATGTAGTGGTCGGCAGCATCTGTTTTTTCAGAAAGTCTTTCGTCGCTTATTTCTTTTAAAGCAGAAATCAGAATTTCAAAACCCTCTTTTAGGGTGATATCTTCATTATTGTCCATTATATTACCTTTGCACATACAAGAACTTTATCATAAGTATAATTTATTAGAAATAGATTATTGACAGAAGCAGCAATTCCCGTTGAAAA
>Ga0206944_1034_pt1 | contig 27230 bp, 19 predicted proteins | sample Alteio_BWOrgHeat_4_FD_152978 | JGI IMG/M metagenome (GOLD analysis project Ga0206944, IMG submission 152978) | Enriched cells from forest soil in Barre Woods Harvard Forest LTER site, Petersham, Massachusetts, United States -... | ecosystem: Environmental > Terrestrial > Soil > Temperate forest > O... | reverse complement strand
ACTTGCGCCGCCTCCTTGTCAAATTTTCCAGGATTCAGGTGGCCCGAGTATATGCTAAAAGGTAAAAAAAATTTTATTGCAATATTTTTCGCAATTCACCTAAAGTATCGGTATCAACATTTTAGGGAGTGTGAAAATATGTCAGCGTTTTTTAAGTTTCTATCATCTTATGTTTGCGTTCTCGCTTTATTCGTTTTTGCAGCACCTATCGACGCTGCCTATATTCTTCGCTATACGACGACAGATAACGGAGGAATTATATTTACCGGAAATACACTTGGACTTAGCAAAAAGTTACAAGAAAATAACCCTGGCACAGCCGATTCCATCGGTGCTTTCATCACGACTAAAATGCCTTTGCCACTACCTGTTGGTCAATACGTAAATGATGGAACAAAAGCCGGTACAACACTTGATTATACACAATCAAGTTCCTCTGCAGTGCTTGATCTACCTACCGGCAGTACAGTCCTTTACGCGGAGCTTATCTGGTCCGGCAGCTATGACTATTTCTCTCAAATTACAGGAACTGAACCAGATGGTCCTGTCACTTTAATTGCCCCTAATTCAAACACGTATCAATTTGCGGCAGACGCTCTTACGAAACAAAATGCGATTACACCGCAGTATGCCTGTTCAGACCCGCAACCGACCCCAACGCCTTGTAAATGTCCTTGTGGCAACTATGTCAGAAGCGCTATGAAAACAACTGCAAATGTAGCCTTGAAAGACATTATTAACTTAGCCGGAGCCGGAACATATACAGTTGGTGGCGTTGCTGGAACAATTGCAGCAGGTGATGACACGCATAACAATGCAGGGTGGACTCTTGCTGTTATTTATCGCAATCCCAACATGTTCACCTACAACATGACACTCTTTGTAGGTTGTGAGCAATCTTCTTATAACACGAATACACCGGCTGCGGTCACAGGTTTTTGCGCGCCATCACAAGGACCTTTAAAGGGTAGATTATTCTTAAGCGCAGCAGAAGCCGATGCAAGCAAGACTGGCGATACCATGCTGTTTGGAAGTCAATTACCGCTTACAAGTGCAAACTCTCTTTCTGGCGTTAACAACCCAACAAATAATTTTTTCTGTTCTCAAATCAACACCCGTTTGCCTCTCTCAATAGACCCTTTTACAGGAAAATTGGTGGCAACGGGCTCAGGTCAATTGGATACTAGAGGCAGTTATGGCAATGCTAATCACAATCCTGTTACCGGAGTCGATGCTTCACCTGGTAGGCAAGGATATGACATTACTAGTATCGATATTTCTAATACGCTCTCTTATAATCAAACAACTGCTTATGCCTTAGGGACAACAACTGGAGATGATTACACACTTAATGCCCTTGCCATGCAAATTCAAGTGGGGGCGCCTCTAATTAAGGCCACAAAGAAAGTCAATGGTCAAACAAATATTACCTCCTCTCTTGGTAATACTGTAACTTTTGATATGACCTTACAAAATCTGGGCACGGCAACCGCATTATCTACTGTATTGCAAGATCCTCTAGCCTCAGGTCTTTCCTATGTTTCAGGATCATTTTTCTTAAATGGGGTATTGCAGCCCGATCCAAATTTGGTAACAGGTGTAAATATTGGAGATATAGCTGTTAACCAAACAGTGACAATCCAATTTAAAGCTAAACTTGTTTCTGTACCACAATCTGGCAGCACCTACTATAATTCAGCGCCCATTAATTATTCATTTCAGCCTTGTAACACTGGGAGCAGTGTACCTCTTTCAACCGTGACAAATATTGTCTCTATTAATATATGCGGCAATCCTCCCCCAGGTAACTGTCAAGGGACTATTCAGTCTTGTCATGTCACATTTACATGGACTGCGCCGCCATCTGGTGGTGTGACGTGCTACAACTTCTATAATGGATGTAACAATATACATACTCACTCTTGTGATTCTCCATTGACACATAAGATGTGCCATTGCCTGTTTAAACCGAGAAGTGACGTCTATAATTTAGAAATGACTTGTATGTATTCAGATGGTAGCGAAAGTCCTCGTACTCCGATCATCGTGACCCCTTAAGCGAAATAAGGGGTTGTAAGAGGTAAATTCTCCATTTTCGCCCGCAAAAGCCGGGCGAATAGAACACCCCGGGAGTTAGTCGTCTTTTTTCAGGGGAAAAAGGCGACTAACTCCACCTATAGTTTATAGGTTTCAGGATTCATAAGGGCTCAAAACTAAACGGTCCGTAGTTAAAAAAACAAATTTTCATCTTAATCACGATCTTGATCTGCTCTTCTTCACACATTTCTCTTTCGAGCTGGCTCGTATCAATCCGATCAACATCGAAAGAAGTCTATTAGACTTCTTTCGAAACTAAAATCCCGTGCCTCTGCCTGTGCCTCCATCCTATTACCCATATGTGTACTATCGCTGCTACCGCAGCTTGATTATCAACTACTTGCAACCCCACATTCCACGTCGCTTCGCTCCGTTTCATGCGGGGCTATCACACTTTGGTCACTGCCGTGACCAGCGGCGGCAGCCGCTTTCAGTGCAGCAGCCCCGCATGAAACGGAGCGAAGCGACGTGGAATGTGGGGTTGCAAGTAGTTGATAATCAAGCTGCGGTAGCAGCGATAGTACACATATGGGTAATAGGATGGAGGCACGGGCACAGGCAGAGGCACGGGATTTTAGTTTCGAAAGAAGTCTAGTTTTGAGCCCTTATGAACCCTGAAACATATTAACTTATCACTTCATCAAAGGTCTCTCTAACGAGAACTTCTTTTTCTCCTTCAGATTTTGCGACAAGGACAGCGCAGCAGCTATCGCTAAAGACGTTGACAGTCGTGCGGCACATATCTAAAACTCTATCGACAGCAAGAAGGATACCAATTGATTCAGTCGGTAGACCAATGGCTTTTAAGATCATGACCATGGCGACAATGCTAGCTGAAGGGATGCCGGCCACTCCCATAGACGTAAGTAAAGAAAGAAGAACTACGCTAAATTGCGTGGTAAAAGAGATCTCTATCCCAAAAAATTGGGCAATGAAAAGAGCTCCCACACATTCGTAAAGGGCAGACCCTGACATATTGATCGATGTTCCAAGGGGAACTACGAGACTGCAAATGCGGTTGGATACGCCGGCCCTTTGTTCGACACATTCGATCGTAATCGGAAGGCTTGCTGCAGATGAGCTCGTCGAAAAAGCGGTGATGAGCGCTGGGCTCATGGCCTTAAAGTGGGTGATGGGATTAACTTTTCCTACAACTTTTAACAAAAGGGGAAGGGCGATTAAACTAAAGGTTGCAAGTCCGGCTACTACGGTTAGGCAAAACAGCGCCAAAGGTTTTAACGCTTGAATGCCTGAGATTGCAAATGATTGGGCAACAAGACAAAAAACACCAATTGGCAAAAACTTCATGATGAGATCGGTCATTGCAATGGTCGTTTGAAAAATCCCTTGCCAAAATCCCAATAGAATCGCTTGAGGACTTGGCGCAATTTTAGAAAGGGCATATCCAAATAAGAGACTTACAAAAATTAGGCCAAGCATTTGCCCATGAAAGGCGTCTACGATATTTGGTGGGATAATTTGCAATATTACATCTGGAATCGTTAATGCTTTTTGGCTTAAGATTTTCTCTTGCATAGCAGAGTGAGAGTTGTCAGCTAAAAGTTTTACTGCAACTGTTGGATCGAGCTTACCAGGGTTTAATACATTTACAAAAAATAAACCGATTAAAACAGCAGAAAGGGTCGTAATGAAGTAAAAGCCAAAGATTTTAGCGCTAAGGCGTCCAAATCCACTGTCATTGCCCATTTTTGCAATGCCCGTGATGATTGAGGAGGCAACTAAAGGGACCACGATTAAGGTAAGGGAGTTAATGAATAGCTTACCTAAAAGTTCGAATGCTGAAAATAAATTGATGCCAAAAAGGGTGCCTGTTTTCCCTACGTATTGTCCTACAATTACTCCTAAAGCAATGGCGATCAGCACGGGTAATGGAGATTTTCGTTTCTTTTTTACCATGTAAATTCCTAAAGTGGTTTCCTTGTAATAAGAAGCGTTGCAGTGCCTCCTAAAAGGGAAATAGATCTTATTTCTTTAAATCCGGTAGCGTCCATAAGTTCGATTAAACTTTTTGGTTTGATAAATGTCTGAATGCTACCACATAAATATTGATAAGCTTCCTTGTTTGACGTCAATAATTTGCCAAGCCAAGGGAGCACTTTGCGTAAGTAAATGCTGTGGCCAACCTTTAGGTAGGCATTTTGGGGCTCTGTGAGCTCTAAAATACCGAATGTGCCCCCTTTTTTAAGTACTCTAAAGGTTTCATCTAGGCATTTTTTTGGGTCTTGCACATTTCTTATCCCATACGCAATTGTGGCACAATCAACGCTGTCTCTTGCAATCGGGATATGTTGCGCATCGGCTTGTAAGTATTTAATTTCGTGTAATTTAAGATCAAATGTGTTTGCCTTCATTTTGGCGCACTCTAACATCTGCTTTGAAAAATCTAGAAGGTACGCCTTTACATTTTTTAAAGAGGTATCTTTTAAAAGTTCAAAAGCGATAGCGCCCGTCCCACAACAAAGATCTAAAAATACTTTAGGACAAGAATTCTCACAATTTCTTAAGACTTCTTTCACCAGTAATTGATTCCATCTCTTATGGAGATTAAAGGAAAGGATCGCATTTGTTCTTTCATATTGTTTTGCAATGCTATCAAAGAGCGCTTGTATCGTCTTTGGGTCTTCTGTTTTATATGACGTCATTATTTATGCATCATCATAATCGTCATCATCTTCATCCAGGGTCTCCTCCTCTTCATCATCTTCATCATCTTCCAAATCGAGGATAAGGGGTTTTTTAGCTGATTTAAGGAGAGGGCGCCTTGCTGCTTTTTGCACGGTGGCTCCTTCGACGAGATCGACCCATATCGGAGAGCTCCAAGCCATATGTCCATCTTCTTGAGTCACCCGTATATAATAATAGACAAAAGGCGGCTTGCTGTCTGATGCTTTTTTTTCCTTATTGTGGATGACTACTTTTTCAAGCGGCATCAAATCGTCATAGGTAAAATTAGTCGAATAAGCGTTGATATCATCAATTGTCTTGATGACTTTGCCGTTTCTTATGATCTCAATTTTTGCAATCTTTGCTGTTCCTGCGACATATCCATTGAGGTGGCGATTGACCTTCAAACCATACTTGACAGCCGTTGTCGTTTCGCTTCCCATGGGAAGGCCTGCGAGTGTAAATCCGACGATGATCCTTTCTCCAGTTGTCGCATAGCAGTTTCTGTTGTAAAGCGCCTCTGCTATTGCAGCTTTAGTGTGCTCTTGAGAAAGGATGGCAGTAAGGCCCGGTGGATACTGCACTTGATCGCTTGCATAACATGTTGAATAGACTCCTCTATCATCCATTCCTCCTGCAACAAATCCAAAGCGACAGTTTTTTTGCAAGGCCTTTTGGATGGATCCTTCAATGGATTCCCCAATTCCTCCCTTTCCTTCTGCCATGATAGGCAGAGGATTGCCCTCTTTTTGGGAACATTCAGAAGAGCCCCACGAGTTATAGATTTCAACAACTCTTTCATACTCTGGATTAAACTTTGAAAAATCAAAATCATACACTTTTCCCATCGTAAAGCTCGGGATAGAAATGATTTCCTTTGGGGAAAAAGTCTTGTATATTTTTTCTAGGGAAGAATATTTAGGATCTTTTTTTCTTAAAATTTGTTTACCATCTTTTGTGTAGATAATCTGGCGAATGCCCTCTTGCCCTTTGGCTCCAACCCATTGCAGGCCCAAAAAGGCTGTGAAGCGGTCTGGCTCATCAAATTCTAAGACATTTTGAGTAATAAGCTTCCATATTTCATTAGGAGTCTCTTCTTGACTTTCAAAAGGGGACATGGCGCAAAAATTTAAGGCCTTATCATCGCGGAAGTGGCGCAAATAGTTTTCGATGTTTTCTGTAGAGTCGACTTTTTCTGATTCCCCATGAAGCTCGCCCCAAAACAGGTTTTTCGCATTTTCGGCAAAGCACATGATAGGGGCTGAATAGAAACGCTCTTTTGTTTGGGTATTTAAAAGCTGTATTTTGTAAACGCCCGGTTCATTAAAATATAGATTTGGCAAAGAAATAAAGCCAGTTTCTGGAATGAAGAGTTTCCAATTTAAGTTTTCTCTTAAATTTTCATAGGATAGCTCTATTAATGTCTCAGGGTCTGCATTGTTTGTTAAGTTTCCATATTCATCTTCAAAACGGACAATGACATCAAATCGCTTGTTTCTTGTCACAAACGATGGGGAAAGCACTCTAATTGTTTTAAGTTTATTTCCCTTTACATCAAGAGTAAATACTTCAGGCTCTTCGTTGTATCCCTTGCCTTTTGGATCGATATAAAGGTGGAATGACCTTCTGCGTTGCGCCAAAGCCTGCGCCGTGATTCCCCCATTTTTTGTCCCTTTTGACGACCCCATCACAATTGAAAGAGGGGAGCCTGACTCTAACTTTGATGATAGAACAAATTCAAAAGATGGAGTGAAACAATTGGGAGAATCGATTGCCTTTGCCTGAAGAATTTTTCCATCTTCAAGTTTTGCGAAGATGACGCACGCATTTTGCTTAAGATTTGTTGTCGGCACTTCCCAATCAATTCCGCGGCCCTTGCTTAGTATGTCAAATTTAAACTTGGTCCCTTTTGGAAGGTCTATGCTTGAGGTGTATACAAATGTCCATGTATTGGTTTCTCCTGCAAAGGCAATATTGGGTTCGCAATAGCAAACTGATCGACGCATATAAAGTGTACCCTTTTTTTAAGCGAATTATGTCTTAACGCCCAATTAATGTATACCGAAACTAGAAAACCTAAACTGCATATTCAACCACTCGCTTTTCACGGATGACCGTGATTTTGATTTTTCCAGGATAAGTGAGCTCGCTTTCTATATGGCGGCTGATGTTGCGTGCAAGTGTGACGACTCCATCATCGTCCACTTGATCGGGGATGACAACGACGCGCACTTCTCTACCGGCTTGCATGGCAAAGACCTTTTCAACACCTGGATAAGTAAGTGCGATATCTTCTAAGCGCTTGATCCGTTGGATATATTGGTCCACTGCCTCGCTCCTTGCTCCTTGTCTTGAGGCTGAGATGGCATCTGCAGCGCTGCAAAGAGAACCTTCTGGCGTCAGCGCGTCGATTTCTCCATGGTGGCAACCGATTCCATTGGCCACTTCTTTAGATTCCCCGTACTTAAGGGCAAGAGTTTGTCCGATTAGGGCGTGGGTGCCTTCCATTTCATGCGAAACAGCTTTACCCATGTCGTGCAAAAGGCCAATTCTTCTGGCAAGTCTTGTATCTAATCCAAGCTCACTTGCCATCAGTCCCATGAGGTGAGAGACCTCAAGAGAGTGTTCCAAAATGTTTTGTCCATAGCTGTATCGGAATTTTAATTTCCCAAGCAGAAGGATCAATTCGGGGTGTAAATCGATGGCAGATGCTTTTAATGCCGCTTCTTCCCCATATTGTCTGAGGAGTTTTTGGATGTTTTGCTGCGCTTTTGTTACCGCTTCTTCAATGCTTGTAGGGTGAATCCTTCCGTCACGCACCAAATCGCTTAAAGCCATTTTGGCAATCGCAATACGCGTTGGGTCTAAGCCGGAAATGACAATAGCTTGTGGGGTATCATCAATGATAAAAGAAACTCCTGTTGCCTTTTCTAAGGTGCGAATATTGCGCCCTTCTTTTCCGATGACTCTGCCTTTCATTTCATCACTTGGGATTGAAACCGTGTGCGTTGTATATTCTGACACACATGGGACAGCTAAGCGGTTGATGGCAGTTATGACAATGCGCCTTGCTTCATTTTCAGCATTTTCTTTTGCTTCTTTAAGAGTTCTTCTGATGAGGTTTGCAGAGTCTTGCTTAATTTCTTGGTTAATTTGAAGAAGAAGCTGATCTTTGGCTTCTTGGCTTGTGAGTCCTGCGACCTTTTCGATAGAATCTCTTAAAGTCTTTTGCATTTCTTGGGCAGCTTTACTCTCTTCTTCTACTTGCTCTTTTTTGCGAAGAAATACAGCCTCTTTCCTTTCGATATCGACAATCTTTTTTTCGATGAGATGCATGCGGCTTTCAATGGCATCTTCTCTTTTTTTTAACCGCTCTTCTTCGCTTTGTATTTTTCGCCTTTCAAGACTAAGTCTTACCTCAAATTCTTTTTGTTGCTCAATTTGAAGTTTTTTTAGGGTAAGTTCTAATTGATTTTTTTTGCTATCACACTCTTTTTCTGCGTTTGTAACCAATTCTTCTGCAATTTTTTTAAAGTGGGTCAGTTTGATCCTTTGCAAGATAAAGAGCGCGCAAGCGCCAAAGATTGCACACGAGACTGCGACTAAAATAAGTGGGATAATGTCTTGAAGTGCCATTAATTGATCACTTTACTTTGCGGTTCTGATGGCCTTGTAATTCTCACTTTCTCTACAAAACGTTCATTTGAGCTTAAGACTTCCACTTCAAATTGATTTTCGTGGATGGTAAATCCCTTTGCAGGAATTGTACCGGCAAAGTGAAAGACATAGCCCCCTATCGTATCATAATCGCCCTCTTGAGGGATATCGATTTTGAGCAGTTCTTCAAGATCAAAGATTCCCATCCTAGCGTCGACGATTAAACTTCCATCGGATTGCAATGTGTAAAGTGACTCAGTTTCATCATATTCATCAGCAATTTCACCGACAATTTCTTCTAGGATATCTTCAATGGTGACAATGCCTTCTGTCCCTCCATATTCATCGACGACGATTGCAATGTGGACTTGTTTTTTTCTAAACTCTTGCAAGAGATTAGAAATTTTTTTTGTTTCAGGAGTATATAATACATTTTTGCGTATCGACTCAACAGGGGCGCTTAGCACTTTGTTATCATTGCCTTTTTCGGCGTATTCAAGAAATTTTGCCAAAATATCCTTATACATCACAAGACCTGTGATTTCATCAATTGTATTTTTATATATTGGAATGCGGCTATACCCTTCTGAGCCGATCAATTTAGCAGCTTCGCGGATGGAGACAGAGGCGTTGATGCTAAAAATATTGACGCGAGGGACCATGACTTCTCTTGCAATCCGTTGACCAAAGGAAAATACCGATTCGATGATTTTTCGATCGTGTCTATTAATTCGTTGTGAAACGTCTGCTTCATGGATAATATCGATCATCTCTTGTTTAACTTGTGAGTCTGATTCATCTGGAACATCTATTGAAAGAGCGCGTGCAAATAAGTGGGAAATTTTTAAAATGGCAAAGATAATGGGAAACCAAAGGGTCATAAAAAGTGATGAGATAAAAGATGTAGCCCGCATCATGGTCTCAGGAATTTTTAATCCTAAAAATCTAGGGAGATATTCTCCAATGACAAAGGAGATAACGATAAAACAAAGCAAAGTTAATCCTATCCAAAAATTTGTAAAAGAGTACGCTTGGGGAATTGTAGATATTTTTAAAAGTTGACTGTGTTCAAAAAGGGGCGTTGCAAAAAGAAAAATAATTGAAGAGGCTGCAAAGGCATATCTTGTAAGATTCTGCGCGCAGTTGACAGCGAAAAATAGCCCTTCATAGTCACTTCCCGGAAAAAAACACCCATGAATATTGCGATAGAAAAATTGCCCCCCCATAGGCAATTGTTTTTTTGAATCCCATTTTTGGATATTGCGAAAAGCATAAGAAAGCGCTGTTAAAGAGAATGTGCCGATAAGGAACAAGGTCATCAATGTGAATGTAGTCACCAAGAACAAAAGTTTTCTCCTGAAGTTGTTTTATTAGGATAAGGTAAAGTTTTTTTTGATTAAATGCAATCCCACATTCTGAGATTCGAATGAGTCAACTCGGGCTAGAGCTCAGTTTCTCACATCTTACAAAAAAACTTGAAATTATTTATAAAAATGTGTACGCTGATAGTTTTAATACCCCCTTTTTATTAAGGACTATTTATGGCAAGTACAACTCGAGAAACTCAAGTGTTCATAGTAGAAGATCGACGGTACTTTGTCGATGCCCCTCTTTTGAAAGGCGCGACGAATCCAATCTTGGGAGAAGGAGTTGAACTCGTTTTGACTTCGGTCACAAAAAGGGCATTTGAAGATCTCGCTCTTCCCATCATACAAGGCAATGAGGCAAGGTCTTGGTCTTGTATGTCTACAACTGAAAAAAATGAACTCACAAAAATATTTACGCAAATAGGACTGAGTGATCGTTTGCAAAAAATTCAAGCAGCGCAGCCTGATGAGTGTGAGGGGGGCGTAAAGATGAAGCTCCAAGATGCGTATAAAATGTATCTTAAGCTGCAAACTATTGAAAGCAAGTTCTCAATCGATTGCTGGAATAATAGAGATCGCTGGAGCAATGGCGATGATCCTATATTAGAGCATGAAGGTTGCAGGGTTGGACAATTGAGCGAAAATTCCCGCATTACCTATATCGGCTGCATCAATGATCAAGGGCTTCCTCATGGAGATGGAGTCAGTTTTCATTCTGACGGGAGCAAATTTGTGGGGCAACATGTTGAGGGGCACTACGAAGGAGAAGGTCTTTTTAGAATGAAGTGCGGAGAAGTCTTTTGGGGTACTTTTAAATTTTTCAGACTGATCAGCGGGACAAATCTTCATCAAGACACAATTACAAATACCAGCATGAAGGACTTGATTGTCAAGACACTAGTCGGTCCCTCATTTAAAGCAAGCGCTGCCCCCAAAGAGGAAGAAGACAAAATAAGAAAGCCTACCAAGGATTTTGGTGATGGGTGTACGTATGCAGGTCCGTTGGAAGGAGATGGCTATCCTGATGGAAAGGGGGACGTCCTATGGCCGAATGGCTCCTCATATGATGGCGAGTGGAAGCGAGGGGTGTTCCATGGCCAAGGTACCTTCAAGGTGGGTCGGGATCGAAAAGTGGAGATTACAGGGACTTGGGAAGCAAACAGATGTAACCAAGGTGCTTGCTTAAATTGTCAGGAATCTGTTACGGGCAATATGTATGCCTTAACCAAGCATGCGGTCCATTGCGGCGTTACAGGGTTGCCCCCAAAAGAGCTGATAGAGAAATTGTTAAAGCCAAAAGTCAGAATAGATCATCCCTATGAGTTAAAAGTGGCTGATGGAAAAGAGTTCACAGTAGATGGTGACGTTGTGGTGTTTGGAAAACGCAGCATTGGCTACAATCGCGAATATATAGGGATGTTAAGAAAAAGTGACAATTTACCGCACGGCTGGGGAATCATGATCTGGGGTGACGGAAGTCGTTATGAAGGAGAAAGTCGCCAAGGAAGCTTTACAGGGATTGGCATATTTACTGTCCCAAATGGAAGGACATCATTTACCGGGTTTTGGGAGAAAAGTGAAGCCAAAAAGTGTCCTTGCAATCGTTGTAACCGATTTGTTAGCGGGCCACCAAGAGAGCTGATGAATCACGCTGTGGAGTGCAAAGCATCGGGATCTACACTAAGTCCTCTGCGACCATTGATTAGCTGCATCCCCGATGTAAGTGCCCCAGTAGCCAACAAAGAAAAGATTCCACAAGAGTTACAAAGAGAGCTTGAGGAATTACAGAGAAAGAAACAGAACTTGATAGAGGAATGCTATTTTCTAGAAAAAGCCAAAGAGCAATTGGTGCGCGATTGTCAATCTCTACAAGCTAAGCACCAATCTCAAAAAGAGACGAATGGGGAGGGTAAATAAGATGGGACAAGGGATAAGTGCACCTAGCACAAATTCAACGAGCGGGGCAGCTGATGTGTCTTTTCATGCAACGCCTGGCGGTGCAAATGTTACCACTGACGAAAGAGAGTGTGCAGTGGTAGGTACAGCCTTAAACGCTTTATCTGATTCTTCAATTGAGGGGACTCCTTCTCCATTGCGGGCCTCTTCCGTGCTTTGTCCTTACGGTGAAGGGGATGTGAATCGGCTTGTCGTAAGAGCCCATGTGAGCTATATTCTCTCAAAAGATGGGGAGGTCATCAATGACTGTATACAGACTCAAATTATCGCTTTCAAGAATCTTTTATCCTCAGGTTTAACAATTGCAGTCTCAGAAGAAAAGATGTTAAATACATTGGGTGCATGGCGTTTCATTCTGCTTGTACAAGCGCTTTGCCAAGACAGTCTTAAAACATCTAAAGATGTTAAGGTCCTTGATCCTATAAAGGAAATGCTGGAAAGATTCATCACGTTTTGCGAGAAAAACCCAAGTGTTCAAGAGGCTTGGATCAGTCAAACAAGGAAAGACCTAAAACAAGAGACTCCTGTTTCTCTCATACAATTACTCTTAAATAATGTGTTCAATAAAATCAGGCTAAATCGAAATCCCGCTCCATCTGGACCCCTCACAAGAGGTGGATGCGATGCTGGACAAGGTTATGCTGCACCTGATGTGGGAAGATGTGCATGTCCGGTAGCTGCTGCTGCCCCAACCACTTTACAAAAATACAATGTGACAACTGGCGGCGCACAAAATTGTGGAAAAGTCATTGAGATGATTTTGAGCGGCGCAATTCCACGCGAAGAAGACGTAAATCCAGATGCGCTATTAAAAGCGTTTAATTTGCAGCTTAGCGATCCGGTGTGTAGTTATGATAGAACAAACTATAAAGCGGGTGTGGCCATGATCATGGAGCCCGGGCAGCCGACAAAAGTGTTAGTGCAACTCACCTCACAGGTCAATTCGCATGATAGACTAAAAGAAAGAATGATTCCGATTACAGCGCATGTTGTGCTAGACACGAGTGGATCAATGTCCACCCAGGCTAATACTAAAGACCTACAATCGCGTTGGGATCTTGCGAAAGCGGCTGTGATCGATTTTACTAAGAAGCTGAGGGAAGGAGATCGCCTAGGCTTAATGTATTTTGATACAAAACCTATGCCTGTAATGGAGCTTAGTCCACTCACAGAAGCCATTCAAACAAAAATGGAGGCAAAGATACAAGCGACGAAGCCGATCGGGAGCTCTACTGACTTATTTGCAGCCATGGAAGCATCTGTTAAGCAGATGATAAGCAGCAAGTCGGATTCCCAAGACAAGCGCTTTCACACGATTATCTTGTTTACAGATGCGCAGGCGAATGAAGGACAACTAAAGGAAAGTGCGTTTACGGCATTGATGGAAGAGGCAAAAAAAAATGGCATTGGATTAATTGTTGTGGGAATGGGGGCAGCAAATGGGTATGATCCCGGATTTAATACCAAGTTGGTTGAGATATTGATGGGCTTTCCACACTGCGCCTACTTTTATGTGTCATGTAAAGATGATATGGATCGGTTTACAAATAGGCTGCCTTGCTATTTAGAGCCATTTGCCCATTCTGTAAATGTGTCGGTACAAACAGAGGGCGATTTTAAACTAGTCGCCACCGATACTTTCGGCAATGTGTTAAACGCTTCTATTCCCACACTTTATTTGCTCCCAGCTGAAGGTAAGGACGTCGCAGGGGGCGGCGGGTTTGTGCAGGAATATATTGCACAATCTGTCATTTCCATTCACGGCGATGATGGGGAAAAACGCACCTTTACAGAAGGTGATGAGGTCGAAATTGATGGAGAACAAGTCAAAATTAGCGCAATTGTTCCTACGGGGATTAAGGTGGAGTATGCCCCGTTTGGAGCCTCTCAACTCTTGCTCACAACAAATGCAACAGGCAGGGTGGCTTTACAAGCCATGCGCCTATTGCAAGTGGCAAGGTAGATGAAGACAGATCCAGAGTTTCACAATAGAGAAAATCCGATTATTTTGTCTGTTGATGGCAAAAAGTGTTATCATAGCCGCTCGGTTGCTGTGTCGATGGTGCTTTTCATGCGCCATGTCGATGGGGTAGAGAATGTTGCTATTGTCAAGCGAGGAACTAAAGAGGGAATGGACTACCCGGGGCTTTGGTGCCTTCCATGTGGCTATCTTGATTGGAATGAATCGGGAAGTGAGGCAGTTTTTCGCGAGGTATGGGAAGAAATAGGTTTGGACTTAAACAAAATTGAGGATACGCTTAAAGGTAAATTTTTAAAAAATCCCTGGCAAGTTAGATCAAGTCCTAACGATCATAGGCAAAATGTGACGCTTGTGTATGGCGCGAAAAGCGTTAACACCTTACAAACGCTGCCAATACTTTTCCCTAATCATAAGGGCCCTAAAGATGAAATAGCGGATGCGAAGTGGATTAAGGTAAGGGATATAAAGCTTTACCAGTTTGCCTTTGAACATGACAAATTGATTGCCGAATTTGCAAATGCAACTTAAGAGTTTAGCGTGACATCAGATAAAAAGGCCACATCTTTAGTTAGCCTTGGCGCATGCCTTGAGTATTATGACTTCATTATCTTTGCCTTAATGGCAGAAACATTTGGGCATCTCTTTTTTCCCGCAGATCAACCCATTGCAGCAAGCATTAAAGCCTTGGGTGTTTTTGCTTTGGGCTATCTCGCAAGACCCCTTGGTGGGGTTTTTTTAGGGGCGCTTGGCGATCGCTTTGGTCGCAAGTATGTATTTATCAATGTCATGATGGTCATGGCCATTTCAACCTTTGCAATCGGTCTTTTACCTACCTATGCAACCATTGGCAACGCAGCGCCTTTTTTACTTGTGTTATGCAGAATCATTCAAGGGATCTCGTTTGGAGCAGAAGTGCCAGGCGCTATGACAATTGTCGCAGAATTTGCTAAGCCTTCCAAGCAAGGGGTATTTGCAGGTTTTGTCGTCTCGAGTTTAGCGCTTGGTTCATTGCTAGCTTCATCTCTTCTTTACATCCTCACAAGTTTGATGAGCCAAGAAGCTTTTTTACATTTTGCGTGGCGTATTCCATTTATTTTAGGGGGGATTTTAGCTGTTTTTTCCTATGTCTTAAGAAAAGAGCTGCAAGAGACGCCTATCTTTCTCAAAGAAAAGGGAGAGGTTAAAGCTAAAAGATCATATTTAACAAAAGCAGATATTCCCAAAGTCATTATAGGCATCGGGATGACCTTTGCCATTGCAAGTTTAGTGGTTTTTTTTCTCTATTTACCAGCTTTTTTAAGCGTATATTATAAATATCCCCTTAAAAGTGTCTATTTTGCGATGACAATCGCAATTGTTTGGTCGATGATCATTTCTCCAATTACTGGCTTATTTGCAGATCGGGTTAATAAACGCATTTTATATATACTCACAAGCTTTGTAGTGACTTTTGCATTATTTCCCCTTTTTGCCAGCCTTTTCCACGTAAATTTGACTTTTCTCGTTTTTACTCTTTGCCTTTATCAGACATTTATATCGCTGTTATCTGTTTGTTATTTCCCTCTCATCGCCTCGATTTTTCAGCCGTTAGCAAGATACACAGGCATTGCCGCCTCATATGGCATTGGCTATTGCCTCATGGGTCTTTTGCCCATGGCGGCGACGTGGCTCATCAGCTTAACCGGAACGCCAATGAGCGGGGTTTTACTGCTTGCCTTTTTTACAGTCGTTGGCGCAGTGAGCGGTTATTTAATACCCCTTGCTAAATAGCTTTTAAAGGTGTTGGCAAGCAGCATGGCAATCGTCATGGGCCCAACGCCTCCAGGAACTGGGGTGATGTGGGCGCATTTGTTTTTGACAGATTCAAAATCGACGTCGCCGACAATTTTAGATGAAGACGTTTCATAACTTGCAATTTTGTTAATGCCAACGTCGATAACGACTGCACCTTCTTTGACCATATCGGCAGTGACAAAATGGGGTCTACCGATTGCTGCAATAAGGATATCTGCGCTTTGACAAATCTTTTGCAAATGCTCCGTTTTACTATGCGCAATTGTCACCGTGGCATTGCAGTCTGGCTGATTTTGCATGAGAATAGCTGCCATCGGTTTACCGACGAGATTACTTCTTCCTAAAATGACGACGTGTTTCCCTGAGATATCGACGTGAGATCTTATCAACATTTCTTTGATGCCAAGGGGGGTGCAGGGAAAAAAGGTATCTTGATCTCCCATTAACATTTTGCCGACGTTGTAGGGATTTAGCCCATCGACATCCTTATTGACTGCGATATGGGGTGTGATTTTTAAGGGGTCAAGGTGAGAGGGGAGTGGAAGTTGTAAAAGAATTCCATCGACATTTTCATCTTGATTTAAGGTTTTAATGGTATTAATTACATCGCTCTCCAAAATGCTTTCACTTAAATGGATTGTTTTAGAATTGATGTGGGTGTTTTCACAAGCGGCCCTTTTTCTTTTAACGTAAAGAAGTGAGGCGGGGTGATTTCCAATGATAATGACCGCAAGAAAGGGCGCTCTTCCCTTGCATTTGGCAATGGATGCTTTAATTTCATTTTGAATTTGATTGGCAATGCCATTTCCATCGATGATCATATTTTACCTTTATTGTCAGCCTCTTTATGTTGCATTTGAGTAAGAGCCCTGTCAAGCTGAAATTTTTCTCTTGAAATTTTCGTTGATAAAAGTATAGCGTGTATACATGGTGGATTATTTGTTAATGAATCCAAAATTTTAACCTTCCCTAGGAGGAAATGTGAAAATGAAATTGATGAAACAGAACATTACAAATGCATTGATCGCAACAAGTGCAATGCTTATGCCTTTATTTGTGCCCTCTGCAGCAAGTGCAGCGCCGGCAGATAAAGCATCTGCAAAACAGCTCACACCTGCAAAAGATGTGGCAGCAGATGAATGCACAAAAGAGCTTTTGCTCTCTAATTTTCCAGAGCCTATTGTTCAAGACACATTAAAGCGCTTTAATATTCCCCAAGATAAGTGGGCAGGGATTACAATTGCTCTTTCTGACAAAGACAAAGAGATTGTCAAAATTGTAGAGAAAAAAGCTGCTGCAATGACTCCAAATCCACTTAAAGATCCACAGCAAAGACAAGCTGCCGTGAAGCTTTTTAGAGATACTTTGATGGCAGTATTTTCCGATGCGATGAAAGACAATGGCGTGACGGACACATCTAAGTTCCAAGCCATGATCGATGACATCCAACAGCAAAAGGCCAAAAAATTTGCGATGTGCATGGAAAAGAAAAAGGCAAGCACAAAGACATCATTTAACGATGAACCAACAGGTAAGTCAAGAGCTGCTATTGCTGCAGATGAAGTGGAAGAAGAAATAGAGAAAGGCACCACAGACGATGATGTCAAAGAAACTAAAAAGCAAATCGATGAGGACTTTGATTTTGCCGATCACGATAAACCGGCTTCCAAAAAGGGAGCTGCAAAATCTTAAACCACTTTTGAAAGTGGTCTGATTTTCCAGCATTTTTAGTATTTTTTTGTTGTGGAAGTCGTAATGCACAGTTTTGTGCGTTATTTCTTCCATAGCAAAATTTCATTAGACTTCTTTCGTAATTAAAGTTTTCAGCATACTCTCCTCTTTCAAGAACAAAAAAATGAGAACAATATCCAAAAAGATCGAGGTATTTTATGACTAACTTGTGAACGCGTACGCTTCATGGGTTGCTGTTAGCAATCTTTGAAGAGGCAATTTTTGCAACCGCCATGATGGTAAGCTGTGGGTTGATCCCAAGATTTGTGGGAAACACACTACTATCGACGACATAAATCCCCTTAAGGCCATGAACCCGAAAATCTAAATCTACAACACTTGTTAAAGGATTGCGTCCCATACGCGTGGAACCAAATAAATGAGACGTTCCCATATAATAATGAGAAGGATCTGTAGACATAGCATCCCATAATTTAAGATCATCAGGGCTTTTAAGGGTAGGCATTCCATGTACATTTGGATAAATTTCCAAAGCCCCTACAGAAAATAAAGCCTCACTTAAAGTTTTTAAACCTTTACGAAGGCATAACATGTCGTATGGAGTAGGAGAATAACGAACAATACCACTTCCGAAAATTGTACTGACAACTCCTTCTGCCTCAGCCTTTACCACTACCCCTGCGTTCGTAAGATGATCGTAATCAAGTAGGTGGTCTATTAAACTTTTTCCAATAAAAGGCAATCCAAAAGCTAAATTTTCAGGAGGAAGTGAAAGTCCTTCTAACTTAAAATGATCACTTTCCATAAAGTTTAAAATATGTACCCCTTGCGTAGCTCCAAAACCCATCCTTACTGAAGACTTAAATTTTGCGATAAGACCTGTAGCAGGATGTATTTGAAAATGACGGCCGAGAGCCTTTTGTTTTATGCCGCTTGCTTTAAGCAATAAAGGCGTCTGGATGGCACTTGCAGCTACAATGACTCCCCGTCTTGCCCTTGCAAATAACAGCTTTTGACTAGGACCTACGAAAACAGCCTTGATTCCAACAGCACGTCCATCTTGAAATAGAATACGAGAGGCTTTTGTACAAGTATAAAGCTTTCCACCTTGATGAAGAAAGCGGGGTACATTAGAAAGATTCATGCTGTTTTTTTTGCCATGACGACATCCTGTGAAACAACTTGTTGCCCCTTCACAACCATTTATAAGTCGAGGTATCTTTTCGGCGTGATACCCCATTTTTATTGCAGCCTGAGCTAAGAGATCGTTGTGATTGCCCAAAGTAGAATCTGAAGACCTTGTTGCGTTCAACTCTTTTTCAATAATATCAAAATAAGGCTCAAGCTTTTGATAGGTGATCACATCACCTATGCCAAATTCACTTTCCCAGCGATCTATTACCTTGGGAGATGGCCGGGAGCAAATCACAGAGCTCATTGTTGTACTGCCTCCTACACATTTACCTTGAAGCACAGGAATTGAGGATCTTTTCCCTATCAGTATATTTGAACTGCAGTTGCGAAACATCGCTTTAATTGCTGGAAATACATCCTTGCCAAATTCGCGAGTGCGCACCCATGGACCTTCTTCTATCATGATCACTGAAAATCCGGCTAAAGATAATGTTAAAGCAGTCGTAGCTCCCGCAGCTCCTGATCCAACCACAACATAATCTGCCGCATCTTCGCAATCCACTAACATCTTATCTCCCTCTATCACTGAATTGGGAGGGAGAGCTTCAAAATCATCGGGAAAATGTAAAGACATACTTATTAGGTCTATTCTTTATGATAAGGGGTTTTAGAGATAGGGAGTCGAGAGGTTTTTGCGTAAATATAACCACCGATGAGTTTCAATAACATAAAGCACTTTCGATTTATATGGAGTGGGCTTTGTTGAAATCGTTGAATATGGACAATCCGCTCGTGATAAGACATCTTTTCAAAAGAGGTGAAGTTTCCTTTAAACCATGTAGACAAAGCGATCATCTTAAGAGAAAATCTAAAAACTATTCCCCAGGCTAGTGGACTAGAATCAAGAATCTCTTTTAGTTCCGCTTTAGCTTTTTCATTGGTAATCTCTGGTAATGAGTGATTAGGGGTAGGAAATATGGTTTCCAAAATAGCAATAGCTAAAGACTCTTCTCTTTTAGTCAGTTTTACGCGGGTTAACGCACTTATCCGATCCCAAAAACATAGATAGGCTCTATAAATGTTTTGCCATCTATCATTGAGCTTACCAAATCTCAAATGCCCCTTCCCTTTGGAAAATAATGTCACTTCTTTTTTACGTCTTCTTATAAGAAAAGGAATTTTAAAAATAGATGTCCATTTTCCAATTTGAGCCGCAGCTAGTCGTCTCCCAAGTTCTGCTAAGGTATCGGAAATAGGAAACCACCAAATATCAGGCGAGAGGTTTTTGTCAACCACAAGTGTCATAGGGCGAGTATAATGCCCAAGAGAAAATATGCTATTGGCAATACCAGTACCTGATTGCTTCACGCCTGTCCAGGGAGCCTGGATAACAGCTCCTGTAAAACCATGATTGTTCACATAAGAAGTACCGACCTTTAGCTGAGAGGCTATACTTAAAGCTTTGGCAATGTTTTTCGACCAAACGGATCCACAAAGTCCATAATCAGAAGCGTTGGCAAGTGCAAGAGCCTGATCAGCACTTGCCACACGCACAATCGGTATCACTGGACCAAAAGTTGGTTCTAAACAAATTTTCATGGAATGATTGCAATGATCAAGAATTGTGGGTTCATACCAATAACCCTTATCGCCCCTTTTTCCTCCAGAGAGAAGCTTTGCCCCCTTTTGTAAAGCATCAGCTACCAATGCCTCTACATTTTGAAGTTGTTGAAAATTGATTAAAGGACCTATATCCGATTTTAAAAGGTTCCCAGAATAGCACCTTAGCTTTTGTGTAGCTTGTGTCAGTTGTTGAATAAAGCGATCGGCAATCGCCTCTTCCACATACACGCGCTCAATAGAGGCGCAAACTTGTCCGGCATTGAAAAAAGCTGAGTGCAAAATTCCTCCAATCGTACGATCCATATCACAATCTGCTAAAACGATTGCGGGATCTTTTCCTCCTAATTCTGCGCTACAAGGGATCATATGCTCTGCAGCAAACTTCACAACTGCAGACCCTGAAGCAAATGAGCCTGTAAAAGTTAAGGCATCAATGCCAGAGGCAATTAACATCTTACCAGTTTCTTTATCGCCAAACACTGCTGATAATATACCAGCTGGCAAATACCGATTGAGCATTTGCACAAGCCAAAGAGCCGATCGAGAAGCATATTCACTAGGTTTAATCACAACGCTATTTCCACACAATAGCGCGGGAAATAATGATTTAAAAAACACACCAATTGGAAAATTCCATGGGGTAATGATGCCAATTACCCCCTTTGGCAAAATGTGAACCTTAATACTTTTTTTTGGAAAGGCAAGTAATGAGATTGGAACCTTGCGAGCTTTAACATAGGATTTAATGATATTTTCCCAATCAGATACAGATTGAAGAGGGCCCAAAGCTTCTCCCATCATGCTCTCAGATGGAATTTTACCTACTTCTTCATATAAGAGGTTGATAATTTCCTCTTTATGTTCAATCATATCTCGGGCCGCTTGCTTTAGTAGTTGGACTTTTTCTTTTAATCCGACTTTTTCCCAAGAGGATTGAGAAAGGCGAGCGGTTTGGACTGCTTGACGAACCTGTTCTTCAGTACTTACTCTCAATAAGGGCAAGGGACGAAAATCCACAGGGCAAATGTTATGAATATTACCTTCTTTTACAACGCTCATGTTTACCTATTGCTATATACCGAAAGTATTTCAAAATTATCCTCGAACTGCCGTTTCTAGGATTATATGACTTTTTAGTCTATTTCTGACAAAAGAGCCAGAAAAAAACTACACAAAAAATTTTGCATATGCAATTCTTTTTGGAATCTATTAAAAAGAGTGCAATGTCTTCCAAGCATAAATTAAAAAAAGTTCCCCTCTCTTTCATTACGAATCCAATCCTTCAAAAGCTTGCACAAAGACGTGTTGCTCAATGGAATCAACATGCTCTTCATCCCAAAAAAATACAGATACAAACCCTTTTAGACTATTGTCAAAAAGCAGCTCAGACAGAATTTGGAAAAGAACATGGTCTTGCAACAGTTAAAAGCTATGAAGAATACAAAAAAAGAGTCCCATTAAGACTCTACAGCGATTTTGAGCACTATATTGATAAGATGAAAAATGGAGTCAAAGATATATTATGGCCAGGTCTTATTCCCTATTTCGGAATGTCATCAGGCAGCTCAAATACAGCAGCTCAACATAAATTTTTACCTATTTCAATGCAGCAGGTGTTCTTTCAAAGAAAAATGGGCTTTGATCTTATAGCAAGGTATTTAGCTCTTACAAAAGATCAAGAATTTACGGCAGGCTTTCATTTAGGGCTATTGCCCCCAAGTACCATAAAAGTTGAAAATTGCGGAATTGGAATTGCTTCAAACCCTGGTATCATGCTCAGGCATTTGCCTTTCTTTGCCCGCCAGGCAACCATTCCTAAACGTCCCATTCGCGATATCGCAGATTATGATGAAAAACTTAAAGCCATTGCAAATACCTATTTAAATTACAATGTCCATTCTATTTCAGGAACGACATGTTGGTTTTCAGTTATGTTTGACAACATCCTGAAAGAGGCGCAAATGCTTGGCAAACAAATCCATACGGTTTCAGAAATTTGGCCAAATTTGCGAGTTTTATTTGGGGGAGGGATATATGCGGCTCCTTATAAAAAAATCATTGAGGAAAAAGTAGGCCGTCCCATTCTTCTTATGGATAATTATAATGCTACTGAAGGTGGGGTTTTGGCCGCTACCGACTCCTTGGAACAAGAAGGTATGCTCATGATTCCAGACAGAGGGGTATTTTTCGAATTTATTCCGCGAAGTGAAAACATTCAAGTAAATCCAATACGCTTACCCTTATGGGAAGTGGAAATTGGAAGGGAGTATTCCATCGCTGTCACAACCTGTTCTGGCCTTTTTAGTTATATTATAGGTGACTTTATAAAATTTACCTCCATTTTCCCCCATCGGATAGAATTTACTGGAAGGGCCAGTGGAGTCTTATCCTTAACACAAGAGCTCACCTCGTTTATAGAAATCGAGCGCTCTTTTGCATCTGCATGCAAAGCTAATCCTTGTACCATCATCGATTATACAGCAACTTCTGAAGTAGGCGTTGACCATACTGGTAAAGGTAGGTACTTATTTTTTATAGAATTTGAAAAACAACCAGAGAACCTCATTTCTTTTCTTCAATCTGTTGATAATGAACTATGCCAACAAAACCGAGTGTATAAAGAGCATAGAGCTAAAGATGTTGCCATTTTGTCCCCTCGTCTCATTGTTTTACCAAAAGGAGCTTCTAAGGCCTTTATGAAGGCTCTCGGGTACACAAGCATTCAGCATAAATTTCCTCGCATTATTAATGAAAAAAGAAAGAACTTATTATTTGATTTGATTAATAATAATCTAGAAATATAGGATGAAACGAAAAAAAACAAAGGTCTGACTCATGAATAATCGCTTAGGAGTATGTGTAATAGGTTCAAATGGTGCAGTAGCAACAACTGCAATAGCTGGAATTGAACTAATGAAGAAAAATCTTGTTCCACGTCGTGGTATGATTACAGAGAGGGAATTAGGAAAGGTTTTGGATTTAGTCCCGATTGATTCAATTGTTATTGGTGGATGGGATTTAAGATCTGATAATGCATACGAAGCAGCTTTGCATCATGGAGTCATTCAAAGGCATTTAATCGATCAAGTCAAACAAGAACTTATGCAAGTTCGTCCATGGGCTGCAACGACCTTGAATAAGTCTCATCGCTCACAGGAGCAAAACCTCGTTCTTAAAAAGAGTATCCGCGAAGAACTTAAACACATCGAACAAGATATTCAAAAATTTAAAGCTTTGCATCAGTTGGATCGAATTGTTCTTGTCAATCTTATCTCCGTTGAAAAATTCTCTATAGTCGAAGATGTTCATGCCACAATTGAAGCCTTTGAAAAGGGGTTAGATAGTGACGATGAGAGAATTAGCCCATCAATGAAATATCTTTATGTGGCTTGTAAAATGCAAATTCCATTCGTCAACTTTACACCTAACTTAACTAAAATTCCGGCATTAGAGCATTTTTCTGAAAAATGTGGCATTCCCATTGCCGGTGAAGATGGAAAAACAGGCCAAACTCTTATCAAAACGGTTCTTGCTCCTATGTTTGCCATTCGAGACTTACAAGTTGATGGATGGTTTTCTACAAACATCTTAGGAAATAATGACGGGCTGATTCTTAACGATCCAAGTTCCAACAAAACTAAAGTCATGAGCAAAGAAAAGGTTCTAGATAGTATTTTAGGTTATAAAGTTGATAATCATCAAGTCCATATTCACTATTATAAACCGCGAGGAGATGCGAAGGAAGCTTGGGATAATATCGACGTATCTGGGTTTCTCGGGGAAAATATGCAGATTAAAATCGATTTTCTATGTAAGGATTCTATCTTAGCAGCTCCACTTGTCATCGATCTAGTTAGACTTTTAGACTTTGCCAAAAGAAACGGCGAAGCTGGAATTCAACGTCAGTTCTCTTTCTTTTTTAAGGCTCCCTACCACGCTGAAGGAGAGGCCGCTTTGCATGATTTCTTCAAACAATACGATTTGTTTAAAAATTGGGTTCAAAAGAGTTTGATGTCATCTAAAAAGGCTAAAGCTCCTTCAAAGGAAGAGTTAGTGTGTAGATGAGTGAAACTGTTGAGATAAAAAACTCTGCTTTGACTAAGGCTCATGTTAGATGGCCTATCATCACAGAGGAAGATAAAAAGGCAGTTCTTACAGTTTTAGATCGAGGTGTTTTCTCAGGCCCCTTTGCCCCTGAAGTACAAGCCTTAGAAAAAGAATTTTCTTCTTATGTGGGTTCAAAATATTGCCTTGCGACAAATAGCGGGACATCAGCTCTTCATATAGGTTTAGCAGCCCTTGGAATAGGGCCAGGAGATGAGGTCATTGTCCCTGCATTTACATTTGTTGCAACCGCAATGGCTGTATTACATCAAAATGCCATCCCCATTTTTGTGGATATTGAACCCGTGTCCTTTGGTATGGATCCCAAACAACTAGAAGCTGCCATTACCCCTTTAACTCGAGCGATTATTCCAGTTCACATGCATGGAACTCCTTGTAATTTAGAGGAAATCTTGAAAATCGCAAAGCGGTATAAAATTCCAGTATTAGAAGATGCCTGTCAAGCTCATGGGGCAATTTATCAAGATAAAAAGGTGGGTTCCATAGGTACGCTTGCAGCCTTTAGCCTTCAATCATCGAAAAATTTATCATGTGGTGAAGGGGGGTTGTTGGTCTCAGGAGATGAAAATCTAATCCTTCGGGCCAATCGAGTCCGAATGTTTGGAGAAGATATCAAACCACACGATGCTTTACAGTATCGAATTGATCGCCCATTAGATGCGGATAGAGCGTATGATTCAGTGACTGTGGGGTGGATGTATAGAACAACAGAAATGTCTGCGGCTTTAGCAAGAAGCCAACTTAAAAATTTGGATTATTGGAATGAAAATGCCCGCAAAAACGCTGCATACCTTTCGAAGACGCTTTCCAAATTGCCTGGAGTAGAAGTCCCTAAAGTTCCAGATGATCGAATAAGTGTTTTCCACAAATATCGGGTATGCTTAGATGCAACAAAAATGGGAATTGACGTCTTATCTAAAACTGTTAGAGATGTGATGGTGAGCGCGCTTCGTAAAGAAGGTGTTGACGCCGTTTTATGGCAAACACAGCCTGTACCAGGACAGACCGTTTTTAAAGAAAAAATTGGATTCGGTAAGGGGTGTCCTTGGGAGCTTGGTTTACCGGTTAATTATGATTTGATGCAATATCCTGAAACCATCAAGTTGCTGGATCGATCGCTTTGCCTGTTTTCTCATACATTTCCAATTGCTTGCCAACCTATGGAAATCTGCCAAGCCTACGCAGAAATATTTGCCAATATCTGGAACTCAATAGATCGAATATTACCCAAACAATAAATGCGCTTTTTCAATAGACTTCTTTCTAAATTTAATACCCCCCGCGGTAGATTTATATTAGCATTGCTAGGTCTTAGCATTGTAGCCATTCTTATTTACCATACAGGCACTGAAAACCTAGTTAATGCGCTTTTAAGGTCTACCTTTTTTTTTCCACTCATCTTTGTTTTAGAAGTTTTAATGTTGTGTTGCTCAGTTTATGCACTTAGTTTCTTCTACCGAGAAGATCGAAAAAAAATCCCTCTTATAACGTGGTCAAAAGCTGGGTTGCTCGGCTATTTTATTGGGGGAATTACTCCTTTTGGAGCCGCATTATCGGATATTACAAAAGCGAGTGTATTATCTAAATATAGCACGCGTGCTCAGTCGGTAGCAGCAGCTGTTCAATATCGCGCGCTCTCTCTTTTTGCAAATTCTTTTATCTCTTTTTTTGCAGGTATTGCTATTTATTGGATCTCAGGACTTTCAATTGCAACTTATCTTATTTTTGCCAATATGTTTTTAACGTTTATAGGAGCAAGCACAATTTTGTTGGTCGCAACCCGTAGTCAAATAGGTTGTTGGTTAGGAAAAAAATTCCAACACCTGCAAAAATTTGGAGAAGAATTCGATGGTCATTTTTCAAACAATGAGAAAAAGCTTTTTTTAAAGGCGTTTAGCATTGAATTCTTAGGTAGAATTTTTCAAGTTTTTCAAAACTGGATACTGTTATTAGCTGTAAGTGGAAAAACAGGATTCATTGCCGCTTTTATTTCCGAAGGGCTACATTTAGGAGGGGTTCTTGTTGGAGAATGGCTTCCTGCTCAATTAGGTGCTTTAGAACTTAACTTCACATTATCAGCGAATATATTAAATCTCACCCCAACAGATGCGCTCTCGATTGCTGTTTTATTGCATATTGCACAGCTGAGTTTAATGGGAATTAGCGCTATTGTTCCTTGTCTTTTAAAAGATAAGTGCTCCAACTCTTTAAACCTAAAAACGGCAGTTGGAGACGCTAACTTGACATGAATCTCTTGAACCAGAATCATTTGCAGTGGGGCGGTCCAACACCCTTTGGGAATGTCCCGCCCCACTGCAAAGTGATTCTAATTCAAGATCTTCATGCCAATTTAGCATCTCGAACTGCCGTTTCTAGGTTAAATCATGATTGAGACAATTTCCAAAGAACCATCAGACCTTATTCAGATGATGATAGACACTGCTAAAAAGGCAGGCCAATCTCTTATGGAAGATTTTGGTAACCTTCATGAGGTCAAAGTCTCTTTAAAGGCAAAAGGCGATTTCGTTTCATCAGCTGATCACCGCACAGAAAAACTCATCATGCAGCATTTAATGAAGGCAACGCCAAGTTATTCTTTTTTGATGGAAGAACAAGGCGCTGTATGCGGAATTGACAAAGAAAATCTATGGATAGTGGATCCTTTGGATGGAACGAGTAATTTTATACACGGTATTCCTCATTTTTGTGTCTCTATTGCCTTAAAAAGGCAAAATACAATTGTAGCAGGTGTTATCTTTTATCCCGCTTTAAACTATCTTTACTGGGCTGAAAAAGGCAAAGGAAGCTATTTCAATCATAAAAAAATGCAAGTATCTAAACAGCTATGTGTAGATGATGTTTTGATGACAATTGATATTCCATATAGTGATAATGCCACAGTCAATACATGGAACTGCTTAAAAGAAAAGATCGGTTCCACGAGGCACTTTGGCTCAGCAGCTCTTGATTTAGCTTATGTCGCAAGTGGAAAATTAGATGCAGCCTTCGCAACCAATTTAAAACCATGGGATTTGGCAGCGGGTATTTTATTGGTGCAAGAATCTGGGGGCATTGTTTGCGATGCAAATGGAAAGCAAGAAATGCTAGCAACGGGGACG
>Ga0206944_1033_pt1 | contig 27778 bp, 40 predicted proteins | sample Alteio_BWOrgHeat_4_FD_152978 | JGI IMG/M metagenome (GOLD analysis project Ga0206944, IMG submission 152978) | Enriched cells from forest soil in Barre Woods Harvard Forest LTER site, Petersham, Massachusetts, United States -... | ecosystem: Environmental > Terrestrial > Soil > Temperate forest > O... | reverse complement strand
GGAAGGGGAAATAAGTTTATGGCAAAACGTGATGGAGTGTTTCTACGTAACGGAAATTTCTATATCTCTTGGATTGACTCACAGGGGAAAAGACGCAAGCGCAAAACTGCGGCCACAAACATGAATGAGGCGCGGCAATATCGCGCTGAAGAATTACGCAAGGGTGCCAACCTCATATGTGATCTTCCCAGCGTGAAATAGAAACTGTTCGATGTCACTGCCCGGTATTATCTGAGTGCTATTCTTGTGTGTGCGTTGTAACTTTAATCCGCCTTCAGCAATGACCGTTCCGCAACTCAAGGCGAAAATACCCCTGATTTTCTGTTGCTCTGAACGCCATGATTGAAGCGTGAATGTGTAATCCGATTCGGGCATATTCGGAGCAGATATAGTTCTGCCCTTGAGCGAGATCAGCGCCGACACAGGGCCATATTTTTCAGTGAAGGCTTTTATTGATACTGGCGAATCGCCAGCATTGACAAAGTCCTTGCATAGAGTTTTCGATCCGTGGAGAGTTAACCTCTTGTCATTCCATTTCACCGTGACGCGATCCCCGCTGATTGTCACCTTGCCGACTTCCTTAGTTTCATAAACAAACTCAAGCATTGATTTACGCGCCCCTCATTTCAAGAATGTCTATCAATTGATTGATTAGATATTGCAATCAATCAATCGTTCCCGGTAAGGTTACCACAACCCCGTAACAAACGGAAGGGAGTTTTTTCAATGGCTGATGCAGTTGGTAACCGCTTAAAGAGGCTACGTGATCTGGCAGGAGTGCCCCAAGCCGCAGTAGCGGCATACATGGGGTTTGACCGTGCATTTCTAAGCATGGTGGAAAGTGGCTATCGCTCGGTTAGTCCACAGGATGCCGACAAAATAGAGCGGTTTTTGCAGCTCGAACAAAGCAAGAAAGTAACCGAATTTGCGTCTGTCCGACTGGACGCTGTGACGGCATAAGAGACATGGCGAGAACTGTCAAACCATTAAAGAGGCTGAGTTACACAGCCAAGGAAACATTAGCCGTGACCGGCTGGAGTCGTGTTCGTCTATGGCGACTCATTAAATCCGGCCACGTCACCCGCATTCACTATCCCGGTGGGGGTAGGACGATTTTTGTAGATGCCGCCAGCGTTGAAGCTCTGCATCAGCGTGGATTGACGGCAGGCATAAACAGTTAGCGCAACGGCTAGAGCAGCGGTTTCAGAAGTTGTAAGCGTATCAACAAGGTTTGTGTGTCCGGCCATCACACCGGACACACGATATAGGGAATTGACAGGATTCAGACTCAGGAGTGTTACGGAAGTGACTTTACAATCATCTGCCTCAAAAAGCAATAGTCTCTCAAATTACGAGGTACAGGCGCTAATAGGATTCCCGACATTCAGGAATCTTGATCGTCACGAAGTAGCCAGCGCCTTATCTAAGATTCTTCACACATCCACAGAAAACCTGCTTCGCATGAATGCCCTAGATGGCAGTGACACACAGAATGTTTCCGTGTGCCTGCTCTCGCATTTGAATGAGTGGGCTGATGGGCTGGAGGTCGGCGCTACTCCCAACGGTGGCCAGCAGCAGATGAGAAATGTTCGTCTCTGTGAACTGGCAAGCGGCAAGTCGGATAAGGGCGGCAGAAAAGCAGACAGGAACGGAATACTACTTCCATGTCTTGAGGACTTCGGTTTTTCAATCTGCTGCGCGATGGTTCCGGGGCCAATGGGCCGTAAGTGGTCTTTCTTCCGTCTTTGCTATACCGATGAAGTTCCACGCAAGGGCGACAAAAAATCTCCCTACGTTCCACCCATCAAAGCCCAGGACGATAAGAAGCCAGCCAGATCAGCACGGCGCATAGTGACAGTCCCGCGCCAATCCTCACATGGCGCACACAGTGACACCTTAGCGCCTACAGGCGCTAACCCTACTGCAAACTTGCAGCAGGGTATCCCGCCGCAGCAGCAATCAATGTTCTCTGAGCAATTCTTGAGCTGGGAAACTGGCGCGGCAGATCCCCGGAAAGGAAGGAGAGCATGAGCTTACTGATGCGATCCATCTTCCCGATGAATCACAAGCGATCTAGCTTGATTATTGGAATAGGACACAACCCGGAAACGCAACAGCTTGCCGTCCTGCTCAAGAGTGGGGCCGTCAAGTTTTACCCCGGCATTCCACGCGAAACTTTCCAAGCATTCATTGCCGCCGATTCTCTGGGCAAGTTCTACAACGCCCACATTCGCCATCCCCGGAGGGCCGCATGAGCACACAAGAGATTATTTTCCCCGACCGCGACCGCGACAAAAGCTACATAGCGCGATTCAGTGAGGTTATAAGCCAAGTGCAAATGAAAACTTCAGACGGTTCCACCGTTGTCATTGATTTAGAAAATGTCGGACAGATTGAAGTTAGGCCGTGGGCATCAGAGGACGAACCCGGAGCGATGTTCGGCACGGCTGAAGATCGTACCGTATTCAATCCCTGCAATCTTCACGATGTTGAAGTGCTCGAATTGATGGCGATTCACGCACGGCGATTTAAAGAAACCGTTGACGCGGAAACAGCAGAATGGGAAAAGAAAAATCCGACCGCCGCGACAATTACGGACGGCAAACCGCATTCAGGTAATGGCTCTCCCAAGATTGCCACAGCACAGGAATCATTCAAGCTGGTGAACGCATGAGAGAACCCATCACGCTAAAACAAGAACTGACGGACGCGGTAAACGCGATTGCAAAAGGCGTTCCGGTTCTGAACATTGACGAAGTTGTTAAGCAGGTAAAGAGACAGGGAAGCGGCATTGCCCAACTGTTGAACGGCCTGAATGTCACGGTTCGCCGCCAGTGGGTAGCAGAGATTGAACCTTTGCCGGATGCTATCACTTTTTCCCAGCGGAAGAAAATGCGCCATGTGTTAGCCGATGAAATTTTCGGCAGCAGGGAAGAAATAAGGGAAGCAATGGAGGCCATGGGATGAAGAAACCCAAGACAAAAATGCAGCAACCGCCAGTAGCTTGCGATGTTCGCATTTTGATAACGGCGGCAACAGCAACATTGTGGAAGCAAGACCAGAGAAAGCAGGCGCGGCCATGACACAACATCGTGACGAAATCCACGGCGATCTTAGCCCTCTGGCCATGCTAGGCGCAGAGGAAAAAGCAGAGCTTATCCATGCGATGCCAGCGGAAGCAGCCGCGCATGGTATCGCGGCAATGCCTTTACCGCTGGATGAATTTATCGCCGCCGCTCCGTACATTGATGTGCGTCCCGGCTTTGCTTGCCTGCACGTCGAGCATTGCGCTTTCGATATTCCAACGATGGGACATTACGCAGGCCCGATGATGTTTATTCTCGCCGTCGAATATCTGACCATAGGCCAGCTTGTAACCGGACTCGCAGAAAAGCAGTCTGAAAGTGTCGAGGTAACTACGCTCGATTATGCACTGAAAGGATACAACAGCACGGCGAACTAAAAACCCGCTGCCAAGGTTAGCAGCGGGGAAAGTTGAGAGACAGGTAACGCGGAACATAGTAACTCGATGGCGACTAGAGACGCAAAACGGAAATTACAGCGCAGCGCGAACACGATCCGCCGCGCCTTGCCAGATGAAAACAAAATTGCAATGGCAATGTGTGAATCCGGCTTTGGTCTTTCATGGAAGTTGATACCGGAAGAATTGAAAGAGGTTCTCAGGCATTCAGCGCGTAAGAGTTTGTATATATCGTCGTCATTGATGGCGCGAGAACCTGAAGTTTTGCAGCAAGCCAATAGCGCAAGGATTTTGAAGGAGCAGGGAACGGGAGTTGCAGGGCAGTAACTCAACCGTTCCCCGGTTTTGATAATCGTCGCTGATTGTTCCTCACGCCGCGTGAGAGCCAGTTAGACGACACCAACAAGGAGCACTCAAAGTGAAGCATAGCACGGAAAAACTAAAAGACAAAAACAGCCCCTCTGAGATAAGGGCCATCCAGTTATTAAATTCAGATCTTAACCGCAGTTATCCCGGCATAGATTTCAGCCCAGCCGCAGGACGCGCCCGGATTGTTTGTGCTGCCATGCGGCAATGTAACAACCCGTTCCAGCTCTGCCGCGAAACTTCGCGCATCGTGCGCATGGTTCACGATTCAAACTCAAGCCGCGTAGCCTGCTCGATCACTTGGGCATTGCGGAAGATTGCCGACACATCAGAAAAGAAACGTCCCGCGATCTTCACGCCGCAGAGGTTGACGGCATGAGCGCAGCCCAGGTATCACCGCCGCCGCAGTTCGTCCCCGGCGCACGTCATCGCTTAGAGCCAGAACGCCGCGCCATAACTCACAAGTTTCGCATCGCAGGACACAAAGGTTATTTGACTGTTGGCCTTTATCCCGATGGCAGTCCCGGAGAAATTTTTCTCCGCATGGCGAAGTGCGGTTCTACGCTTTCCGGCTTGCTTGATTCTCTGGCCGTGGCCGTCTCTCTGGGACTCCAGCACGGCATCAGCTTGCAGACCTTCGCGGATAAATACATCGCGGCAAGGTTCGAGCCAATGGGACATTCCGGTGAGGAATTTGGCGAAGCAAGCAGCATTGTTGATTACTGCTTTCGCTGGCTCACAAAGAAATTCCCCACCGCTGGGACAGTCACACACTAAAGCAGATGGCTACAGCTATTTCCATACCGGAGAATGCCCCTCAGATATTCCAAGGGCAATCGTTCGCGTCGAGCCTGCAACCCATGACGACGCTGGAGGTCTTTCAGTCGCTCCACTATGGCCCCAAGTCGATCATCAGTTTTTGGAAGCGCGGGGAAGATGGGAAAGTGTCAGTCAATCTGGGAGGAATCGAAGCCAGCCAGTTAGCCGAAATTTTCCCAACGCTTTCCACGTTCATGCAGGACGATTTTTACTTTTCGGTCAATGGCACATACGACCAGAAATACACGCGAGTCTCAGAGCTTACCGGACTGAAAACGTACCGCCGTCTCGAATCAAAATTGCAGTGGATAAACGCCATCGCCATTGACCTTGACGTGAATCACCCCGGCCAGCCTGTAATGAGTTTCACGGAATTGCTTGATTGCTTCATGGGAGAAATTGAAAAGAATGGCGACCCGCCGCCGACCCTGATTTCATCCTCTGGGCGCGGATCATGGGCGATCTGGCAACTGAATGATTTCCTTCACCCTGATACCCCGCCGCCTGCATTCCGCGATGTGCAGCGGATCGTGAAGCGCATCAGCAAGGCCATAGTTAAACGGTTCTCGCATCTCGCCAGCGATAAGCTATGCACCGACTGTGCGAGGCTCATCCGTGTACCCTGTTCCCTGAATACGACTTCAGGCCGAACGGTAAAATTCTTTCGCGTCTCAGACCAGACCTACACCTTGCGCGAACTTGCAGACGCATTTGGAGTTATCGGCCAAAAGACAGAATTGGAACCCGTTCGCGTCGAGGCAGAGGAAACCAAACGGGAGAAAAACGAAAACCGCGTACTCGCTGGCAAATTGCGCTGGCAAGTCCCCCTTGAAGGTTGCCGCCAGCTCTGGAAAATGCGCGGCCAGTTCAAAAAAGGCACTCGCCGCCATTCGCTTTATTGCTTTTCCTATCTGCTTAGAAAGAACAGAGTTAGCGAAGAACAAATTTTAATTGAGTGCGTGAAACTTGCCGAATCATCAGAACCGCCGCTATCCGATGCAGATGTACTGCAATGTTCGACCGAGAGCGCAAAGAACCTTCAGCGTTTACCTAACTCCTTTTTTGTCGATAGGTTGAAGATTACCGACGCGGAAAAATCGCAACTCTCACGCTGGTTTAAACCACGCAAGCCGGGGAAAAAAGCGCAAGTGTCGCAACGTCAACGCCTTATCAAAGAAATCCTTGCGGTAGTGCCAGAAATCACGGTGCGCGATCTGGCCGAAGTGCTCAAAGAAAAGCACGGTATCAGCGTAGGAAAATCGTCAATCGCCAGAGACTTACAGGCCATTTTTTCTTTGTCCCAAAAGGCTTACTAGTATAGTAAGGAAAAGAAAAGTCTTTCTAGCTGAAAAAATGGGACAAGGTTTTTTGAAATCTCCCGGCGAAGCCGAAAACCACTCAGCACACAAACCGGAGATGCCCCAAGCATTCCTTCATTGCTTCCTGATAGCTGTATGCCAGAGGATTGAAAACCAGCAACGCGGAACCGCTGGAAACCTTCACGCAAGCCAGTTTGTGACGCGAACAAATTTTGCTCATTCTCTCGAAATACCATTCCCAAGTTTCGGGATCATCGCCCAACTGAATCAGCGTTACCAGATTATCGCCTTCAGCCGTCTTTTCTACCCGTTCCCTCAATTCGGCCAGCAGCATTGCGCTACTCATCAGACTTTGCCCTCTTTAGCTTGTCTATGATCTTGCATTCATGGATACTAAAAACGAACGCCGAAAACCTACGCTAAAGCACTGAAAATAAATACTTTTCCGCAGTCTCAAAGTCATAACTAGGTCATAACTTTAAAGCCCTGCGAAATTTCTCAAAAAACGCCGCGAGAAATAAACATAAGTGCTTTGCCTGCAATGTTACTCATCCAGTCCTGCCCACTCGTCAAGATTCGACATCACAGCTTCAGCAGGCATCATCACAATCAAACCACGCATGTCTATATTTAGCCCTGGCTTTTCTCCAATCGTGTCCCTGATAGCTTCTGCCGCCCGTATCGCGTCGGAGTCATGCTTTGTATTCCCTGATGCCACTTTGTACAAGTTCGCGGCAATCGGTTCCGCGCCCTGTGACCTCAACGTGTGTTTAATTGCAGCCCGGACACTCGCCAACCTAGAACCGCCTTCAGGATTCGGCACCTCTCCATCTGGCAGTCTGGCAAAACGCCCCTGCTGTGCAATCATCTCAGGTGGCATGACAACAGGCTTAGATGAAGGCGCGGAAATAACCTTCACCTGTTCCCTTGCAGGCTTAGGCATCCCAGCAGGCCCAAGAACCTCATCCGTGAAGGTTAACCACTCAGCAGGTAATCCCTTCCTGCATTTACTCGCCGTTGACGGTTTCCAGCCAGCAGCTTCCCTTGCTTGCGCTATGCTCTGGCTCTCAATCAAAACTCGCTTGTACGCTTCAAAATCGTAGGATTTATTCGCCTTCATGGGCAGACCTTTGTAACGCTGGAGATTTTTCTACCTACCATCTGCTTTTGAGTCTACCCGCTCTCGCTAGATTTTCAAGCAATTCGGCTGTACCATCGGCGCAGAGGGTTAAAAGTCATGCCTTGTGAGCATCCATTCAGTTCTTTGAAGGAATTTTTCACCGAAAGCAAGCCAACAGGCGCGATCACACTCCGGGCATACTGCGGAAGATGCAGCGCACCGCTCACGAAAGAGATAATGGGAACGCCTGCACCAGAGCAGGAGAGGCCAATTAACTACACCCAGCGGCTAGATGTGGCCCTGAAGCCATCTATGGCATAGCATTCCGGCAATCTGATGTAGATTTCATCAGAATAGGCGAATTGGCGCAGAAAAAAGGTAGATTCAAGAATCAGAATCTACCGTGAGTTGCATCAGAACTGTGCGGAAAACACTTCTTAAGCGCACAGGGGTACTTTTTGAGGGTTTGCCGCACACCTGTCCCGGCATGTTGCTTGCGGGATTCCGGTTTGTGCCGCGATCTTGCGCCAGCTCATTCCAGCATCGCGCAGAGCCAGCAGCGCCGAAACGTCAATATCGGTTCTCGCCTTGCGTCCTAACAGCTTGCCTTTGGCCCTTGCGTGTTGCAGCCCAGCCCGTACACGTTCGCGGGTTATCTCGCGCTCAAATTCAGCAAATGCGCCGATCATCTGGAACATTAAGCGGCCTGCCGCCGTTGTCAGGTCTAAATTGTCGCGCAGGCTCACAAAAGATACGGCAGAGACGGCGAGAGTTTCAAGCGAGTTAATCAGGTGCTTCAGTGAACGGGAAAAGCGATCCAGTTTCCAGACCAAAACCGCGTCAAATTTCTTTGCTGCCGCGTCCGACATCATGCGGTTTAGTTGTGGCCGCGAATCCTTGCTCCCACTGATGCCCTTGTCGATATATTCATCGTGAATTAGCCAGCCTTGCGCCGTGGCATGGGCGCGTAGCTCTCTGAGTTGCATCTGAGGATCTTGTCCCTTGTCCAGTGTGCTCACTCTCGCATAGAGCGCCACTGAGGTAATTGCTTTGCCGTTTGTGCCGGTCATTTCCTGCCGCCTTTCTTGGTTTCGACGGGACGGCCCCCAAGTTTGCCGAAACTCCCGCCTGCCGCACGTTCGCGCCTTACCCGTTCGTCGTCCTGGGCGATCCACTGCCGCCCCTTGGCTGTGATGGTGATAAAGCCAGCGGCCACAAGGCCACCATTGCCGTGAGCTTCCCGGCGCAAAAGTCTGATTTCTTCAGCGGTCAATTTACCCATGTCGGTTGCTCCCTTTCCTCTGTGGTTTCATGTGCGAGTGCTTGAACTAAATCGACCGCCACACTCAGGCGTTCGACAACTTCATCAGTCATTGCCGATGAATCCATTTCGCTGAGTATCTGAGACGCGGCCAGCAGGGTACGCCATGAGCAAACCTCATCCGCAACTGAAAGCGGCTTGCCCTTAGCGGCTATTTCCTCAAGCTGTGCGGCCAGTCCCTCTAATACAACTCTGGCCGCTGGTGACATCTGGGCGAACGTGCGAACGGGCTTCATAGATCACCAAACAGACTCAGAGGCTCACCTGTGAGCGTGTGCGCTTGCGGTTGCTCTGCCTCTGGCGCTTCGATGGTCAGCAGGACAGTTGAAACCCCTGTGCCTGACTCTTCAAACGTCCCAGCAGGTAAAGGCTCCCAAGTGGCCGCGATTGGCTTCAGGTGCTCATGCTGTTTTGGTCCTCCGGCGCATATCGCTACCAGCCGCCCACTCGGAGCAAGGAATTTTACAGCGTGTGTTATGTGCTTGATGTCCGCACCGTGGCTAAATGGTGGGTTCATCAGAATGCGGTCGAACTTCCCGAGGTCGCCATTGCATTCCAGAAAATCAGTTTGCCGGATGCTGATAGCGGGATCAGGATAATGAGACGTGAGAGCAGCGGCAAGGTTGTAATTCAGTTCTACGCCGACAATTTCAACGCCCAGCACAGCGCGAACAATAGCGGCAAGGATTCTGCCGGTTCCGACTTCAGGTTCTAGGACTCTGTGACCTGGCCGGATGTCGGCAATGCTCACCATGCGCTCGGCCAGCGGTACAGGCGTAGGAATTAATTGATCCGCGCTGACTACCTTTACCCCTGCGTTCACTGCTGCGCGTAGCTGGCTGATTTTCTTGTCAACGTCCGAAGGCTCGGAAACCATGACAGGGAAACGGCGCGGCTCTGTCACTGGCTCTGGTGCCAGTACTCCCGGTGGTACATGCGTTTTGCCGTCTGTGATGAATACACAAACCCTCTCACCCAGCCTAAGAACAGCCGTTCTAACGCGGTGAGAGTTACTTACAACGCGGGTTCCCTTGTATTCCGGGTGAATCTTGGCATACTCAGCCGCCGTCATATCTTTTTGCGGTAAGTGGTCAATCTGGCCGCGTGTATACAGTGCTGGAACGTCGATACCTTCAGGCGCTCGGTAATTGCACAGTGGCAGGGATGCCGCCGCGCTCTTGGGTTTGCGCTTCAGTAAATCGCTTGCGCCTTGCTCATTGAGCATTGCTTTCTCATAGGCCAAACGGTTCTCAGCGTGATTGATCCATCGCGTATAGTGCTTTTCGATTCCCGGCAGAGAGTCAACCGGTACATAGTGACCACCCCGGCCACCGCGTGGAGCACATAACACATGCGGGACTTTGGGCGCATCATTGGGATCATTCCAGCGATGCTGAAGGATTGGCTCACCTATCGGCGTGAACTTGGAACGGTAAACCCGAATGTCAGACTCCAGCCCTTTTATCCTTCGCGCTCTCACGTCTGGCCGCTCTAAATATTTCGCGTGTCTCAGTGCGCCTGCTGCGCGATCCGTCCAGTAACTTGCCGTGTCCCAGAGCTTCAGCGCCTTGCGCATCCCGTTCTGTATTTTCTCCGCGTCTTTCCGTGCGCGTTTCTCTGAGTGATGCCCGACTAAAATCGGCTGGCCACCGGCAAAGCGTTCCGAGATGTGCTCCACGGCTGAATGTGCGCTCTCTGCCTCTGCTGTGCGTTTCTCGCTGTATCCTTCAAAGCGATCCGCACGAATTTCGGCACGTTCTACAAGGCTAGAATCTTCGTCCTCCACTTCGCCGGCCAATTCAAAAGCAAGATCCTCTGCCGCTGGATTCCAAACGGCAAAGAATACTTTTTGCATCGGTGCCCACCTGAAACCGCATTTCTTCACGCGCTCATATAGTTCAGGTTCAAGCCGCGATGAAGCGGTAAGCCTCAATTTGTCGTCCGCTGGGTCATACGTGCAGGAAAATGTCATAAGCCTACGGCCCTCCATAGCCGCGCTGTAATCTTGTGAGTAATGCGCCGGATAAGTGCGCGGGTAAATTTGCGGATCATGCTGCTAACTCCATTTCGTCAGGATGAATAAAGCAAGGCTTTGAAGTGTGGAACGTGGCATAGTTGACCATCGTTTCCCACTCGTCAATATTGGGGCAGCAGTCGCACAGGTTAACGCCCAGCTCTGCCGCGTATTCTTTGGCTTCCTCTTCAGCTTCCCAATATTCGGTAATCTCTCTGCGTTTCTGCACGATGGCGGTAGCGTATGCGATCAATTCCCCTTCGCTCATGCTGCAAATGCAGAAGGCGCACAGGGCGACTAATTCACGCTGTAAGCAGCTCCGATCCTCATTAGGTCTAAGAGCCAAGCAGTGCAGCGGTGTGGTCTTGAGTGCCGCTAACTGCCGCTGTGCTTTCCGGGCATAGTCGGACACGATGAAACAGACATCCCGTGAATCCATTTCAGCAGGCGTTAGAAGATCAAAGCAGACATCGCACAGGTGACGGGAATTGCGCTCGATGCAATCCCCGTTCCGGTTTGAGTTTTCACAATTCGGGTTCACTGGCTTAACCTTTCCTCAAAGGCCACAAGGCAGGCCAGCGAATCGAAGGTTACGCCGTGTTCCTCTATGCGATCCGTGCCTCTGTCTAAATCGGTGAGACAAACCGCGCATCTTTCCGCTTGCCGCTCTTGTGGCTTGCGAGTGTCATATACCAGCGTCCCAGAGCTTGAGACGATCTGGGCGAACCGCTTTTTAGTTGCATAGCTGTTACCCTCTGCAATGCAGCGGGATAATTCGCGGAAGGTACAAACGTGCTCACGGAATCCGTTTTGCCCCTCTGGAAGCCAGTAACCCCAAACAATGTAACTGCCTTGCGGTTTTACGAGTGGCATTCTGTTCTCTCCTGTGCGATCACCTTCCAGCCCTTCGCCCATTCGGTCGAATGTTTGCCGTTTTGTGGGTGGTCGAATTTGATAATTGCGATATTGTTCCGGTTTAGCTTGATTGTTCCGGTAACGCGATAGCCGCCGATCCCTAGCAGCGACATGCAGAAATAAGAGACTTTGTCGCCTGCTTTGTGGCCTGCCTGCTGCATCGCTGCCGCCTGGACTTCGCGATATTTCTTCCAATGGTCTGCAAGCTGGGCCTTGCGCTCATCTCTCGCTGCATACACGCTGGTATTCCAGCAATCAGAGCAAACATGGATCACTTCAGGCTTGCGGTTCGTTCCAAGGTTCACTTCGCACGGCCTGTGCGAGTGATTGCATGCGCGGAGAATTGTTTGCTGTGTCGTCACTGCTCACGCTCCGGCGTTTCTGCCAGCAGTTCACCTGTTGGCGACCATGCCCGACCGTTGTAAGAGATTTTCGCGACCAAGGTTTTACGGTCAGCGCCGTAGATGTTCCCGCAATGCGCTGCCATCTCCGAGGCTCCGAGGTTGTACAAATCGCGGTAAGCAATGAAGGCCAAAGCCGCGACCGTGAGCGAGTCAACAGAGAACGTCAACGCCTTGCAGCCATCGGCGGCAAGGTAGAGAATGCAGGGAGTGGGCAGAGATTGAATCGCGTTCGTCATTGCTCACACTCCGCATTGTGGCAATCGACCGTATGAGAGAACCCAAGAAAGCAGCAACCGCAGCGCGAATCATAGCGGCCATTCTCGCCGTCAATAAACAATGGGCTGGAATCATCCCGGCCAGCCGCGAACCGTGATTCTGTGACCGCCTGCCTGCCATCTTTCGGTGTGTACGTGTCCCGGCGCTTCCAGCATCTCTCGCCGTAGTATGTTGGCCCGATCTGATTAGAGCCATATTTAAGTGTGTCGGTTCTCATGCGGCCACCTGTGCGGCTTGCTCTGCTGGCTGGTATTGCTTCGCTGCTGCATCTGTCTGGCTGATATGAAAAACCGTTGTGCTCCACGGCATCGAAAAAGTTTCATCAAGGCCGGTGGATTTATTGACGCGGGTTTTCGTTACAATCGTAGCGATTCTCACGCCGTGCTCACCCTTGCGAACGAAACGCCCGAGAGCTTTCCAAGCGTTAAAAGTGAACACGTTTTCACGCGGCTTAATTTCTGATTCTGGAATGCCCATCGCCAAGAAACCCGCGAATATTGCGGGATAGTTTGCAAGGCTCTGGCCTGTGAGTGCTTTTGTAATCGCTTGCCGTTGAATTTCTTGGGTGCTCATTTTGTCCCTTTCGCGGTGTACATCTGAGGTTGGAAATACTGATTTTTTGCCAGCAGAATGCAGCCGTAGCGGTCTAACTCGTAAAGAATCGCGCTCGATAAATCCCGCTTGCGCTCTGCCACGTTCGCGGGATGCTCCAACACTGCCGCATCTTTCAGACCTTGCGGTGCATACTGGCAAGCCAGCAACCGCGAAAGGCTCATTACTTCGGTATCAAACAGGCGTTCTAAGTTGTGATGTACAGGTGTGAGCTTTGAACCATAAGGCGCATGAGTGAGCTTTGCCGCGCTGCGTACAGCTTGCGCCAGTTCCCAGCCTGTAAGGTCTAGTGAGAGATTCGCCATTACTCACCGCCCATGTTGAATAGGTTTGTTGCAGATGGCAGCGGGAGCAATTCAGCCTGCACCGCTAGAATCTCCGCACGGTTGCCCATCGTGCGATATTCCACTTGTGAACCGACCATTACCGGATAACGCTGAAAATTGATGCTGGCCGCGTATTGCTTGCCGTCAATCGTGATGAGCTGCTGGCCATCGCCAGAGACGAAAGCAGAGATATGGTCAACGGTGCCGATCCGTGGCCGCGTCACAGTGAACCGCCGTTCTTGTGGCAAGGCACGGAAATTTCAAGCTGCTGTGTAGAGAAAAACCGCTCATCTACTGCCATCTGTTCAAAGGTGATTACTTCTGGTTCGCTTAAGGGAGTGCCGCCAAACTCATCAAAGCAGGATTGGCAGCGTACACCCTCTTGAATCACGATGTCACCCAACGCGCCACAGGTCACAGCGTCATAGGGTGAAACTGGAATTGGGCAGGAACAACGGGCAGGAGTGTAATAAGCCATCTGGAAGCCTCTTTCCTCTGGAATCGTCCTAGCCGTGTTGACAGCACGATTAAGACGTAACCCTTTATACTAAACAAGGGTTAGGCAATGCAAGCAAAATAGTTACTTAGAAAATCTTACATACCCGCATGAACACTAGCCGCGAACTAGCAGGACATCAGGAAACCCGCTGAATATGCACTCTCAAGAGATGGACGCGAATGTGCGCTAATCATCTGTTAGCCGCACAGGGAAGCGAGTACCGAATTAGGGCAGGTTTACCGCACACCCTCAGAGATGCACACGCGATACCTGGGCCTTTCCCGATCCGCTAAACCCTCCTGACCCCCTGCCCTCACGGACTCATAGCAACCGGCCAACATCACAGCGCCCACAGGGACAAACTAGAAGGCTTTTTATCGGCTGAAAGAATTGTTTTCCGGTACCTTTTTGCCCTGCCCTGCCGGAACCTCCCCCGGCACCCCCAAAAACCGGCGCGGGGGTCTACCCGTAGCGTTTAGCAAAAATGGAAAAATGGGTAGATTCGCAAAACGGTCTGGGAGTCCCATAGCTTTCAGGCAATGAGCAACAGGGAAAGCGTGAGCAATGGGGCAGGGTGCCAATTTGTAAAAATTTTCGAGTGGGAGTCTCATGGAATTGGGCGAAGCGAAGCAGGGGAAGTTTTAGGGAAGGGCATGAGGTCAATTTTTTAAAAATTTTGCGTGGAAACTTTCAGGGTAGAGAGGGATGTTTTAGAGTTTGTCCCATTTTCAATGCTTACAGGCTTTCACTCCCTTACTGTACTAGCAAAGGAAATTGGACAAGGGCATCAGGCAAAGGTATCTGTGAGGGTAGTCAGCGAGAAATTGTTCGACATCTGGGTAATGAGCGATGCTAGGGCTTGTAAGAGTCCGTATTCCTTCACTGTGAAGAAACTTTGCGTGGAAACCTGAAACGCGGTTTCTTTACCTTGTGCTCCAGCTTGCGATGTGACGGCAAAAACTCTCGAATCTTTCAGTGTGATCGTGGTAGTTGCATCGGCAAGGGTGACAGTGGCTATGTTGGCGGCTGAATTTAGCTCTAAAACGGTCGTGTGGTACATGGCCGTGGTCATGTGATTGATAGTCAAAACTGCGTCACAGGTGAAATTGTGGACAGAATCAGAAAAAGAGAGTCCGGGCATGGGTTGATCCTCGGTTTGAGTGTATGGCGGAACGATTTAGGCGTAAATAGGAACGCGAGAGGTCGAACCATTGCAAAATTTGCTATGCCAGTGAAGCTCTATAGGGGTAATTTGCTGCGTTTGGACGCTAGGACGTGGGTAAGTACGTCCGAAATGCTCTAGCGGCGACTTTTTGGGCAGTTCGGGGTGTTTTGTAGGCTGGCTCTGGCTGGGATGGAAAGAAACTTCGACTATGGCGCTTAGAATCCATTGACACGCGATATATTTCCTATAAAATCAATCCAAGTAATCAGTTACCCAGAGCTTTAGTGCTCCGTGACGCTACACGTTGAACGTCCTACCTTAGCGGCAAGCCAATCCAAACATTTTTGAATGAGGTAGCAATACCCAATGTCCCCGGCGACTAATATCCGCGATCTTCGAGAGCTGGCAAAGCTCACACAGCTTGAAGTGTCTCAGGCATCAGGCATTCATCAGCCAAATTTAAGCATGATTGAGAACGGGCAGCGCGTTCCAAACCCTGAAACCGTGACGACGATCAAACGGGCGATTTATCAAGCGACTGCAAGCCGGATTGAATACCTTCAGTCCGTTCAATCTGCGCTTGCGGAGTGTAGAGCATGAATTTCAGCCTAGACATAAACAAAGTCATGCTGCTTGTACGGTTGCAAGTCTGCAATAAGGCCATGCAAATGACGCTCCGTTTTGGTAATGGGCAACCGCATTGGCCAAGTTTCCTTTTTACTTCCAATGTCGCGGCGACTGTTAACCCGCAGCATGTACAGGCTTTGTCCGAAATGGCAATTAACGATTTAAGGTCGCAAGGAGCTATCAGATGAGCGGCGGCGGAACTGGCACAAGCAAAGACCAACTCAAACGTGAAAATGATTTAGTGGATCAGCAGTTAGCGCAGCAAAAAGAAATCCGTGACCAGATAATGAAGGCTACCAGCCAGTACACAACCGGGGCTGGTCAAGGCTACGATCCGGCGCAATTCTCTGCGATGATTTCGCAATTCCTGAATCAAAACTCCGCGAACTATAACCAAGCGGGGCAATCCGTCATGTCGTCTCTCGCTGCTCGTGGGGCCGGAACTGGACAGATTCCAGTCGGCGGCGACTATACACGCGGCCTTGAGGACTTGCAGGCGGCAAGAGCTACCAGCCAATCGCAAGGGATTCTGGGCGCAAACATCGACAATCTACAGCAAGCCTTAACGAACAAGTTCAACGCTTTGGGACTCCAGAGCGGTCAAGGCGCACAGCTCGGAAGCAACATTGCGACATTCAACAGTGGTGCGAGTAATGCGCTTAATGATTATGTGCAGGCTTCCAGCAACGGGTTTATGAGCCAGTTCGCCAAAGGATTAGGCGGCGGTATTGGCGCTGGAATAGGTGCAGGAGTAGGCAATGGTTTTAGTGGCGGAATAACCAACATCTTCGGAAAGATTCCGGGCTTTGGATCTAGTACTGGATCTGGAGCTGGAGCTGGCGGCGGGGGCGTATAAACGGTTTTTATGAGCACATTTGATCCTTCAACTTTAATGAGCATCATGCAGAATCAGGGCGGCAATTCTGGCCCAGGTACCCCTCCATTCGTTCCACCTCCTACGCCGAACGCGCAACCTAATCAGGGAGTGCAGGATACAGGGCAGGGAATGCAGCGCATTGCGGGAGTTAAGGGTTATCTCGCCAATATTCTTTATGGCGTTGGCGAACAGATGAAATCCACTGTTGGGCTTCCTACAGAGGATGAACAAAATCAAAATGATGCTGCCAGCGCAGCGGCACAGAGGAAGTTAGCGCAAGGCGCACAACAGACACAGGCCGCTATAGCCAATCACCTAATAGTTGCAAAGCAGATGCAATCCCCGGTTACCATCCCGCATCCCGACACAGGCCAGCCGGTACAGCTCCCTTTTTCACTGGCACATCCGTACATAGCGGCACAGGCTAAAGCATCAGGCCAGCCGTACATGGTTGTCCCGAATGTTGGACTCTATGACACTCAGGCCGGAAAGCTCACGCCGGATGATATTCAGGCTGGGATCACGATTACTCAGCCCATCGCGCAACATTTCAATCTGCCTCTGCAATCAGTCGGACAGAAGGTTCCTCTTGGAGTCTTAGCGCAGAAGGAACAACAGGCCGCGCAAACTCAAGTTCCATCGTTGACGGTTCCGGGCGCGAATAATGACATCTCAGGATTAAGTGATCTTGCGCGGCCAAGCGGTTCACAAGTTCCGCAGAGTTTGCAGTTGCTTCAATCTATAAAGGCTAATGGTGGAACATTGCCGCCAGATATGCAGGCCATGTTAGACCGTGCCACTGCTCCGCCTGTTGGCGCAGTTCCCGGCCAGCAGCCGAGCGCGGTTCCTTCATCGCTTACTCAGCCCACAGGTGGGCAGATTCCGCAGTCTGCACAAAACAACGCAGCGGCAGCAGGCCCATTGCGGCTTGCAACCGTAAACGGTAAACAGGTTCTATTAGGTTCTGACGGTCAACCGTTCCAGCCGCCCCAGTCACAGCAAGCGCAACAGGCAAAGAAGCCAAATGCATTCATGCAGGTATTGAGAAATTTTGGCCAGGGATACGCCGCTGCCGAGTATGCGAGTTTAGGCATTCCGTCCGATCTGCAAAAGGCCCAGATAAACGCAAGGATCGGACTTGAAACTGCCCAGACAGGAGAGATAAATGCACGTACTCAGGCGATTTTGAACCCTCCCGGCAAGCCGACTGCTACGGCGCTTGAGTATGACAAGGCTGGGAACTTGCTGGGGTTCCGCGACCAAAAGGGAAATCTCATAGGCCCAAACAATCCGAACCTTACTCCAGACATGAAGGACATGTTCGACCTTGCAGAAAAAAGGACGAATATGCCTACAACTCCAGAGGGGCAGACATTTAAATATCTTGTGGACAATGGCAAGACTCCATCGGAGGCTTTCCAGTTTATTCAGGATACAAAACAGAACGCGAAGCCAGACACCGCAACGCAGAATAAACAGGCGTTTCAAACTGTCATGGCTAAAGTGGCCGGTGAAGCTGGGAATAAATTAGACCCCGGAGTAATTACTGATCCGCGCAAGATGTCTGCCGCTATCACTGCATCTCAGGCATTAACGCCAGCAGAAAAGCAGTCGGCGCTATCATATCTTGCTGCTAATCCGACTCCAGCATCTCAGGCTTTGAACGTAATATTGCGCGGAAGTTCCTACGGCCAGAGTAAAGAGTTTGCTGTGTACGACAATGTTAACAAGCGGTCTGACTATGTGAGCGCAGACGAACTTAATCGCGCCAGAGCAGAAGAACCGGGACGATACACCCCGGCAACCTTCAGCCCTGAAGCTGTTGGCGATAGGGCTGTAGCAAAAGACCTTGCAGCCGGAAAGACCAAGGATCAAGTCGTTTCCTTCAATGCGCTTCTCGGACATGTTGGTGATTTAAATGACGGCATCGAGCAGTTGAGAAATACAGGCTCCCCAATGATTAACAAGCCAATAAATTGGCTCAAGGCTAATGCAATGGGCGATCCGGCAGTATCGAATTTCATTCAGCGAATGGAGCCAGTCAAAAAAGAGTACATGTCTTTCCTGTTAAACAATCGTGCCTTGTATGACGAAGATAGGCAATCCGCTGACAAGATAATGAATGAAAATCTAAGTCCGGCGCAGATGCAAGAAAACATGAAGGGCTTCGCTCACACTGCTGCTATTCGCCTTGGAGCTGCCAATGACTCATACAAGAGAATAAAACAGGGGCAAGACATCCCCGATCTTCTTTCCGACGAAGCTGATTCCACATTGAGAGCGTTAGGTGTAGGCATACCCGGATACAAGACTCCAAGGACACAGCCAAACACGCCACCTCCTGATACCAGAGTACAAATTGGAGCAACCGCATCGCGACAAGATGGGACGAAATGGAAATTCAAGGGCGGCAACTCGAAAGACCCGAATAATTGGGAGCAAGTGAAGTAATGGCATTGGCCCAGATTGACAATTCGCAACTCCCTGACGGTTTCACGCTGGACACCGCGCCGACTCCAGCGCAAGCGAAGCCAAAAGAAAAAGCAGCAATCAGCAGTAATGCTGCATTGCCTGATGGTTTTACTTTGGACGCAGCGCAACCGACGCAACCGACAGGGCCGCGCCAATTACCGCCAATGAGCAGGGCTGAAGCTGATGCCTATTTGCAGAATCTTGCTACAGGTGGGCAGGGAACATTTAAGCCGTCAAAATCTCCCAGCTTCGCGCAAACCGCTTTGGTCGATCCTGAATCGCCTGTTTTCGGTGAGCCAATCAAGAGCGCGATTCATCCCGATACCAGAAATGGCAGGAACCTTGTTCCGGTTCAAGATGTGGCCGCAGTTCGTCAACAGATGCAGTATGACGCGGCTAATCCTGACGTAGCGGCACGTATCGCACGTAGTCAGCAGATGGATACCAGCTTGCCTCTCGCGCAACGTCTGGCCGCAAGGCAGGGGCTTCAGGCACGTACCCGTACAGAGTTTGGGCAATCGGTGAGCAACGTCAACGATCAATATTTGAATTACGTAGGCAATACCGCCGCGAATGCCGGGGAATCCTTCGCTCAATTCATGGCCAAGAATTTCCAGACAGAAAACCCGCAAGCAACGCCGGGAGAAATTGGGGCAGCGCGGAGTGTCGCCAAAAATGTAGCGCGTACTGTTGCCGATCCTACGACACAAGCAGCGTTATTGACTGGCGGGGTTGGCGGCAAACTTGGGCAGGTTGCTGTATCGTCTCTGTTTGCGGCTGGAGCTGCAAAGGGTTCCTACGATGCAGCGGGGCAGCTTGGCTCCATCTGGGACAGGCCCGATATTTCCAGCCAGCAAAAAGCGGAGATGTCAACGGACTTGGTTCTAAATACCGCTATGGCTGGACTGGCTGGCGGTCATGCGGTAAAAGCTGGCTTGCTTACTCCGTCAGACACGATGCTTTCAGGTCTTTCTCCAGAAGCAAAGTTAGCCATCACGCGCAGAGTGAATGATGCTATCAATAAAACTGGCGGTGTGTTGTCTAAGGCAGCGTCAACCGCTGGCGATGTCATGGCCGAAGTTGGAAACTCTGACCGTGAGAATGTTGACGTTCCCGACCCGCGACAAGTAGTAACGCAAAGGGTTGTAGATGCAGCTCCCAAGGTGGGAGTGAAACTGAATACAGCCGACAACGCATTACAGGCGATCCGTCAAGCAAGGGCTGATACTTTAGCGCACCATGAACATCTTGCAGGCGGCAACCTTGGCGACATCGCGCAGCCCCAGGCCGATTCCATGAATACGGAATTGGACTTGCTCAACACAATGGAGGATCACATTCACGCTGGCCGCGATGCTGCACAGAAAAATGCAAACAATGTTCCGCAGACGAGGCCACAGGCTTTGATGTCTCTATTGAAGGGAGCAGCAAAAGCCGCAGCGGTTCACGGCGCTATATCTGGAGCAGAATCACTTGTGCCGGGAGTTTCGTTGAATCCGGTTATTCCTATGGCGCTTGAACTTGCTGGCATCTCCAGCTTTGGAGGCCCACAGATTGCTAAAGGAATCAAAGGAATCATCGGCAAACGTCCTGTAACTCCAGACGTGCATGATGCCATCGTGCAAAAGATGTTTAGTGGTTTCAGTCCGAGCACTGAAGCGCCAACACAGGCAGCGGACATGCCGAGTGGCCCTGATCCGTTCGCCGCGCAACCTGCCACGGCCACGGATACGAGCGTACAGCACACATCGAATATTGCCCCACCGCTGGCAGGGACAGGCGAGGCCCAGACTTACCCTGACTTGCCCATACAGTTCAATGTTTCTTCAGGCTCCACGGCGAACCCAGCCGATCTGATACAGAGACTAAAAGCAGTCGGCAATGCAAGGGCGCAAACCAATTCTCCGGTACAAACTTCAACCGCATTTCCGGCAAACGTAACACCGCAGCTTGAACCCAGACAGTTGAACCTTGCACCCAGCGCACAGCCGGGAACGATGTCTATTCAGGACATCCAGAACGCAGCGCGGGAAGCTACCGCACGGCAAGCGCCGGGAACAGTTGAAGTAAGGAACGCGACTCCGCAGCCTAATGCCGTTGACGTGAAGGCCGCGCAGACCATGAACACTGATTATCTTGGCCGTCATGGTTCCGCGCTTGAGCAGGCAAGGGCAGAATGGCAAGCCGCGAATCCCGGCCAGCCGGTGCCAGCTTGGGACAGCGGAATCATGCAGAGAGCAGGCGAGATTGATGCAAGGATGCGTCAAGGCTCGAGTCTCACACAGGAGCAGCCGCCAAATGGATTTACTCAAGGCCCATTGCCTGACAGATTTAAGCCGATAGTTCTAAATCAACCTGGCGACATCTTCCCGAACGATCAAGCGATGCAGGACTGGCTAGACAAAATGGAGAATAGTAATCCTGCTCTCCAACGCGTGAAGGATTTAGCGAAACAGAGAATACAGCAGGGCGATTTGCCTGAAGGTCTGAGGCCGTCACCAGAGCAGCAGGCGAAGAATGACGCGCAGATACAGCAGATGATTCAGGAAGTGAAATATGGCCCTCAAGGTGTGGACACTCCCGCAGCTCTTGACGCTATCGACCAATGGATACGCAGAACCAATGTACAGCCAAAGCCATTTCAGGCAGGCAGGCCACTCAAGACAATCCAGCCGCCGCTTGAAGGGCAAGACCTGATTGATGGCCTATTGAGCATGAAAGCGAAATCGGATGCAGCCAGAGCCGCCGCGCAAGCAGCAGCGCCGGGAACTGCTACCACGGTTCCGCCTGTACAGCAGGGCGCAACGCTGGACGCTGTAAGGGAAGCTCTCTCTAAGCCGCCCGATCCTACATCGGCCAGTGCAGCGCAGCTCTCCATGTTGCGGAATGAATTAGTGAGAACGACAGACCCAGCGCAGAGGATAGGCATTCAGCAGGCAATCGACCATCTACAAGCTGTGACGACCGGCAAGCCGTTCTCTGTCACCGATCAAGCCACGGCAGAAAATTTGCCATACAGTCAGCCGCGTGAAATCGAACCCGGAACTTATAACCGAGAGACAAAGACGACAACGCCGGCCACTGGAACGGTTATGGTTCCACTGAAAGACATTTCAGTAAAGCCGAAGCTGATGCAGTTTAGAACAGACGTTGACCCCGTTACCGGGATACAAGCCGGAAGAAGTATCGAGGGCGTTAAATTCGATCAAGATTTAGCTGGCCCTGTACTTCTATGGAAAGACCCGACAACGGGAGAGACGATCCTTGCAGACGGCCACCATCGCTATGATCTGGCGCAAGCCAGCGGCACAGAGAAAATCGAAGGCCGATATATGAATGTGCCTACAGTGAAAGCGGCAAGGGCGAGAGCTGCATTTACAAACATCGCGCAAGGCAATGCTTCTTTGTTCGACGCGGCTAAGTTTTTTCGTGATAGCGGAATCACGCCGGAGCAACTTGCGCAGAAGAATATTTCTCTCTCTGCTGGAATCGCTCAAAAGGCATTGTCTCTTTCGCGTCTTGACGACTCCATATTTGAAAAAGTCAGAAGCAAAAGGATTAGCGAGAATCAAGGCGCAATCATCGGGGAAGCAACAGACGATCCGGCAATTCAGGAATCAATCGTTAAAGAAATGCAGTCCCGCGAAGATAGAGGGCGCAGTGTGACTGATGCCAATGTCGCGGAATTGGCAAGACTGGCGAAGCTGGCCGGGACCAAAACTGAAACCACTATGGACTTGTTTGGAGGGCAGCAGCAGTCAACAGGTCTATTGGGAGAGTTTGCCGATGTGGTTGCTCAAGCTCGGAAAGACCTTGTAAGCCAGAAATCCACTTTTGGAGCAGTCGCAAAAGAGGGCCGCGCTCAAACCCTTTCCAGTGTGCAGGGGCAAACGATCATCCCGGCAGAAAATGCACGTCTCAGCCAGCAGGCCGCGCAGCAATTAGAACTGCTGAATAAGTTGAGCACGTCACCTGGGCCAATCCACGATATGTTGATGCAGGCCGCTAAAAACATGGCCGGGAGCGATCCTCGAAAGGCCCGTTTAATCAGGGAATCGACATCGCAGGCGGTTAGAGAGGAACTTGGTAAAATAGTAGGCGGGACAGGCCCGACATCGCCAGAAGGGGGGCAGAATGTCATCAGATACTAAAAAGTTGAAATATAGACCGGAAGATATAAATTCTGCTCTTGATGATTACAAGCGCCAGCAGGACGAAGAAACCGCTTGGAATCAGCAGCCGATAGTGGATGTCCCAAAGGGAAGATCCACTAATCAGCCGTCCATCTCTCCGCTTGCTCAGGCTATCGGAAGAAAGATGAAGAAAATAAAGTGACGCAGCAGCAACAGGAATTACGGATGCAACAAGAGCAGGAGTTTAGCGCATGGGCGATAGGCGGAAGGATATTCCCCGACTATGACGCTATACGCTCCGGCGATGCGTTCGTAGTTACTTGTGGGCCTTTGGTTCATGTGGCATCGGTTCACACGCTGCTGCGCGTCCCTGATGGTATTTCTTGCAAAAAGACGGAAGCGGGATTCTTGCTTTACAACCCGCAGAAGGTGAATTGAATATGGCAGCAGGAACATACACATTCAGAAATGCAATATCGTTTGCCGCGAAAACCAATCACAATGTCCCGGTAGGCGATCTGCAAGCCATTGCCTGCACTTCTGCACTGTCCCGCGTCTGGAAACCTTTTCCGTGGAACTGGACGCAAAGCACACTGACGGCAATAGCCCTTTCGGACAGCGTACAGGATTACTCTCTTGCTGCCGCCGACATGACCCGCACGGATAGCAATGGAACGGGCATTCTTAATTTTTATAGGATTGTGAATTTGCATACCGTGAGGACGGATGTAACGCCCAATAAGACGGTAGAAATATTCCAGAAGAAACACTTGGCAACGGAACTTATTTCCAAGATGTCGCCGGGATCGTACCGCTTCTTTTCATGGGAGCCAGACATTAGCAAAATCCGTTTGGAGGCCGCCGCGTCACTTTCTGGAACCGCCACATATCAGCTTGCAGGCGTTTTCCAGCGCACTCCGGTAAGGCTAAGGGAGCAGGATTTAGATACTGTGATGGATTGGCCGGATCACTACTTTGAAGTGTTTTTGCTGGCCTTGCGACATAAGTTTGCCGAACAGCAGGACGATCCAAAGGCCGGGACGGTGCAGGTTGTGAGAGGAACCAAAGTTTATACCGGACTTCTTGGGCAGCTTCGAGATGCGGTTCTTGAGATGGCCGAGGCCGAGGACTTCAGTGATGGCGAGGACTTGAACTTTCCGAGTGAGCCTTATGGGGCCAGCACACAAGGCGATGGCTGGGGCATTTTTATTTGAAATGGGTGATTGCAGATGTCTAACTTTGCGACCGTAACGGGAAATGTGAAAGACTTAACCGGAACTACTGCCGGTTCGACGGTGAACTTTACCCTAGTCGGATATAACGACAATCAGCCGACCGTCAACGGTGTATCCGTCATTCCCTCAAGCGCAATATCCGTAACGCCTGATCCGATAACGGGAGCATTCAGCGCAACGCTATATGGTAACGATGTCATTCTGGCAGGCGGTCAAACTGGAGTCACGTTCTACAAGGTTTCCATCAAATGTACGGTTGTGGCTGGCCAGACAGAATTAGCTCATCAGTCGTATGTGTTCAATAGCAATACCTCTTACGATCTGAGCAACGCGACTCCGATAACGACTAGTCCAGTTGTTCCAACGCCAACAGGTGATACGACCTATGCGCGATTGGATGGCGGCAATCAGCCGTTCACAGGCGGCGTTACAGCACCATCATTAACGGTAACAGGCACTACCACGCTGGGAAATACCGCCATTGGCACGGCTAAGACTCTAAGCGTAAACAACATCAAGCAGCAAGCCGGAACCCAGCTTGCTATCCTTGATCCTCTTGGCGTGTCACATTTTTTTATTTCCAGTGCCGCGCCTTACACAAATACATTTGTGAACGGCAATGGGACTGGAGTGGTTTTTCTAGGGTCTGCCGCAAAAACTTCGGTCGACGATTTAACTGGAAATATCACAATGTCGGGTTCCAGTTCCGGCAGCACGGTAATTCAGGCATCAGCCACAGCCAGCGGAACGCTAACGCTTCCAGCCGCTACTGATACGCTGGTGGGCAGGAATACCACAGACACGCTAACCAATAAGACAATTACAACTTTGGGTCTAACTGGCGGAGGAACTAATAAAAATCTTCGCTTCAATGGTTCAGCGCAGGTAATTAATGGAAATACCACGGATGACGGAACCAATTTTTCTACTGGAACTGTCAGGTTACAGGTACAGCTCGGGGTAACGCAAGGCAGCGGGGTAAAACATCAGCGGTTTGGGGCGACCTGTACAACGTCGGCATCAGCGGGCGCTACCTGCACGAGCGCTTACACGTGGACTAGCGCATTTGCGGATGCCAACTACACGGTAGTATGCCAAGGCATCACTCAGGCAAATACGCCGACAGGGCCATCTATTGAGAGCATCACTGCTTCTGGATTTACGGCCAGAGTGAGTACCATTCTGGCCGCAGCTTCAGGCTACGCGGGACTCGACTGCATAGCTATGCACGACTAAAAAGATTATGACCCCAATAAACATCATCGCTCTCGCTTTCTCGGTGTGGCGCATCACGGAGATTGTTACCTCCCAAGATGGCCCGTTTGGATTATTCAAGGCTCTCCGTGTGCGCTTCAAGGTTTTCGGCTGCCCGTTTTGTTTTTCCGTGTGGGCTTCCCTGTTGGGACTGTTGCTTTATCGCTACTGGCAACCGGGAAACTACCTTTTTGCTCTGTCATGGTCTTATGGCTTGTCGTCTCTGCTTGCCGCTCGACTCGCTGCATGGGCAGGCGTGAAAAAGAAAGAGGCAGTGAGGGAACTGCTTATAGGCCAAAGCAGCGATGGGCAGGTAAGCGTCATACGGTCGGACTTCACGGCCACTGAGCACCTTCACGTGTTCCAAGGCTTCCTAAGCAACCTGAATCGGAACATCCCGGACAAAGAAAACGCCACCTTAAACTGAGGTAGCGTTTGCGACCGTTGATTGCTTTGGGCCTAGATGTGAAGGTGAATAATTTCCCTCATCTGCGCATATCCCGGAGTATTTGGATGAACACCGTCCAACGTGTAGTCCAACTGTCTGGAAAAAACCGATGAGAGATCAACAACCGTAACGCCTTCAATTTTTCCAATGCCATCATTTAACGGAATGCGCCACATGTCATAGAACGTGACCGGCGCGTTACCCGTTGGAACCATCCACGGCGCAGGGTGAGCAGGGTCATAGGCATAAACCGTGCAGAGGATCACGCGCACACCTTGCGCGTTCGCCATTGCCGCCATGCTCTGAAGATCACCGAGCGGATCAACAGTATTACCTTGGAAAAAGTTGTTCCACGCGGCGAGGATCACGATGGTATTGGGCGGCGGTACGCTGACACAGGTGAGCGGGAAAGTGGAATCGCCTTCCAGTCCATGACAAACCTTGTTGCCCGAGAGAACGTCCGGCAGAATGCCTTTCAGTTGATCGGTGCGATAGCCAAACATCCCGCCATTGACGTACCCCTTGCCGGGAAAATCAGCGTCAAGATTCCAGCGGCCAAAAATGGAATCGCCAAAAAAGATTACCGAGTGTTGCTGTAGAGTTTGCGTTTGTGGTGTCGTCGTCCTGCCGCCACAGCCAGCCAGGACGAACAACAGGGCGAGTATCGTGCTTTTCATGTGTGCGGAGTGTAATCGAGAGTAGCTGGAAACGCTAGTAGAATCAGAGGTAGCCATGTCTTAGGTGTCCTTATCACCTTGGTACTTTGGTTAGGCCAGCTTTGAGGGCTGGAACCCTCTGGGCTGGCCGTTTGGTTTATTGGCCGCTGGCTTGCGCCATAGTGCCGAGATGAGCGCAGTGTTTCTTGCCGACCGCGCATAGAAAAATAGTTAGCGTTCCGAGAGATGCGAGAGGCCCAACGATGTCAACCGCTGGGAAGTGCCAAAATACTTCCACAAGGTTCATGCAGGACATGGTGACAATCTGAAATGCTAGTCCGAGAATGACAGACTTGTACCCTTCAATCCAATCCTCATCAGGCGTGATGAACGTGCCAAAGAGAACCGACGCAGACACAAGGCCGCAGACAGAATCGAAAGTGAGCGACTTGTGAATGCCGATGTAGGGATAAAGATTGTTCCAGATCACGGCGAGGCCGAGACATCCGGGCAGGAAATAGAGCCACAGCTTTTTAACGCGCTGTACCTCATCGCGCCTTATGAGCTGGTCAACCATTTGAGCGCAGAGCAGCAGCAGAATCAAATTGAAGCCAGCGCCCAAGCCAGAATACACGTACCAATACCAAAGCGATCCGATGGGGGTAAAAGTGGCAGCAATCAGAATGACGAAGCCGCCGATAAACGAATACCAGACATAGGCGCGAAATGCGGAGAGGTCTGGGAGTGATTTATTGATGTGACGCAGCGCGATCACGCTTCCCGCTGCAATGATGTTTCCAGCTAAGAGGGCGAATGACCACCAAGGCCAAAGTGTGACCAAGGTTTTCATGCCGCCCTCCTGTTGGTAAGTAGGGCTAATTGTTCGGCGGCAAAACGGGACACTGCGGAGCGCCCGGACAGATAGGGCCACCGCAGCAGGCGTGATAAATTGCCGGGGCCGCTGATGCCGTGACGATCAGGGCGAACACTGCAATGCGAAGTGCTTTTTTCATGCGCGTACCTCCTTGCTGATACGCTACCACCCCCTAACGGAAATGCAAGAATCATACCCTTTCTCCTTTTATCTTTTTGCGTTCCGAAATTTTACCCTTTTACTGTGACTGTTTCACGGAACGAAGATTTTTCATCCGTTTAAACGGAGGCTTTTTTGCCAGAGCCGCATCCAGCCGTTCAGCAAAGCGGTACAGTTTCCCCTTAATCGGGTTTGAATGCGTTGGCATTGGCGAGGCACTGAGTACCGAGACTGCATCCCTCATTGTGTCCATATCCGGCTTGAAGTATCGGCGCTGCATTTGTATTGAGATGTGACCGAACAGACGCTCAGCCGTGAGAAGTGAAACTTTGCCATTGGAGAGAACCCATGTTATCGCCGTCGTCCTGCAATCGTAAATCCTGAATTTCTTAATCTTGTCACCGAG
>Ga0206944_1032_pt1 | contig 28294 bp, 19 predicted proteins | sample Alteio_BWOrgHeat_4_FD_152978 | JGI IMG/M metagenome (GOLD analysis project Ga0206944, IMG submission 152978) | Enriched cells from forest soil in Barre Woods Harvard Forest LTER site, Petersham, Massachusetts, United States -... | ecosystem: Environmental > Terrestrial > Soil > Temperate forest > O... | reverse complement strand
GCAGGGCGGCAAAGGTGTTAGAGTGAAGATCTCTTGGTATTCCTTCGTTAGAAAGAAAGTTAATGGCGCCAACTGTTGCAAAAAGTGCCGTTGCACTTAAGTAAAAATTAATGAAGGGGCTTAAGTCATTTTCAACAAGGCTATTGATTCCTGTGGTCGTTGCCGTTATCGTCGAAGGTGTAGCGGTATTTGTTCCAAAGTAATTCATCCCTTCTGTTAAGCCTCTATCATAAAGGGATTGATCAATTGTGGCATTCAGCCCTTTGCCTACTTCTACGCTGCCATAGCCAACGCCAGTTCTTGTGCCCAAATACCCTGACCAAGCGGGAAGGAATGTGAGGTCATCGACATATGAATCTGGAAGTATTGTGCGCTGTTTAGTGGGCTTTCTTCTTATAGTCCTATCAAAGCTTGCGAGCACGGCGACGGTAGAAAAGAAATTGAGCACACCTGTGATGGATGATGAGGCGCTGATGGTCGCTAAGGTGTTAGTTTCTGATGGGGAGATGGAGATATTGGCAGGGTTTGGGTAATTCATATTGTCATCCACGACATAAGATGTGGGAAATATATCCCATAATTTAGATGTGGCATCATTTGGTGCGCTATATGAAAGGTTAAGATGTGGAGGCTTAGGGGCATCGTAGTGGTCAACAAGGCCTGTGACTTCGTTAAACACTATAGGGGCAAATGCAGGCACACCACTTGGTCTACTTGCACTTAAAATAGCTGCATTCGCATTTAATGTGCTAAGCTCATTTGTTAACTGTGTTTTTAGCGTTAAATACTGTGCGGCCTCGCTACTTAAGGTCGTGTTAAAGGAGGCAAATGTACTTAAGATATCGGGGTTATCTGCCCAGAATTTTGCAATTAAAAGAGCTGCGCCTCCAGGTTGTGTGGGGGTGACAGGTCCTAAGTAATTGCCGATGGCGAGCAAAAAAGCGTCCATGTCCATATTGTCAGGTGTGGGCACAGCAGAAGGAGGTTTTGTGCTCCATGTGGGATCAGGAAGCTGAGTCTGACTCGAAGGATTGAGGATGAGGGAGTCGTAAGTAGCGGTGCCGACTAAGTTTTGTACTGTTGTATCCGGAATTGAAGCAATTGGATCTCCCGCAGGTGGCTCTGCTTGTAATAAATTTGTCTTTAATGAGGTTAACGCTGCCTTGTAAGGGGCAAGCTGCGTCTGCATATCTGTTAGTGTGTTGTTATAGTGATCTGCAATCGTTTGCAGCGCATCAAAATCATCATATGCTTGAGTGACTCCCGGAATAAGTGCGCTATAGTACTCTGTAATTTTGACATTTTGGGATGAAAGAAGTGTTTCTTGATTGAAATTTGTTTTTAAGTTGATGAGTGTTGTGGCAATCGTATCTGCACTTTGGCCGGCCTCTGCATTTTTTTGCTGATTTGTAGAAATCGTTTTAAGGTAGTTGATTAAGCTTGGCGCCCCTGCATCAAATCCAAGTGGAATGTCTGCAAGTAACAGCATTGACTCTAGAGTATCACCTGTAGAAGCTGCTGAACTTGAGGAGGAGAAGGAGCTGCTTCCTCCTGTTGAAGCACTTGGGGCTGTCGGTGAAATAGGGGGTAAGCTGCTCATAAAGTTTCCTCTCCTTCTCTACCATTATAACATATTTTGAATTAATCTTGCATCATCCTAAAAACGGCAGTTGGAGACGCTAACTTGACACAATCTCTTGAACCAGAATCATTTGCAGTGGGGCGGTCCTTCACCACTTGGGAATGTCCCGCCCTACTGCAAATGATTCTGGTTCAAGATCTTGCGCCAATTTAGCATCTCGAACTGCCGTTTCTAGGATCATCTGGCATTCCCTAACTCGTAAACTCCGTCTAGAACTGCTGTTTTTAGGATTATTGATTCATCATTTATTGTCGTTTTCACTTCCTCGACAACAAGAATATCGCCAACCCATTTAACCTGAGTTGGGGATATGGCTATTTTACAACACCCAAGTTCTTCAACCATGTATGAAAAAGATGAAGTTGCTCTAATCAAACAATCGAATTTCATCATGTTAAAAAAATCATCAAGCACACAATCTTGATAATTATTATCACCTTTTTTTGAATCAAATACAATGTTTGTTTTATTAACCAATTTTTTATATCTTTGCTTGATATGTTCAGGTTTCTGATCATCCGTATAGATAAATAGATACATCGGGACGTTACCACACAGCTCTGATAACCTTTTAATTTGATCAATATAATATTGATCTGGAGGAAACTTGCTAGGATGCTTTACGTCAGAACAAAGGCATTTTCGTACAGGTTTGTCATGAGCTTTTTTTATGTCTTCTGCGGTGTACTCTTGACGTGACATAAGTGGCCAGTCATGCCCCCCCCCTTTTCTTACATGAACGGCTACTGTTATCATATTTTTAGGTAATTGAATAGCCTTAATCTTCTTTCGAGGGGCGATCATCTTGCGCATATGTGCTAAAAATTCAGCTTGATCTTCAGCTGTGGCGTGAGGAAAAATGATAGGTTTATAAAAAGAAACTTCATAAAGAATATACGGCTCTATCTTTTTGAGCGCTGCCGATGCTGGCTGTTTTAAGCGAAACCTTTGTTTCAAATCCTGAGTATATTGTATTTCATGCTTATGCAATACCAATCGATCGGAATATTCAAAGGGCTGATATAAAAAAGGCATATTTAACAGCCATGCTAAGCGTTTAGCATTATAATAAAGCAGCAGTTGATCCCCAAATCTTCCATTGTGATACGCTGTCATTATAGCATTAGTGGATTCAGTTCCATGGCAACTATAATAACAAAACGAGATGAAAATAAATGTTAAAATTGTAAATTTGTGTATGTTTTTCATTATTACCTTTTCACTGCTTTTTCTAGAATGATGCAGAAGCAAGTGTCATTAGTCAATCTCTTTCCATGCCAGGCGATAGCGCTTAACCTCTTCTGTACAAGGGACGATGTTTTTTTCAACAAAGCGCTTCCAAGAGCTTGAGATTTGCATGAGGGGAATCTCAAAGGAAGCCCAAGGGATATCCGATTTTAGGTGATAGAAAATCGCATGTGCCAGTAGCTTTGGACCTAACATGAATTGTTCAAACCCCTTTTCGACAAAAAGGGCGCTATAATTGATTGTATCGCTCGCTTTTCGCTCCGTAATCATCCAGGCGATGACTCTTCCTTGGTGTCGGATGCCAAGGGAGTTTAACGTCTCAAAGCAGGGCTTTCCATTTTCATCAACAGGAGAAAACGGGGGGAAAAGAGCCGGTTTAAAGATATTGTTGACTTTACCTCGAATGATCTGTGCTTGCTCCTTTTTGGTCAAATCGGTCCAAAAAAATTCTTGAAAATCATCTAAAAGACCGCCTATAGAGTAAATCCAGGGCATCGTTAACTTAGAAACGGCAGCTCGTGATATTTTACAGGTGATCATGTAAGGTCTTGTTCCACTCCACTTATTATGTAGAGTAATTTCTTCAAAAAATAAGGTCGAAGGATCATCTTGTAGGTACACAAGAAAGAAATGGTGGCACCTTAGGCTGATTCCGAGCCGCTCTACCTCTGACAATAGCTTTGCACCTACCCAGATATTGTCTTGAATTGTGGATTCGGTACTTAATAGGTGGATATCAAGACTTTGACTATAGCTTGCCTTATCTGGCTCACTTTTGCCATTATTGAGTGAGGCAACGGCAAGCCCTATTGGATTACCCTCTAATGTCATCCCGACAAAAAGCAGCGTTGTCGCTTGTTTATTTAATGGGTTTTTCCCTTCTAGAAAAGAGGCCAGCTTGTGAGGAATCAGGTGCTTAAATTTGATAAATGGATCTAATTGAGTGGTAAGCGTTTCCTCTTGATTGAATGTGGCATGGATGAATCCGTACATAAGGCTATCATCGTTCCTAAAATTTTAAGGTGAAAGCTCCTCTTGATCATGTCGACTTAATGAAAAAAATTCAACACAAAGACACAAAGAACAGCAGCTCCCGGAGTTTTATTGTCAGCCTCGAAAGACTGCAATTTATAGCTGGAATTGCTGCATTTATGTTAAATCAATCTATGTATAATTTGTTTTATTGTTGAAAAATGTTGTTTGTTGTATAATAAAAATTGTATTGTTAATAGTTTAATTTAATAGGTGAAATATGGGATCAGTATCTGGAAATTCAGGTAGTTCACAAAATTCTTCAACTCCCCTGGTTTTGTCGGCCAGCCTTGCGTCTTCTTCAGAGGTTCCCGATGCATTTGTCAAGCATTTACAAGAGCTGCAGACAAATATTGAGGCAGCCAGAGGGACTCCAGGTGTGCATAATCTAGTGATGAGAATGTTTAAGATGATGCACGATGCTGCAGATAATCCATCTACAGCACCTGCAGCGATTATATTTGAAGGAAAAGAGCTCCATTTAAAAGATTTAAAATTAAAACATATCGAAAAATTTGCAGATTTTGCAGAAAAATTTTTCAAAGGGGAGATCACATCAATACGGGGGCGTTTTAGTGCCGATGAGAATTACTCACCAAACATCGAGGGAGCAGCTAAGTTCGTGCAAGGTAAATTTGGCACGTTGCGCAATAGGCTAAATCCAAGGGCAAATGTGGGGGGAGTATTAAATAAGTTTGAAGGGGCATTATATGACGTTAAGGCGTACGATCCGACTAAACAGGGTACGCCCCATGAAAATCATGTTAATGAAGCTGTTAGAGTCAAAGAAACCGAGTTAAATAGTAGAGTTGACGTTGCGCAAAATCAAATGATTTCGGCAAAGAAGGAGCGCGATTTTCATGCAAAATTACATAAATATGTGAAAAGGGGAGCAGCTGTTGCAACTGTTACAGGAGGCGTGCTTGTTGCTGTGGGCGCGCTTCTCGCAACAGGTCCAGCTGTTCCTGCCTTTTTAATCGCCCTTGGGATAGTGTGTGCCATTTGTGCGATGGGCTCTTTGTACGTATCTAGCACGTATGGCAGTGAATGCGCCGATCAATTAAATCAAGCAACGCATCAACTTGAAAAATATTCCAAGCAAAAGACGGCCTTGCCCGATTTTTTTGCCTTCTTATCCAAAATCGGGGTAAAAGAGGAGGATTTACAAAAGTTTTACATGCGCGATCTAGATAAAAAGAAAGCAGCTGCCATTATGAGAGCGCCCTCTTCCTTTCCTCTTGAAAAAACATACGTAAATGAACAGTTGTTTGATCAGTCGCTGCAGTTTTATCAATTGATGGAAAAAGAGAAAACAAAGCAAGGAGAAATAGAGGCAGAATTGGGGCTGGCGCGACTTGAACTTGAAAAGCGATTAAAGCCTCAGGAAAGTACACCCGGCGTACAGATCATTAACACAGATCCTGATGTTGAAAAGGAGAAGGATGAATTCAAGAAACAGATTAAAGAGTCTACAAAAGCGCTTGAAAGCAGTAAAAAAATAAGCAAAGACTTAGAAGATAAGTTGAAAGGATTACTTAAAGGCGAGGGTGTTTCGCTGCCGGCAACCGCACCGGATGCTCAGGATCAAAGTTTACAAGCAGCTCCTAGTTTACAAGCAGCTCCTAGTTTACAAGCAGCTCCTATTGCAGCTACAATAGAGCCATCGGCAGTCAGTCTTGAAGCTGCTCAGGCGCCGACACAAGCTGTTCAAGCGCCGGGTCCGACAGAAGATTTAGGAGCAGGTGTCGGCACTCCTCTCCCTTCAACAAGACGTCAAAGAGGAGGCTAAAAAATCTCTTACGCAATGGCGCGTTTGTTGTGTTTGACTGCAAGGGGCTTGTTTTCTGTAATGGCTTCTTTTTCTACGAGGATCTCGCCGATCGTGTCATCGGTTGGGACTTCAAACATCATCTCGCGCATTTTGTTTTCTATGATCATGCGAAGCGCTCTTGCTCCAGTACCTGCATCCATTGCCTTTTCAGCGATGGCGCGAAGGGCTTCTTCTGTAAAGGAGAGCTTAACCCCTTCCATCTCAAACATCGCCGTATATTGTTTCACAATGGCATTTTTTGGCTGCGTCAATATCGTGACAAGGTCATCGACTTTCAATTCGTTGCAGTTGGCAATGCTATTAAATCGACCGACGAACTCCGGGATCATGCCGAAATGGATTAAATCTTCAGGTTCAACTTTTGCAAGTAGCTGATTTTTTTCTTTTGAATCGATAGCCTGTTGGTCTTTTTGTGCCGCATTAAACCCTATTGTGCTTTTTCCAAGGCGTTTTGAAATGATCTTATCAAGACCGACAAAGGCGCCGCCCACGATAAATAAGATGTTTTCAGTGTTGACTTTGATATACTCTTGATTTGGGTGCTTGCGCCCTCCCTTCGGTGGGACGTTGGCAATCGTACCTTCTACAATCTTTAAAAGGGCCTGCTGCACCCCTTCGCCCGAGACATCTCGCGTGATGGAAACATTTGACGTCGTCCTTCCAATTTTATCGATCTCATCGATATAGACAATGCCGAGTTCTGCCTTTGCAACGTCAAAGTCTGCGGCTTGTAAAAGCCTTAAGATGATATTTTCGACGTCCTCACCCACATAGCCAGCTTCTGTTAGGGTTGTGGCATCTGCAATTGTAAATGGCACATCTAAGATATTGGCAAGGGTTTTTGCAATAAGCGTCTTTCCAGATCCTGTGGGACCAAATAAGAGGACGTTTGATTTGCTAAATTCCACTTCTTCTTCTTGTCCTTTACGTCCAATCCTTTTATAATGATTGTAAACGGCGACAGAGATGGCTTTTTTTGCATTTTCTTGCCCGATGATATACTCATCTAAGCGCTCTTTAATTTCTTTTGGTTTAAGAGACTTAAAAGTAAATGGCGTCGGTTGCTTTTTATCCAAAATGCCTGAACAAAGGCGAATGCACTTATCGCAGATATAGACATTAGGCCCTGAAATTAACTTTTCAACATGTTCTTCAGTGCGTCCACAAAAAGAACATGTGATGGCAAGAGGGTCAGTTGTAGGGGGATTCTTTTTAGACATGGTAACCTTGTAACCTTTTGCTTCTTTTATGTGGCTTTTGTGACAGCGATAGGTGTCTTGATCACAACCTCATCGATAAGTCCGTAGCTTTGCGCCTCTGTTGCACTCATATAAAAATCTCTTTCAGAATCGGCGGCAATCTTTTGCACCGTTTGTCCTGTATGGGCAGCCATAATTTCGTGAAGGCGCCCTTTTAAAATGAGGATTTCTTTCGCTTGCAGCGCAATATCTGCCGAGGTGCCACCTACTCCACCATAGGGCTGGTGAATCATAATTCTGCTGTTGGGAAGAGCAAATCGTTTGCCTTTTGTTCCCGCTGTCAAAAGCAAAGCTCCCATAGAAGAAGCTTGTCCGATGCAATACGTATTGATATTGCAGCTTAGCCACTGCAGTGTATCGTAGATGGCAAGGCCTGCTGTAATATAGCCACCCACCGAATTGATGTAGATATGGATATCTTTTTTTGGATCTTCCATCCTCAAGAAAAGCAGTTGGGCGACTACTACGTTTGCAACGTGATCGTCAATTTCAGAGCCGATAAAAATAATTCTATCTTTAAGAAGGCGCGAATAGATATCCATGGAGCGCTCTCCGCGTCCGGTATCTTCGATGACATAAGGCGTTAAAGAGAATTTAGGTCGTTTGTCTTCTTGGTTATTTGTCATGGCGGCTTTAAATCCTTTTACTTTAAATTGCGCTACTTTGGAGGAGGTGATCTAATATTTTCACCACCAAAATGTGCGACTTAATCGCCTTAATTTCTTGCTGCAACTCTTCTTGGTCTTCATTTTCCAAATTGGTAATGCCTGCCGCCCATCTCTCTTGCATCAGCTGCATCATGACTTCATCATTTGTCACTTGGATATGGTTCGCATAGGCCAGATAATCGGTCAAAAAGTAAAAGCGAAGTTCGCGGTCGATCACGGCGAGAAGCTCACTTTCGATGCGTTGCTTTTTTTGCTCAAGATCGGATGGATCAAGTGTCTTATCTTCTCGATAAGCTTTAAGAGCTGTTTTAGATCTTGCCTTTAATTCGCTTTGAACGATGGAATAGGGCAGATCAAAAACATACTGGTCTAACAGCGCTTTTCTAACCTGCGCGCGCATTTTAGTTTTTTGCTCTTGCTTAAATCGATTGTCTAGCGATGTTCTCACTTTATCTTTTAGATCGGCTAGATCACTTGCTCCATAGGTTTTTGCAAGTTCATCGTCTAATGTTGGGATAGTGGGCTCTTCAATGGTGTGAATCTGAATGCGCAAGTTCACAGGATTAAACGGTTGATGGTCATGCGTTTCGTCTTTGCATTTGCCATCTTCTGTTTCGCAAGATAAGTGCCTTTCATCTTCTGATACCCCTTCAACGACATCGCCCGGCATTTTTCCGACGATTAGGCGGCGCATCCATCTGTCCATTTTCTTTTCCATGGCATGTAGCCTTGTTTTTTCATAAATGGTGCGAGGAGAAGCTCCTAAGATATCGATTGTGAGATTAACGTAGTCCCCTTCTTGTACAGGACGGTCTGAAATATCTTTCCAGCTTGCTTTATTTAAGCAAAGGTCTTGCAAATAGTTTGTCACTTGTTCATCTGTCACTTTTTCAGTTTCGATGTGGGGAAGCTTTAGGGTAGAGGGAACAATTTCCGGGAATTTAGGGAAGGCTTCAAATTCAACGAGGAATTCTCCTCCTTTTTCTAAAGATAATTCCTTGATCGATGCCTTTGTCACACTATCTTTGCTTAATGGTCTTGTGTCTGTAAGATGTAAGCCTTCTTCAAAGGCTTTATTTAAGGCAATATCCTTCCACTCCTGATCGATAGCTTTAGCAAAGTTTTTTTCGATAAGCGCTTCTGGAGCTTTTCCCTTGCGAAATCCAGGAATGGAAATTTCCTTATTAATTTTCTTTAATGCAAGAGACCTTGTTAACGCAACAGCCTTAGGCGTTGCATTGATCGTGAACTTGACGCGGCAGCCCGGCTCTTTTAAAACCGTAAGCGTCATATGATCGTTGTTAAACACTTGCTCTTTTGTGGATAGATTGTGATCTTGTGACAAAGCGACCTCTTTGTTTAAATGAAATTATCCTAGATCCGGCAGTTCGAGATGGCAAATTAATGCAAGATCTTGAATTAGAATCACTTTGCAATGGGGTGGGACATTCCCAAATGGTGAAGGACCACCCCATTGCAAATGATTCTGGTTCAAGAGATTGCGTTAAGTTGCCGTCTCCAACTGCCGGATCTAGGATTATGGGACTGTTCAATATATACTGCTTCATATACTGCATATACTGCTTCATATTACTGTATACTGCTTCATATTACTGAACAGTCCCTAAGCGGGTGATGAGGCTTGAACTCACGACCCTCACGTTGGCAACGTGATGCTCTACCACTGAGCTACACCCGCAAGAGATATTTTTTATAAGTGAACGATCATATAGCGGGTGATGAGGCTTGAACTCACGACCCTCACGTTGGCAACGTGATGCTCTACCACTGAGCTACACCCGCGAAAGATAATTTTTCATTCACACTTTATACACGAAAGATATTATCGCACTCTCCAATTTTATGGCTAGTGATTTTTTCCCATAAAGTAGCGGGCGATGAGGTTCGAACTCACGACATTCACCTTGGGAAGGTGACGCTCTACCAACTGAGCTACGCCCGCAAATTTTCCCCTTGAACTGTAATCTTTTGCGCAATTTTAATGCAAGAGGTCTAATTTTTTTAGCGGGAATAGCTGATTTTTTCTAGCACGGCATAGGAAATCAATAAAATTCTTGGCAACTAACACCGAATAGGGTTATAACGTTTAACTTAAATTATACACCCAATCACGAGAACTATAAAGAATAGAAAAAGATGTTAAATTTTCGAAAAATGAAACACGACCTCTCTCCTGTCATGGTAAAAGATGGAAAATTACTATGCGATGGAAAAGCAGTAAGAGGGGGAAAAATTCTTAAAATGAACGCGCAGACTCTTCGCTTAAGCTGCATGGTCGAAGGAAAGTACGATAACGCCTATCATTGTGAAATTGAAATAGATAGAAAAGAATCTATCGCTATCGACTCTGATTGTGACTGCTCTCATAAGTATGACTGTCAACACATCGCAGCGTTTTTATTTTACTTAGAAGAGCACTACGAAGAGATGCTCGTGGCGTATTCAAAAGAGGCTAACATCGAGCAAAATAGCGATGTGGATGAAGTGGAAAAGGCGACACTTCTTGAAACGTTTCAAGAGGCCGAAAAAAAGGATAATGTCCGAAAAGGAAAAAAACATCAGAAGGAGCTGCTTTTTGAATATGTAGAGGCCTCAAAAGTCCTCGGTAATTCTCCTTATTTCACTGCCGATGCGAATCATCAAATCGAAAAGGCAGAGATTGCCTTTATCATTGCAGCTGTTGAACCTGGAAAAAATTTGGTTAACTTTGTTGAGTTGCAGCTTGCACTGCGCCTTCCTTTTCGCTCAAAACCATTGAATATTCCCAACGTACGGGAATTCTTAGACGCTGTGCGTTATGAAGAGCCTTTGTATATCGGCGGTAAAATGTATTGCTTTTCTTTAGAATCGTTTGATCAGCAGTATGTGAGTATTTTACGCATGGTGATGGACTGCTCCAGATTTCCCGATTCAAGAGAGGAAAAAGCGTTAAGGGTCATTCAGATCGATAAGGCATTTTTTGGCTCTATCTTAGCGCACTCTTTTTTCATTGCGAAGGATCATCCTTTTAGCGGCATACAAGTGCAAGAGGAAGAAAAGCTTCGCTCCATGATGCCTGGATTTTACTGTGCTAATCTAGAGCAGCCCCTTTATTATTCCAGATCACCTGCAAAAATTAGCGTAGATCTTGAATATTTGCAATCCTCTGCTCCTAAAATTTTTCTTAAACCCACAATATGCCTTGAGACTGCTGTTGCGATCAATCAGGTCATCTCTTTTGAATGTGAATTGCCGGGAATGATCCATCAAAATGTCTATTACCGATTTAACTCTGTGATTTCCCGCAAGCATCTTCGCCACCTGGAACACTTAAGCGTATTGACAATTCCTGAGCCCCTTTTTGGAACATTTGTAGAAAATGCATTGCCCGAATTAAAGAGGTTTTCTGAAGTGACAAATCTTGACATTATCGAGCGCTTTGTAACTCTTCCCTTTGTAGGAAAGCTTGGGGCTGAATGTCAAATTCAGTACCTTGACGGCGAATTTGAGGCGAGTTTATCGTTTGTCTACGAGAATATAAAAGTTCCAGCGGCCTTTTCAAAGTCAGCTATTACAGATATAGAGTCATTTGTGACCAATGATGGGATAATCGCTCGTAACTTATCGGAAGAGCAAAAAATGATCGAAGATCTTTTTCAAGACTTTCTCTACGATGAATCACAAGGCATTTATAAAGTTAAGAACGACAAAAAAATTGTAGAATTCATGACGGAAGTGATTCCTCGCAATAGCCATCGCGTGGTCTTTAATTGCCCTAAAAATCTTTTGGATCAATTCATCTACGATGATACCAAATTTGCGATCGATCTTGTTGAAACGGATCGTATCGATACATATGTTGTATCACTGACTATAGAGGGTTATCTTTCCGGGACGACCCTTGATCTCTTATGGGAGTGTGTCGCATCAAAAAAAGCTTTTATCGAGCTATCTCCAAAAAGACTTACTAAGAAAAATGCTGAAGGCATTGATCTGAAGGTGCAAAAGTTTTTGGTCCTTGATCTTGTCAAGCTTGCTCCCATTTTGCACATCTTAGATGAACTTGGCATTAAGACAATTGAAACAGGGCAAGAAAAGCGCCCTTTATGGAGTTTGGCAAGTATTGACCAAAAGAGAATGAAAAGCCTTTCTTTGCAATTTACAATGAGCCAAAAGCTTCAAGAGCTGCAAGAGCAGATGCTAGGTCTAAGGCCTTTGCAATTTAGCGATATGCCTAAAGAGATTAACGCCACTTTAAGGTCTTATCAGGTTGAAGGGGTTAATTGGTTGCAAAAACTTCGATATATGCATTTAAATGGCGTTCTTGCAGACGATATGGGCCTTGGAAAGACATTGCAGGCGATTACAGCGATTACACAGTACCATATAGAAAACCCGCAAGGTATATCGTTAATCGTTTGTCCAACTTCTTTAGTCTACAATTGGAAGGAAGAATTTACAAAATTTAATCCATCGCTTAACGTCTTGGCTATCGATGGTTTGCCGCAATATCGCAAAGAATTACTATCGTCTACCAAAGGTGTTCATGTTGTAATTACTTCTTATAGCCTTTTGCAAAAGGATATTGATCTTTATAAAGAGATTGCATTTGCCTACGCGATTTTAGATGAGGCGCAGCACATCAAAAATAGGGGCACGCGCAACGCTAAATCGGCTAAGATGATTCAAGCCAAACACCGCCTGATTCTCACAGGAACACCGATTGAAAATTCTTTAGAGGAGTTATGGAGTCTTTTTGATTTTTTAATGCCGGGATTATTGAGCAAATACGATCGCTTTATCGAAAAATATATTCGCGAGCCATCAAAGACAAGAGAAGAAAAGCTAGAGTTATTGCGGCGCAAAGTTTCACCTTTTATTTTAAGAAGGATGAAAGCAGATGTTGTAAGCGAGCTTCCCGCTATCTCGGAAATTACTTACCATTGCCATCTTACTGATTTGCAAAAGCAGCTTTATCACTCATATGCCAATGCTGCCAAAGAAGAGCTCTCAAGGATGGTCACAAAAGATGGTTTTGATAAAGTGCAAATCCACGTACTTGCGACCTTAACAAGACTTAAACAGATCTGCTGTCACCCGGCCATTTTTGCAAAAGATAAAGTGGAAGCTGGCGACTCGGGAAAATACGACATGTTAATGGAGCTTGTTCACTCATTAATCGAAGGCAATCATAAAACTGTGATTTTTAGCCAATACACTAGGATGCTTGCTATTTTGAAAGCAGATTTGCAGCAGATGGGAATACGCTTTGAATACCTAGATGGCACGAGTAAAAATAGAATGGGAATTGTCAAAAGATTTAATGAGGATGAAAGTATTCCCATCTTTCTTGTATCATTAAAAGCAGGCGGATCGGGATTAAACCTGGTAGGAGCTGATACAGTCATCCACTACGACATGTGGTGGAACCCGGCAGTTGAAAATCAGGCTACAGATCGCGTGCATAGAATCGGGCAAAAAAAATCGGTATCGGCATATAAATTAGTGACGTTAAATACAATAGAAGAGAAGATAGTAGAGCTCCAAAATAGAAAAAGAGGAATTGTCCAAAAGATTGTCGATTGTGACGAAGAGGCAATTTCAAAACTGACTTGGGAAGAGGTGCTCGAATTATTGCAAACTTGAAAGGGATCTTAAGATAATGACAAAAAAATATAAACAGCTAAGCTTTAAAGATGTTGCAGTGAATTTTTGCAAATCGGCATTTAGCAAAGTCTCAAATTTTCGCGGTGTTTTCTCAAACGATATTGGCATCGATCTGGGAACTGCTAACACTTTAGTTTTTGTTAGGGGTAAGGGAATTGTTTTGGCAGAACCATCTGTTGTAGCTGTTGATTCGATTACAAACGAAGTACTGGCTGTTGGGCATAAAGCCAAGGCGATGCTTGGAAAAACGCCAAGAAAAATCCATGCCGTGCGGCCAATGAAAGATGGCGTCATTGCCGATTTTGAGATTGCTGAGGGGATGTTAAAAGCTTTGATTAAGAGAGTGACTCCATCGCGCAGCTTATTTAGGCCAAAAATTCTGATTGCTGTACCCTCGGGGATAACAGGAGTTGAAAAAAGGGCTGTAGAAGACTCTGCCCTGCATGCTGGCGCGCAAGAGGTGATCTTAATCGAAGAGCCAATGGCAGCTGCCATTGGAGTTGATTTGCCTGTCCACGAACCTTGCGCTAACATGATTATCGACATTGGAGGTGGAACGACAGAAATTGCGATTATCTCTCTTGGAGGGATTGTAGAGTCTCGGTCTTTGCGCATTGCAGGTGATGAGTTTGATGAGTGCATCATCAATTACATGAGGCGTACCTACAATTTGATGATAGGCCCAAGAAGCGCTGAAGAAATTAAAATGACGATTGGTTCGGCATATCCGCTTGGCGATAGCGAACTTGAGATGGAAGTGCGCGGAAGGGACCAAGTGGCAGGCCTTCCGGTGACAAAACGGATCAATTCAGTCGAGATTAGGGAGTGCCTGGCAGAGCCGATTCAGCAGATCATAGAAAATGTGAAATCAACGCTTGAGAGGTGTCCTCCAGAACTTGCAGCCGATCTTGTCGATCGAGGGATGGTGATTGCAGGGGGAGGCGCCCTGATCAAAGGCCTTGATAAGGCGCTTATCAAAGAAACAGGTCTTCCCGTTATTGTCGCCCCAAATCCGCTCCTTGCCGTATGCCTTGGAACGGGAAAGGCGCTTGAATACCTTGATAAGTTTAAAAAGCGAAAGGCGATGGCTTAAAAGTGTCACTTCCTACGGCTATTTTAGGATGGATTGATGAGGTAGTAAAACGCGCGCAGCCGGATGCAATTAAAATATGCGATGGATCGCGTCAAGAGTATATTGAACTAACTTCTTTGCTAGTTAAAAAAGGGACTTTCACTCCCTTAAATCCAAAGACTCGCCCCTTTTCTTTTCTCGCAAGATCAGATCCTGATGATGTCGCAAGGATTGAAGAGAGCACTTTTATTTGCACCAAAAATAAAGAAGATGCAGGTCCTACCAACAATTGGAAAGACCCTGATGAGATGAAGAGGATTTTAGAGGGGTTGCTTGACGGGTGTATGCAGGGAAGAATCATGTATGTCATAGCCTTTTGCATGGGTCCTATTGACTCCTCTTTGTCTCGCTTAGGACTTCAAATTACCGATTCCCCATATGTTGTTTGCAATATGCATCTCATGACGCTTATAGGTCCTGATGTATTACAGCGATTTGGCTCTTCACCGCTTGATTTTGTCTTATGCCTGCATTCGGTTGGAATGCCTTTAGCTGTAGGTCAAAGGGATGTTTCATGGCCGTGTAATCAGACAAAGTATATCGCCCATTTCCCGGAAGAAAGGAAAGTGATCTCTTATGGCAGTGGCTATGGGGGCAATGCTCTCATGGGAAAAAAATGCTTTGCCCTTAGAATTGCTTCTACAATGGGAAAAAGTGAGGGCTGGCTTGCAGAGCATATGATGATTTTGGGGGTGACTAGTCCTGCAGGGGAAAAAAAGTATATCGCTGCGGCCTTTCCATCGGCCTGCGGAAAAACCAATTTAGCAATGCTTCAAGGCTCATTGCCTGGATGGAAATTTGAAACAGTTGGCGATGATATTGCATGGATGAAATTCGATAAAGAGGGTGTGTTAAGAGCGATTAACCCTGAAATTGGATTTTTTGGCGTTGCCACGGGCACATCGATGGCCTCAAACCCGAACGCGATGCAAACCCTTGCTAAAAATGTCATCTTTACAAACGTGGCATTGACAGATGATAAAGATGTATGGTGGGAAGGGATGACTAAAGCAACTCCTGACCACCTAATCGATTGGCAAGGAAGAGATTGGAGTCCACATTCTAAAGAGGTTGCCGCCCATCCAAATTCTCGCTTTACAGTGATGGCAAAGCAATGTCCTGTGATAGACCCCTCTTGGCAAGACCCCAAAGGCGTGCCGATTTCTGCAATCCTTTTTGGGGGAAGAAGATCAACTGCCATACCCCTTGTAAAAGAGGCTTTTGACTGGGATCATGGAGTTTTTTTTGGCGCCTCGATGTCTTCAGAAACGACTGCCGCAGCTGTTGGCAAAGTGGGCGCTCTTCGCCGCGATCCATTTGCGATGCTTCCCTTTTGTGGGTACAATATGGGAGATTATTTTGCCCATTGGATCGATATGAAGCGCTATGGAGATCCTAAAAAATTGCCAAAGTTTTACTCTGTCAATTGGTTTCGCAAAAATGCAAACGGGAAATATTTATGGCCAGGGTTTGGCGATAATTGCCGCGTGATTAAATGGATTTTTGAGCGCATCCAAGGAAATGGAGAAGCGATAAAAAGCAAAGTCGGCTTTCTACCCACACTTGATGCTCTCGATATGACGGGGTTAAATTATCCTATTGAAAGTCTTAAAGAACTTTTGACAATAGATAGCGATGCATGGCAGCAGGAGAAAAAAGAGATAGAAGAGTATTTTGCCCTCTTTGGCAATAGACTTCCGTCAAAGTTACAAGAGCAGCTTTTAAGAGATTAAAGAAGTCTAATATGGCAGATCCCTTTAAATATATTAGGCGCTTAACTATTGCGCTTATGTTAAGCGGCGCACTGAATATGGCTTTTTTTGCTTTGATTTTGCATTGGACGATATATGAACTTCCAAGTGTTTCTTATTATCCTCATAAGCCAATTTTGGTAAATAATTCGATAGATCCCCCATCTTTTAATCAAAATAAAGAGATCTACATGGCATTGAAGAAAGGGGATAAGGCTTCACAATCTCTTTTAGATGCTTTCTTTATGACAAAAGAATTTCAAGCAATGGAAGGGTTGCTAAACCAAGGTAACTTTAAGATAGATCGCTTAAAGCTTCTTGAGTTGTCTTTACAAGGGGATTGGGATAGCTTATCCGCTTTTTATGAGGAGCAAAAAATGTCTTGCGACATATCTTCAGAAAGAAGACAGCAATTTTTATTAGATTATATCGACAAGAACTCTAAGGCGGCAGCACATCTCATGTTGATTACGGATGATGATTTTGCGATCGCAAAGACAAAAGACGCAAGCGCTTTAAAGATTTTACAGCTTCTGCAAGAGGCAAGTCCTGAAGCTGAAAATTTTGCTCAAGAGATGTTGAGAAGCTCTCGCTTAGATGAAGTGAAAAAGCTTGCCGCCAAGCGACTTTTTCAGTATGTAGGAGAAAGTGTTTCCGATGATAAGCTGCTCACGGCTGCATTTTCCCGCTTTAACGTAGAAACGGCAGTTGAGAAAACCAATTCTGTTTTGTCTATTGGAGATGTTAAGAGCTCTTCAGTGGCCTATAACAAAAAAATCGAAAGCATAAGCGAAAAAAATAGTATAAGCGGTGTGGCAAAGCAGCAAGAAATTCTAAGCAAAGGCATAAGCTCCATAAATACTCCTCAAGTTCCCCCTGCACAATTTTTTGCTGAGACTAAACCGCAGGCAAAACCAGTTGTCCCTTCCAAGGAATGCGCTTTTTCTCAATCTTCTCCCTCTTCTTCGGCTTACCCAATTACTCCTGCCCCAAAAAGAAGGGTCATTCCTTCGGTCATTGCCTCTAGACCCAAGGAATATGTCGTTCAAAATGGAGATACTCTATGGAAAATTGCTCAAAAGCATCAAATCGACATCAGATATCTTAGAGCGTTTAACAGGCTTGAAGAGGATGCCGTGCAACCTGGAAGGACAATTAAAATCCCATGAATGAAGATGCAAAAATAAATGCAGTTTTAAGTTTTCGCGAGCGCTTTGCACTTGCTAGCGCCTGTTCTGCAAATGAAAATCATTTATTTAAGTTGCTGCAATCTAAATATTTAAAATTTATGGAGTTGATTTGCCATCAGATTATTAAAAACAGTCTCCATGTAGATGGTTTTGAAAGCTTAACCGATCTAAACCCCGATAGGGGTATCCTTTTTTGTTCCAATCACAGGTCTTTTTTTGATCAATTTGCGTTAAGCTCTTGCCTTTACCGCAATACGCGTTGGATTAAGGCAGCAATCTATCCGGTGCGCTCCGAATTTTTTTATGATACTTTTTTTGGGATGTGTATCAATGCTTTTTGGGCTGGTTTTTCCATGTACCCGCCGATTTTTAGGCAAAAAGAAAAAATCGAATATAATAAAATAGCAGTTGAAACTATTTTGCGATTTTTAAAGACTCCTGGAGTCTTTGTTGGGATGCATCCTGAAGGAACTAGGAATAAAGGTAAGGACCCTTATCAGCTATTGCGCGCAATGCCTGGAGTTGGCGAGGTGATCATGAAGGCACAGCCCATTGTCATTCCGGTATTTATCAACGGCTTATCTAATAGCATGACAACACAAATTAAAAGGAAGTTTCAAAATAGCGATAAAAAGCAAAACGCTGTCATCCTTTGCGTCGGCAATCCAATAGATTTCACAAAAGAGTACAAAGTGCCGCCACGTCCTACTCAATATAAGCTTGTTGCAGACAAGGTTGTGCAAGAAATCCAATTGTTAGGATCAAAAGAAAAGGCAATAAGAGAGAAATTAGTTTGACCTATACCGATATTGTACTTGGTTCAACTGATATAAAAAAGTAAATTTACATCTATGTTGCGATAACAATAAATGTAATGTTATTTACTTATTTGTTGTTTTCTGGTAGGCTTTCAATTAAATAATGTTTTTATAAATGATTTTGAGGGTTTTACATGCAACCATTAAAAGGGTCCGAATTACCACAAACTGGCCAAAGAGACGTAGCGGAGGTGTCGCTTACCATGACTTCACCTGCATTTATAGCAGGAGGCGCTGTTCAAGGGATCTTCGATGCTTTGGCCGAACCAGCGCCAAATGCAGGGATTCTTCTCTCCTCAAATTCCCCTTCTGTAATACCTGCAAGCATTGCTAATTTGACTGAAGCTCAAGAAAGCATGACCCCTTTAGAGCTGATACCGAGTCTGATGGATGAATGTGCACGTCAGATTCTGGGTATACATGGAAATCTTGCGCAAAAAAAAGAGGCCTTTAAAAAATTTAACGCTCTCTTGCAGCAAATAGTGATGCCGAATGACCCTGGGATAGTGAGAAAACGCATTGAAACGGTTCATTCTATACAATTTTCTGAAAATTGTTGGGCCATCCTTAAAAGCTTTGCTGAGTGGGAAGAGTCGATTCAGCTCGTGCAGCTACTCTCCATCTACTACAAATTTCATGATGAACGTGATTTTGTCGATGTGACAATTGTTTATGAGGGTCTTTTTCAGTTTATTGAATTTCATAAAGAAGATGTAGCAGCATTAGAACATGCTACGGTGGCTTTTCGACGCATTTTGGAAGTTAGAAAACAAATCATTATCGAGGATTTAGCAGACAACCATATGGTGCTTCGTCTTATGCAGTTGCTAACCACAGACAATGGCGCTTTAAATATGCATTTAAACGGATGTGTTTACCGCATAGTCGCGCGCGCTGCTACAATGTATAGGATTAAGGTCGAAGAGCTGATTCAAAATGAACAACTGCCCCCTGAAAAAAAGGCTTTGTTACAAGAAGAGCGTGCAGAAAAGTTTAAACAACTCTTTATTCCCGACTACTGGTTTGGCAATGGTGAGAGAAGAGGGAATATTTTAGATCGTTTAGAGCATTTGGGAACTCTTTCCAAACTCCAGAAACAAGAAAAATTAAATAATGGCGAAATAAACTTTTTGGAAGGTCTTTACGAGTTAGGAGGAGCCTGGTTATGCATACTTAAAAAAAACTCAGCCATTGCTTGTAATTGGGAACATGTGGGAGTGCTCATACACGAATTACGCGGCATCGGCTGCCACTTAATCACCCCTTTAACAACGCATTCATTTACTATCTTCTTGTTGGAGTTTTTGAAGGCTTCCTATTCTCATTTTAGCACATTTGGCTTGGAAGGGGGTGTTTTTAACATCCGTGAGCCCTTGTTTAGTGAATATATAGGCGTTCTTTCTCTTATCATTGCTTTAAACCCTACGGACTTGCTCATCTTGTCAAGATGTCTTAATGTTTTGCTCCATATACTCACCTACGCAGGGCCTGTCACGCCAGAAATAAAAGAGGCAGCGGAAGTGATGCATGCGATTAAGGACTACGTCTTAACAAAATTTCCGCTTAGCAACGACTTACTAAGTCTCGTATTATTATCTTATGATGAGTTTACAAAGCGAGGATATCTTACACCAAATGTGCAGGTCATTTTTCAGCCTATCCTTGCGCCTAATCAATTATCCTTAGAAGAGTTTGTCGCATATGCCATGCATTTACCAATGGCAAGGTTAATGCTGCGTGGACAAGATGTGGCTGGCTGGGTGATGAATGTTCTCAATCATCTTGAATCTTTATCTCAAGAAGAGATGGGAAAACAGATGCAGACGCTGCATAGCGCGATGATGAGAGTCAGAGATACTGAATTTGATTATATCTTTACAAATCTAGCGTTTATGGGGGCTATTGAAAAATTAGCAAAGATATTAATCACAGCTGTTGATCCGCTTCTGATTACAGAAGCGTGTGGTTTAATAGGCTTATGTCAAAGAAAAAATATGGGGACTTGCAACTTATCTTTGCCAAAAGATCTCATAGAGAGACTCAGTTGGTTGATTGCGAAAGATACGCATCTGGACGCTACGGCAGTAACCGCAGTGATTTCTTGTTTTATCGAACTACAAGGCACAATCCCCCAAGACACCTTAAATATAGACCATGTCAGCGAAATTATCACATCTATTCACATGCGTTTGCCAAAAACTGCGCAAGTATACAAGATGATCAGCTATTTTTTTCAACAGCCAGCAGTTCTAGCGCTCTCTAATAAAGATAAGCTTGTAGATTTAATCTTAAAATTAGATCCAAACACTGAAGAGATCGGTTGTAAATTGCTCTGGATTCGTTTTACATGTTTTTTATATCCATTGACAAAAGCATCGAGTGGAAATGTATCAAGCATCACAAAATTATTTGGCCGTATCATCGAATATTCAGAATTGATGTTAGATAAAACGCGTTTAACGGAGGGACAAACATATTTAACAAAAGAAAGTATGGGTGAAATAGCGATTGCTTGTTCCCATATTATCAAAAATTTTATGCATTGTTTATCCCCCTTTGATCAACTTCGCCTAATTCCTATTTTAGACTTTATCTGCGAAAGATGGCCGGGAGATGCGAGGTTACTTGCAAGCTATTCAGTAGCTCTTTCTGCGATGTTAATTCAACCGGCAACCCAACCATCTAAAATAGAAAGAAATAAGCACCTGCTTCAACAAAAAAATTGGCTTGCTGAAATTAAAGGGCAAGAGCGTCTCTTAGAGAGACGGCTGGATTTGCCATTAGAAAAAAGGGAAAAAGCGCTGCGAAAACAAATCGTCTCTTTCAGAAAAGTGCTTAAACCAAGTGACTTCGATCAGCTCATTGCTGAAATTCACAAGTTTAATGCAGAGGCTCTGGGGGAAAATCAAGAGGCCCTAAAAAATATCTCGAAGGCAATTAAGGACTTTGAATCCTTGCTGGATAATCCAGAATCTAAAATCAAGAAAATTGATCAGGAAAGATCAAGCTTAGAAAAAACGATTGCAAAGTGGCATAGAGAAAAACAAAAGAAGATTCTAGCTCTTTTCGAACTTACCGAAAAATCGATCAAGGAGTCTATTCCACATTTGCAATTAAATTATGCCAAAGAGCTCTCTTTTCAAAAGATTGAGGAAGCAAAAAATAAAAATGTAAGAGTGTTAACGAGCCAATTATCGTTGCTAGATGAGGAGATTGCACGGTTACAAAATCTTTACGCCAAAGCTGTAGAAGCTGTGCAGATGTGTGAAGAAAGCGCGCAAATCTCCCTAAATGAGATTGAAGTGGCAAAGAGTTCAGTATCTTTAGTGGATATCGAAAAAAGAGTTCAAGAGTGTGCGCAGGCTGCAGCCTGCGCTCTTGAAAATCTACCTGCGTTTGAAGGAGATAGTGCTGCGGGCTCCAAAGAGGAGTTACAGGGGCGAATAAAAGAGCAGGTAGAAGATGAGCTAAGGAAAAGCTTTGCGCACAAGATGGCTGCATTGGAAAGGCGGTTTCAAGCAGAAATAGATGAGCAAAAAGCTCAAGCTCAAGCGTTGAGACAACAAAATGCCGCTTTACAACGGCAGATTGAAAGGCTTGAAAAACCAAAAGATGTAGACGTACCTCTTGAAGAACAAATTCTTAAAACCGCTGCACTTTTAATAGAAAAGCTTGAAAGCTGTGAGAGGGGCGAAGAGGCAAAGGGGATCCGCAAGCTTCTTAAATCACTGGCTACTCCCTCTACAGAGCTTGTAGAGTGGCAGCAAAGAATCAAGTATGCGGGGTTTATCATTAGATCTCAGAATGGTTCCCACATTAACTACGCGCACGAAGTGACGGGCATCTGTATCCCTCCATTTGTGGCAGGTAATGAAGTTGCAGAATATCAGAGGAAGAATGCACTTGAAGCTATGAATGAGGCGATGGTGCGCTGGCTTGAAATCCTAACCCAGCTTTCCGCTCGATAAAAAAATTACTCTTCCTACCTTTCAGGATCTACAGGATCATGGCCAAAGGAGATCCCTTTTCCCCGATCTATCCAGGGATTACATCTACAGATGCGCTTAATTGCCTTCCATCCCCCTTTGATAAATCCATACTTGGTAAGGGCCTCTACACTGTATTTTGAACAAGATGGAGTGAAACGGCAGACGTTGCCAAGTAAGGGAGAAATGGTCCATTGATAAAGGCGTATCATGAAAATGGCCGCGTGTTTCATAGGATCTGAAAGACGTCTTTTAGAAGGGTAAGCACCACTTCAATGACGATTAAGATGATGATGATCCATTCTAGTCGAGAGGAGTGCGAGTTGTTTAACTCTGTCCCGAGCATTTCAAATAGATCGTGGATGACGTCTAAGCGGTGATTTAAAATTTCTACACGCGTCACAATATCAAGATAGCTAGCGCTAAGGGAATAGTAAGGTTCAAGCTCTGGGTATTCCCAGAAAAATTCGGGGGTATCAAGAACATCTAAGTGCAAGTTAATGGAATTTCGCTCGATAAAAAGTTGCCCCATTTTTTTTCTGATCTCTTTTCTGGAGAGAGAAATTTTTCCATGTTCGGCTAGGTCTTCTGGGATCTGTTTTGTGGCATTAAAAGTCCTTTGTAGGCGCGATTCAAAGGTGCCAAGCTTAACAGATTGGCTAATCCCTTGAGAAAAGGCAAATTTAGTCAAGAGATCGTAGTTTGGAAGTATAATATGATCCTCAAAGATTTTTGCCGTGTCCCCATAGCTGAAAGTGAATTCGTCGATTTCGCTTTTTACATCTTTTACATGGTGATGTTGAAGAGGTGCAATATCTTCTTCTAAAATCTTTAATCCTTGTACAATCCCAAGACCCCAGAAGACGGCAGCGCCATGGGCAAAAAAGAACGCATCGCAGCTTAAGCCATCCTTTTCTAACACAACGTGAAAGGAATCGCGAAATAAAGTGGTTTGATGATTTGCTTTAAAGGATTCGTAGAGAGGCTTTATTGCGTAACTAGATGCAGCACATATTGCACAGCAATCCATAAATGACCTATAAAAAATGATGCGAAAGGGGGGACTTGAACCCCCACGAGGAAACCCTCACTACCACCTCAAAGTAGCGCGTATACCAATTCCGCCACTTTCGCATTAAGGAGATGAAACCATTGTTTGGTTCTTTAAGTAGCCGATATTAGCAAACAAGACAATATTTTGGCAAGACAAAGTTATTGCAAAAGGTCAACCTCGAAAGGTTGCAATAATTTTTTTAGCGGGAACTGCTGGCCTTTTAACTAGGAAATTGACGTTAAAAGCTTGCATTCACTATACTTTGTAGAGTCTCTTAAGAGACTATATAAATTTTATTAAACAATTTTTCGAGTGTATATATGGATGCAAATGGAACAAACTTGACCTTATCCCCAATTTGGCGCCTTCCTTTGCCGGGCAAGCTAGATGCAAACGGGCAAAGAATTAAAAGAGATGGGGCCGTGTTTAATAACGACCTGCAAATAGCTTGGTCGATTCTTTTAGACAATCAACCAACACATGTAGAAGATCTAGATCAATCTAGATTTAAAGCCATTTGCTTATCGAAAGCTGAAAAAACATGTGAATTTGAGCGATCTCTTCCCGATATTGTCGACCAATTGAATGAGCCGAGATTAAAGGCAATACTTTCTGCCATCACAAAAGAAAATCTTAATGCGCCAAATATTCAGCGTGTCCTTTCGACATTAGATGATTTTATGATGGACACTCTCATCCCGTTATGGTGGGCAACGTCCCTAAAAAATATCAAGAAAAGCAAGTTTACCATTGGAAAAAAGAGGACTACTTACAAAAAGCGAAATTATACGTACATCCTATTGTGATTGTGGGCTGCGAGATCATTGGAAATCGCGAATTTGTCTATTACCTTGATCCAAGTGATTCAAGCGATCCGAATGCCTCACAAGACGAAAAGATCTACGTCATGTCCTATGCGTCTATGATTTCAGGAAAAGTTTGCGATCTTTTTGGCATTTGCAACAACATCGCTCCTGAAGGAGTAGGATATGGATATTATCTGCCTACGCCCGAATAAAATTATTGGAAAAAAGAGAATCGACGTATTGAGTGAGGGAGCCTGAGAGAGGAAGCGATGCAATTAACGGGAAATCTAAACTGTATGTCAACACTAAGACCTGGTCGTGGTCGTCTTTACAAATCCCATGGGGTTGTTCCATATGGGGGTGGAAGAGCCCTTCATGGCGAAGAGTTTTTAGTTTAAAGCTTAAGGCTACTGCTTGCGCATTCTCTGCTAGTGGAAGTTGCTTAAGATAAATGCGAAGAAGTTGATAGAGCTTTGGCGCATTTTTTTCAGCCAGTTGTGTTGCATTAATGATCTGTAACATCTCACAAGCAGCTTGCAAGGTTTTTATATCGTTTCGTAAAGCTGTATGGCTATCGATCATTTCTAAATTGCTGCAGGAATAAAGCTCACCGCCCCGCCTTACGCATTCTGCCTCGATAAAGCCAAGGGGCTGTGTTGTAGCGCCTTGAGAGTGCTTTTCTCTAAAGGCCCCTTTGACAACAACTTTGATTAAACCATTGTTTGGAGTAAATAAAGAGATGATGCGATCGTACTCCTTAAAGGCGATCGCGTGTGTGATAATTCCGTTGGTATGTAACAGATCCATTGATTTATTGAGCCGTATGGCGTATAATCCTGGGTTAAACCTAGAAACGGCAGCCCGCGACGGCAAATTGACGTTATCTTTTGAGCTATAATCGCTTCTGGCGGGGATCGCCTTCACCACTCGGGAATGTCGATCCCCGCCAAAAGCGATTCTAACTCAAAATCTTACATCACTTTGCCATCTCGAACTGCCGTTTCTAGGTTAAAATGGAGTCATTTTGCCATGTCTTGTATCTCTTTGAAAGGTTTTTTCCGCATTGGAAAAGGAATGCCCCTAACTATCATCTCCGGGCCTTGTGTGATCGAGGGAAGAGATCATACTTTAAGGTGCGCTGAATTTTTAAAAGAGCTTTTGGGGAAACGAAAGATCAATTTTGTGTTCAAAGCAAGTTACGATAAAGCCAATCGCTCATCGATTCACTCTTTTCGAGGACCGGGTATTGAAGAGGGGCTTAAGATATTAAAAGAGGTTAAAGATACATTTGAAGTACCCATTACTGCCGACGTCCATACACCAGATGAAGCTGTAGCTGCCTCTTTTATTTTAGATATCTTGCAGATCCCAGCTTTTCTTTGCAGACAAACAGATCTCATCGTTGCGGCAGCAAGCACTGGAGTTGCTATCAACGTGAAAAAGGGGCAATTCATGGCGCCTTGGGACATGAAAAATGTTGTCGATAAGGTGCGCTCAGTTGGCAATCCAAATGTGATGCTAACAGATCGAGGCACAACGTTTGGCTATAATAATTTAGTCAGCGATATGCGCGCGATCCCTGTCATGCAAGGGTTTGGTGTTCCCGTTTGTTTTGATGCCACGCATTCTGTTCAGTTGCCAGGTGGGAAAGGGGACTCTACTGGCGGGGAGAGGCATTTTATTCCAGTACTTGCAAAAGCTGCAATCGCAGCCGGTGCTAATTGCCTGTTTATTGAGTCTCATCCAGATCCATCTAAGGCATTAAGCGATGCCCCTTCTGTCCTTGATTATAAAGATTTACCCCATCTTATCGATCAGTTATGCCGCCTTTATGAAATCGTCAACTAATGCCGTCTCCAACTGCCGGATTTAGATTTAAGGCAAGCTTGGCACTTGCGTGTATCCTTTTGATCTTGCTGATAGTTTATTTATATAATCATTTATCCGTATCAAAATCATACATTGTTGTATCTACGCCCGCTGATAAGGCTAATGTAAAAGATGTCATACAAGATAGAATTGGAGTGAGTAAGATGATCTACGCAGGTCCTCATCGCCTAGACATCGTTGCAAAGAAAGGGCAGATGGCGATGTTGCCTCTCAATAACGATTTTAAATTCGTTGAGACGATGGATCAAGTCGTTTGCCTTTTGCAAGAAAAAGAAGAAGGGGATTTTACCGAAAAAAAACTCACACTAAAAGCAGAGAAAGCCTTTTATGATTATAAAGAAAATGTCTTAATTGCAGAGCAAGTAGAGGCTAAGTATGCCTTATTTCCTCTTAATATGCCTTTCGATGAATCCTCTTTTTCCGAATTGATTTGGAGTTTAAAAGGGAAACATTTAGAACTTTTCGTAGAAAATGCAAAAGAAGACAATCTTAATGCCGTCATCGATCATGGCGATATTACTTTCATGTCTGATATAGAGCTTACAAGCGATTATTTGGAATTTAAGGGGGCATCATTATCTAATACAGAGGAAATTGTGGCCAAACATAACGTCAAGATAAGCTATAAAGACTACTTAATTGAATCTGTGCGAGCTACGTATTTAATGGCTTGTAAAGAAATAAAAGGGGAGCTTCTTATGGATGGAATGGATACAAATACGCCATGCCACCTAACTTCTTTGGTAGGCGATTCTATCTTTGCTAAGGAAATCCGCGTCAATTCACTCAATGGGCAATTATCTCTTTTAGAGCCCACTGGCACCCTGATTTCTCATAAGAGGCAAGCACTTTTGACATTTTCCTCTGGAACAATGCTTTGGGATGACTTTTCGCATACCTTGACCTTAAATCACAATGTGGTCATCGATCAGGCTGAAATGGGGCACTTTCAAAGTGCATCAGAAGTAAAGCTGCAGCAGGGGATGGCAGTTGGCGATGGGAAATGGCCAGATAGTAAATGGCCAGATAGTAAATGGATCGTGAAGACCATAGAAGCCGCTTCCGATACAACCGCGATCTATAAAAAAGAAAAGGGCAAAGAGAGCGAGAAGTCCGTTTTCCAGGAGTACGTTTTATCTACCAAGGGTAAAATCAAAATCGATCATGAAAAGATGCTAACAAATTTTTATAGTCTAGTCGATGAATCGGGGAATATCCCTAAAGGCAATCAGGTGAAGCTTGACATGGGAAATGTAGATGTTTTTTCAGATCACGTGCTCGTTAAATATGGCGCAATAGATGGCCATATGGAATTAGAAAAAATGGTGATGAGCGGAAATGTGACCATTTGCAAACGCGCTGCCTTAACCCCTCTTGTCCAGATTCCCTTTAGTCAATATCTAACGGCAGAAAGGGCCGAATACGATCCGCTAAAGCAAGAGATTGTGTTCTTTGCAAAGGAAAACAAACGCGTTTTATTTTATGATACGAGCAATCAGATGGAGATGAGTGCCCCATGTATTAAGGCCACTTACGATAAAGAGACAAAAAAAGAGATTATCAAAGGCATTGGCGATGTGCGTTTTCGCTTAATAAACAGCAATTTGAGAAAGTTATGATACAGCAGTCATCTAAAAATTGCCTTGAAGTGCGCAACTTAAAGAAAAGCTATGGGGGGCGCCTTGTCGTCAATGGACTTAGCTTTAAAGTGATGCAAGGGGAAATTGTGGGGCTTCTTGGTTCCAATGGAGCCGGCAAAACGACTGCCTTTTATATGACGGTCGGCTTGATTAGGCCGGACGGGGGAGAGGTGTTAATCAATGGAAAAGATGTGACAAGGCTACCCATCCATAAAAGAGCTGAGATGGGCCTTGGCTATTTGGCGCAAGAGCCGTCGGTTTTTCGCAGCTTAAGCGTTGAAGATAATATCATGTGTATTTTACAAACCCTACCGCTGTCGCGAAAAGAAAGGCTTAAGAGGTTAGAAGAATTGCTTGAAGAGCTGCATCTAACACCTCTTGCTAAAAAGGTGGCAGCTTCTCTTTCAGGAGGAGAGAGAAGGCGGCTGGAAATTACCAGATCTTTGGTCACCAATCCCAAATTTTTGCTTCTTGATGAACCCTTTGCAAATATTGACCCAATCTCAATTGCAGAGGTGCAGCATCTTATTAGGCTGCTTGCAGCCAAAGACATTAGCATTCTCATCACAGATCATAACGCTCGGGAAATTTTTTCAGTCGTCCATCGCAGCTACATTGTCGCAGATGGAAAGGTGGCGCTTTCTGGCACTGTCGATGAGCTTGTCAATAGCGAAGAAGCC
>Ga0206944_1031_pt1 | contig 28750 bp, 21 predicted proteins | sample Alteio_BWOrgHeat_4_FD_152978 | JGI IMG/M metagenome (GOLD analysis project Ga0206944, IMG submission 152978) | Enriched cells from forest soil in Barre Woods Harvard Forest LTER site, Petersham, Massachusetts, United States -... | ecosystem: Environmental > Terrestrial > Soil > Temperate forest > O... | reverse complement strand
CTGCTAGAAAATTCTGCGATCCAAATAGCAGTTGAAACGCATGCATTGGAAATACCCCTTCCGTATCGTACTCATAAGCAGTTTTAAAAGGAGTTTTTTCGATGGGCTCCAATTTTACAATTTGATCCGGATTTGATTTTTTAGCTGCTGTTTCATACTCAGCGCTAATTTCTAATATATTGAGCTTTTCATTCGTATTCACCACGAGGCGAAGATAGCGCTTTTTGCTAATATGCACATCAATTGCACTTTTTTCAATGGTCTGCCCCTGATAAGAGAGCTTAAGAAGCGTGCCACTCGCCACTTCTGACCAGCGCTGTAAATCGTGACTTGCGCTAATGGTCACATGAAAGATTTGGTCTGTCTTGCCCTTCCAATTCACAAAAAGGCGTGTAATGGGGCGCTCTTTATCTTTTAAATTAAGATCTTTTAAATCTAGAAGATAACTTTGTGAAGATGAAACGCTGCCCGGCTGCCCCTTCATATAGACTGACAAGATATTACCATCTTTATCTTGTTTAAGATCAATTGCCATCTGTTGATTTTCCCCTTTCCCACTTTCAAGAATTGGAAAAAATGGCAAAGGTAAAATTGCCTTTCCCCCTTGATCTTGAGGGGTCATAATCTCAAAAGGCAGCGCTGCCCCTTTACTGCTAAATAGCCTGATATCAAAGAGCCGAATGCTCGATACATTTTGATACACGTGATCTGGTACTGCAAAATATTGCACTGCAGCCTCTTCTTTCGGCATCACTGTGCTTGCAAAGGCAAATTCATTGGGTTTGAAGCTATCAACAGCCGGTAGCGCGCCTGTAAAGACAAGAGCGAGAAAGCAAAAAATGGTATATACTCCTTCCAGCTGAAACCTGGAAAATTTGGCAAGGAGGCGGCGCAAGTTTTTGGTCTGGAACGAGCGACCATTGCCGAGAGGCAAGGCGCGAGTGAAGACCAAAAAATTGCAGCCAAGCCGACGCTGCCAAAATTCCAGGTTCCAGCTGGAACGAGTATATATCCCTTTCATATTATTCCTTTTGATTATCTACAGGGGGAATAGGCGCCAAGTACCCGATCCCAAGCATTAAGAGGCCAACGCCAAGAAATGCTGCAATTCTAGCAAATGTCTCTTGATTGGAAAGATCGATTAAAAAAAGCTTTGCCACCACAAGGGTAATTAGAAACGCACCGATCTGCCAAAGCCGTCTAAAGTTGCGATTATGCGCAATGAGCATTAAAGTTAGGGCAAGCAGCGTCCAGAATATGGAAAGGCTAGCTTGCACAAGATTGGACTTAAAAAGAACCACAAAGTCCCAGCGAATATAGAAGTAATTGCTAAGGATTCTTAAAAGCGTCGCCGTAGCCCAGATGAATAGCCAAAGCCCAATAACAGCAAACAAGGATTTTTGACTCGCAAATTCTTTCCTTTTAAATTTATCATGCTGGCGCATCCAAAGCAGCACCACCACCAATGTCCCCCCTTGAGCTAAGTCAAGAGGATTGAGAAAAGGAACGTAAAGAATTGGATCTGCCGCTCCATTGAATATAAGATCTGAGAGAAAACTTAAAATAAAAGACCAACACAAAAGGGCCCCAAGCGATGCGCTATACTCCCTAGCATTTCGGATAAATGGCCAATGCCTTGCCAAAAAGACGGCTCTATAAACCATAAAAGCAAAGAGTGTCGGAATCAGAATGAAAGCACTTACCTGCCACGCTTCTGAGAGCTTATAGTAGCTGGCAAGCCACGAGACCTCCCAAGTGATAACGGCGACAAGAAGCCAAAGTGTAAGAGCGTGATCTATTCTGGAAGAGGTTTTAGACACCCCCTTTTCGTCGACATAAAGCATTCGGTAGTTTAACAAGAAAAAACAAGACCATGAAATAAGCCCAATTAATGAAAGTAGATGGGTGGAATGTGGAACGAAATTAAAGTTTTTTGTCGCAAGAAACCAAATAAACAAAACACAGTGAATAGGCGTGAGAAGGCGTCTGATGCCACAAAATCGAAATAGATAAGACCATCTAAAAATTTGCCAAAATGCAAACACTGAAAAAATCATAAATAGACTGTAGGCGCTTATCTCAAAAGTCTTACCATGAAGAAGAATTGGTGAAACTTCAAGCGAATTAAGACTTTTAAGCCACCCTTCAAGGTGTCTTGCAATCTCATACACCCCGCCAATAAACCATATGGCACATGAGATAATCACTATAGAGGAAGCGATCCGTTTTTCAAGAGTTGTGACCGTCTTTTCATCTCGAAGTAAGACGATGCCTGAAAGAAGATGGCCCACTGTCAGAAAAATAATTCCGAAAAATCTCCAATTTAAAAAGGCGATTTCTTGTTTGCCAAGATAGATATTATAAAACTGAATGCGCTCAACTTCAGCTAAGAAAAGCATTAAAGCAAGAGGAAGAAGGAGTAGGCCAAAGATGCGCACCCTCAAACGCTCTTGCCTAATGCCGCTCCACACAAGGGCAGCTGCCTCAAGGGCCCAAATGGCAGAGGAAATAGTCCCGCTGAAAATAAATGGAATAGCTAACGAAAGAAGGGTAAGTCCAATCATCGCAAGCGATTCCACCATGAACTTAAATTCTTTCCCATATTTAGCCACAAGCGCTCTTGCTAAGAGAACGTGAAACGCTCCATATCCAGCCAAGCTTAGCGCAATGCCATACTCATACGGGTACACAAGATTCCACTGCAAGATAGAAGATAAAAGGGGGACTCCAAATGTCATCAAGCTATCGACAGATCCATGTACACCCTCTTTTTGCTTGACTGTGTATAACACATTAAGAGTCGTAAAGAGAAGTGTAAAGAAGAGTAAAAATAGTTGAATGCTTAGGTAAAGATCTTCCGTATAATGCCCATACGCCCACCCTACACCAATCAAAAAGGTAAAGATATAGCCTACATAATTTAACGAGCGCCAAGCTCTTAGCCAGCAAATCGCGAAAATGGCGACATTGAGAAGCGCCATGTAACTAAAGAGCGCGATGTGGCTTCCCTCCTTCTCAGAAGAAAGCAATGGAGCAAGGAAGCCGCCAACAATGGCTAGAAAAGCAAGGCTTTTAGCATTTTGCAAAACAGAAAGAACACCTGATAGCGCAGTGATTGCCACCAGAAGTGGAAAGGCAAGAGGGGTCGGGATAAAATAGTAAAATTTATAGGCGATGAATGTGGTGATGTATAAAACACCAACGCCTACCCCTTGTAAAATAAGGGCAAATTGCCTTTTGCTATTTCTTAAAGTAAAGCCAATGCCAAGAAAAGCCATCGACACGCCAGCTGCTAATATCAAGCGAAACTCAATTGGGAAAAGTCCAACGTCAGCTGCAAATTTTAATGCAAATATGACGCCAAAAAAGAAGATCACAGCGCCAATTCTTGCAATGGGATTGCCTTGCAAAAAGGTCGCCATCCATGATGAACCTATCTTCTCTTCATCCCTATCTGCTGAAGAACTTTCAAAGCTTTCCTCGCTTAACTTAAGTGGTGCAGCTTCAGGAAGGTTGGAGCTAGCCGAAATAATGGGTTGAGCAGATTGAGGCGAGGGTTTCTCGTTTGCTACTTGCGCTTTTTCCGTCATATCTACGGTTTCTATGGACGTTGGAACACTTGGGTCTTTTTTTCCGCGCAAGATGGAAATCTCATTTTCAAGAGCTGCTATTCGCCTGTGAAATCGCATAGCGAAATAAAACAATAGACCGACAAGTAAAGCTCTTACAAAAGAGCTAGAAATAGCAAATACAAAAGATGCGAGCGCCAATGCGAGTATGGGCATAACCGTTACCTAAATGGTTTTGATCTCATAGAGTGTAACTGCCCTAAATCTTCATTACAAGCATTTTCATAGCATACAAATCAGCCGTATGCGAGCATACGGCTGATTTATATCCCAGCATTACGGTATATCGCGAAGCTGACGACACATATGTTTACATTCCCGCACCATATGCTCTATTTGAGCTGGCGGCAAATGTTTTAACGACTCATCTTGCATACAAAACTTTTGGCAAGGGTCATGCCTCATGAATGCCCAAAAAGCTTGGAACGCAGATGATGTTGCAGGTGCAATTGAATTTAACATGTGCTAGCAGGAGTTGCTGTTTGTTGCATTACCCACTTGATGTTAATGCGCTTGATGAGGTATAATGAAATTTTGGGGGATAATGCCATGAATCATTTAAATCATGTAAAAGTAAACCTGGACAGCCGCAATCGTATTCCTTTAACAAAGATCTTAAAGGATTGCGAAGCGAAGACTTTTGATATGTTCTGGGAGAATGACAGATTAATCCTTATACCTTTGATTGAAATTCCCGAGAGAGAAGCATGGATTTATAAAAATAAAAGCGCTTTAGCTTCTTTTGAAAGAGGTTTGCAAGATGCAGCTCATGGGAAAGTTCGCAAGTTAGATTTATCTAAGCTTCCAGAGATAGATGAAGATGAGTAGTTTTGAAATTTTATTGACACAGGAGGCTGAAGATTATTTATATTTGCTAGCGTCTGATAAAGGAAGAGTACGCACTTATAAGGCGGTAAGCAAGGCCTTGATCTTGATGAGTAAGAATTTACGCCATCCCTCATTGTCAACACATGAATTTCATTCTAAACAAGGTCCTAATGGAGAAAAGATTTTAGAATCTTATGCTCAGAATAAAACTCCTGGCGCGCATCGTATATTTTGGTACTATGGCCCTATGAAAAATGAAATTACTGTTTTCGCTATTACTCCTCACCTTTAAGATTTGGTTTTTTAGGTATTGCCGATGATAGTTCCAAATTGTTCTATAATCACCTCGGACTTAAGTGTAGGTTCGATTGCGACAGCATCATCAGAGGAATAAGGTTTGCAAAGCCAAATAGCTGGAAAGGCGATGAGCATGGCCCAAGCGGAGATCCAAAACAGATCGTCAAAGGCGATGGTATAAGCTTGCTTGGTGACCATAAAATCTAAGGCATAGGCAATCTTGGCATCTTCAAGTCCATACCCCTTCATCACATTATAGGTTTGCTTTGTCATCTCTTTAAGCGGTGTCATCAACTCTGTGAGGTTGCTATGGTGCAAAGCCTCTCTCCTTTGCCAGGCTGTGATATAAAGCGCTGTGCCAAGGCCGCCTCCCCCTAAAGTCAGCCTGACGAAGTTAAAAAGCGTGGTCGCATGGGTCACTAACTCATCTGAGATGTTGAGCAGCGCCAGCTGTTGCAACGGTAGAACAAAAAACCCAACACCTGCACCTTGAATAAAGCGGGGAATCATAAGCTCCCAAATACTTGCTTGGGGCGTGATGTGGCTCATCATAAAGTTTGCAGCTGCAAGAATCAAAAAGCCAACACTCACAAGTAAACGGGGATCTATTTTTTTCATGACCATCGGCATAAATGGTGCGATTAATAGAGGCAAAATGCCAAGCGGCATGATAGCAAGCCCAGATAAAAAAGGGGTATAGCCAAGCTGTGTCTGAGTAAAAAGGGGAACTAAAATCAATGTTCCATTGATCATCAGCATGGCGGAGGCAAGGACTAAACTTGCAATGGTAAAGTTTAAATCTGCAAAACATTCCGTATGAAGGATCGGTTTTTCAGAATATTTATCCCACGCAAAAAACAAAATGAGCGCTACTAAGGCAATTGATCCAAGCGTTACAATGAAAGATGAATCAAACCAATCGTTTTGATTGCCGCGGTCTAAAAAAAGCTGTTGTGTGATCATGCCTATGATAAGAAGCATAACACCTATATAACTAATCGGAACTTTACCCTTTGGTAAAATTTGGGTAGGGAGCACATTCATGGCGGTGAAAGCCGATAGGAGGCCGAAAGGGACATTAATGTAAAAGACCCAGCGCCACCCATATTCTTCTGTGATATATCCCCCCAAGACAGGACCTAAAATGGGGGCTGTCACCATCCCCACTAAAATGATAGATAAGCACGGCCGCGTATAGGATTCTGGAAGATATTCAGAAATCATCGACTGCGGAAGCGCCATTAAGGGACCAGCCGTTGCCCCTTGCAGTATGCGAAAGATCACCAATGTGTCGTAGCTCCATGCAAATCCGCAAAGAAATGAGGCTATAGTAAAAGCAATGGTCGCATAGATTAAGACGATGCGGCTGCCAAATTGGTTAACAAGCCACCCTGTTAACGCAAGACTTATCGCAAGCGATACGGCAAAAAGAGTAATGATCCATGTGCCATCATGGGTGCTGATTCCAAAATCTGCTGCAATAGATGGAATAGCCACATTGGCAATAGAAAAATCTAACGCCTGGATAAAGGCCGCTAAAAAAAGTGCCGCGACAAAGCAGACAAGTTTAAGCCCATGTAAAAGATCTTGTGATGATGAGGTAGACAAACTTACTCCTCGCCTAAATTATCCTTTAAAACCTTATCAATGACTTTATCAAGCTCTTTCGTATTTTCCTCAAAAATCACAGTCTTAAACGATTTGGCTTGAGTTTTTTCCGTAAGTCTTGGTTTTGCTGCATCGCTTACGTCAACACTTGCAACCATCGATAGACCTAAGATGAGGGGATATTTTTTAACCTCTTCAGGATCAAGCGTTAGACGCACAGGAACCCTTTGGATAATCTTAATCCAATTACCCGTGGCATTTTGCGGGGGGAGAAGAGAAAATATGCTCCCTGTACCCGGTACAATCCCTGCTATTTTGCCGTTAAATGTGACCTTATCGCCGTAAAAGTCTGAAATGAGCTTAACGTTTTGCCCATTTCTTAAACGGCTTAGCTGCGTCTCTTTAAAGTTAGCTTCTACCCATAGCTGATCGATTGGCACAACGCTTAAAAGGGGAGTTGCAACCCTTATGGTTTGACCGACTTGCACATTGCGGTTTGCCACATATCCACTTACAGGGGAGACAATTTGACACCTTCGCAATGCAAAATAAGCGTTGATAAACTCAGCTTTTGCCTTTTCAATAATTGGATGATTTGCCAGCTCTTTCTTTTGCACTTTCCACCCAAGATTAGCCTTTGCAGCCTCAAGTTGTGAGACGGCTAAATCCACGCTTGCCTTTGCTACTTTAAGCTCTGCTTCCACATGCTCAAAATCCTCAAGCGCAATGGCCTTTGAATCGATAAGCCCTTTGCGGTTGTTAAAATCTAAAAGCGCTTTTGCATGTTTTTCCCTTTGCAAGGAAAGATTGGCTTGTTTTTGCTGCACGTCTTCATAATAAGAAACAACTTGACGCACAGCGAGTGCTAAAGCAGCTTTTCTTAGCTCCAAGTTAAGCAAATAATCTGTTGGATCTAAAGAAACGAGTAAATCTCCCTCTTTCACAAAATCGGTATCGTCTGCATGGTAGGCAAGAATTGAGCCCTCTTGCCTTGAAGAGATGACGATAAGGTTGCCCTTGACGTAAGCGTTATCTGTTGTTTCATAGTTGCGGTAATCAATCCACCAAATGCAAAAGGCAATAAGGGCAATTAATGCAAAAATCAACAAAAGGGATAAGATCACTTTAGCTCTTTTAGAATCTTGAGACATTTAAAAACCACCACCTAATACTTGAATGAGATTAAGGCGCGCCTGTAATGAGTAAAACAGAGCTTGCCATACGTTATCTTTTGCTTTTAGCCAATCACTTTCAGCTTGGAGCACATCGACTTTAGACTTTAAAGAGCGACTTAAAAGGGCATTTGCAATTTGCAAATCCTCTTGAGTAATTTTAGCCATTTCATTGGCTAGTCGGTAGCACTCTGTCGCATAGCGCGCTTCATCGATCGCGTTTAAGACCTCTTTTGTAGCTTTGATCACCGCCTCATCGTATTCAGCCACAGCCATGCAATACTCACTTTGCTGAACATCTAGCTCAGCTTGGAGTTTGCCTCCAGAAAAGATTGGAAGATTAAGTGCCGGCCCGAAGGCAAGTCCATAGACGCTTCCCCAATCAAATAAAGGCTTTGAACCAATTGCTTGAACACCTGCTAGCCCTAAAATATCGATATTTGGATAAAAAGCGCCCTTTGCAGCTGCAATTTTATAGCTGGCCGATTCGGCGCGCCATCTCTTAGCAAAGATATCTGGCCTCTTAGCGATGAGGTTTAAAGATAAAGAGCAAGGAAGTGGAAAAGGCTTTACAGATGGATTTAACGCAATTTTTTCGATCGGCTCTAAAAAATCGCCTCCTAAAAGTGCTTGCAACTGGTTGCCTGTGAGGCTTAATTCCTTGCTCACTTCACAATAAAATTGGGAAGCGAGCAGCTCTTGATTTATAGCCACATTGACAAGATTTAAGCTCATCAATCCATTTTTTTCTTTAAGTTTTACAAGCTCATTCGCTTCTTTAGCACTTTCTAAGAGGCGCTTTGCAAGTGTGACGCGCTCAAGATTCATCTGATAGCGAAAGTAATTTTCAGCAACAGATAAGGCAATGGAAAGGCTTGCTGCGTAATGCTCAGCAGAGATAGCATTGACTTCTCCAATTGCTGCCATAAGTTCGTTATGATGTATCTTAAAAAAATCAAAATGATAGCTAAATCCAAAATGCATATCGCGCTGAAAGTATGTGATGGGGTAATTGGGATCTGCCGCCTTTAAGGTGCCATACATCCCATTTTCACTTTGGTGCAATCGCAAGACGTTAGCGCCAAAATTTAAGGTCGGGAAGCTTGGCACATGGGCTTTATCGCTCATGGCATAAGCTTTTGCAAGCCTTGCCTCTGCTGCATTAATGGAAGGGTTATTGCAAAGAGCCTTCTCTATCAGGTAATTTAGCTGATCATCCTCAAACATCTGCCAAAAGGCTTGATCTGGCCAATTCTCTTGCAGTATCATCCCATCTTGATCGCTAATTGAGGTTACTTTTCTTTCAATGGCTTCACTTGGCAGCTCTTTTAAGTCGGGTTCTACCGCTGAAGGGATGATTCCGCAGCTTGTGAAGGCGCAAATGCCTAACAGTGCAATAAGAGCACTTGTATTAAAATACATATCCAAGCTCGCAAGTGATACAGATCAACTCCTTAAAAGCTTCTAACGCATCCGTTGATCGGTTCTCGCTATCATTAGGACATCGATGCTTTAAGTGCGCAAAGAAATGTCGATATTTAAGATTTGCGCCTATTACAAACTTTTCAGCAATCTCTGAAGTCGTTGCAAGATATATCACAGCTCCATGACCATTTGGCGATGAACCCTCTTCTCTAAATATGATTTTAGGGGAAGGGTTTGCAGAGATCCAGTGATGATGAAAGTTATACTGATTTTTGTGATATTCGGCGCCAAGGGATACTGTCCAATTAAATGACGTACAAAGGGGAACATCAAAAATAAGCTCTCCTCCAATCCACGGCCCTTTCCATGTGGCCTTATACCGCGTCGCATACAAGGTAAGATCGGTAAGACTTACATATGGAGGAACTTCAGTTTTTTGAAGTTTTAACTTGTCTGTATCATAGGCATAGCCGCAAGTCACCCCAATCCCCACCCAATTCAAGTCAAACAGATATCCAAGCCCTCCTTGAATATCAAAGGTGGTGATGTGATCGACATGAAGTCTTAAGGGAGTTGACTTAGACGTTAATGGAACGCGTTTTCCCCCTCGCCCCACATGGCTAAATCCTATCAAATAAAATTGCTTTAAATACGAAGAATAAGGAATGCAATTCCAATGGTAGTGATCTTTTGGCGGCGCGATCTTGCCGCTCATCCCAAACTCCCAAAGGCGAGTATCAGAAGAAGTGACGGCAAAAGGTTGCCCCGCGCCATTTACGCATACATTTTCAGCCTTTGGAATCTTAAAATGCCCTTGGGTGTACCCGGCAGTCATGTTAAACCTAGAAACGGCAGTTGGAGACGCTAACTTGACACAATCTCTTGAACCAGAATCATTTGCAGTGGGGCGGTCCTTCACCACTTGGGAATGTCCCGCCCCACTGCAAAGTGATTCTAATTCAAGATCTTGCGCCAATTTAACATCTCGAACTGCCATTTCTAGGTTAAAACCCGTATCAAAGCTAACCCCTTGCACTTGAGCACAAAGGGTTATTAACACTAAAGCCAAAATAATTTTATACACGATAACCTTATCTGATGGGGCATGCACCACTAGCGCAAGCCTCGTGGTGTTCTTCATCGCGCATATCGATACCTGAATAATCGATCTCTTTTAAACGGGCGACATAGCCATCATATGCCTCTTTTGTCGTGACCTCTTGAGGTAAATAGGCATATCCCAAATCTTCAGCATTTTTTGTCGGGTCGTTTCTGAAGAGAAACGAAACACCCACATATGAGTCCCAATTATTTAAAAGCCAATCGATGATTGCTGGCACTTCTGATGGGTCATAAGAGACTGTATTAGAAACGTTTTGTTCACACCATGTCTCTTGCAATATCCTGTACCACTCAAGCTGTTGAACGGCTGATTCTGCATTGACCTCAACCTCTTCAACCTTGCCATTTTTTCTCGTCACATGAGATCTAGTAAACGGAACATTTGTGTATTTCACAGGAAATTTGACAAGGACAGATTCTGGCTCATAAGGCTTTTCAATAATCGTGTAGCCAGCTTCTTTAAAACGAGTGACTAGCGGATCGTGTTTGGAGTAGGTGATATTATTAAATAGATATTTCCCAAGAGGCATGTGAATGCCTTCCGGTACTTCTCCCCACTCTTCTGTCCCCATGATCTTGCTAATTGTTCCGCTTGGTTTAACACACGTCACGTTCTTTGGCAAGGGAGCGTTTAGCTCGTTTGCCATGCTATAGGCAGCACTTACAGTGATATTGCGCATTCTCTTAAAGTCGTAGGCAGTAAGATCTGGCCTTGCGCGAATGCCTGTTAATCCAACGCCGCAAAGGTGAAGGAATTGGTTATTTAAATGCCACGCTTCTTGCAAAATTTCATCGCGCAAATTCACCATTGTCTGACGATAGTTCATCCTTCCCGCAATATAAAGAGCTCTTTCAAGACCAATCTTATCCCCTTTAAATGCTAAGACGTTAACTTCCGTCAGGTTGCAAAAACTCTTATTCCCAAGCAAGATCTCAACGCATGGATTGCACCCCTTAAACCAAGGTGCTCTTCTTTCTGCTTCTAACGTATTAATAAACCCTGGTTCTGAACCTCCCGAGTCTAGCATCAACTGAAATAGCTGCTCAAGATCTTGCCTTGAAGGTTTTGCTAAAAAGAGCAAGCTATTATTCGATTGCTGTCTATGTGAGTTACCCTTTAACCACCACTCTTTTTTTGCCAATGCAAAGTCTTCCCATTCAGGCTGCCCATATTCAAATAGAGCAATTTGCGCAGATCTACGGCTTGATAAAATTGTCCCGAGCCAATTGACGATGTCTAAGATATCCATTCTAGTAAGCAGCTGATCGGAGCGATCGGATAAAATTTTTGCAATGGCCTTAAATGCCTTTGAGATCTGCTCATCACCTGAAGAAATCCATCCATACCCCTTTAATCTTGTGCCTGCAGGGCGAATTTCGGAAAAATCTAAAATCAATGACTTGGCCGGAAACTTTCCTGCGACAAGTTTACCGATGGCCTTTGCCCATGCGATTGCCGAATCGCCCACTTTAATCGTCCATACAAACGTCTCAGGATCATATGTCTCGACATTATGGACAACACCTCCTTTAGAGGTGCGGTTTGACCTAATCACTTGAATATCTGTAAGAGGCCTTCTAAAACCATTTAATGTGCCTGTAATCGGTCTAAATCCAACGCCACATCCTTGAAGAAGCAACCAAAGCACATCGACTAAATCATAAACTGTCTCCACATGTGTGTAAGAACAGTTAAACATGCTCGATTCCCTTGTTCGACTAAGTTCTGTCCCCCCAAGCCATAGCGTGCGCCCTGATGCAGAAATGTAGCGATTCGTGATTAAAAAACGCATCTCCTCAAGTTCTGCTTCTTCCTTGTCCTTCAATTGTCTTCCTAACGCTCTTTCCCATAGCCACCTCTGATGACTTACCACCCGCTCAACAACTTGGTCCCAAGTTTCAAGGCGCGAATCGCCCTCAATAACTGGGCGATGATAGGTGCGAAGGGCTGTTGCCATAGCTCTTGCTGTAGGTCTTGTCATGGTGTGGTCTCCTGAAATGGTATTATTTTTTTAAGTTTGTCTAAATCTTTATCTTGTTGTTGAAAGAGTCTATCATAGGCCAAATTTTTGCGCGATTGTAATAGATCCAATAAAGCACTCTCGATGAAGTCTTGGTCTAAACGGTGGAAAAAATCGGCAGCGCAAATGAGTAAAGTCTGAAAGTCATCTTCAATTTCAAGTTGCCCAATTGCTCTTTTGATCAGCTTTAAGAAAGCAGGCTTTTCCCCAATTCTTGCCAAAAGGCCTAAAATTTCAAAGTTTAGCTCCAAATCCGGGGGAGGATCGTCCTCCTCAATGAGACCTTCAAGCAAGTCATTAGCTTCTTTAGGGTCTTCTTTTTCAAGGAGAAGAGCGTGAAAAAACTGGTTCCAAGACTCTTCTAATAAAAACTCACCAAGCCCATCGATTAAGTCTTTGGCATAGCGATTATTTTGATCTTCAAAAAGATCTAAAAGATAGTCGCGCAAAAAAAGATCGATCTGATTGGCGCATTCGGCCTGAATGCAAACACCTGCCTCCTTTGGACTTATGCCACTATCGATATTATCTTCAATTACGACCTGCAGCTCATCTAGTATATCCAGAAGTTCACCTTTATCGCTTGTTTCTTCATCGTATAGGCAAATTTGCCTATCCAATTCGTCACAAAAGATCGATAAACTCTTTCTTTCCGGCAGGATTCTTCTCCAAAGTTCAAAGAGGATTAAATAGACCTGATCGCGCACTTCATTGCTAAAATTTAAATCGATTAAAAGGTCATCAGTTAAGTCTTCGGGTGTATCGACAGCTTCAGCAAAGGCTTTAAACGAGTCTTTATCAAGACAAATATCAGAAATTTCTTGCAGCCTTGAAAATAGCTGATCGGATTTAAGTTTGCGATAATCTTCAACTTGCCAAGGAGCCACATCAAGAGTTGGATCTAATATCCAATTCATTCTAAGAGAATTATAAAGAGATCTTCTTTGCATAGTGTGAATGGTTACTTTTAAGAGCTATTTTTACGGTTTAATATCAATATGTCTTGCCGAAGCGAGCTTGGCGTTGACTTATGATTGGCAATTTCCAATAATTTTGGAAAAAGATCGGGAGAAAGTCCTTCGCAAGCTAGCACTAGGTATGTTGCAAGGATGAGTTCTTTATTTAAATCAAGCTTCAAGAGCTCTTGCAGACACTGCTCTGAAACAATAGGATCATCTTTAAAGCGGATAAGTGCAATGGCAGCCCTTTCATTATCCATAGAAAGCGGCCTTCCATGCAAGACTTTTAATAAAAAATCGCGCGCGAAACTTCCAATTGAAAAAAGCGCATCAAGGATCATGTCTTCGCTAAAAAAATCAAAATGGCCACTTCCTTCAGAACTCTCTTGGCCAATTGCTTCAAAAAGGGAGATCACTGCTCTTTTATCCCCAATCAACCCAAGGCATTTGGCGGCATTGGCAGCAGAGACCCCATATCCGGGAAAAAGGGGATTATGGAAATCTTGCGATTGCAATAGGTTTAATAACGCCGGAACAATAGCTGCTTTTTCCTTAACGATTGAAGCAATTGCAAGATCTGTCTCTTCATCGGTTTCAGCTAAAATAAGATCGGCGATAAGGCGAGGTATTTTATTTTTTTGACTATCCTCTTCATAAACAGCTTTCAGCAGCTTATAAGCTGATTTAGCCTGTCCAACTAATTCAGCTTGAGGCCCCGATAGATAAAGCGCTGACAAATTGCTTTTTAACTCTTTTTCAAGGGCATAAAGTTCTTTAATGCGAGAGAGTTCAAATGCATTGGAGACTCCCTTGCCTTCAGCTTCATAATACTCTATCATCACATCGAAGTTGCCGCTAAAGTGAGCATCGCGATGCATCAAGATGGCGAAATCTGAGGCATCGCCCATCGATAGAAAGTCTTGAGAAAAAAAATCCCGGGAAGAGAAATCATGAGAAAGAAAGTCCTCTTGTAGAAAATCATTTTCCTCGCTCATTATGCCTTCTCGCTCAGAATGCTTTTCTGTAATACATCTTTTGCATTATAGCTCGACCTTACAAAAGGGCCGCAATACATATGTTTAATCCCTAAAGAGTGTCCATAATTTTCATAGTCCTTAAATTCTTCAGGGCTAACAAACGCTTTTACGAGGAGCTTTCTTCTATTTGGCTGCAAATACTGCCCCATCGTCACAACGTCACATCCAGCTGTTGCCAAGTCTTGTAAAGTCTCATAGACTTGCTCTTTTTCTTCTCCTAATCCCACCATGAGCCCAGATTTGATAAGCATCTTCGGATTATTGCGGTTACTTGCAGCATATCGCAAAATTTTAAGAGTGCGATCATAGGTGGCAGTGTGGCGAACGCGCGGCGTTAGCGCCCTTACAGTTTCGATATTGTGATTAAAAATCTCAGGGTTTGCCTTTAAAATAATATTTAAAGCATCTAAATTGCCAAAAAAATCGGACGTCAACACTTCAACAGTTGATTCAGGAGATTCTTTTCTAATCGCCTCTACCACCTTAACAAGGTGACTTGCGCCCCCATCGGAAAGATCATCGCGCGCAACCATTGTGATCACGACGTGCGTAAGCCCTAAAGCCCTTGCCGCCTCTGCCACCCGCTTTGGCTCTTCCTCATCGAGCTCCTTGGGAGCTTTAGAAAAATCGATATCGCAAAAACCGCAGTTTCTTGTGCACTCTTTACCCATCACCAAAAATGTGGCCGTCTTTTTACTCCAACACTCTAAAAGATTAGGACATCTTGCCTCTTCACAAACTGTATGAAGGCGTTGATTTTGAATCACATAACCAGTCTCTGCTAAGGCACTTCCCCTTGGCAGCTTGCGGTGGAGCCAGGAGGGAAAGCGGCCAAGGCTTACAGCCTTTTCTTCTTCTTTGCCTCTTGGCAGCTCTTCTCCAGGATTTCTTGGCAGCACATTAAGGCGGGTCGCCATTTTTTTTTGATTATCTTGCAGCAATTCCAAATTCTCCTTTTTATTTTGCTTTCGGCTTAGGAGGCCAGTGCAGCGGAAGATTTTCGCCAATAAAGGCAGACTCCATCCAGCTCTCTGAGATCGTCGGGTGAGCGTGAATAGTTTCCGTGATACATTCTACTGTGAGTTCATTAGCAATCACGATCGCCATCTCAGCAATAAGCGTTGCAGCCTCTTTGCCCACCACTTGCGCGCCAAGCACCTGCCCTGTTGTCTGATCGATCACAATTTGGGAAAACCCATCCACCTCAAGAGCTGCTTGCGATTTGCCAAGGGCTTGGAATGGAAAGTGCCCAACCTTTGCCTTATACCCTTTTTCAAGGGCGGCTTCTAATGATAGGCCCACTGTCGCAATTTCGGGAGTTGTAAAAATGACTGAAGGAATTGCGTTATAATGCATAGTCGCAAGTTTTGAGGTCGCATTGTCTGCGGCGACAATACCTTGATGTGTGGCTACGTGGGCAAGCCACCACTTTGAAGAGATGTCGCCTACTGCAAAAATGCCAGAAACCTTAGTTTGCATAGAGGTATCTACTTCAAGCATTCCATTGGCAAGGGGGCTAATACCCGCCTTTTCTAAGCCAATATTATGGGTGTTAAGGCTTCTTCCAACGGCAACTAATGCACTCTCAGCTTCGATATATTTACCATCGCCGAGTGTAACCTTTACTCCACTTGTGACCTCTATTCCTTCAACCTTAACCCCTGTTTCGATGTGGATCCCTTTTTTTGTAAATGCCTTACTTAATTCCTTTGACACAACTTCCGCCTCCATCGGCAAAATGCGCGCAAGCATCTCTAAGACAGATACTTTGACCCCAAGCGTTGAGAACAAAGAGGCAAACTCACAGCCAATGACTCCGCCACCTACGATGACAAGGCTCTTTGGTAGGGTGCGAAGCTCTAAAATGGATGTCGAGTCGTGAATTTTTTTGTAATCAAAGGGAAACGCTGCGATATTTCTTGGCTCAGATCCTGTCGCGATGATGATTTTGTCTGCATAAATTTCAACATTATCTTCCCCTTGCACCTTAATGGTGCGAGGAGAGGTGAACTTGCCAAATCCTTTAATTAAGGTAATCTGATTGGCTGCAATGAGGCCGCTTAAAGATTTTCTTATCTTGTCCACGACATCTTCTTTGCGATCGACCATTTTTGCGTAGTCAAAAGAGACTTTGCCAACGCTTATGCCAAATTGATCTGCCTCTTGAATTTTGTGTAAAACTTCAGCGCCTGCAATGAGTGTCTTGGAAGGGATGCAGCCGCGATTAAGACATGTGCCGCCCACTTGCTTTGCTTCGATAAGAGCGACTTTTTTCCCGTTTTGAGCGGCTCGAATGGCTGCCGGATACCCTCCGGGTCCGCCTCCTAATACTGCCACGTCAAATCTGCTTTGCTTACTTGCCGCCATTCCCTGTCCTCTTTTTACTGCACGAATTTACCATAAATTTTATAAGAACTCAAGCCAAGATTTCTCCACTTGAGATTCTTTGGCCTTGCTCACCTTATGAGGCTGTAGTCAAAAGATCCTTAAAATCAATGATCTTATAGAAATATTGAGTCTCAATAACTTCATCATTAATCCCGTTGACATGAATAATGACCGGGACACAAGTAAAGTTTTTTGGCACTGAGAGATTGTTAATTTTTTGCTGAACTTCTTCTATAACTGTTTTGGTAAGTTCCTTGGCAGAAAATTTGATTTCACAGACAAAAAGTGTATTCGTTCGAGTTTGTATGAGGTAATCTACTTGGCAACCGGGAAGCTTCTTTGTCTTTTTTTGATAATATGGATTATCTGCGACGATTTCTTCCGGCAATATACGCAGCTGCTTTTGGATTAATTTACGGTTATTTAAAACAAGGGATTCAAATTGGAATCCCATAATACTTTGCCAACCCGGAAGAGTGCTAATAGAGATATCCTGATACTGACCCTTTAAAATTTGGTTCAATTTAGGTTGAATATAGCGATAAAAAAATCTTAGATAATTGTCTGACAATCGATAAATGCTGATTGATTTTTCTAGGCCAGTTTTAAATGTCCACGTGAAATGGCGAGTTAGATATTTGGATTCGATCAACTCATCTAAATACTCGCTCAATGTTCCGCTACTTGAATAGTTGATCCCTTTTGCTATTTCAGAAAATTCACATGGTCTTTTTGCTAGGTATTGGGTAATCTTTTCATAAATTTGACTTCTTGCACCAAATAAATCATGAAAAATATATTTATGTTCTTCAACTAAAATACCGTCGGGATCAAAACAGAGGTTTTTAATGTTTTCTTGCGCCGATAATTTCTGATTTAGCAGTTCGATATACCAAGGGATTCCCCCCGTGAGCGATAGTATCAAAAATTTTTCATGGGCAGAACGCTTAAACCCCATGGACTCAAGAAGTTGATTGCATTGATGGAGCGGGAGTTCTTGTAATGTTATTTTTTTTGAGATCCGCCCTAAATATCCGGTGCTGCTTAGAACATTTTTCTCTATCCACGCAGAAATGGATCCGCATAAAATAAGAATAAGCTTAGGATTCTTTGAAAAATACAGCTCCCATGCGTTTTTTAATTTGCTAAGAAATGTTGGATCATTGTGCGCCATCCATGTGATCTCATCAAACAAAAGAACAATACTTCCTTTTTTTGTTCTCTCTGCGAGCAATTCAAACAACTTACTCCAATCGTCGATTTTTATTTCCGGTAATCCGGTTTGATGGCTTAGGTGCAGTGAAAATTCGTCTCTTTGCGATTGAGCTGTTATCCCTTCTGCAGGGGGAAGTCCGATAAACCTTAAAAAAGTTTTCCCCTTTGCAAATTCTTCAATAAGGCGGGTTTTACCTATTCTTCGTCTTCCCTTAATAACGACAAGGCTTGCTGTTTTCTTAATCAACAAATCGTTTAGGGCTTGCAGTTCTGCTTCACGCCCTATAAACTTTGAATCTGTCATCACATCCTCTGCGGTATAATATCATTTTACAATATTGCGCATTTTATCATAAAGCGGATAAAATGCGCAATATTGGATTTTTTTTATTCTGCGCATTTTACAAGCAATTCCCGCTACCCAGGAGGCAAATCTCATATATTGAAAATTGACTGTTAAGAAATTGGTTCAAAGCATAACAAGACGTACACCGTTAAAATCAGCTTCTGCAGAATCCATGAAAGCATGTGTTTTTTCCAATTGAAGACAGCTTGTTTCATAGGACGACCAATTAACAGATGCTGTGTACTTTTGTGCAAAATCTAATGTTCGAAGGTAGGGCTCTGCTCGATTTTGATTGAGAGCTCGCAATGAGGCCAGATAATTGGTATGATTGACAAATATTTGCAAAATATATCATTATACGATATAATGATATGGAGACACTCAAGTGATACGCTCTTTTAATGATGCCGCCACCGAAGACATTTACAACGGAAATAATACAAAACAAGCAAGAAAAAAATTGGATTTCTCCTTATGGACTATCGCTTCTCGCAAGCTTGATATGCTAGATGCCGCCTACGAGCTAAGCGACCTTAAAATACCTCCCGGAAATAGATTAGAATTGCTAAAGGGGTGCTATAAAAATAAGTATAGCATACGCATCAACGACCAATATAGAATTGTATTCCATTGGGGATCACAAGGACCTGAACAAGTAGAAATTGTTGACTACCATTAATTAGAGGAAAACTATGCTCCCTAAAAATAGATCTCCGATCCATCCTGGAGAAATTTTGATCGAAGAGTTTTTAAAACCTCTTCACCTTTCGCAGGAATCTTTTGCAAAGCATCTCGCTGGTTCATGGACGCAGCCTAAAATTAGCGAAATTGTGAATAAGAAACGAAGAATTACAGAGGCAATTGCATTAGATTTTGCCGACGCCTTAGGAACTTCACCCGAATTTTGGCTTACTCTTCAAAATCGCTATGATCTTTGGTATGCAAAAAAGAATCATGAGGAAATACCTCGCCTACCAGAATTGGAAGCTATGGGTTTTTAGAGGCTATAGGAAAACTAATTAGTGGGAAGCCTTTTGTATTTTTTTATTCGCATTTCTTTTGAGTCGATTGAGTCAAATAATATGTGAAATACGACTCATTCAACTCAAATAAGCCACATGAGTCGCAAATTGAGTCGAATGAAAGAGGCTGAGTAAAAGCGCAATCATATCTAGTGATTACATATCACAAAAAGACATCCGCAAATACCGGTGAGTATTTGCGGATGTGTAGACGATTATTAACTGATGTTAATTATTGACCGACGTTCCAGCGGAGGAAATGGGTCACTTTAAGAGGAGAATTGCCATTTTTAGCATGCTTTTCAACAAGCTGTGCAACAGTTAGGCTATCATCGCGAATATAGGGCTGACAGATTAAACAATTAGCGTCCAAATAAGCCTTAATTTTGCCTTCTGCGATCTTATCGACCATGTGGGCAGGCTTATCCTTGATTTGACCTTTCACGATATCTCTTTCGCTCTCTAAGACAGCTGCAGGAACTGCATCTGGCGAGAGATACTCAGGAGAGGCCGCCGCCACATGCATGGCAATATCTTTAGCAAGCGCTTCTTCTTTATTGCTTCCTGTAATCTCAACTAAAGTGACAATTTTGCCGCCAAGATGAGAGTAAAGCCCTAAAGATTTATTGCTCGGCTTTGGCATGACGAGAACGCGTCTTACCTGAATATTTTCCCCAATTGCCTGAATGACAATCGCTCTGTACTGATCGATAGTAAGTGATGTGTCTTTGGAATACTTTTGTTGCATAAAGGCCTCAAGAGAGGTCGGCTTTGTCGCAAGCGCTTCTTCAACGAGGCTATCGAGAAATGCCTTAAACCGATCGTTTTTCACAACAAAATCTGTTTCTGCATTCACTTCGACAAGAGCTACGGCTGATCCATTTTCCGATGCGCCGATCATCCCCTCATTTGTCGCTCTTCCTTCTTTTTTAACGGCAGAGGCCATCCCCGCTTTACGAAGGTTGGCAATCGCAAGCTCCATATTGCCTTTTGCCTCTTCTAATGCCTCTTTGCACTTGCCCATGCCAATCCCTGTGCGTTCACGAAGCTCTTTAATCAAAGCTGCAGTAACTTCTGTAGCCATGGTTATTCCCCCTCTTTCAATCGATCGCTTCTTCCTTCAAAAGCAAGAGCTGTATCTTCTTCCTCATCCGCATCTCCCTTGCTAGCTGCAACGCGCATCTCATTTTTCTTATCGATGATTGCCTGCGCAAGAGTTTGAGTGATTAACTTAACACTCTTTAAAGCGTCATCGTTACATGCAATCACATATTGAATTGGATCGGGATCGCAGTTGGTATCGACCAAAGCCATCACGGGAATACCAAGCTTATTGGCTTCTGCAACGGCTAAGTGCTCTTTGCTTGGGTCGACGACAATCACAAGTCCTGGCAATTTGCGCATGGCGCGAACACCTGATAAGTTCTTATCGAGCTTAATTTGCTCTTTAGAAAGTAGTGAGAGCTCTTTTTTCGTCATCCCTTCACTTTCGGCAGATATTTTCTTTTCCACCTTCTCAAGTTTTTTAACTGACTGGCGAAGGGTTGTAAGATTTGTAAGCATGCCGCCAAGCCAGCGCTCGCATACGTAAAATTCGCCGCAAGCTTCTGCCAATTCACGGATAACGGCTTTTGCTTGTTTTTTTGTTCCAACGAACAAGATAGATTTATGACTTTCCGCAACTTCTTTGACCACCTCTACGGCATCTCGAATTTGTTGCAGCGTTTTTGCCAAGTCAATGATATATAACCCATTGCGCGCTTCAAAAATAAAGCGTTTCATTTTGGGGTTCCAGCGACGTGTCTGGTGTCCAAAATGTGATCCTGCTTCTAGCAGTTCTTTAATAGTGACTGTATTTTGAGTAGCCAAGCCTTGTCCCTTTATGTTGACGACGGCATCTTGTGTAAGCCACAAGATTTCGGTCTTGGTTGTTAATAAAATAAAGTGTAACAAGTTAGATGCCCTTTCTTACGTCAGGAGATCCAACTGCTGCACTTATGCCCTTAAGTTAAGATACCCTTATCATAAGGGTCTAATGCACTTTAATTAAGTGTAAGAGAAGCGCCTGATCAGAATCGAACTGACACAAGTAGCTTGGAAGGCTACTGTTCTACCATTGAACTACAGGCGCGTAGAAGACTAAAGCGACATTATCTTCAATCACCCTATTTTTCTGCAAGCCTATTTTCATGCGATTCCTAATTTGCAGGAATTCATTGACGAAAGGTATAGTCGCATCAAAAAAAAAACTGAAATATCTTTATTTTAATTGATTTTAAAACTTAATTATTAGATAATAGCTTTTTAACTAATCACAACAAAGACATATACAATGATTCCTTCAACAACAAATAACATTTCATTTCAATCTCAACCCCTTGTTCTCATGGGAAAGCTAAGAGATCCAAGAAGAAGAGACGCACAAAGACAAGGTAATCTGACAGGAGGGAAACGGTTAGCTGAACAACCAGTATACGAAAATGGAGCTTCGCAGAGTGAAATGGACGCGCAAGCTCCTAAAAGAATGCGAAAAGATGCGTATATACGATTAGAGAGCGCTGTAAAAATGACTTTCGAGCTCTATCAGGAGTCCAAAACCCCTGAAAATGAACGCCGGTTACTCAGGGCTAAAGTCAAGCAATTCGAGGCTCTTCATGCAAGGTGGAAGGAAAAACAAAGTGATAGTGCGAAAGAAATCGCAAGGCTTAAGGCAAAATCAGAAGAGGCCGAATCCCTTATACAAAAACATCTTGCGCGATTTCAACAATATATCGATGAAAGAGAGCAATTGCAGACCGAGTTTCAACAACAGACTTCCGAAAAGGAAAAACTAGAGCACTCACTAAGAGAAGTCAGTCACAAATACGATATCCTTAAAGACGAATTAGATGTCTCCAAAGAAGAGATTCAAGCTCTTAAGACAGACAATCAATTGCTGCAAGCGCGTCTTGCAAGCATTGGCACTCAGTGTCAAAATATTAGCATCGCACATCTACGAATTGCTAAGCTTGCAGCGGGAAGCAGTATGTGTTAACATATCGTCGAAAAATTTGTCGATAAAGCTGCTTAAAAATGGCAATTTTAACAACCACATGAAGTTTTGAAAGAAGTCTAATAAATGACAATGCGAAGGAGCACGACGTATAGAAGAAAGATCGAACGATTAAATATCCCGGCAAAGGCCAATCGAATCTTAAACGTCATTCTCGTCGCTATGCTGCTTATCGTCTTTCGCATTTGGCATTTAAGCGTGGTACAAAACAGCGAAAAACTTGAGGAACTCAGGCGATCGGAAAGACGCGTCATCAGAGAGCCCTCAAGAAGAGCCACAATCACCGATCGCTTTAACATTCCCCTTGCCATCAATAAAATCCAATATAACATCGCCATCCAATATCCGCTCATTAAACAAATTCCCATTGCAACTTGGGAATATGACAGAGAAAGCGGCAAAAAAAAGAAGGTCTTTGCGAGAAAAGCGTATATCACAACCTTAAGTCACCTTTTAGCAAAAGAGCTGGATATGGAGGGAGATAGAATTGAAGACCTCATCTACGCAAAAGCTGCCTTCAATCAACAAGTGCCCTTCATCTTAAAAGAAGATATCACCGAAGAGCAGTACTATAGACTTAAAATGCTGGAAAAAGATTGGCAAGGCATTTTGGCGCAACACATTCCAAAAAGAAACTATCCTCAAGGACAAGTTGCAGGAGATCTCATCGGATATATGGGGGCGATCAATAGCGTCGAATATGAGGCCATCTTAAATGAAATCAAAGACTTAGAAGAAATCCTCTTTAATGCAGAAATTGGGGAAGCAGATTTAAACTTAAAAGGAATCCAATCCATAGAACAGGCAAAAAGCCGTTTGAAAGACCTTCAAGAACTCTCCTACACCCTCACCGATGCTATAGGAAAAACAGGCATTGAGGCGAGATTTGAAAAAATATTAAAAGGATATCCTGGGAAAAAAGTATTTTTTTCCGATGCTAAGGGCAATTTTTTAAAAGAGATGCCCGAAGGTCATCCGCCTACTCCAGGCAAACAAGTCACTTTGTCGATTTCCTCTGAGCTGCAACGCTATGCTGAAGAGCTCCTCATTGCAAACGAAGAGATAAGAGTCACTCGCCTCTCTAGGCTTCAAGAGGCAAAAAAAACCATTATCGCAGATAAAACGCCTTGGATTAAAGGAGGCGCAATCGTTGCCATGGATCCAAACACAGGGGATATCTTAGCACTTGCCTCCCACCCAAGACTTGATCCTAATGACTTCATCAGATCCGGCAATAAAGAGATCTCTTCTGATAAAAATCAAAACGTCAGCAAATGGCTTGAAAACGAGACTTATCTTGAAGGCATTTGGGATCAAAAAATCCCACTTGTTAAAGAAGGCTTTGCAGCTACAAAGGGAATTTTTCAGTCTGAAAAAACACTAGATTGGGAGACATTCTTAGACTTTGTTCTTGCAAAGACAGCGCCTCTTAAAGATGTGTTAAGAGGCGCTACAGTAAAAGAAGCTATTACTATTCAAAGAGATGCAAAACAGCTCATGCAGCTGACCAATAGCCAAGATGCCTACACCCTTTTTAATATCCTTTTTGAAGAGGAGGAGACTAAAGCCTTTGGCAAGGCGATAAATATTGAAGAAAAAAATAGAATACGTAACCTTTTAAATTCCCAAGATCTTCCCATCGCAAATAAAAAGCAAAATCTAAAAAAGTTTTTTTCCCAAATCCAGAGCACCTACGATAAAGTACTTGCAATAGACCTTATGGGGCTGCTTGTACAAGAAGATGCCTATCCACATTATCTTGACGCATCTATTGAAGATAGAACCCTATCCTTTCATAAAGAGATGTCATCGGCCTTTGCCAAACTTCAAGAGGTGGCAAAAAAAATGGCAACTCACCTTTTTCACGACCTGACATTTAAAGAGTGGAGAAAAGACAATGAAAAAAACTATTTAAAACAAAAACGAGAGGAAGAGAAAAAGCAGCATCGATATGCAAAACCCTATCTTGACTATTTAGATGCCATTGAACAAGAGATGTTTAAAACATTTTGGGAAAAATCCGGACCCCTTTTAATTTATACGTTTCTTCACGGCAAACCGACCTCGATTGAAAAAGAGTTTGAGCCATTCACTCATCACTATCTTCAGTGGTATCATGAAATTGCAAAAGGTGCCCACGCGCAAATTGAGTGGAATAGCGCTTATAAAGCCTTGCAAGAGGTGACTAAACCGTTTTCAGAAGAGATTGCCACAAACTATTTCAAATCGCTTCGAAATTACAAATCGTTAACAAGAGTGCTCCTCGGGAACTACAAAAGCTTAAAGAAAGAAAGGGATGGCACGCAACAAGAGCATCACCTTGCGCAAAGCTTTTATCCCAAGCTTGGATTCGGGTATGGCAGATCGCAAGGGTTTAGGCAGGCAGCCACACAAGGATCTATTTTTAAACTCATCACAGCCTATGAAGCCCTAATTCAAAGGTACAACGCATTAAAAGAAGAGGGTCAACCCTTACTCGATTTAAACCCGCTTGAAATCACCGACGCCTATCAATATCGAAACAAAGACCTCATTTTAGGTTTTCATAAGAACGGGGAACCCATTCCAAGAATGTACAAGGGAGGTAGACTGCCAAAAAGTGCAAGCGCTAACCTTGGGAAAATGGATATCTTAAGGGCGATAGAGACATCGAGCAACCCCTACTTTGCCATTCTTGCAGCCGATGTGATCAAATCACCAAACGATCTCCTTGAGGCAGCAAAGGGGTTTTCATATGGATCTAAAACCGGAATTGATCTGCCTGGAGAAATTTCGGGCAAAATGCCTACAGATTTACTTACCAACAAAACAGGCCTTTACGCAACATCCATCGGACAGCACACATTAGTCGTCACCCCATTGCAGACAGCTATCATGCTCTCATCGCTTGCAAATGGTGGCGCTATCTTAAAACCTAACATCCTCAAAAAAATCGATGGAAAAGTTTTTGCCACTGAAATTAAAAGGCAAATTTTTCTCCCTGAAGAAGTGCGTAAAATCTTAATCGATGGAATGGCAAAAGTAGCTCAACATACATACACCCACAATATATCCCCTTTAAAAGCACTTTATAAAAACTACCAAAGCGCCATCTCAGATTTTATCGACATGAAAAATCAGCTCATAGGAAAAACGAGCACTTCTGAATCGGTAGAAACAATCGATTTAAGTGAGACAGAAGGACAAAACCTTTATACTCACGTCTGGTTTGGTGGGATCTCATATGAAGATAGCTCCAAAGATGCAGGCGCGCATAAATTCCTTTTTCGCAACGAATATGGAGCTCCTGAGCTTGTCGTCGTCGTCTATTTGCGTTATGGAGGTTTTGGAAAAGAGGCAGCTCCTTTGGCAGCTCAAATTGCAAAAAAATGGAGGTCGATTAATTCTCACAAGTCTAGTAATTAAAAAATTTTATTTACAGGGACTGCTGAGGTTGATAAACTCCAGTTGAAAATAAAATCACTTCCCTGTAACCTTCATGGTAAATCATTTTAAAATAGTTGAGTGCATATGTTTGGTTTATTAAGAAAAATTTTCGGCACAGCGCAAGATAGAATTTTAAAACGCTACCACACAGTCGTAAACGAGATTAACGGGTGGAGCGAAAAATTCAACGCCTTATCAGACGAAGAACTAAGAGCTAAGACTGTTGAATTTAAAGAGCGCCATGCCAAGGGAGAATCGTTAGACGACTTGCTTCCTGAAGCATATGCCGTGATTAAAAATGTCTGCCGCCGCCTATCGGGAGTAGAAATTCACGTTTCCGGATACGACCAAAAATGGGACATGATCCCATACGATGTGCAACTCATTGGAGCAATCGCCTTGCACAATGGCTCAATTGCTGAAATGATGACAGGTGAAGGAAAGACCCTAACAGCCGTTTTGCCGCTATACCTCAATGCAATGACTGGTAAACCCGTCCACCTTGTCACTGTTAATGATTACCTTGCCACCCGCGATTGCGAGTGGGTCGGTACCATTTTAAGATGGCTTGGGCTTACGACAGGGGTGCTGACACACGAGACCGCGCAGGAAGAAAGGCGGGAGCTCTATCAGCGCGATGTCGTCTATGGAACGGCCTCTGAATTTGGATTCGATTACCTTCGCGATAATTCAATTGCCACACATAAAAATCAACAAGTGCAAAGGGGGCATTACTTTGCCATCATCGACGAAGTCGACTCTATCTTAATTGACGAAGCGAGAACGCCTTTAATCATCTCTGGTCCATCGCCCGTCAGCCGCCACATGTACGACGAATTGAAAAGCGGCATTGGCCATCTCGTAAGACGGCAAAGAGATCTTTGCAATAAGTATGCAGGGGAAGCGAGAAAAACCTTAGAAAGGATAGAAAAAGAGGAAACAGCAGGTAAAAAAGATAAGAAAACTCAAGAAGAGAAAAAAGAAGCTCTACAAAAATTATGGTTAATTGGCAAGGGGATGCCTCATCACAATGTTTTAATGCATCTTAAAGAAAATCCCGATATCAGAGCTGGCATCGATGAGTGGGACCTTTACTACTACGGCGATCACAATAAGGAAGAAAAATTCCAAGCCCTTGCCGATCTTTACATCATCATCGATGAAAAAAGTAGCGAATATGAGTTGACAGATAAAGGCATTAACGCCTGGCAAGAGTGTACAGAAGGGGTCGGCCAAAGCGATGACTTCGTCATGCTAGACATAAGCGATGAGTTTTTAAAAATTGATGAAGATAAAACCCTTGATAATGACGAAAAGGTTAAGCGCCGCTTAACTATTCAAGAAGAGGACTTTAAACGCAAAGAGCGCTCCCACAATTTACGCCAACTGCTTCGCGCGCACCTACTTATGGAAAAAGATGTCGACTACATCATCCACGACAATAAAATCATTATCATCGATGAAAATACCGGTAGACCTCAGCCGGGAAGGCGCTTTTCAGATGGCTTACATCAGGCAATTGAAGCTAAGGAAGGGGTTGAAATCCAAAAAGAGACGCAGACCTATGCAACTGTGACACTGCAAAATTTCTTTAGGATGTACAAAAAGCTTGCCGGCATGACAGGCACAGGAACTACTGAAGCATCTGAATTTAAGCAAGTTTATAAGCTTGAAGTTTTAGAGATCCCCACACATAAAAAGGCCATGAGACAAGATTTCAACGATGAAATCTACATGTCTGAAAGAGAAAAATACAACGCGATCCTTAAAGAGGTAAAAGAAATTCACGAAGCGGGACGCCCGATATTAATCGGCACTGAATCGGTCGATATTTCAGAAAAACTCTCGCGGATCTTTAAGCTCAATAAACTAGAACACACTGTGCTTAATGCAAAGCAAAATGAAAAAGAAGCTGAAATTATTGCAGATGCCGGTAAATTCAAAGCAATCACCATCTCCACCAATATGGCAGGAAGAGGTACTGACATTAAGCTAGAAAACGGGGTAGCAGCAATTGGCGGACTTTATGTCTTAGGGACGACAAGGCACCAATCGCGTAGAATTGATAGACAACTAAGAGGGCGTTGCGCACGCCAAGGAGATCCCGGTTCCTCTAAATTCTTTGTCTCTTTTGAAGACTCCCTCATGCGCCTTTTTGCCTCGCCACGCCTGACAGCGGTGCTCCAGCGCTTTAGACCCCCTGAAGGAGAGCCTATCTCTGCATCGATGTTAAATAAATCGATTGAGACGGCACAAAAAAGGATCGAACAGCGCAATGCGGCAATCCGCAAACACACGCTTGAATATGACGATGTGATGAACAAGCAACGCAATGAAATTTATACATTTAGAAATGAGGCTCTTCAAAGCGATGACGTCGAAGCCATCGCCGTACAGCTGCTTGAAAGCGTTGCACTCATCGGCGCTGAAAAATTCTTGAAAAGCAGAAGTGATGAAGAGACTTGGGATCCACAAGGATATAGGGAATGGTTAATGACTCACTTTCCTGTCCATTTCCAGCAAGATGTATTTGACGATGAGCTTTTAGAGGCACAAGAGCTTGCAGAGATTGCAGCAAAAATCATCGTTCAAGCATTTAAAGAAAAGATGGCTCATGAAAACAGCAAAATACCGGTTGAGGTCTTGCAAAAGAGCAATCAGCCACTGCCTGCCCAAGAAGCTGTGAGAAATATGATCATTAGGCGAATAGATGCGCTATGGCAAGAGCATCTTCTTAGAATGGATCATTTGCGCTCAGATGTCAACTTAAGGGCCGTAGGCAATAGAGATCCTTTACTTGAATTTAAACACGATGCCTTTGAATTTTTCGAAGAGTTTAGCAAAATGCTTCGCACAGACATTGCCCACGATCTTTTCCGTTTTGAAATTGTGGCAAGGCAAGCGCCGACTCTACAAGAGATCTTAAGTAAACTCCATCTTGAAACGAACCGCTCATTTATTCCCGAAGAGGAAATAGCTGGGATTGAAGCGCCTATGGAAAATGCGCAAGAAAGTAAAGAACCTATAAAACAAGAACCTCTCCTTGCCGGCGAAAGAACTGGGCGCAATGAAGATTGCCCTTGCGGAAGTGGAAAAAAACACAAAAAGTGTTGTGGTGAAAGCAGGGTGAACACTTAAACAAACCAACATATACTCAAGCCACCTGAATCCTGGAATTTTGACGACGTCGGCTTGGCTGCAAG
>Ga0206944_1030_pt1 | contig 29809 bp, 25 predicted proteins | sample Alteio_BWOrgHeat_4_FD_152978 | JGI IMG/M metagenome (GOLD analysis project Ga0206944, IMG submission 152978) | Enriched cells from forest soil in Barre Woods Harvard Forest LTER site, Petersham, Massachusetts, United States -... | ecosystem: Environmental > Terrestrial > Soil > Temperate forest > O... | reverse complement strand
CGCGGTCCATCAGTCCGGACTAGCGGACAAGATCACGCATATCTCAACAGGCGGCGGGGCCTCGCTGGAGTTTCTGGAAGGCAAAAAACTTCCCGGCGTGGAAGCGCTCACCAACAAATAAATGGCGCACAGCGTGCGATATCGAATTGGCTCCAAGGCCACCCTTGAATTGGTGACGGGCGACATCACCGACGAAACCACTGATGCCATTGTGAACGCCGCGAACTCTTCCCTTCTGGGTGGAGGCGGTGTGGATGGCGCGATTCACCAAGCTGCTGGACCATCTTTGCTGGCTGAGTGCAAGAAGATTCGCGATCTGCGCGGCCCTCTGCCGCCAGGACAAGCGGTAACTACTTCAGGGGCCAAGCTGAAAGCGCGCTATGTGATCCACACTGTGGGCCCGGTGTGGCAGGGCGGGAAGGTGAATGAGCCGCAAATCCTCGAGAGCTGCTACTGCAACTCCATGGAACAAGCCAATATAAAGTCTTGCGCGAGCGTAAGTTTCCCTTCCATTTCTACGGGAGCATTTGGTTATCCTGTGGGCCCAGCCGCGCAAATAGCCCTGAGGACCATCGCTGATCTGCTGCATCAACCAAGGTCGGTGAAGTTGGTCCGATTTGTATTGTTTGACGAGCGCAGTTATAAGGCTTACGCTGCCGCGGCGGAAGAGCTGAGCCGCGACTTTCCCCATTACAAGATCAAGGCTGAAGCATGAGAAAAAAGCTGATCGCCGCCAACTGGAAGATGTACAAGACTCCGGAACAGGCGCAGGCGTTTGTGTCTGCGTTTCTGCCGCTGGTGGCCGGACATGAGCGGGACGAGATTGTGCTCTGTCCGCCGTTTGTGCTGATTCCCCAGGTAGGATGGGCGCTGCGCGGCAGCAAGATTACCCTTGGCGGGCAGGACATGTTCTGGGAGAGCGAAGGCGCGTACACCGGAGCAGTCTCCGCGCAGATGCTGCACGCCGTGGGCTGCTCGCACGTGATCATTGGCCATTCTGAGCGCCGCCAATACTTTGGCGAAACCGATGACACAGTAAACCGCAAGCTGCGTGCTGCCCTGGTGGCGGGACTGAAGCCTATCGTATGCGTGGGCGAAGTGTTGCAGGAACGCGAAGCGGGAGTTACAGAAGACATTTTGCGGCGGCAATGCAGCATAGCTTTTCGTGAGATAGCGGGCGGAGGAGCCCATACGATTGTGGTGGCTTATGAACCGGTGTGGGCAATCGGCACCGGCAAGACCGCCACGCCGGAGCTTGCCGCCGAAGCGCACAGGGTGATCCGTGCCCAGGCTGCTGAAGCGTTTGGGGATGATGTCGCCGCAAAGATGCGGATTCTTTACGGAGGCAGCGTGAAGCCAGAGAATGCGACAGCATTGATGTCCCAGCCGGAGATTGATGGTGCGCTGGTGGGTGGAGCGAGTCTGGATCCAAAGTCGTTTGCGGCGATTGTGAAGTGGTAGCGAAGGACCTCACCACGGATTAACACGGATGGGTGAAGATTGCCAAAATCGCGGCGATTGAAAAAACGAGAACTCTTTCGCCGCAGATTACGCAGATGAGGAAATCCTACCACGGCGGTACTGGCGCGGCGAAGAGCGAAAGCCAATCCTGACTGAACGCGCCTGCATAGAATGTACTGACCCTGAAGAGCAGCGGAGCCGATTCCTCAGGCCTCACGGACGCTATGCCAAGATTTGAGGCTGGTTTGATGTTCGGCTCTCGGAACGGCATGTCGTTGTGTTGGCAGAGTGAAAACGCACCCTCTGCAAAAGCGGCAAAGGATGGAGTACCTCGCGCAAAAATTTGCTGCTTGATTTTGTTAGGCCGTTTGTGCCGAGGATACAACAAGGATGCAGCTTCTCTAGGTCAGGCAAACGGAGTTTGTTATAATCGAGTTTCCTTTTTCTCCCATCCGGCGTTCTGCGCTCGTGGGTGCAAACAGGCCCAGAGCGGAAGTGGTGGAACTGGCAGACACACCATCTTGAGGGGGTGGCGCCGAAAGGCGTGGGGGTTCAAATCCCCCCTTCCGCACCAAGTTTTGAAAGGACCCTGAATTACAGATGCTCAGCATTTTGATAACTATTGTTCATGTGATTGTTTGCGCGGTACTGATTGTGGTGGTGCTGCTGCAGCACGGCAAGAGCGCCGATATTGCAGCCACTTTTGGCGGCATGGGCAGCCAGACTGCCTTTGGCCCGCGCGGCACTGCCACAGCCTTTTCCCGCCTGACGACATGGTGCGCCATCATATTCATGCTTACGTCAATTACGTTGACGTATATCACCAGCTTGCGCGGCTCGTCTTCAGTGATGGACAGGGTCCCGACGCCAGTGGAGACGCCGAAGAAGTAGCCGCCGCAGGATTACTTCTATGGACATTGGGCCGCCTTGTGCGGCCCGTTTTATGTGACGACTTGCGGCCTCTGGAGTTTTTGCATCAAGCCAGGGTCGGAAAGCAATTTGGAACATGATGCCCCGGAGGGCTCTTACCGATGAGAGTCATCCGAGTTCATCAGTGGTAGGCTTTTTCTATGATCCACAAAATCTTTCCTGTCGGGCCGCTGCAGTGCAACTGCTCGATTATTGGCGACGAGAAAACCCACGAAGCCATGGTGATCGATCCAGGAGACCAGATTGAAGGGATTCTTGAGATACTGCGCCAGGAAAAGCTTACGCTCAAGCAGATTGTGATTACCCACGCTCACATTGATCATGTAGGCGGCGCGATGAAACTGAAAGCGGCCACAGGTGCGCCAATCTTGATGAACCAGAACGATTTTGCCCTATTGAAGATGTTGGATATGCAGGCAGCATGGCTCGGAATGCGGCCAGCCGGCGATGTCAAGGTGGACGAAGCGATTGGCCACGGGCGCGTGCTGAAGATTGGCGAGACATCGTCGAACGTGATTCATACCCCGGGACACTCTGAGGGCAGTATCTGCGTTTATTTTCCGACCGAGAAGAAATTGATCGCCGGCGATACGCTTTTTGCCGGCAGTATTGGACGCACGGATCTCCCTGGGGGATCGATGGATAAAATCATGCGCTCACTGCATACGCAGGTGCTGGCGCTACCAGATGAAACGGAAGTCGTACCCGGACATGGGCCGGTCACGACCATCGGTGAAGAGCGCGAGACAAATCCATTTTTGCAGAAGTAGGATTACTTTTGGCGATGGCTTTGTTGTGACGTGGATTCCTGTATCGATCCCAACGCTCTCTTCTTCTGCTCCGAAGGCCACCACCTTACCTGAGGCCAGACAGCTTGATCCCATGCCATCGTCGCTGCTGCGGATATTGTTAGTAGCGTCTGTGCAATAGGCTTTGGCCCTCGTCGTCGGAGGAACGGGCTCAGCGACCAGATGAAAACTTCCGGACGGTTTGTCCTGGCATCCGCTCAAAGCGAACTTATAACCATGGTAAGGTTCAGAGCTGAAGAGGTGGGGATCCAGATTTAGCGGATTAGGTTTGGCGAGATCAGCCAATGTACAGGTAAATCCCGTTTCAGGATGGCTGCGGGCAAAGTCTAATCGGCCAGATAGCTGATCTCCGTCCGGCGGATGCGGTGCCCGGCAAATACAAGGATTGTCGCGCTCAGGAAAAGCAAGCCAGGAATCGCCAGCCACGGTGAAACCGGCTCAGCCATTACGGTGAACAGGGCCATGAGACCATCGGGCGGAATAGTCACCGGCGAAAGCTGCTTCAGGTAAAACGTGACACTGAATTTTTGCAGTAGCGCGGGAGCCACGGCGTGGAACGATTCCCACAACAGCACCACCACGCCGGGAATGATCGGGTTTTTGAAGATCAAGCTCAGAGCCAGAAAGATTGAACCAAATCCCACGCAGGCAAGGGTCGTCACCAGCAGATAGGAACCCAATTGTCCAAGGCCCGGGCCGCTGAACACATAGGCTCGACCAGGAGCACCAAAATGCGAGTAGACAAAGGTGAAACAAAGCAGCACGGAAGCGCCAAAGATCAATGATGTAGTAATCAATCCGGCCAAAAACTTTCCCGCTACCAGCAGCTCACGCAGCATGGGCGCGAGAAAGTAATAGTGCAGGCTCTTCTCCACGATTTCCCCGCGGAACAGCCAGGTGAAGAGGCCCATGCAGCCAAAAAAGATTCCAACGCGCAAATAAAATATCTGGAAGGTATATGCCAGTACTCGCGTGTCTTCCTCAATACTGCAATTGCGACCCATCGGGCTGGTCAAGGCGTGGATGCCAAACATTACTGTAGGCGCAAAGGCCAGCAGGTAGATCCATACGCTGCGTCGCATCCAAAGCGTCTTCTTGATCTCAATGCGCAGGACGGCCGCAAGTTGCGAGGCCCACAACTGCCACGGAAGTTCGCTGAATGATTTATGCGGACGCGCAATGGCTGCTGAGCTCATACGGTGCCTCCTCCACTGCCGATCAAGTATTGGTAGACGGAATTAACATCGTCATCATTGGGAGCCACCGTATCCACCGCAAAATCTTCTTCCACCACGATCTTGTTCAGGAGCTGATAAAACTGGTCGGCATCTTTGGTGCGCACCAGAACTCCCTTGCCATCAACATTCAGCTTGGCTTCCACCACGTGGTCTTGCGCAAACAGCCGGGAGGCTAGCAGTCCGGGCTGGGCGCAACGGACAAGAATCTGCATTGGATGTTCTTTTACTTCAGTGCGGACACCGTGAATCTGCCCTTCCGCCACCACATAGCCATAACTCATGAGCACAACCTGGTCAGAAATCTTATCGACTTCATGCAACACGTGGCTCGATATGATCACGTGCAGGCCCTGTTTTCCCAGTGCTTCAAACAGCGCAATGGATTCCGACCGGGCCATGGGGTCAAGACCGTTCAGCGGCTCATCGAGCACCAGCACGGTGGGATGATGTGCAATGGCCTGAGCCAGCCGTATGCGCTGGCGCATGCCTTTGCTGTATCCTGCCACGCGGCGATGGGCAGCGTCGCCCATGGTGACACGGTCTATCGCTTCCGTCGTCAGTCGCGCGGCATCAGGACCATTCACTCCACGCAGCCGAAGTGATTGCTGAATGAATTCAAAACCGGTCACGCCCTTCGGAAAAGAATCAAACTGGGTGCAATAGCCCACGTGACGAAAGAATTCTTCCGGCTCATCCGGCGTGAGGCCAAGCACGCTTACACGGCCCTGCGTTGGCCGGACGAGTCCGGTTACAAGGTTCATTAGCGTGGTCTTGCCGGAGCCGTTTGGGCCCACGAGGCTTGTCACGCCGGGCGGAAGCGTAAGATTCACGCGATTTACGCCAAGGACTTCTCCATAAAACTTGGAAACATTTTCAAAAATGATGCTGCTGTTCGCGGTGATCATGAGCGCTCAACCTCCCGCGCCCGAAGCTTACGATCCAGCAGCCAGAAGCATGCGGCGCAAAGCGCTAACAGCGATGCCCATGCAGCCCAGAGCGGGACTACGTCGAATCCCGCAGCATGACGCTCCAACACTTTCAAACGGAACAAGTGCGCCCAGACAATGGTGATCATGTGGGTAAAGTTGATCAGGCTACCCCACTGCGTACGCAAGATAGCATCCAGCACAGCTCCAAGGGCCGGCAGCAGGAAGAAGATTCCCAGCATCAGAGCAGTGGCGGCGATTCGCCACTTTACCCAGACCGCAACGGCCATGGAAACCAGTGAGATCATTGCGATCCAGATCAAACAGCCAACCAATATGGATCCAGCCATCCAGAGGTTCTCCCAGAGCCAGCCATGGCCCTGAAGCTCAGCTTTCACAAAGAACAGCAGCAAGGCTGGAATCCATGTTGTGCAGGAGAGCAAAGCGGCAAGAACAGAAACCTTGCCGAAGAGATATTCCGTCCGTGAGATGGGCCGGCTGAGATACAGTTGCACGGAGTGGTTGGCAAAATCCTTGGTGATCATTCCCGGCCCACCCCATGCGGCAAGAATGAATCCCATTCCTGCTTCAAAACCAAGGAATGAAAGAAACCAAACGTTGTTGACTGTCCCTGGAATTGTTTTGCCCACGCCCAGTACGGCCTGGGCCGCAGCGCTGTGGACAATATAAATATAAGCCAGCCCAATAAGAAATGGCAGGAAACACAAGACGGTGTAGGCAGTGAACGGTCTTGAGCTAAACAATGTTGAAAGGCCGTAGCGCGTCAACACCGTAAAGCGTGACCATGCCGGTGTTAGCGATCCGTGATACGCCTTGTATGTGCGCTTATAGACGGCCATTGGCGCTCCCTTGTTGTAGTGAAGCTGCCTGCGGAGCTCCCGCCATGGCCTTGAGGAAGATATCTTCCAACGTATCTCTCCGATAGTTCATGCGGCGAATCTGCACTTCATGTTCCGCGGCCGTGCGATAGATCTGGCGCAGATCAATGTTGTCCGGCAGAACAATGCGGACGCGTCCAGCGCCAAAGCTGGCGCACTCGCAGCCAAGACCGCGCACCGACTCCAGAAAACCGTTGCCTTGCGTGACTTCCAGCTCAAGAAACTTCAGGTTGGCCTTGCGCTCTTCTTCCAGATTGCACAGCGCCGCGATGCGTCCATCTTTCAGGATCAAGACCTGGTCGCAGCATTCTTCAATGTCGCGCAGCAGATGTGAGGAAATTAGCACGCTGACCTCGCCGGTATCGCGAATCTCGCGCACCAGTTGCAGCATGCGAATGCGCGCTTCAGGATCAAGCCCGTTGGTAGGCTCGTCCAATAGCACCAGCTTTGGCCCGTGCGCGATGGCCTGCGCTAGCTTGGCCAGCTGCTTCATGCCCAGCGAGTAGGTCCCAAGCTTCCGATAACGTGCTTCGCCCAATCCGACATAAAAGAATGCTTCGTGGGCGCGCTCCATGGCTTCACCCCGTGGCAGACCAGAAAGTTCCGCCATGTAGCGGACGAAGCGGACACCGGTCATATCGGCGATAAAAGCATCGCTTTCTGGCATGTAACCAATGGCGGCGCGCAGCTCGCGCAGATTGCTTTTGACTTCCTTGCCAAAGATTCGGGCCGCGCCGGCGATAGGCTCATAAAATCCCAGCAGCGTATTGATCAGGGTTGACTTGCCTGAGCCGTTCGGGCCCAGCAGTCCAATACAACGACCTGACAGCGCGCCGTTCAATTGGTTCAGGATGATTCTGTTGCCCAGCTGCACCGTCAGGTTTTGCATTTCAATAGTTGCAGGCATTCGGCCTCTTGCTAATGAGAGAGCGCTCCATGCGCTCGTGAAGGCTGCACCACGTTCATCAATGTGGTAAGAGCCAGTGTGTTCAAGTCAAAGCCGAAAAGCCGGCTGCTGCTGGCCACGCGGATGGCATTATTTTCGCCATAAGCGCAGACTACGCTCGGTTTAGTCTCCGCCGCAATCTGCTGCAATGATTGCAATTGCGAAGGGCTAAGCTGCTGGGCAATCGGCTTTATCACCGGGGCTAGATTCTGGTAAAGCACGGCGGAAACATCAGCCTGTTCGTCCTGGGGAAGCAACGCGCGGAAATCCGCCGAGTGTGCCAGTGAGTTTCCGTTTTGGTGGATGGCAATCGCGTTCATAACCAGAGCCCTGCTTGGACCAATAATCATGTAACCGTCAGTAAATGTATACGTAGCTTCAAACGGTTTTGTTGCATCCAGGTGACGGATTGTGTAAAAAGTCAGCCCGTTGGCGGTTTCCTGATCGAGCGCCAGGCCGGGATGCTCGCCCTTAACGTGGTCGTTTACGTCCGTAACCAGTTGCTGGATCGTGGAGTGCAGGCGGCCCGGGTCCTTTACCTCGGCCACAATCTTCCATGATGGCGTAGGTAGAATGGGGCCATCCAGCGCAATGGTAACTTCACCGCCCAGTGTATCGGCCAAGTCGCGATGGAGCTGAATTTTCAGGTCAGACTCGCCCTGTGCGATTTTCGCCGAAGCGTTCTTGCCAGACGCATCAGCGATATTTAAGACATCATCCAGCATGTCTGCCGGGTTCTTGGAAATGAACGCCGCCACTGCGCCTGCATCCTTGGAAACAAAATCCAGTCCGCCGATGGGCGCAGGCGCTGCCAGCCAGGAGGCTAGTCCGCGTCGCTGGTTTGCAAACGTGAGTTGTGCGTGGTTCTGTACCTGCGCGCCGCTTCCCTTGCGCTCAGCAATCAGGTATTCAACGTCGTTCAGGCCGGTTAGAGCAAAGTGGAGATTTTGCTCGGGGTTGCGTGGCTTATGTAACGCGGTCATCTCTGCCAGGTTTGCTCCGAACAAAATTTCTGTGCCATTCTTATACTGCGCAGCCATACGCTGGCCAAAGGGTGTCCCGGTGAACCCGCCGCCACCGGCGTTCAGTCCGGCAACAAACTGTTTGAGCGTGGCGGCATCGCAGGCTGCGGCAACAAAGTCAGAGCGGACCAGGATCAGCAACTGCTTCCCTTGCTGTGCTGAAATCTGATTCAGCTCTTGTTCGTTAACTACGCGTATGTGTCCCTTGGTATCGGCATACTTCGCCGCTTCCTGCTCAATGAATTGTTTCAGGCCGTCATGCTGCACCTGCGCAACCACCAGAGGCCCGCCATCGTTTCCATTGAGTGCGACGGAGAACACAATTTCATCACCCAGATACTGGCCGAGATCGTGGACGTAGTTGATCAGTTCGTCAAACTCCGGGCCATTCTTATTCCCAGCCTGCACCTGCTGCCACCACTCGCGCAGCACGGCGGATTCCTGCAATTCCTGCTGGAAGAGTTTGTTGGCCTGCTGGACCGCATCGCCCAGGTTGGGAATGCCGGCAAAGACCACGGTATTCGCGGGAAGCGTGCCCAGCACGGTGCTCTTAAAGCGCAAGCCCGGCATCTGTACGGTTTCCAGCTTATTGCTCAAGTGAGCAAACTCCGCCAGTAGTGCCAGATGTTTATCGAGATTCTGGCTCCAGGCGATCTCCTGTTTGACCGGGACTACTTCCAGGCTGGCGTTGGTCGTAAGCTGATCGCCGGGATGCAGAACTTTCTCTGCGCCGGCTTCAGCCACGCGCACTTCGCCTTCAATGACGGAAACGCGCGAGCCTTTCATGCCGGCATTTACGGAAAATACCGTGCCGGTGACCGAAACGCGGCAATCCCGCGCAGCTACATAAAGATGGCCGCTGGTGCGCTTGGCCGCTTGAATAATAATGTTGCCGCGCTCAAGTTGGACTGTAGTGTCCTTGCGGCCCATCGTGACGCCAAATTCGGCTCGCTCATTCATCTCCACTACTGATCCATCACGCAAGCGCAGCATGGCATGCGATCCGCCGCCGGTGCGAACCCTCTGGCCTTCAGTTACTTCATCGCCGACCTTAAGCGGTTGGTCGCCGCTATAGCCCACGCGGGTCAGCACACCATTCAGTGATTCCACGCGGGCCCGCATGCCTTGCGGGCCAGAAAAGAACTTGTCTTGCACAAAGTAAGTGGCGACGGCAAAAATGACAATCGCGGTAGCGGCAGCTACCCAGCGGAAGCCAGTGTTGCCTACTTGGGGAAGTTCCTGCTTCCACGGCGCCAGAGTGCTACGCTCGCGTTTGCCGGTCTCGGCTTCGCGGCGGCAAGCCACGCACTCATGCAAATGAGACTCCACTAGCAAGGCGCGCGCTGACGCAAGATTTCCAGTGCGGTACTGCGGCAACAATGCGCGGACATCTTCACAGCCGCGGATGGAAACTACCTGCGCGGAGGAAGGAAAAGCAGCTTCCTGGCTCACGCGCTGCCACACGCGCTCTCCGGCAGCGTTCATGGTCTCTTGATCAGGCTGCTCGGCGCGCACGGCGTTCAGCGCATGGTCCAGCTGTTCTCCTGGATTGGTGGCGCGATTCTTTTCGTTGGGCTTCATCGGGAACCTCTCGTCAGTCCTTTAAAATCCTTCTTGAGTTGAGCACGCGTACGATGCAGCACCACAGCAACTACCGCAGCCGATGTATTCATCAGCCCGGCTATTTCACGATTGCTGTAATCCTCTATAAATCGAAGCACAAACATTTCCGCCCAGCGTGGATTCAGTTTCGCCAGAGCATGGCGCAACCAGTCCCGGAGTTCAGCAGAATGGGGTCCGTGATCTGTTGACACCACTTCAGTCTGGTCCGGGTCTTCATCCAGGGAAAACGTTTCTTTTTTCCCGCGCAGTAAATCCAGAGACGCGTTCACCGCGGAACGGTGCAGATAACCGGGAAGATTGGAGATTTCCGGAAACTTCTCCAATCGCACCAGCCGCAGAAAGACGGTTTGCAACACGTCTTCCGCGTCGCTCGAGTTTCCGGTAACGCGGTAGGCCGCCCGGTAAACGAGCTCTTTGTGCTCCAGAAATATCTGCTCCAGCCCCGGCCTGAAACTGTCTCCGGCCATGACTGCCATATTCGCCTGCGCTATTTGCATTGTGGCCTGCAATTTAGTACGGTGCTCCTCTCAAGATGTCAGACGAGAGAAAAACCCTGTTATTAACCGGAAAGGCAAAATTATCATCTTTTGCACTTCCCGGCTGGCAATAGTTACGGCTGGGAAGGCGCATAAGTTCCGGTTATATTAAGGATGCGTGGGACCGGGATTCTTTAGATCCAAGCTGCTGATACTGCAAAGTTTAGCGCTTCAGGTGTTTCTCAATTCTGCCAATGGGACAGATGAAATCGATCCAGCTGCCGACGAATTTTAACGTGGCAACGTATTTCGTGGATCGCCACATCTCAGAAGGCCGGGGTGACAGAATCGCCTATGAGTGCGACGATGAACGTGTGAGCTATCTGCAGCTCTTTGAACGTGTTAATCGCGCGGGCAATGCGCTTAAGAAACTGGGCGTGCGACAGGAAGAACGAGTGGGGCTGCTGCTGCTGGATACGCCGGAATTTCCCTACTGCTTTTTTGGCGGCATCAAGATCGGCGCGGTCCCGATCCCAATCAACACACTGCTAAAGCCGAGCGAGTACGAATACATACTGAACGATTCGCGTGTGCGTGTGCTGATTGTGAGCGAGGCTCTGCTGCCACAGGTACAGGTCATTGCACGCGAAAATCTACGCTACTTGCAGACAATCGTTATCCATGGCAACGCGCCGGCTGGCACGGAATCGCTTCAGCAGCTTCTCGACGAAAGCTCACCCGATTTGCAGCCAGAACAGACCACAAAAGACGATGCCGCATTCTGGCTATACTCTTCCGGCAGTACTGGCTTCCCTAAAGGCTGCGTGCACCTGCACCATGACATGGTGGTCTGCGCAGAACTCTACGCTAAAAATATTTTGAAGATCACGGAAAATGATCGCTTTTTCAGCGTGGCCAAAATGTTCTTTGCCTATGGCCTGGGCAACGGACTGTACTTTGCTCTCTCCGTGGGAGCAACCAGCATTCTCTGGCCTGGATCGCCCTCGCCGCCAAACATCTTTTCCGTGATTGAAAAGCACAAGCCGACTTTGTTCTTTTCCGTGCCTTCAAATTATTCAACGCTGCTTTCTTACCAGCGTGAAGGCGGCGGCCGTGACTTTGACCTCTCCTCCGTGCGCTACGCGGTTTCCGCCGGTGAGGCGTTGGCAGCGACGCTGTTCCATCGCTTCAAAGAACGCTTTAACGTTGAGATTCTGGATGCCATTGGATCAACCGAGGCTTTGCACATGTTCATTGCCAACCGTCCGGGAGCGGTGCGGCCGGGATCGAGCGGGCAAATCATGCCCGGATACGAAGCACGCATCGTAGACGAAAACGGCAATGACCTTCCTGATGGCGAGGTTGGCAGCCTCTTGATCAAAGGCGATTCTGTCTGCGCTTATTACTGGAACCAGCATGAGAAAACAAAAGAGACCATCGAGGGCCATTGGATACGCACCGGCGACAAATACTATCGCGATCCGGACGGCTACCATTGGTACGTGGGCCGCAATGATGACATGATGAAGGTCAAAGGCATGTGGGTGAGCCCCATAGAAATTGAGAATGTTCTTTTGGAGCATCCGATGGTGCAAGAGGCGGCGGCTATTGGAAGCGCCGACGGCAACAATCTGGTAAAGCCTGCAGCCTACGTAGTGCTAAAGAAGGGCGCGAACAATTCACCGCAAATGATTGAAGAGATTCGTCAGCATGTGCTCGGCAGACTGGCAGCGTATAAGTGTCCGCAGATATTTGAAGTAGTGACTGAGCTGCCCAAGACTGCCACAGGAAAGATCCAGCGCTACAAGCTGCGGCAATCGGCATCAAGCACAACTGGCGTTCCAGCTAAATAAGTCTGCAACTTCCAGGAACCTTTTCCGTTCTTCCGGCGTATATACAACGCAAGGAGACGTGTAATGAAAAGACTCCTGCCTCTCTTACTCGCGCTGTCCGCATCCTTGACCTGGGGACAAACCAACCATGAACGACGCTATGAACTCCGGCCTGATCCCAACTGGCCATTGGAGATAGAACTTGGCTCCGGCGATTACCAGATTGTGGCCAGTGCCTCCGATAGCATTGCCGTTGTGTACGATGACAGCGATGCTGATGCTGTCCGCAAGGTTAAGGTGCAGATTGACTCCGGACATGGTCAAAACCACCTCAAGATTGCCGGACCTAAATCAAACTTTCACGCCGTGATTGAAGTCCCGCGCAAGACCGATCTGCGCATCCGCATGAGCGCCGGCGGCCTGCGCATTGGCGATGTTGAAGGCAATAAAGATATCGAGATGCTGGCCGGCAATCTGGAGTTGAATTCTCTGCGCCCCCAGGATTATGGTCAGGCAGATTTTTCTGTCCGCGTGGGCGATGTGTATGCTCCTTTGTTTAAGACCGAAAAGAGCCATCTCGTGCGCTCCTTCAAGACTGCTGGCCCAGGCAAATATCGCTTGCACGCGCACGTGGGAGTTGGCGACATGACGCTGAACACGAGCGTGATTTGATTAACATCCCGAGCGACAGCGAGGGACCCGACTGCGAAGAACCAGCCGCGAATGAACACGAATTGAATCAAGGCTGAGAAGTGGATCTCCGCGTTAATGCGCGGCAAACCAATATTGTGGCAATAAGGTTCCCTCGCTGCGCTCGGGATGATTAGAAAAGGACCTATACGGCCGATAAGATCCGTCCCGTCCCCTCGCTGAAGTCTTGCTCCGGTGTAATCAGGCTCACCACAAGATATCCGTCGCCGGGAAAATCGTAGTAGTGTCCCGGGTGCAGATACACTTCATGTTTTTCCAACAGCTCAAGCGCCAACTCCTCATCAGGCCGCGTCGCCGGAATGCGAAGAACTGCGTACCAACCTCCTTCCACAGCCAGACGACTTACATGCCTCTTTTCTGAGAGTTGCGAATCGAGTTCGGCTAGGTTCGCGCGCACGCGGGTCATCAACTGCTGCTGAAACTGTTTCCGCTGCTGCAACAAAATCGGCGCAGCCAGCTGAATTGGAGAGTTCAAGGAGAGGTAGGTGTCGGCGATCATCTCCAATCTTGCCAGCGCTTCCCTTTTCAAGTCTTCAGGCCCGCTGACTACGAGCCAGGCAAATTTCATTTGCGGCAATCCGGAGATTTTGGAGATACCGCTCATGGTAAAAGTCAGCGCGCCGGAATTGGTGACGAAGCTCTTTTGCTCCGACCCTAAAGAAAAATCCAGAAAAACTTCATCTGCGATAATCGCCAACTCGTTGCCGGAACAAATTTCGTTGAGCTGCGCAATTTCTTCCAGCTTGGTGAAATGCCCCGTCGGATTATTGGGATGGACAACAATAATTCCCCGCGTGCGCGGCGTGATTGCCTGCTTTAAGGTATGCATATCGATATGCCAGCCGTGGTCGTAAAAAAGCGGATAGCGCGTGAGGTTTACGTCGTTTACGTCGGCCAGGAAATCGAACAAAGGATATCCCCGTGTCGGAATCAAAAGCTCATCGCCCGGATTACACAGCAGACGGAAGATAAAATAGTACGCTTCACTGGTGCTGGCAGTCAGGATCAGATCGTTCACGGAAACGCGTTCGCCATGCTCCGCATAGTAATCGCTCACAGCCTGCCGGGCCGATTTCAGCCCCTTTGGGTCAGGACGATATTGCAGGGATGCGGGAGCGCAGAGTGCGCGCATAATGGCCGGAGCGTCATACTTGAATCCGCATTCCGTAGGATTCGACGCGCTGAGATCGATCAGACGCCGGCCGCTCGATTTATGGCGCTCCAGCGCCTCAGCCAGACGGTTTGGTTTCAGGTTCCAGTCGGTGCGCAATGCGAACATCAAATGAGTTATATCAGGTTCGCGGGGCTATCTCATGACTCCGCTCAGTCTCTCGATCACCACGCCCCGACGCTAAGGTCTTGCTGTCTAGTTCGGTTACGGCTACTGGATCGTCGGCTCTGCTGGTGCCACCGTCATTCGAACCAACTTACCCAGGCCATACTGTTCGGCAGCTCGCTCCTGCGCTTGCCTCAATCCGTCGGCAAATTCCTCCGACGAAAGCGTCCCCAATTCGCCGTGCTTACGGCACCTGAACCTGACCTTATCTACGCCCGCTGCCATCTCCAACTCTCCCTGACATTCGGTGCACAACAATAGCACTTGGACGGTCTTGCCATCTTCCTTGATCTTCATAGCAAACTTGATTTCCATAGTTCCCTACCCTTCACCGGTAGCCGATTTTGTCGCTAAGTTTACCTTATGTTCTCCTGCAAAACAATAGCGAATCTGGCCAATGCCCTCTTCCCTGCGACTGCCGGATTGACTTCCGCAACCGCACAGAAACCCTCCGCACCCTGGCCAACCGTGATCTGCTCCGCTTCTTTGCTCGACGAGAAGACCACGAAGCCGAAGGCTTGCCAGCTCAGGAATCAACCCGAAGAGCATTCCAATAGAAACAAGCGCCGTCCATGGCAGCCAGAGTGTGAACGCGCAAAAGAAAAAAGACGACGTCCTTATCTTCCAAAGGACAGTCGTCTCTTCCCTTCACGCAGTCTGCGGGCTCTTCTCAGTTGGCAGTCGAGGTCGCTACGCACAGTGCATGTGTTCTATCGATAGCGACAGCCGTGCCAGCAGGTTGGTGCGGCGTGACTGTCTTGCTGGACGTGCATCCGGTTCCACCGCCGCCGATAACAGCGCATCCTGTCGGAATCGGCGTGGGCGAAGGCTGGGGAGGCGGTGGAGGCGGGTTTTGAGCGCAATCATTGGCTGGTTTTGTGCCATGAATCTGCTGCCCAATTGAGCCTTCTCCATGCAGTTCATTATTCTGGCCACAGCCATAGCCGGTGGACTTGGTTCCCCCGCAGCCAACCTGGATGCCGCCAAAACGTGGCCGCCCTACGGTGGTATAGCCGCCAATCTGCACGCCGGACGGAACAATGGGGATGCCCTGAGCTTGCGGATCAAAACCGGTACTGGAGGTTTGCACCCAGTTCCCGGCTCCGCCCATTGGAAACGAACACGCGGCGCTCGGGTCAGAGCAATTCACGGTATGGGGAGCCTCATTTGGATTGTTGACGTTGGTGAAGGTCAAAATGGGCGTAACCGTAAAAGCGGAAGAAAAGGTCCCGCCTTCAGAGGTAGTGGTGGTGAAATTGATCGTCCCGGTATCGCTCTGGGTCGCCAGCGAAACCGCTACGTGATACACGCGTCCGTCCTGGAGCGTCATGTCTGGGCTGGAGCCCAGGCCAAGTCCCTTGATGGAAAGTGTAGCCGAGAACGTGTTTGCGATGGTGGCGCTGCCGCGGGCAACCAGAGTATCGGCCACGCCAAGCGATGAGTTCAACGGAACTCCGATGAACGATACTACTGAGTTGACAGGCTGTGAACCCAGAAGCTGGGAGATATTTACATTGCCAAACTGTGAAAAGTCGACTTGGGTCCCGTTGCCGGTGATCCAGGTATCATCCTCGGCCGGAATGGTTTGGGCGTTGGCTGAGACAACGGTAACAGCAGTAAACAGCAGTGTTACCAGTGTCATCTGCAAATAGCGTTGCATGGTGCCTCCTTGGTGATCTTTTAGGCTCATTGAGCACAGAGACACTGTAAGGGCACGCCTTAATGCAAAACTTCTCCGCGATTGCGATTTTGGCGGGCAACGGAGCATGCAGACAGGTTCCATTTTGATACTCTTGCGGCTCCGTGGTGAACAATTCTTCTTCCGGTCCGCGTTATCGGTTGGTCGCGGTAAGAGTTTTCTTTCTTCCTATCCCATTGCGGCGCTTAGCCGTTCCAATGCGGGTCCCAATTCCTGCGGCTTGTTGAGCACACCGGCAAAGAGGTCGCCCACGCGCTCAAACCGCCTGCCGACGTTGGCGATGTGAAACTGCTGTGGCTTGAGTCCCGGCACAACTTCGTCCCACTTGAGCGGCGTGGCCACGGGTGCTCCGGGATACGCACGCAGCACGTAAGGCGCAGAGATGGTCTTGCCGCTGGCGTTTTGCAGGTAGTCGAAGTAGACCTTGCCCTTCTCGCGCGCGGAGACCATGCGCGGCGTGGTAAAGAGGTCAGGCCGCTCGGCCGCTACCCATCGCGCCAGGATTTCAGCGAACTGGCGTGTCTGCGCCGAGCTGTAAATCTGTTCAACCGGCACATAAACGTGCATGCCGTTTCCGCCGGTGGTCTTGGGATATCCGGTAAGCCCAATCAGTCGCAGTTTTTCCCGCACCAGCTGCGCCGCCTCAACAATCCTGTCATAACCGCAATGATAAGGATCGAGATCGATCAGGATGAAGTCTGGATGTTCGAGCGTTTCCAACCGGCTCATGTATGGATTCTGGTCAATGCAGCCCAGGTTCGCCAGATAGAGTAGTGACGCTTTGTCGTCGCAGATCACCCTCGTCTTGGATTCCTCATCGTCCGCCAGTTCTTCCCGATGCAGCCAGTCAGGGAAGCCTGAAGCGTCTTTCTGGAAAAAATAATCGTGGTCAATCCCGTTGGGATAGCGCTTGAGTGAAAGCGGACGGCCCTGCAGGTGCGGCACCAGCAGGTCTGCGACTGCGGCATAAAAGTTGATCACGTCGCGCTTGGTGTAACCATCCGCCGGATAGAAAACTTTGTTCAGGTTTGTAAATTTCAGCCGATGCCCATCGATATCAAGCGCGATCTCGGTTTTATCGGCTGGTAGCAATGTTTCGTGCTTGGATTCCTGCTGGGCTTCTTCTGCAAGCAATCCCGTTTCCCGCACCACCTCCTCCGGCTCGACCTCAGTCTTCATTCCCATAAACACCGGCGCGCGCAGACGGTCGTCGTTGGTCCACGAAGTGAATTTCACCACGCAGGCCAGCTCCGGCTTTATCCACGTGACCTCGCCAATGTCTTTAGGCACGTCACCCAGTGTCGCCTTCTTCGTGATCAGCGGCTTGATCTTCTCAAACACGTTCTTGAGCGACTGCTGCGTGAATCCGGAGCCCACATTGCCTGCATAGACCAGTTTTTTATTCTTGTAATAGCCCAGAACCAATGCGCCGAAAGGTTCGCGTTCGCCCAGAAGGTACCCGCAGACGACAAAATCCTGCTGCGTGGTGACTTTGATCTTGATCCAGTTTCCGCTGCGCTTTGATTCATACCTGCTCTGCGCTTGCTTGGCGATGATGCCTTCCAGCCCCTTCGCGCGCACCGCTTGCAGCAACTCGTCGCCTTTGCCAATGAAATGTTCTGAGTAGCGCACGATTTCGCTGGGCAGCAAGATCGAAATCAGCAGTTGTCGCCGGTCGATGAGTGCGGCTTTGCGCAGATCGTATCCATTGAGATAGAGCAGATCGAAAGCAAAGAAGTTCAGGTTCGGTGCCGCCATACCCTTGAGGGCCGGTTTGGTGCCGAAACCAGTAAGGTTTTGCAGATGTTGAAAACTCGGATTTCCGTTGTCATCCAGCGCAACCACTTCGCCGTCAATGATCGCCTTGTCCGCTTTTACGCTCTGCCCGAGCGCCGTAGCCACCGCAGCAAACTGCTTGTCCAGTTTGGTACCTCGGCGTGACACCATGCGCACTTTGCCGCCTTCAATGAAACACAATGCGCGGTAACCATCCCACTTTACTTCATAGAGCCAGTCGCTGCCGGCAGGCACCGCGTTGCCAAGCATTGCCAGCATCGGTTCCAGCGACGCCGGCATCTCGGCCTTGACTGCGCCTTCGGTCGAAGAAATATCTCCAGGCCCTTGCAGTACGCTACGCGTGTCAGCTTCCGGGTCCCAGCCTTCACGTACCGCAAAGTCTTTCTTTTTGATCAGCAGCCAATCTTTGCCCTTGGCGCGGTTGGTGCGCACCAGCGCAAACTCGCCCACGATTTTGTGTCCGTGAAAGCGCAGCTTCAGATCGCCCGACTCCCACATCTGCGCCGGAGTTTTAGGCCCCAGCCATTCATACGTTCCGCGATCCCATAGCGTCACGCTGCCGGCGCCGTAATTACCGCTTGGAATCGTACCTTCAAAACTTCCATAATCGAGCGGATGGTCCTCCACGTGGACGGCCAGGCGCTTGATCGCCGGATCGAGCGTTGGACCATGAGGAAGCGCCCAGGATTTGAGAACGCCATCCATTTCGAGCCTCAAGTCATAGTGGAGACGTCGTGCGCTATGTCGTTGGATAAAAAAGCGGTTGCCTTCCTCATGACTTGGCTTATCAGGAGGCTCAGGGGTCCTGGAAAAGACTCTTTTTCGCCGGTATTCTTCTAGTGACATAGCCTGTTCGGAAGATTGTATTGCACCGCTTTTTGTGCTCTCATAACCCCTACGCCCTTATATCTGGAGAACATAAAATGGCCAGCACAGTTTGGAAGGGACATCTCACTTTTGGTCTGCTGTCGCTTCCCGTCAAATTGTACAGCGCAGCCCGCAGTGAATCCGTAGGCTTCAACCAGCTTCATAAAGCGGACAACTCCCGCGTTAAGCAGGTGCTTTACTGCCAGCTTGAAGATAAGCCGATCCCACGCAGCGAGATTGTGAAAGGCTACGAGTACGAAAAAGATAAGTACGTCGTGATTGACGATGAGGACATCAAGAAGGTAGCGCCGAAAACGGCCAAGACCATGGAAGTCCTGGAGTTCGTGAAGGCTGAAGAAGTTGACGCCATCTTCTTTGAAAGCTCCTATTACATGGCGCCCGATGAAGCCGGTGAAAAGCCCTATGCACTCCTATTTGAAGCTCTGCGCCAGAGCGGATGCGTGGGCGTGGCCAAGATCGCCATGCACAATCGCGAGCATATCGTCGTGTTGCGGCCAGGCCCCAAAGGCATTCTGCTGCATACCATGTATTATCCCGATGAAATTCGTCAGGTGGAAGAGTTCCGCACCGACACAAGCATTGTGAAAGAAAAAGAATTGGCCATGGCCAAGATGCTGATCGATTCCCTGCTGGCCGAGTTCGAGCCACAAAAATACCACGACGCATATCGTGAAAATTTAATGGCCATGATCCAGGCCAAAGTTGAAGGCAAACAGGTCGTGGAGACCGTTGAAACCAAGCACAAAGCGCCGGTTGTCGACATTCTGGAAGCGCTCAAGATGAGCCTGGCTGAAGTGAAGAAGCCGATTCGTTCTTCTACCGGTGCGCCAGCGGTCCCGGTAGAAGAAGACCGTCCTGCCAAGAAGAGCAGGAAAACTGGCGGCTAAGGAACTCTTTTCGTCGACGATCCCTGTCCCGCCGTTTTGCTTATCTGGAAATTATCGCGCTTTTCCCGGCGTGACGCTGGTCGCCTTGTTTTTTTCGAAAACCACAGTCACCGGCTTACCGACGTTGGCAAATTCGATTGTCCTGTTGCCGTAATCTCCTTCGCTGGCGCTCATATTGGTTCCTAGCGCAAAGCTTGCCTGCAACTCGCTCATGCCCTGCTTGGCCTGATGCTGATCAATGGCGCTCCACGTATCGGCGGGCCAGTGCTTATAGAGTTGATGTGGATCTTCAAAAAAGAACGCGTCGTTTGCAGTGAAGGTGTAATCGTCGCCAGTGTTTGAACCGATTGCAGCGGCAAAAGCTCCCGGCTCATCTGCCTTCTCAAAAACCGCCATGATCTTCTTCTGGACAACCGTGACCTCTCCGATCTTCGGGGCTGCCGCGTCGCGGGCCAGCACCACGTCCTTGACCTGCAGCTTAGCGACGGGAGGCAGCAGTCCCGCTTGGCGCTTAAAGTTCACGGTGTGCGCAGCCGCATCATAGGGGTAATACGGCAGGACATTGCCTGTCTTTACCCACATCGGCTTGCCCGCCAGCTCTTTCCTGGCGGACTCCACGTTGTAAGGGAAAATCTTGTGCGGGGTAACATAATCATCCATGTTCGATGAGTATGTTGTCTCCGGCTTTTTGGGGCCTCCACCGGTGTCGCGTCGGGCGTAAAAAATGAACCCCACCCGAATGCCCGCGATCACAACAAATACCAGCAGACTTATCTGTAGTTTCTTTTTAAGATCAGCATCCATCTTGAGATAAATCTATCATGCCGAACGATGGACGAATCGGCACGTCCTCAAATCGAGAGCTGTTTGCCTCATTCGCCCGAACCCAGATCAACCAAATCACGAGCATTCCCAAGGACAGCGCAGGAGCATACCAGCGCAATGGGTTTCGATTCCAAACACCAACGAGTGCAAAAACTAATCCTCCCAGGGCAAGCAGCAGCCCCGCTTTGTAAACCTTAAGGAGCGTTGGATCGTAGAAGCGAAAATCCTCCCGAAGTTATTGCGTACGAAATAGTGCCAACGGCCAGCAAAGCCGACGCGGAACCGAGAACAAATCCAGACAACGAGAGCGAAGACAGCAGGCCTTGTGGTGATGGACTGCGTGGCCACCGCCACCGTCCCACGATATGACCCACAGGCACGCCTATATATCCAATCACCAAAAGAAATGACGAGGACATATTGCGCGCCCAGATCTTACCTTAGAGCTTCACTAGTTTGCTTGCTCCCAGCACCAGTCCCAGCGTGATCGCCGCGATCACCACCTCGCCCAGCGCTCCCACAATGAATGGGCGGATTCCCTGCTTTTTCATCTCCTTGAAATTGATGCGCAAGCCCACGCCGGCGAACGTCAGCAGGAATGCCCAGCGCGATAGATTGGCCAGACTGCTGACTTGGTCCTTATTGAAAATGCTCAGGCTCGCCAACAGGGAGATCAGCAGGAACCCCAGCACAAATTTGGGAAACTTCTGCCACAAAAACGCCGCCTTGTTGCCCACGGCTTGCCGGCCATCACGCGCTGCCCAGTAAAGCGCGTATCCCAGCACCACAAAGCCGATCATGGCGTTGCGGGTAGTCTTGGCCAGCACGGCAATTTTGGCGGCGGCATCAGAATAGAGTGCGCCCGCTGCCACCGCTTCGGCTGTATTGTCCACTCCAGTCCCGGCCCACAGGCCGTAAACGCGATCGCTCATTCCCAGCCAGTGCCCAATAGGCGGAAAGGTAAACAACGCCAGCGCGCCCAGAGCCAGGATCGCAGCAATGGCAAATGAGGAGTCTTCGTCATCTGCTTCAATGGCGCCTCTGGTTGCGATAATTGCCGATACGCCGCAGATCGAGCTTCCGACGGCGAGCAGACTGGTCAATTTGGGACTGAGTTTGAAGATCCGCCCCAGAAGCGTCATGAAGCCGATGGAAAGGATAAGTTCGATCAAGACCAGAGTAAGACTGACCGCGCCCAACTTTAGAACGTCCGCCAAAAGGAAGCGCGCTCCCAGTAATACAATGCCGGTCTTGAGCCAGAATTCATAGGTCGCGATTCCCGGCTTGAAAACTTCGGCCACTCCGACTGTGTTTGAGATCAAAAGCCCAATCAGGATCGCCCACAACACATACTCAATATTGGGGATTACCAGATGATGAGCTTTACTGTAAGTAGCGATGGACTTTTCCAGGACCTTGCCCCCCAATCCCACGATGGTCAGCAGGCCAACTCCCGGCAGCATGGCTAAAAACCTGCGTGGCAGTCCTATTGGTTCGGCTCTGAGTACGGCTGTTGTAGTTGCCATTGCAAATCCTCCAATCAATTCTTGTTGTGCGTTACCAGCCCACATGCTTCAGTGCGCCCAACTTCACGAGCGCCGCTAAGAGCGAGGCAATCGCCACGGCCCAGCCGTCCAGTGAAAGACCTCTTATTGCTTTCTGTTGTGTCGCTTGATTTGCCATTTTCCAATCTCCATTTCCAACCTGATTAACCGCATTTGTTCATTTCTTTGCCACAAAACAAAAAAGCCCACTCACGTCTGGTGAGTGGGCTTCAATAACTTCTAAAGCTATTGCCTTATAAAATCACCCGCCAGATGTGCCGAACAAGACGCACGGACAACAGGAGTTGTTCGTACACATCGGCATCTGGCGAAGAGTCTTCATGCGAAAACGTATCTTATCGAGCAGGTTGGATGTTTGTCAAAACATATTCGATTCTCAATTTTTTCAAGTGACAACCGGTTCCCATTTTGGGACGAACCGCATTTGAGATTGTAATAAACCTGCTGAAAGCGCTCACCTATTCCAATTCTTTGGTCCCATGCGTGAAGCCTGCCAAATCATGCTGCGAACCATGGGGTCGGCATGTCCCGCGGTGGCGGGCGGCGACCAGACGCACTGGGGTACAGGGATGACGGGTGCGGTAATCGGCTGCTGCGATGGATTGATCAAGCCTGCAAAGGTTGGCGCAGCATCGACCCGCGGCGAAAGAGAGCCGGAGAGACTGAACTGGTCCCGCAACGTCGCCAGAATTGAGGTATGGTCGAACGCCGGCGGATTGGTAGTGGAAGCGGAAGGAAAAAGCCCAGGCTGCACGTAAGGATTAATGAACAAGGTCGGAACCCTGACTCCGTAGGAGTTGTAATTGAAATTGTTGACCGGTTTGGCAAATGGCGATACTGCCGACGGTGGGGTTACATGATCGAAGAGGCCGCCGTGTTCGTCGTAAGTGACGATGAGCAGAGTCTTGGCGAACAGGTCGGCGTTGGCCGCCAATGCCTGAAATACCTGGGCCAGCAATCGTTCGCCGCAGGAAACGCTGATAGGCACTCCGTGGCTGTTGGTGGCCACGCTGCTGCCAGGATGGTTGCTGTTGGGCGCCACGTCACCATATTGCCCATACATTTGGTAAATCGGCTCAATGAGGCTAAAGGCGGGTAGATCATTGTTAGCCACATCGTTGAAGAAGGCAGGCGAAAACTCGAAAACGTCCGGCTGCGTCTGCTTCATATTATCCCAGATATACTCGATCAGCGCGGCGACCGGTATGAGATCGTCAAAGTAAATCTTCCAGGAAGAGTTTGCATTGTCCAGTTGCTCAAAAATGCTTGCATAAGAGAGCTGGCCGAAAATTATGGGGTAGAACGGATATTCCGCATTGTTGAGATAGGACTGATTATTCTGCAAGTTATATCCTGGCGTCCCGCATAACGAAAACAAACGATTGGGCCAGGTTTGCACCGGCCCTGAGGCGAAATAAGTGTCGCTTGCGGCGTAAGCCATGGCTAAGGCGTACGTCACCGGCACATTCTCGGCAAGGTAATATTGCATGACGTTACCGGGGATCGCGCCCGGCACCGTAGCGTAATCGGCAACGAACCCCATCATCGAACCGCCGTCAATCTGGTTTTGCATGTTCACAAAGAGTTCGTTTGGGTCAGGATATGGAATGGTCTGGGCCGCGCTGCCGGCTGGAGCTTGCCAGGCCGCGACGTTGTTCCCCTGGTACGGATTGGACCAGCCAGTCGCCGGGACGCCGCCGCGGTTCTTCGAGCCGGGATAAAACCCTCCCAGCACGTTGTCAAAAGAACGGTTCTCAAACATCAGAAGGATAATGTGTTCAATACCTGGCAGAGGCTGAGACACGGCACTTCTCCTTTCGCATTTGCTAAAGCTATTAGCTATGAGTTTGGAAGCGGTCGTTCAGGAGCAGGATTCGGCTCAGGAAAGGCCTACAATTTCGTTGTTGAGTATAGCCGCAGGCAGGGTCGAACATAAAAGAATCTTCTTGTTCGCGTGAGGGATTTGTCAGGACTTGGCTTAGGCGTGATCTGCCAAAAAAGCGAATCCAGGCGAATTCGTCGGCCTACGGTCCTCAATTTAAATTGCTTCTGACTTTGACTCTGTAACACCATCGCACCGGTCATAGTCTTAACTTTTAATAAGCGACGTACACGTGGCTCGTCTTGTTTCTGCCTCCAGGCATGGTTTTACCTCTTAGCTACTGGTGCGGGTTGAATGCTGAATTCCCTGCCCACATCATTACCTTCGTCACCGACCTTTGGGCTCTAACCAACAGAGCTTGCCCGTGATAAAAATTAGCTAACTGATCTGCCAAGTGCCGCTTCTTTCATCCGTCTCCCCGCACAAGTTATGGAGTTGAATCGTTTTTCCGGGAATAAACCGGGGCGGTCGGGGTGATTTTGATGGGCTACGTCAGATTCTTGTTGTCGATTGCCGCTCTCGCTACGCTCAGTGCATGCAGTGGCACGCACTCTTTAAATGTTGGCGCCAATCCTAACAACTCATCTACTGTTGCCGGCCATACGGCTGCCGGCGGCGTGATGGCCAAAGAGACGCCTTTAGCCACGGCCCGCCCGGTCGCGAAGATTACCTCTCCTTCTCCGTCTGACAAGCTGATCGCGCTGACGTTTGATGATGGTCCCCGGCCCTATGTCCTGTTCGGCAGCAAGACGGTCCATCGCGGTCCGGGCCTGGCAGATATTCTCGACCAGAATGGCGTAAAGGCGACGTTTTTTGTCGTCGGCTGGCGGCTTACTCCCAAGACCTGGGGAGAGCCCAGGCATGAAGAAGATATCGGCGTTACCTGCCTTGACGCAGCAGAGCAATTGATCCGGCGCGGCCATGAGCTGGAAGATCACACCTACAGCCATCTGGAACTCCGTACCGCGGAAAAGAAAAATGGCGAACAGTGGGTCATGCATGATGTGGATCGCGGGGCCCAGGCCATCAAGGCCGTGACCGGCATGCAGCCTCGGTACGTGCGCCCTCCGGACTGGATCCTGACCGATGACGCGCGGCGGGACTTGCAGAAGCAGGGCTATCGTGTGCTTACCATTTCGTCAGAAAATCCCATGCCGCTGCGCGACGTGAACTCGCTCGATTATCTGTGCGCGGGCAAAGCCGTGGGATGTCCTAAGCCTTCCCTGCCGGATGCGGTGTTACAGCAGATAGAACAACGTGAGAAGAAAGGCACCTACACACATATTCTGGCCTTCCATGAGCTTTCGACCACGGCAGCCATCATGCCGCGGCTGATCACCGAGCTGAAAGCACGAGGATATCGCTTTGTGACGCTGACGGAGTATATGAAGGTGGTTGAGCCGAAAGGCGAGATACCGAAACAGCAGGCGGCGGTGATGAAGCCGGCAAGTGTTGCGGCATTGAGACGGTAGCCGCTACACGACCGCTGGTTTACCTGCAGCTTCCCACTTCCTGCGGAACGTTGCCATCCCCCGATCATTACGAGATCACTGGTGAAATCGCCCGTTCAAAACAGCTATCATCTGCTCGGCGAGTGATCGCTAGACCTAATGGCGGCAATTATGGGCGTCTTTCAGGTCTTCTGGGTCTATTACGGCTTGCTGATTGTTTCGCGACCTGTGATCGCATGGAACCTGGTCGCAGTATTGATCAATTTCCTAAGCGTTGGCGCGTACCTGCATTTCGTGCGGAAGGAGAAAGCGAAGCGAGAGAGCGCGCTTGAGAGTTGATGGGCGACCGGATGCGAAGCAACACCAGATTAGACCTTCACGAAAATCCTCTTCCGATACAAGGCCCATGCCACCAGAGTCCAGAGCGCTGTATAGCTGAGCGCGAAGGCCAGCGACGCATTCTTCTCCTGCGCCAGCGGAGCAAACCAATGATCGTAGACCCATCCTTGCACCGTGATCTTTTGTGCTCCATTGGCCACCTTGATCATTGTCCACAGTTTGGCGGCAAACGTTGAAAGCGCATAGACAATAATCGCGTTCATTCCCAGCCACAGGAACGGCCGCGACCAGAGCCGCCAGCGACGCATCTCAATCAGCCACCAGCAAACGGCCAGCAGCAGGCATGCTGCCCCGGCGGTAAAGAGCACGTAGGAACTTGTCCACAGCGGCTTATAGATTGGAAACCACGGATGCCATGCGTAACCGGCAGCCACGCCCACCACTCCGGCAATCGTCAGGCCGCGTAGTTTCCGTGAGAGACTTGTGCTCCCGCGAAGAAATTCTCCGCCCAGCGTGCCCAGCAGCGTTGTGGCGATCGCGGGAAAGGTGCTCAGCACTCCTTCCGGATCAAAGTCGCGGCGGTAGAGGTGGCCAGGCATCAACAGGCGATCGAGCCATCCGGCCAGGCTGCAATGTTGCGTCATCCATGCGGCTGGGTCGCATCCCGGAACCGCAACGAACCGCACTACGGCATAGTAGCCGGCGAGCAGTCCGGCAATCCAGATGATCTTGCCTCGAGTTGACGCCCACAAGGCAATCGCTGATGCGAACAGGTAGACCACCGCGATCCGCTGCAAGACTCCAGGATACCGCATGTGAGAGAAGTCAAAGTAGGGCAGCACGCGGATAGCGTATCCGATCAGCAGAATGAGTGCGGTGCGCCGCACTGCGTGCTTCATGAGCGCAAGCCGTGAGTCGCCACGCGCGCGCCGGGCCGCAAATGACAGCACCATGGATGTCCCGACGATAAACAGAAAGAACGGGAAAATCAGGTCTGTAGGCGTCCAGCCGTTCGCGTCCACCCACCACTTGCCCGCATACCAGCTCGCCGGATGTTCGCTCATCAGCTCGTCCGCGTGATCCAGTGGCCAGTAAGAAGCTGCGCCGGGATCGTTCACCAGGATCATGCCTGCGATGGTCAATCCGCGGAAGACATCCAGCGATTCAAGCCGCCCGCTGCGCGCAGACGTGTCACCGGCTAGCGTTGTGCTTGCCTTGATCGAGGTGTGAGTAGAGGTTGCCATCGCTTCGCCCACGCAATCCTCGTTATATCAGGGAAAGCAGCGACCAGCCAGCGCAGACTGTGAACCGTGAATCGCGGATTGTCGTTGTGCCTATCGCGATTCGCTGAACATAATCTTGTACCTGGAGAGATTGAAAGTAAACAATCGAGGGTGTGTGTACCCACGGCTTAGCTTCAACCTTCTCATGGGCGTGCCTTGGCATGCCTTTCTCCCGGAAGCACTGCCAGTAAGGCGGATCATTAAGGTTTGCTTCCTCAGATAAGCGAAAAGCACACCGCTTCAGTCAATTCTGTTGAAGGCGTTTCATTCGAATGCCGATTGATCCGACGGCAACTGTAAGCCCACGGTAGACAAAACATGCCGCCGATCAATGCGCTAATTTCTGACGCTCGCTCGCTCATTTACCAATATGAAAGTCGGGCACCGAAACGTGGTGTTTGGCTGATGCGCGGTGCCCAGCCGGCTACCAGTGCCGGTGCCCGACTTTTTGCCGGAAGCCCGATTCCGGCGGTCTTCACCACCCCGCAAAGGGAGGTGAAGAAATCAATCTTGAGCTTGCTGTATTTCAAACTTATTGCCTGATTAGCACGTTCAGATTGGCCCGCATTTTTGCGAGAAAGCCCCGCATCTGTCGGGCGAATGTCCTGGCAAACTCATCCGTTCATTGCATGATTAAGTTCTGCCGGAAACGCTTCTGAATTGGCTCTAGGCGGACTCGGAGCGTGCCTTCAGCTCAAGAGTTCCGATGAAAGCTCTAGCGTCTGAGGGGTATTACTAGATTCAAGGGGCTTTGGCCGAGCAAGGAAGCGGTACGAGCATTGAGAAAAAGCTGTGGTATTGCAATATTTTGCAGCCAACGGGGCGTTACGGCGATGCATTGCTGCGTCCGCGACTGGGCCCTCGGAGCACGCACGGTAACCGCGCTGGGCACCACGTAATTAAAATCAACCGTAACTACAGGCGGGGTGTCATCGTAGGGATCCGGGTCATAAGAGTCCGACCAGCAGCATGAGGTTCCGGCCAGAAAAAACATCAGGCCAAGAACAATACCGCGCAACGTTCTGTGAGAAACCAGGAACATCTTTGCCCTAATCCTTCACAATCTTAGGTGAGATTGCATTAGGCGAGCCTGACTCACCATGACACGCATATATTAGCAGAATCTTGGAAGGAGATTAAATTTTCTGAAACAATCGGTTTTTCGGCTCGGGGAGGGCTATCAGCCTGACGGGCCTCGAATCACGTCAAAATCAATCAGTTATGATCCGTCCACCCCGTGATTTTTCGACTCTTCCCTTGCCTAATGCCGGTTCTTGAAAGTTAAGAGGGTCAATCTTTGATCTGACCGGAGTATCGTGATCCCTAAGATCAGGGAGCCGGATACATTTCGTCGAGAGCAAGATTAAGCTCCAGCACATTCACCCGTGACTCACCCAGGAATCCAAACTGTCGCAATTCAGTGTGTGCTAACACCAATTTGCGAATGTTGGCTTCTGCCGTGCCGCGCGCCCTGGCCACCCGCTCTACCTGGAATTCAGCCGCAGCAGGAGTAATGTGCGGATCCAGCCCTGATCCGGAGGCGGTCACCAGGTCGACCGGGACTGCCTTCCCAGGATTCCCTAACTGCAGGGCCGCAGTATCGTTCTTTACCCGGTCAATGAGCTTCTGGTTGGTAGGACCCCAGTTCGTTCCTCCCGAGTTCGTCGCGTCGTATCCGTTCGCTCCTGCTGCCGATGGGCGAGCATGAAAATATTTGGCGGCCGAAAAAGGTTGCGCCAGTATGCGTGCCCCCTCCGCTACACCATTTTTCTTGATGAGCTGGCCATTGGCTTGGTCTTTCAGCAGCATTTGCGCCAATCCGGTAACCACCAAAGGATAGATCAAACCCAGCAGAACAGTGGCAATTATGGTGTAAAGGATCGAAGTGATGAAGTTCTTTTTCATATCTCATCTCCGAAAGGATTAGGCCAGCCCCAAAGCTCGAATAACGATGTCGATCAACTTAATCCCGATGAACGGCACGATTACGCCACCCGCACCGTAGATCAGCAAGTTGCGTCGAAGCAGCGACTCCGCGCTCATTGCCTTGTATTGCACGCCACGCAGAGCCAGCGGGATAAGGGCAATGATGATCAAGGCGTTGAAGATCACGGCGGAAAGCACCGCAGACTGCGCCGTTGCCAAGTGCATGACGTTCAGCGCATTCAGGACGGGAAACGTTCCCGCGAACATGGCCGGGATGATGGCGAAATACTTAGCCACATCATTCGCGATAGAAAACGTGGTCAGCGAACCGCGCGTCATCAGCAACTGCTTGCCAATTTCCACGATTTCCAGCAGCTTGGTGGGATTGGAATCCAGGTCCACCATGTTGCCGGCTTCTTTGGCCGCCTGGGTTCCGCTGTTCATGGCCACGCCCACATCGGCCTGCGCCAAAGCCGGCGCATCGTTCGTGCCATCACCGGTCATCGCCACTAGCTTGCCTTGTCCCTGCTCTTTCTTGATGAGGTCCATCTTGTCTTTAGGAGTTGCTTGGGCAAGAAAGTCATCGACGCCGGCCTCGCGCGCAATCGCCGCTGCGGTCAGCGGATTATCGCCCGTGATCATTACGGTGCGAATGCCCATAGCACGAAGTTGGGTAAAGCGGTCACGAATACCGCCTTTAACAATGTCTTTCAAATGAATCACACCCAGAGCACGGCTATTTTCCGCCACTACCAAAGGCGTACCGCCGGAGCGGGCTATGCTTTCCACCGTTGCGCGTACTTCTTTCGGAAGATAGCCGCCATTTTCCTGTAAGTACTTCTCAATGGAATCTGCCGCTCCCTTGCGGATGGCCCGCCCATCAAAGTTCACGCCGGACATCCGCGTCTGAGCGCTGAATGGAACGAATACCGCCTGGTTGGCGGCAAGGTCGCGCCCGCGCAAGCCAAACTTTTCTTTGGCCAGTACCACGATCGAGCGCCCTTCCGGCGTCTCATCGGGTAGAGACGACAGTTGCGCCGCGTCGGCAAGCTGGTCAT